>Ga0307509_10002281_pt1 | contig 31368 bp, 36 predicted proteins | sample 10_EM_MG_FD_202245 | JGI IMG/M metagenome (GOLD analysis project Ga0307509, IMG submission 202245) | Populus trichocarpa ectomycorrhiza microbial communities from riparian zone in the Pacific Northwest, United States - 10_EM | ecosystem: Host-associated > Plants > Roots > Unclassified | place...
AAGTGGAGGGGGAGAGAGAAAATACAATCAAACTACCAGTTTGACTTTTCCAAGAATAAAAATCCTCTCAGCAAAGGTGAAATATATATTTCACTTGAAAATGAAGCCCAAGTGAAAAGCCAAAATAAATGTATCGTGAAGAAATAAAGACCAAACCCTGAGGTTTATGGTGGCCGAATGCGGAAAGAATTTTAAGCGAGAGGAAAATAGAGGGCGCGGAGCGTGGCTGTCTTTGTACCTTAAACAAATGCATATGATTAAAAAAAAAAAGAAAAAAAAAGAAAAAAAAGAAAAAAAAGAAGGTCATACTAGTTACACGAACCATCTTCTCTACATCTCCGGCAATTGAAATCTCAACACCAGAGAAATCATTGTCAACTTCTCCACCCCCCCCTCTGCTCCCCCTTGATGGCTTCTGCCTAGGGGAGTGATGCTATCTACGCTCTTCTCCCTCCCGGGGCCCTCCCCCTCTCTGTCAATAGGGTTCTTGTTCTCCTTCATCATTGACTCCCGCTCATGAAGTTCGGTTCACCCCCTTACCCTGCACTTCCTTTGCACCTCGCTTAGGTTTTGCACGGTGGGCATTCCTGTTAGGCGGGAGCCTATCTCAAAGTCTTGCGAGATAACTCAGGCCGATAATCTTAATCGTAGACGGAGATTGTCTAGGAAGGCTCAATGATTGAAAAATAGAGGTAGGTAAAGTGATAAAGATTTTTCTAGCGTAAAAACTTATATTGATAAGATCTCTTCTCCGTTGCTTGATAATGTTCGAATAGCTCGGGAGGCACCTTGATATTTATATGCCACGTCTGGGTGGTCGCGGGCTACATCTAGTTCTCATACTAACTAATTACCTACAAACAAACTCCAGCTTTTTCTAAAAGTGCGAACACCCTTTGACCCTGACAATTCTGTTATCTCACTTCGACTTCTGAATCGCAACACCATGAAATTACCTGCGAGCGCTCCCACACATCAGTCCATTGGTTACGATCCATCTTCATCGGCATGGAGTCTTGCTTACCATTTGCATACGCAGAATGGTCTCCATGATCAAACCAACAAAGGGGCCAGCTTTGTTATCAAAACTCTCAGCATTGCAGACCTATCCTGCAACCGACATCTGCGACGCATAAGATAGACTTGTTACGATAATCGCACCAATAGCCATTATCCCTCTATAGTTATATCGTTATCGTTTTTGGTTCCGTCAGCATCCTATGGATACTATTGACTTGTGTGAGTGCGGGTATACCTGATTTCTCAAACTACCTCATCCAGCAACACTATTCACTTCTGCGACTTTCATCACGAGAGCTTGGAGTATAGAATGTGTTGCTTAACCATTGTCCGTAAAAGCGTCCCGTTACTTAGTGACCACTTTCGCAACTCTTGTCTTTAGTGCTCAGTAACCTTATGCGATGTCGACCGATTTGGCTCGAACCACTTGCATAAGCTCGGCAAAGGTCTACCCTCATATATCCTGCGAACGGGATCAGGTCGGTCGGACGGCCGCGACGTATACGGGGTTACAAGGGGGGCTCCAATGACCATGTCTTTGGTGAGGGGTCGCAACTACGGAGGCGTCTGCCGATGTAGCGCCGTCCCAACCCTGGTGCCGGAGGGGGGTGTTGGCTTGTCCTTTTTGAACTCAGAATCCTAAGGTAGGGTAACTATAGGTCTTTATTCACCAAGGGAAGGCTAAGCCTTCCGGTATGCCTAACAATTCTGTTCCCTTCGTTCACGGTCGGCGCTGAGCTTTCCAAGCCCTATGCCAAGTACCTTTCCGTCTCAGTTATGTGGCCCTGTCAGGAAACACTTTGGTTAGTAACTTCAAGGCCTCGTCTTTGTTTCGCATTCGGAAAAGCACCAGCCGCAGTCACTCTTGTCGGTCGTCTCAAGTGTTTGGACTCGTCCTTCCTACATCCACCTCCTTAGTTTTCGTCCCGTTGCTCAGTTACAGCCACACTACCCCCCCTAGCTAGCACCTTACTGCCCCCTTCCCTGGCTAGCACCCTACTGCCCTTCCCACTTCTGTCTGGCACCCTACTACTTCCCCCTCCAAGCAGTCGACCTTCGATCACTATACAAAAACACGCCTCGGTTACGCCAGTCCCACAGGCCGTCGCTAACGCCATTTGGCTCTCCCACCGGGGACCCCTCTTTGATGTCCTCGCTACCCGCCGTTCTCAAGCTGCCGCCGGGCACCGCTCAGTTCCCCAACACCGCTCCATTGGGCAGGCCCGTACTTTCTTTTCCTAAGCTTTGGCTAATCTGCATCTTCTATCAGATGTACATTTTCTTTGTCAGGGGTCCCTACTTTTCTTTTGTTCTTATCTTTTCTGTTGCAGATCTCGCTAAGGGTTCTCCTCTCCTTCCTGCTTGTTTCTTTCCTTTCTACTTCCTTCGTATGTACGTGTATGTTGCCAGGATTTGGTTGGGCAATAGGGGAGATGTGCGGTTGGTCACATACCAGAGGGACTTGGGAGTTTGGATGTTTCCTGGGGGGAGAAGGAATAGGGTTTTTGTTGGCCATAGCGATAAGCGGCATGCTTTCTTTGTACCTTAACCAATCAAATGCATATGATTAAAAAAAAAGAAAAAGAAAATCGGTCACAGTAGTTAGAGCTTTTCACGCAGCCATCTAAGTACTCTCTTACACTATATCGTTACTCTAAACCTCTACCTTTACCTTTCGCCTGTATGCAAGCAACCTAGCTCTTAGCATCAAAGCAACCATGACCTTGTTAAGACAAGGACAGTCTCACATCTCTCTCATGTGAGAAGAGATTAAGAAATGAAGAGTATAAGATAGTCTAAGCATAAATAAAGACTCTAAGATAGTGTTAGGCTGGAGCCTATCTCAAAGTCTTGCAAGATAACTCAGGCCGATAATCTTAATCGTAGACGGAGATTATCTAGGAAGGCTCAATGACTCAAAATAGAGGTAGGTAAAGTGATAAAGATTTTTCTAGCGTAAAAACTTATATTGATAAGATCTCTTCTCCGTTGCTTGATAATGTTCAAGTAGCTCGGGAGGCACCTCGATATTTATATGCCGCGTCTGGGTGGTCGCGGGCTACATCTAGTTCTCATACTAACTAAGTACCTACTAACAAACTCCAGTTTCTTCTAAAAGTGCGAACACCATTTGACCCTGACAATTCTGTTATCTTACTTCGACTTCCGAATTGCAACACCATGGAATTACCTGACGGTGCTCCCACACATCAGTCAATTGGTTGCGATCCCTCTTCGTCGGCATGGAGTCTTGCTTACCATTTGCCTACGCAGAATGGTCTCCATGATCGAACCAACAAAGAGGCCAGCTTTGTTATCGAACCTCTCAGCATTGCAGACATATTCTGCAACCGACATCTGCGAGGCATAAGATAGACTTGTTATGATAATCGCACCAATAGCCATTATCCCTCCATAGTCATATCGTTATTGTATGGTTCCGTCAGTATCAAGAAATACTATTGACATGTATGAGTGCGGGTATGTCTGATTTCTCAAACTACCTCATCCAACAACATCATTCACTTCTGCGACTTTCATCGTAAGAGCATGGAGTATAGAATGTGTTGCTTAACCATTGTCCGTAAAAACGTCCCGTTACTTAGTGACCACCTTCGCGACTCTCGTCTTTAGTGCTCAGTATCTTTATGCGATGTCCACCGACCTGGCTCGAACCACTTGCATAAGCTCGCCAAAGGTCTTCCGTCATATATCCTGCGAATGGGATCCGGTCGGACGGAAGGCCGCGACGTATACGGGGTTATGAGGAGGGCTCCAATGACCTTGTCTTTCGTGAGGGGACGCAACTACGGCAGCGTCTGCCGATGTAGCACCGTCCCAACGCTGGTGCGGGAGGGGGGTGTTGGCTTGTCCTTTTGAACTCAGAATCCTAAGGTAGGGTAACTATAGGTCTTTATTCACTGAGGGAAGGCTAAGCCTTCCGGTATGCCTAACAGATAGTCTAAGAACGAAAGACAACTATAAGATAGTTCAAGACCCTCACGTAAGCGATTCGTTACCTGTTGCATAATTAACCACCATCGGGTAGAATTGTTACTGCTTTCAAGATGACTGTTGCAAAATACTATCATTGTAACATCCTACTTCTTTATATAAAACAGGTGGATTATATAATATTATTCTAATGTATGGTGCATGCGGACCAAAACCTGAACGAGGAATTTAGCCCTTTTCAAATCATAATTCCATCTCCCAAGACCACTCAGGCAACTCAAGAAATCCTCTATATTATTCTCCTTCGATTTCTCTACAATATAGAGGATTTCTTGGGTTTCTCAGATGGCTGAGTATTTGTAAACAATTGTTTAAAGTAATTTTCTTTTGGTCGGAAACAGGGAAAAGTGTTACGCACAGCCACAACTTGAGTGCCAAGATAGGGCACTATGTTGATTAGTAATTTACTTTTTGTGCCAAGACTTTAATATATTGTGTGTATAATATCCAATGGAACCTAGAGCCTATGGGTTTCAATGTGTAATAAACCTATCTATTGATCAATATTTAACTCTAAATTGGAACCACGTGCAAGTCCATATATCTCTTTTAAAGTTCTTTCTGCAAGTTATAATGATATCTGACTTCTGACATTAGATTCTAATAGTGTGTAAGAATATCCAATAGCAAGACCAAAAAAAAATACACTCTTACGACGTTGAGTAGGAAAGTTGGGTGGTCAACCACCCAAGAATTGAGATCCCATCAGGTCGCAAGATGTTGGTATGAATAATATGTCCAAAACAGGCAATGAGATAGATGAGGAACAAGACTCTATTGCTAATTTGAGTAGTATCATACCGAGCTGTATTGTCAACCCTGAAAATCAACACCTAATTCCTTATTTTATAACCTAAAAAGACAAGTCTTGGCGTCCAAAGTGGCTCAGTCATGTAACACTTTGTTTTCAGCCATGTTCAAGTTTTGGTCCGCACGCACCATAATCAGGAAGTTTACACCCTGTGTTTGTGGAAAACTAATATAAAATTATTTAAATAAACATATTTTTTTAATTCTATCTTCATACATTATTACCAGTCACATTAAATTATATTTTCGAACTTTCAGAATAATATTAATGTTTTTTTGAACTCTGTAGTTGGAATTTGAAAGAATGATATAATAAAAGTGGACCTATCTCAAGACATTTATGCATGATCACTTAGGTTGCAAGGCATTTTTCCACTGTAACATGTATACATGTTCCGGTAACTGTATACAGAAGCGGAGTGCAGGATTTCCTATCTTTAGTTTGATTACTTTGCTTACTTTGATTAGTTTGATTGTTTTACAGCCCTGGAGCTATATTAAGGCCCGGTAGCTTGTGTTAAGTTTAGTTTTGCATGTTTGTTGTTTCATTTAGGAACAAGTGAAGGAACGGTCATGTAAGCTGACGATAGCATTGAGGCAGTGTTATGACTCTTATGTTTCATGTGGGATCACAGGACATGCAGGGCAAGGTGCACTGCCCGGTAATGATTGTGGTTGCAGGATATCTGATTACTATCGCTCTGGGAGAACTCTTGTATTTAAACTCATCTCCTGGCTAGCAGGAGAACGGCAGACTTCAGCAGACTCTTGATTTATGAATATACTTGGTTGAACGGCGATCTCAGAGTTCCACTTGCCCTTTAACTATTCTCTCTTTATCTCCGGGTCTCTTGAAGCCTCCCTTAGACCTAGCGGTTGCCAGTCAACCGCTAGCCTTCTATTGTACCTTTTCGTTAGACAGGAGTAAACCTGTTACATCCACTGACAACAAAAAAGGCCGAGAGTCAGGTTTTAATTGGTACAGGCTCAAATCATAAAACAAATCATGTGAGTAAAGCGCTCACATGAGTGAAACTTGTGACTCCAAATAGAGTCATGTGCGAAAGTCATTACATCATTTGTGATTCACAATCCTGAGTCACCAATCAACAAAATATAATAATAATCTGCAATTGTGAATCATGTGAGAACTATAAGTCAACTGATCTTATCATGTGAAATATACATACTGATGACTAATAACTATTAGTCATGTGAAACAATTCTTTCAAAGTTACGATTTGTAACATGTTCCAATCATATCTAGCCGATCTAGATAGTGACAAACAGCAAGTTCTTGTGCCTTATCCAACTTTGTATTTGCTGCTTGTCGCTCCATCTTGGATCCTCTTCTATTCAATTGTGCTCTCAATCGTTGACTTGGAACATTAAACTCGCATGCTCCTGCTGACAAGTTTGGACTCTTCTCTTTACTCTCCAATAGATCCTCAATTGCCTTCTGAATTTGTGCCTCAACAGCTTCATAGGACTCTGACTGCTCTTTGCCAATGTTTTTTTTTTTGCATAGTGGATCGCTGTTCTGAATGGCCTTTATTCCAAATCAATTTTCACCTTCAATTAGTACAGCAATTATCAAGATTATTGTATTACCCTTAATGAAATTGAAATAGGCTAACTTCCAATAAAGCACTAAGCAAATCAATGAACTTAGCCTTCCCCTAGATGTGGGGTGGGAGGTTGTGGGAATTTATTGTGGGTTGATTGTTCGGATTTCTTGGTTGTTGACCGTTGTTGTTTGTTGAGTATGAAATGTTCGTTGAGCTGGCGGGCACTCCTCTGGAGTGCCCCCGGCCGCGAGTGTGCGAGCGCCCGGGGGTTGTGGCGCAGTCACAACCTTGGCACGAGTATATAGTGAACTGCCCTTTTTCGCTGAGAATCAATCGTTCTTCACAACACCGGCCGTTGAAGTTTAATAGCCCTAAGGAAGTGGTTCTCCTAGATAGTCGTATGATATGTAAAAAGATATCGTATTCGAGTCTCTATATAACGGATCTCGCGTGCCAAAGAGTCAATAGACCAATAAAGGGAAAAAATACATATTTCTACCTCTACCTACCAAACGGTAAGGAGGCCTATTTCTTGTGTGCGTATTAGGTTATCTATCCTGTGATATTACCGCCAGGCGGCATATTGCAGAATTATTAGTTATCACTCTGGGTATATATTGGTATTGCTACATGGAAGTGCTTGCTTATTCCAAAAGCATCCGGAAACCTTAGCATTTCCTAGGCCTAAATCGTGCCAATTATTTCAGGATAATTTGGAGCGGGCAAGTCGATCGGTTTAGCTTTGATCAATATTTTTAGACGCGGATCGAGGGCGACAGCAATGGTGGTAACAAAACGAAAACGCGAAACGCTAAGAATTCTCTCACTAAGACGATTGCACACTTGGAGCGGGGCAGTTCACTTCATTCAAGGACGACACAAGCGCTACTTCTTGCAACATCAACTAACTGCAAAGGCAGGAGTATTATCAACCACAAAAACCTCCTATCCTTCCATGAGGGACCACACATGCTCATACTATTCCATGTGAGTCTCCCCTTCCCCCATGCTTACTCCTGGACTAACAAAAGAAACAAACAAGCTCCAAAGGCCCATAGCCTTCGGACTTCCCAGCTATTTCATGCTGTTCATACAGCGTTCCCGCTTTGCTCCTGGCTTTCCCGATTGCTGCACAATTCCAAAACTCTCGTGCATTCCTGCATTCGAAATGCTTTCCCGAATCCAAACAAGCGCCTGAAGCCGAAACATATGCCCGAATCTTTAGCGCATTTCTGAAGTCACAAACAAAGCACGTTCCTAGAAGCTGTCCGAACGACAAAAGAACTATGAGGAGAGCATGCCGAGCCACATGATTTCCAACAAATATATCGGAAGTCGGGAATTTGGTGCGCAACTTACAAATCTCTGAATCTGTTCCTGTACATATCTCCTCCTATGGTGAAATCGAAGGACACCCACGCTCCGATTTCATATGGTTTAGAAACCACCTCGTTGCGATCTTCTGGGTCGACTTCAACGACTTTGCACCATTCAGTATGGTCTGCAATTGCTTTGTGGTTAAAAACAGCGTCGAAAACCAAGCAGACATTGTTGTGTTTTGCCGCGTCCCTTATGCGGATAAGGGATTCTTTGCGCCGCTATTTGCTGTGCCCTGACCCTTTATGGTCAAATTCCCCAGCACCCTACAAATCGCACCAGGCTTTACGAGAAACATTGGAACAAAAGGTGTTAGAGAGAGGGGTAACGGACAATATCGTAGCCATTGCTCCATTGACTTCCCGATTTGCAGGTAGGATCCACAGGCTAGTGATACAAATCTTCCACACCTGCTAGGCGATCTCAATGACGCTGATCAACAGGAGTACGCCATTCGAACCCTTGAAACACGGTACGGCTCTCTGGGGTTAGAGGTTGATTCGATCCGGCTAAGATGTTAGCACTGATCTATATAGCACCATTCCCCGGAGTTCCGATAGGTCCCCGCATGAGTTTTTTGATTGTTTATTGAGAGCGTTGGGTCTGTAGAGGAGGATAAAAGCGCGGGATATCCAAACCTGCAACGGGGTTGATGCATTAAGTTTGGGGATATAGTTTATTCTCAGTGTCCTGACCTTTGCAAACACAACTGCTTGTACATACAATCAACACCTTGCGGCGCTTGCCCATCTTTTTTGCCCATATTTAATAGATGCTGTGTTCGTAAGGGTTAGGAAATTGCGAGTACTGCATGTTAGGAGGCTAGGGAGAGTAATTCGAGGTTGAGCGGCTAGAAATATCCTGGTTAACGGGTCCTTTCTCTTGTATATAAACACCCCCAGAACACCCTCCGATCGTTCCCTCCGTCTCTGCTATACATCTCTCCTAAAACAACGCTTTCCTTATTTCTGCCTGTTCAGACTAGCGTTCGCTACGGGGCATCCGGGGCCCCGACAAACGCGGGCCCCCGGCCAAATTCCCCGTCCTGCCCCGGGAACGGCCCGGGGCGGGGCGTTTTTTTTTGGGGTTCCATGCCCCTGCCCTCTGCCCCGCCCATTACCCAGACGGGCCCCCGTAAAAATAGGTGGGGAGAAACGGGGCCCTGTCCAGGGAATGAGCGGGGACCCGCCCCGGACGGGGGCAGGCAGGGCGGGGATCACCCAAAAAATATCCCCCCCGGCCCCGTTTAACGGCGGGGCTCGCGAGTGAAAAACCGCCCCGCCCCGCCCCGTAACGAACTCTAGTTCAGACTAACGTGACCTCCCCTTATCTTTGTTTCAACAACGTTTTCCTTATACCCGCCGTTCCAGTTAACGCGTCCCTTCTCCGGTATTTATCACCCACAGAACATCCTCGGTCGTTTTCTCAACCTCCGACACAAAAATGAATATCATCACTAGAGCCGTCACAAACAGCCTTGCTCGTATGGGATCCCGCAAGGGGCTCCACTTCCACACAGTAAGGTACCAATCGACCAATAATACTGAATCACCCCTCTAACTAGTTTGGCCAGGGCAAACCATTTGACAAAGGCCGCCCAAACCAGTTCGCGGGCAACACCTATCAGCCCTTCATACCTTGGTGGAAGTTTGCAGAACTCTCCAGACAACAAGAGAAGGTACAACTCCATTCCATTACGGTAGACCGTATAGGTCACTAGGTAGGATTACTAAGAGCCGTTGGAGAGGGTGAACGCCGGGGTGGATGTGAAGTTCGAAAAGTTGGACTCCCGCTTGGGCTCCCTCTTCGAAAATATAGACTCCCGCTTGGAAAAGATAGACTCCCGGCTCAAAAGGTTGGACTGCCTGTCCGAAAGGACTCACGACCATTTCGGTCAGTCGGACGCCCGGCTAGAAAAGGTGGACAATCGGGTGGACAAAATGGACACTCGACTGATGGAAGTGCAAACCGTATGTTCTGAATTGTCGAGTTTATTCAATTCTACTAAATTATGATAAGACCCAGGCAAAGCACAAGGTGATGATTTTCGTTCTGGTTAGATTGTTGCTGATTCCGGTATGGTTTGAAATATGCTTCACAATTTACTATACAGGTTACTAACATTTGACAAAGGTGGTTGGTTTCGGGCTAAAGCTTACATACGACGGATACTGGATTATGTATAGGAAGGATAGAGTATAGAAGGATAATCATGGGAGGGATGTAGCGGGCTATGGATATTTGGGCAAGATCGTCCAGACCCCCATAATCCCCGCGGTTGTTTTATAGGGGGAAATGAAGTAATGGTGAGAAGTGGAAGTTTTTGTGAGAGTGGGACAGGTGACCCAATCTGCGTAGAGCCATGCCGAAAAAAACTGGGAGAGTATAGAAGTCCCTATTGCACTGGTTATCACTCGGTAATCAACCTATCCCCGTCTTAGTCTATAATTACCGACCCGAGCAAGGAAAGTTCAAAGCACTACTCCCCCATTGCTTGCGCTGCTTTTATCCTCGCCTGTCATAAGGGGTTAGGTCTTGTCAGGGGCAAATGTTATGATGCGGAGAAGTAATGTGTCCTGAGCGTTTCGTCTTGGGATTAATGGGGATATTGTGCCGCGGTATCTAGAGGTTTTGCCTCCAAGGAGAAAATTATCGTGAAGAACCTTTGGAGATTTGTGTGAGCTTAGTTCAATATATTTCCACATTTCTACAATTTTAAAAACCTCAATTTTTATCAATCTTAGTCATTGGATTGGCTATGGATTGGAGAGTTGTTTCGCACTACTAGTATAGAGTGACGAGAAAGAATACCTTTGTTTATTACGCCATGTGTCGGTGGTTTAAGGCTCCAATTCAAAGACTGCACACACTAATTGAGTACTGTACATAAAGCTGCTAGTACAGGCGTAGGTGAAACAGACTATGAAAGAACAGGAAGGGAAGAAAAAGAATGAAGGGGGGGGGAAGGGTCGGGAACATTGACTTAAGGCATAAACGGATCTCCAAGGCACCCATCCCCTCATTATCTCTCTATCCCCCGCATCACCGAAGCAAACAAAAGCTACTTAATTCTGAATGACTGGTCTGGAGACAGTGGTATGCCCTCTTGGGGAAACACTGTTGGGACTAGCAGAGAAGCAGCCTCTGTTGGAGAAGTTGGGGCTTTGACGGCACCAGCCTCAGGGGCCGGCTTGTCAGCTTTAATGTCCAGGGCGGTAATGTGATGCATAGTACTGCTTTCGAGATATTCCTCTGGGTCCTCCTCTTCAGCATTAAGGAGGGACTCAGGAATCAAGTGGGCAGGAACCCCATAGTCGGGAATATCGCCGATAGTGGTGGGAACAGTCTTGAAGCGGTTCTACAGATAAGCATAGATATCAACGTCGTCGACATCTTCAGTTGTTGTGGTGTTGTCCAGAGTGATTGGGAATTCGACGTGTCCTTCGAACCGGTCAGGGATAGGCTCGTTGAGGCTTTGCGGTACGGATAGGTTCGGCAACATGCCTACGGTGAGGAATATTTACCCAAACTTTCTCGAGGCACGTGTTCTGGGTGCTCTCCCAGCTGCCTTGCTAGTCTTGGCTGCTGTTCTTGAGGGCGTTAATGAATTATACGATCCCGGCGACCTGCTCCCTACTGTTCTCGTGAATGTAGTAGTCGGATTTCTCCTCCACGGCGGGGTTGTCGGGTTCGCCCGGGCTTCTTGCTTCTTCTCCTCGGAAGTGGAAGGAGTGGGCTGGAGTCGAAAAGATAGCTATTGCAGATCTCTGCCCGTCACTCATTGGTGGTCATCGTCCCACTGTTGATGGCTGTACGGTACTCGAGGGCGATGTTTCTCTAGGAGCATCCGTCACTGCCGGCACTGGCTTACAAAATACTTTGCACTCCGGCTTAAAGCTAGACAACCCATGAAATACAAACCAATCAATAAATGGTAAATGCTCTCCCTGCGCCAGGGGCTTGCATCATGGGGAGGCACATACGGTACACCTGCTTCTCAGCCAAGATTTGCCTCCCCATTTTTGGTACAAGTAGTTAGGGTTGGCCATTTCTTTTCTGCGGAAGAAGTATAGTGCATCAGTAGCGCATCACTAGTGGGGTCTGACTATCAATCAGCTAGGGGATTGTGAGTAGATGCATCCTAGCCTTCTGATTGCAAGATTTCATCAGTAAGTTACTAGTACTTGTTATACCTAAATCCCCTTGAAGGTTTATTGGGCTGTTCCTTTCTTACCCTGTAGGCAGACTGGCAGCTAATCAAAGGTATTTTGACACACATGAAGGGCAGAAGTAGCTACTTTAGTTGCTCTTCTCATGAGGAATTGTGGATTGAATTTGATGAGATTGAGATTTCTTGCCACGAATTCATGCAACCTTAATCTTACTGATGCCAGTTGCACATTATTCGGGGACTGCTGATACACTGCACTTCTTCAGCAGAAGATAGCCGGCCGGCGGCTCTCTACTGCAAGTAGACAAGGCAAATCTTGGCTGAGAAGCACGATTATGCAAGAAAGCAAATTTATTAGGGCATCTCTATCTTAGTTTTCTGCGCCAAAAGTACAAGCCCAGCCTAAATTCTTAGCAATGAACAGTGCTCGAACCTAATAATTTAAGAATAAATCTATAGCCGACGTTGCTCTCTAACTATTCCCACAGCGCTACCAGCGCATCTCCTAGTCTAGGCTCTAAGGGTGCCTGGTGGACAGTCTTTGGGCGTATGGCATGCTATTAGTAGGTATCCTCAATAGCTAGCAACATTTGATGCTCATCGGTATCTCAAGATACTAGTAGATATCTGAAAATTCTGGCAAATACCTCTAGATATCTACAAATATCTTCAGAAACCCATATGTATCTACGGATACTATTGGTCCAGGCCAGGACACCTGAATAAAAATCAAAGACATTCCGATAGGTTTATAGTATTGCGAGTAGCATTGATGCTCTGCAATTTCCTATCACTTGATACATTGCTAAAATGGAGACACATTACTCCCACATTCATAATTGCTATGTGATTATCCAGCCATTTTTTCCCACCACTTTGTATCATTACAAACCCAAATACTTAAATAGGCAATCGCATGATCCAACAGGAAGCGTACTCCTCCTTCCTTCACTTCCCTAATCCCAACCCAGGATCACAGAGTGCCTCCACAGCACTCGGTCGTCCCAGGGGATCTGGCGACAATAGCCCACAGACAAATTCAAATCCACCCTCCTCCTTAACAGTCTCCCTCAAAGGCTCAATCAGAGGCCCGGCTTTCCCATAACAGAAATGCCAAACGAAGAACTCCTTCTGGAAGAGGATTTTTCCTGTCAGGGCCTCGAACATCCCGCATCCCAGTGAGCAGATATCCACCGCGTAAGTGTACTCTGATGTTTCCAACGAGGAATCCAACACGCCCAGGATTTCCGGTGCGGAGTACGAGCGTGTGAAGATCTGCGGAGAATCGTGTGTTCGCTAATGCACTTTGATACGCCGAAGTCGCCAAGCTCACACGGAGTGGGGAGAGGGAAACGACGAATATGTTCTGTTCCTCGGATTAGTCGGCTTTTGTCATTTCTATGCTTTTCTGATACGCTGGGTGAATAATTATCATACTTCGGGTTTTATATCCCGATGAGCGATCCTATTCCTATGCATGAAACTTAAACCCTCTAGAAGCTGCCTTGCTAGTAGCCTTGCCGTGGGCACGGGCATTTGTTCACCAAGATGCCGTCGCAGGTCCCCCTTCTCAAAGTACTCCATAGCGATATACAAATTTTCGCTGCTCTCGAACCAGCCCAAGAACCACACGAATAACGACACACGATCCTATTATGCTATCAGATCCAGAGACACTTGAGCCAGTAGAACAGCAAGCAATCAATCAAAAGAATAAACAGACCCTTGTCAAGAAGCTCATGATGGACAGCTCCCTAGTAAGGTCCAGCATGGGCGAGAACGTTCTCTTGTTAATAACTTTCACTGCCCTGACAGAATCCTCTGGGCCGTGCTCTAAGTGCACGACACTGAAGCCTCCTCTCCCAATTGCTCGCGCAGGTCCCCATTGTTCTCTTTGGATGAAAGGTGAGTAGATGGTGTGGCTAACGCTGGCTTCCCCGAAGTATGTTTCCAGTCGGTAGTGCTCGACTAGGTCCACTCGTAGAGATTCTCGAGCCATGCTTTGTAGGGTGCTGGAGGACGTTTCTCAAAGCTTTTTTGGGGTGGTTGCCGTGAGACCAAGGGAACGTGTAGGAAGTAAAGAAGCGAATATAAATATAATATTAGAAGCTTTTTATAAGGAAAAAGAGAAGAAGTCGCCCGTTGTCACCAAGCAGAAATGCGGATTATCCTTTGTCACACAGATAGTACTCGAGTACTGGTATAGCATCCCTGCACCAAAAGGCAAAAGACCTGTATGCGTCTCCCAGTCAGAGGTCAGACACAGACTTCGAATTAGTAAGTCACAACACTCCCAATTCCTCGAGTAGTCGGTTCTCAGTCACAAAACACCTACAATGTTACCGTACTCGAGTACCGTAATCTACCGGTATGCGTCTTCTTCACACCACCCAGCGAACCAGCCAGCACTAGCGAACCCTTTCTCTAACCCCAGGTCACAGGCACCTTTTTTGTTCTCAGTCAAAGCACACCCATAACATGTCGTATTTCGGATGCCAGGGATAGTCCGCAAACAGCAGGGCTGGTAAAGCTAAGGACGATATTGGGAATAGTGCATGCACTAGTGGGCATGTGTTGAAACCCAGAAGAATTCCTCGAACGCTTTCTGCTTTGCTATTAGTTGAGCGATCTACTCGAGTACTCGAGTATTCATGAGCTTCTATTCAATATTTGCGACTTTAGTTCACTCGAAGAGTGGGGTCAAGCGGGAAAAAAGAAAGAAAAAAAAGGAAAAACAATCTCGACCCGTTGATGCATGCACTTTCAGACTTTTTCTGGAAGGATGTTTTCTGAAAAGGGTGATGGTTGGGTAGAAAAAAAAAAAACAATGGTGTTTTTCCCATCAGAGAGTGACAGAGGGTTGATTGGTTGACCGACGGATGATGGGTTGGGTTGCAAAGACCAAGAGCATCCTCGGGGCAGGTTGAAAACGATGCAGTGACTGGGGACCGACTAATTGGGAGTGTCTGCGACCTGTTGCTCGAGAAGGGGTTCGCTTTCGCATAGTGCAGGCTGGCTGATTGGCTGGTGTTTATAAGATTTATGATAACTTACTGTACCGTACTCGGGTATTTAGGGGTTCAATATATTTATCCGACAACAAGGTATCATCAGTTACCTGCCTGCCATGCCACCACCATACCCATAACTTAACATGTTTTATAAGCATCTTATTAACACCAGCCAGCCAACCAGCAAACCAACTTTAGATCCAGCCCATCTTGGCCTGTACGGTACGAGCAAAAAAAAAAAAGGAACGGGGAAGAGGAAAATCTAGGAGATAATGGCCCAATACAAGTAGGAGCAGATGAGCCAGATTGAGAGAAAATGGGAAGAAAAGAGGAAAAAAAGAAAAAAAGACTATCGCCGAATTGGGGTCTACTTTTATCTAGGCCAAGTCCTGTATCGCAGGTTCAGAGCGGCCCTCCCTCCCACCCTGCAGGTCCTTGTCGATGGTCCCCATTTAAGTACTACTCCCCCCTCAGCCTCTCAGTCTTTATATATTTTTTGTCCACCTCCCGCCTCGGCTTCACAGGGCGCTTTTCTAGTTCAAAAGATTCGTTCAAGAAATTATTAAAATAGTGGCTATTCGGCCCGCAGCCTTACCTCTTCCTTCACCTCCTATGGCGGGAAGGGGTGTACTCAGAGATATCTATTTAGTGGACCGTGCAAGGTTCCCCACGTTGCGGCCCCCCGGCGTAGCATGCATTCACCATTTATTAGCTCGTCTTTTGTGAGTTGTAGGGTTTTAAATTGTAGTTCCAGGTATTTTGTAAGCTGGCGCTCGCCGTGCCGGATGCTCACTATGTAAGCTAACATTGTGTTCGAGTAGGAACAGTCGTCAAGGAGGGGGCACCATGATAATGGTGGGTGGCCGGCAGGGATCACCATAGCTATCTTTTGTTTCCCTACCGGTATTTCAAGAGTCCATTTTTTGTTTTGCTTGCCAAATATCTCCGTTCGTTATCCACCGGTATCAGCTATGCGCCCGTTGGGGGTTGTATAAGTTATCTCCAATGTGAAATGTATACTCTAACTCTAGAGCCTATTGTAAATCATTGGGCCGAATACTATATCTGGATCCTGACAATGAAAACCCTCATCTGTAGTCAAGATCTCTGAATTGGGAATGAACTCTTCCAGGGAAGGAGTGAGATAGCTTCTATTTGTGGAATTATTTGAGTGACAAGTTAGAACCGGTCTATCGTTTTCTTCTCATCTCAGATCACACTGGGGGTCGCTCCCATGGTAGCCGCTAGAGTTGGAATTAGAGGTGTCGTACTTCTTTGCCAAACAGCCGGCTGCTGCATAATCCCAAGTATCAATCTCGAACCTACAACGGAATGAAACAAGGCAGAGGCCACGAAAGGCTTTTCAAAGGGATTCTCTGAAAAATTGCAATAGGAATCCTCTCCGGGGGTGTTTTCTCCGAATGCGGATAATTATTGATGCCCGCGTTCTCTCGTACTCGAGTATTATTCTTTTCTCTCGTCCGCCTGATGGGGCTTGGTTCTAGGATACTAGTACTGTACAAGAGTAAGAACCTATTAACCGGAACATGCAAGAATATATTTGGCTGGTTAACCTTGAATAACTATTCCATAACTTCTTACTAGACCCTGTACACGTACACTGTGAGCCCGCATAATATTGTGTACCGTACTATCATAGTGCGGCCGATATATCCCTCACGTGGGTCTGATATAAAAAAATTATGAACCTCTCTTGTTGGAATGGGCATCACATATAGATCTATCGGCGGCATCAGTACCGTATCTCCGCATAGGGGTTTTTTCGAGAACTGCACTGTACCGGTATACAGTGTGCATCTGATCCCGGTAAACAAGCAACCGCTCTCATCCAAAGTTCCTCATATTATGATACATTCTATGCAGACGATCATGCTCGTTAGAGCTGGCTGCATAGCTGGGGGCTTACGGGGTTTCAAGGTCGCCCAGGACAAGTATGTGTTGCTCTCAACATATTGATTCCCCTTGTCGCCTAATCCATCCTAGTTTGGACTTGCACAAACAAGTACCGGTCGGCATGTTTCATTCAACCACTGAAAGAAGATACCCTAAGTCTTCTTTCAACTTAGAGCTCGGACCTTCTGATCTACTTGGATGTCCACAGCTTTTCAACGTGTTACACTCCACGAGTCTTGTGCCCGGCCAATTCAACCTGGGGTTGAACAGGGGGGTCAACTCGTGCTTCCATGCCAGCAAGTTCATTTTTTCTCAGATCGGACCGGTGTGAGGATGCTTGGTGACCATGGCGTTTAGTTAGCTGTGCTTTTTCCTACCATTCTCCCAATGATCCTCAGAATCCTCTCTTGCCTATCCCCCCGATACAACTGGGTTGTGTAGCAGTTCCAAACGGGTGCAGGGCGAATCCCAACAAATGGTAAATAATGGTACCAGCATTTAGCAAGAAAAAAGCCATCGAAAAACAGCCATTGCCATTCGTCACTCACCAGTTGTTCGTCCTGTTGCCATATTTTTTGTTTATTTTTATGTCTATTTTGTGCTCCGTTACCCTTGGGCCCCGGCTGAGAGAGCTTACCAGTATTATGCCAGCCACCACTAGGCCGGCCCTCCCTATACCGGTAGAAAGCCCGCAATATTCTTTTATACCAGCAAAAAAGGAAACTTTCCGCTTTTTCAGAGGCCCAAAGATTGGCTGGTATAGAATAGTTTTCACTGCAATATAAGTTACGAGTAAAATTTCTCAGATTACACTCTTGGCCATGCGTGTAGCATAAAAAAGGAAAGCAAAAGGGAGAGAAAAGGAGGCACGGCCTTAATTAATCCCGGTATTCCGAGTGCTGAAAATTACAATGACGTGCTCCAAATAGGGAAGCTGAAGGCACGTTAGAGAACGGAGACTGATCAGGAGATCGAGCCTTCTGATACTTTCCTCCCGGATTCTTTTCTTTCCTTGTGTGCTGGGATTTCCTAGAATTTCGTGGGCCCCCACGAAGAGAGGGGTCAAACAAGGCTGCGGTATCGAATTAGGACTAGCGCCCCATGTAATTAGAGACGCCCCAAAACTCAGGCGCTCCGGGAACCGCAGAACAGTGAGCGGTTCTTTTGATTGGCGTATATGCGATGCCACTCACATTGACCCAGGTTCTCTGTTGGAAGTATTACTTCAGTGTGATGTGTGGTACAGATATGTTCGGCCAGAGGCCAGGCTACTTGGGACATGGGGAACTAGGAAGTAACTAGAGTCATGTTGATGTATGATGATACTGCGGATGGCTATAAGTACCGCAGTCTTAGGTGCGTCTATAGGCGATTAAGCAAGATAGAATCTATCTCTTTCTTTCTCTTATTGTTCAAGTCCTATTACTTTGCACTTCATCTCCGACCTCTTCAGCGCGACCTCCAACATTCTCCCTAATCCCCCATCGAGTGATTTTCTATGACGATTTTGATTCTCCGCTAGCACGTGCACTGCCCACTGCAAAGCCAAGACGGGGTGTTGGGTTTTAGTATACTGTTCGGCTGGGTCAGATCACTCAGAGCCCCCCTACCGACTGGAAACATACTTCGGGAAAGCTAGCGTTAGCCACACTATCTACTCACCCTTTATCCTCAGAGAAGAATGGAGACCTGGACAAGCGATTGGGAGAGGAGGCTTCAGGGTAGTGCACTTAGAGCACCGCCCAAAAGATTATGTTAGGGCAGTGAAAGTTATTGACAAGAGAACGTTCTTGGGTGCGTTGGACCCCACCAGGGAGTTGGCTATCATGAGTTTCTTGACAAAGGTTTGTTGTTCTGTGGAATGAAGCGTTTCTGGATCCGATGGCAGGGTAGCATCATGTGTCGTTATTCTTGCGGTTCTTGGCCTGGCTCGAGAACAGCGAAAAGTTGTATATCTCTATGGATTACTTTGGGAAAGGAGACGTGCAACTGCATCTTGGTGGGCGGATGCCGATGCCCACGGCAAAGCTGCTAGCCAGGAAGCTTCTAGAGGGGTTAAATACCATGCATAGGAACTAGATTTCTCATAGCGATATAAGGCCCGAGGCGCTCATTCATTCACCCAGCCTCACATACAAGCATAGGAATCACAAAATGTGACTGAACTGGGAAGAACAGAACATATTCGTTGTCTCTCTCTCCCGGCTCCTTCTGAAGCTCGGTGACTTCGGAGTATCAAAGTTTATCAACAAACACACCATGCTCCGCACGCACAGCTTCACACACTCGTACTCAACGCCAAAAATCCTAAGAGCTTTAGATTCCTCCCTGGAGACGTCAGAGTACACTCATTCGGTGGATATCTGATCCCTGGAATGCGTGATGTTCGAGCTCCTGACCGGGAGCATACGCTTCTAGAAGGAATTCTTCGTTTGGAATTTCTGTTATAGGGAAGCTAGATCCACGCTTGTGCCTTTGAGGGAGGAAGTGGGTGAGAAGGGCGGATTTGAATTTGTTAGAGGGTTACGGTCGCTGGATCCTATGGGGCGGCCAAGTGCTGCGGAGGGGCTCCTTGATCTTTAGTTGAAAGCGTCTAGGACTAGGACCGGAAGCAAAAGAGGGGTTATGATTGCTGTTCTACAATACGATTTCGCAGTGTTGGTCGTTTAGCACCAACATGGCTCGATCATGTTATAGATATTTCCTTTAGTATAGCTGTGTCATTGTATAAGTTATTGTTACCATTATTATAATATATCATGGAGCTTATGGAGCCGTAGGGCTATCTGCTATGAAGCCGATTAATAGACAAGGTAGCGAGGTCATTCTCGCTCGTCAGATATCCCATCTCCTATAGGCCTTACCAACCTTTGAACAAATACCCAAGTTCAGAGACTTACGGGAGCGTTGCATCATTACCACCGCTCCACCAGTTTCTCTTCTAAGCTCTTGACAATAAGGTTTTTTCACTTGTTTCCATCCGATTCCCCTTCCACAATGCTTGCCCAACCCATTCGCATCTCCTTTTCTCCCAGCACGTAGTCCTCTTCCTCTAAGCCCCTTTCGATTTGGTCTACCTTTCTCCAGTGCCGGGTTGCCGCACCCTCCTTGGCTTTTTTGGTCTCTCCGGTCGATAGCTGGCGATATTCATTCAGTTTCTTGCTGGTCCCAAAGACGTATATTGCTATTGGCACCTCTGCGCCAGTCCTAAACTAGAGTAGGGCAACCATATGGTCCTTGTATAAGTCTATATATGGGTTGAATTTCCTTGGTTAATCTACGGGGCGCTCAGGTTAACCTTTGAGCCACTACTTTTTTAACATAATCCGCTGGTGGTGGGACAACTGAGACTGTTCGGGATTTGCTGATGTGTCGACTGTGGATGCGTTGGTTTTCTACAGTACTTCTTGATGGCTGCTTTGAGGGGGTTTGAAGAGTGTGGGGCTGGGACGTATGCCGGAGGAAGGTCTAGAGGGAATACAGGTAGGACAGCTGAGTTTGATTTTGGGGATAAGTCGCTGATGTTGTGGGAATATTTGAAGAGCCGTGTGGTCTCTGGCTCTTCTCTCAAATTGCTAGACCCAACTACTGATCGACGATAAAATCCTAAGCTGGATTTGTATTCTTAGTGTAGTAGGGTGTAATAGGCTGAGATATCGATATGCCCTAATGTTTTTCCTAGCCATTATTTTGAGTGGTGGTGGGTTCAGAGAGGCTATATAATTCTCCTCTTCTCCACAGGATACTGGGAATACGTAAGGACAGGACTGGTAACTGTGTAAAACGAGTTGTCAACAAAAGGATATTTCCTAGGACACCTGTATTTTCCAAAAACTGAAGGGCCTTGGACCTACGAGCTTAAGCCACAATAGTGACATGAGCGAAGAAAAGGGTATGTGTCGCCGCTAGAAACTAGACAGCGAAGATTATAGAAATCTTCTTATCCGGAGGCCAAGAACTCTCGTGGTTTGTTGGAAGTGCCCAGGATCTCTCATTGGAAGGGAGTTTTCCCTTGAGCTATCATCTTATTTTTATCTACTGCACTTGAGAATCTAGCTAGGAAGTTGGAATTCCTCTTCTGGCAAAGTCTACTGGACTCTTCTCATTTGACTGACTGGGGGCTAACAGGGGATTTTTGCTATGCTTTCTCCTCTTAATCCAAGGGGGAAACTCTGAACATCATAGCGTCATTCCCAATTATTCTAGTTTTTTCAAGATGGTACTTCTTTGGGAGTAAAGTGTATATTATCACTCGATGCAGTGCTCTGGGGTCATTACAACCCGGAAAATTATTTCTCATAATATCGTGCAATCCCCTATCAAGACAAGGGTCATGTTTTCTGGGTTTAAATGACTCCCTCAAGTGCCGCACCAGACAACCATACACTTATAGTACTTAACATCCTGACACCTGGCACTATTGCAGGGGTTGGTGCCTTCTTATTTTCTTATTTAAAGGGAAAATATGACTAGTCCAAAGGATACCACCAAGAATATAATGCTCCTAAGAAATACTGTTAATCATTGAACACAACAAAAACGGTACCAGGAGCTAAAATATACCCCCATAAGCAACTGTATCCAGAGTGAGTGTATGAGGCCCCCGCGCCCAAGAAACCCCCAACCCGGGCTCAGTGCTAGCCCACAGGAACTGCTCTTTCTTTTCGACGCCCTAGCTAGTTTGTGCTGTGTTGTACAAGTACAGTCAGGCACTCTCCAATTGGGGCCAGACAAATCCTGACAGGTGGCGAATAGGGGTACTAGTATCTGGCAAGCAAAAAGCCAAAATAAAGTAACAAAAAGTACAGTATCCGTTGCTATTCACCTCCTACCAGTTCTTTGAGCTTTTTTTTCTGGTCTGTTTTGTGAGTCTCTTTCGACATATCCTAGCTGAAAAAAACTTACCCATATTCTATATACACGAGCCAATCCAGGGTCCTCCCGATAGAATATTAGTGTTTTTTTTATACTAGTGAAAACCAAGACCTTTCGCTCACAACCGGCCTAAGATCGGCTGATCAAACAAGTTCACTACCATATAATTGTATTCTTGGGGATGTGTGTATAGCATAAAAAAAGACAAAAAGAAAAATGGCATGGCTGTGCTCAATCTCGATATCTATGATATCTCTATAATGATATCATTAATTTTAAAAGTACAAATTCTTGGCTTGAACTATAAATTTATTAAGTAAATCAGAGAACTTAAACTAAAGCCTGAGGTCTTTGGTACACAAACTCCTATGTTAATTTCATTCAACGACAGTGCGATAGCTGCCAAATATTCAACGCAAAACTATATCCCACCAGGTCTGGAGGAGGCTTCCACTAGCTACTTGTACCATGCCGGTACTGCCCATTTCCAGGTATAGTACAAGTACTAGACAACCAAAATCTATGCTTGTGGCCTACTTGATCCAAAGTATCTAAATTAGGAACAGTCTATTTTTGAGAAGCCAATTTCCTCTAGTAAAACTGTTTAAACAATAAATTAGAACAAGTCTATGATTTTTCATTTCATATAAGGCCACTGAGGCCAGAATTGAGAATGTTGCTCATCTTTATTAAACAGCCCCCTGCAACTGGATTTAAATCAGCAGCTGCTTTAGAAAGGGTTTTTTCTATAAAATTAGAAGAGGAATTATTTTTAAAGTTTTTTTCTCCGCTGCTGATAATTCAGAATTCCCCTAATTCTCCGAGAGCTTTGGATGGAGAGCAGGTTTTGGTTTTCTTACATTATACATTAACCATAGAAGCTAGAGGCCAGCCAGGACATCTGAGGAAATCTGCTGGACTTAGTGATCTAGAAATATTTTCTCCTCCTCCTTGTAGTTCGCTTGGTCGAAGGAGGGGGGGTAAAGCAAAGCAGTGCCATCGGTACCCAATCAGGATGGTTCCTGACAGTAGTAGTGACTAGATGCAGCTTCCCCAACCCAACAGCGAATTAAAAAACATGGAACCGCTCTTTGATTTACATTATGCCATGATACCCGAGTTCCAATGCCTGTTGAGAATTGGTCCTCTGAGTAGAGGTATCGTGAGAGAAGTGCTTAGGCTTCCTTCTCACAATTTCATATGCGGTGGTGTACGTGGAAGTGTGTATTCCACATCATGGGTTGCGTTACCACAATTGGGTATATATATAGAGTTCTTGTTTCGCTTAGCTAGCTAGAGAACTCAATTGACAATCTTCCGCTACACATTAAAACATTCAATTCCTAACAATATCTTTTTCCCACCTAGCGAGTGATAAAACATGACTTTGGCCGCCATACTCTACCGGTCCCCAGGCGGCCGAGTGTGTTGGAAACTATGGTTGCACGTAAACTCGTTTTTCTTTTGCCGCGTCACCTTCTCCCCTCATCCCAACTTTCCTTTTATTTCTCAATACTTGATCAGTTTCTCCTCTAGTGTGCAACGGTGGAATACAACTACCATCTCCACTTCTAACAGAGTGCTAAGTAAATCTCGTGATATTCCATTCCAATTAACCAACAATGTCTTAACTTTACATGACTACGATGAGTAAGAAATATATCTTCTCATCATGGAAGCTCACTAGACACACACACAATGTGAGTAGAGTGCTCAAAGGAAAGTCCCGCCCCACCTATTTCCTCTTGAGCCCCTCTCATAGTCGTGTAGTTAAAAGGAGTATCTAATTCATTATTGGGCAATCGGCACCGTCTTTATTAGATGCGGTACTAAGCTTAGTGGTATGTATGCCATTTAACACGCGTAATCTTAGGCGGAAACCCTCCATTCAAACCTTCCAATCTCATACGAGTGAGTAAAACAGCGGGACAACGGGATTCCCCATCAAAAAAACAGGGGTATTAGGAATAATCGTCAACCCCCCGAAAATATTTAAGGTTCAAGACATTGGATAGATAGCTTCAATTACTTCTGGGAATTTCCTACATTGATTTCAGAAAGTTCTTGTCAGGAGGATACCTTACTATAACTTCTAGAATTGAGATTACATCCAACATTATCCAATAGGTGCTTCTCTGGTGTGGGGACAAGAAGATTTCGAAATCTCAGTTCTACTCTATATAGCTAGTATGGTAGAAATGATATCTAGGTCCCATAAGAAAGAGATATAGAGTGAGAAAACAATGGGGTTGTTGCATGAAATTATTTTCACCCGAATGACAAACTCCAAGTTAATATCAACATCTAAAAACTCAACATTTTTGTATGTAATTGAGCTTGTCCCATTATTTCCTTCACTCTTTGTGTGATTTTTTTCTCCCGATTTTCTCGTCTCGTCCCTATCTGAGTATATTGTAGTGAAACCTATTCTATACCAGCTAATCTCAGGCCCTCTCTGGGCCAAGGGTTCCGGTTCCTGCTGGTTTAGAAAAACACTGCCGGTATTGCATGGGGAGGGCGCAGGAATGGCTGGTGTAGATTCGGGTAGGTTTTCTTAACCAGGAAAGACGAAAAAAGACTCGCGAAGCAGATGAAAAGGAACTCTGGGGACGAATAGCACCAGCTACTTTTTGTTATCCTATTTTGACCCTTTGCCTGCCGAATGCTGGTACCCCTACTCCTCACTTGCTAGGATTCGTCTTACCCCCTTCTGGAGAGTGCACTATGTTATACAGCACAAACCACCTGTTGCGGCTAGAAGAAAGCGAAGTTCTTGTAGACCAGCGGGAGGATATGGTGCGGGAAAACCAAAAGGTGAACCGGAATTTGCATGCGCTTCATTCTTCAAAATCAACCCCATTGCACACTTGATAAAGATAAAAAAACCACTACATGATAGAGAAAGCTTGCAGGAATAATGTAGTGGTTTTTAAATATGAGATAGTCATTGAATAAAGATGATTTTGACGATTGAAAAAGCTGTTTTTTGGCCTGTAGACATTAAACTATGCAACACCACAATGATGTCTCAGTACTCCTCATGAGCAAAAACCGTTGTCAAACACACTGCTACAGTACAGTCCTCACCAGTTTCCGGTTGTCTTGGCTGATTTATTGGTTGCATCTTGGCATTGGAGCTGGTGCAGTTTTTGGTTTTCCCGCACTACCGGTATACTAGAAACCTGCCATCGGCAGCCAAGCACCCTCACACAGAGCCCCTCTGGAAAAAAAATGAAATGAAAAAAAACAATTATTGGCATTCAAGTCGAGAACGGTCCCCTCTTTAATCCTAGGTTTGCATTATCCAGACACAAGACTCGTGCACAGCGTAGCTCTCTGAAAACTGTCGGCACCCGAGCAGACCCGACGTCCGAGCTCCAAGTTGATAGAAGGCTAACGATAAAGTTATTTTCTTACCTCCTACTCTAAATAGGAATAGTGGGTGAATGAAGCATAGGCTATTTGTTTGTGCAAGCCCCCCACCCCATCCACCCTCACTCACTTGCGAATCGGTGGCCCCCGTCTTGTGCCTATCGGAAATTCTCTGCCAGCCAAATCCTTCGTAGTCCATGTTTTAGTGGTGTATAAATACCCCGAGCTCCCCCCCCCCGCGCATTAGTTAAATGTACATTTTCCCTACTGTGCTCTACCGATGTTCCCGTTGGCCACGATTCCCTGAATGCACAACAGCACGTAGATGGTAAAAGATGACCGAGATATGTGCTCTCCCCTTTCTTAAGGATATGCTTCTTCCGGATCCCGGCATCGGTCCTTTGGCCTACGCTACCTCCGCTCCTCCTTCATTCGCTGGAAAAAGTATATTATCGAAATTATTTTAAGGCCTAAACACATTGTGCAGTTTTTAGACAACTAGCAGCCCTCCTCAACACCTCGAGGGCTTTATCCTATGGAAAATTCTGCTAGTTTGTATTATGTGGTCAAGCAAATAATTGTAAAATCCATATTTCAAGATCTATAACTTAGAGATTAATACATATGAAGACACAAACGTAAATTAAGTGATACTAAGTCTGTATAGGACTCATTACCAGGAGTTTGTCCATGTAACCCGAGAGAGTATTTCTCCTACGAGAAAAAATCAAACTGCTGGAGAGTAAAGTGGATCAATCGCACAGTTGATTCCTCCTGAACCACTATAACAAGCCCTTGACAGCAGCTCATGAAAGTCGACATCCGGGGGAGGTTGCCAATATCGAAATCTGTAAACCCAAGCTTGACCGCAAGGGCATGGCAGAGCTCATTCGCTCGCAGCGGCCGTTCTGCATGAGTAATCCACCTCAATGTCGTCTTTGCAGGTTGAGATTTGTCTCCACCCTGAGCCTTTATCTGCTCCATCGTCGCATCACAACCATCTCTCAACCGCAATCCAACAGCCATATTTCTTGGCTTCTCTCTTCCCCCGGGGATTGTTGGTTAGAATAAAATGACATCGATATCTAAGGAAACCTGTAGAAACCTAGATTCATAGCCATTAGCGGATTGTTGGGAGTACCTAATAGCATTGCCCATACCTACATTTTCGACATATTTTCCAGAATCTTCTCCACAATATTTGCCTCTAGGCTCTGATCCATTGCATCTGGTGTTTCATCCTCATCCAGTTTAACACGAAGGTATTCGATGATTTCATCCTTGCTGGTACCAAGATACACTTTTCACTCGTCTGGCAAGACCCTTTCTGATCTCAGCCTGAATGTTAGGTCTTCCGATGATAAATATCCTCATACTCGGTAACCTTTCCAGGATTTGTTGCAATTTCTAATGAGATTTCAGTAGTAAATAGTAAAAAGAACGCAGCTCTGGTGTGAGCAGGTCTACAAGTTCCTCCACGCCCGTCACCTTCCCCTCTACGGCCCGGGCAAAGGGGAGTTTCCAGAGCGCGCGACAGCGGGCCCGCTTCTTGCTAGTTAGTGTGACGCCGGCATATTTCTCGATGCCGAGCTGTACGGCGCAGTTGGTGTCAATAGAGGTCTTCCCGGTGACTTTGGCCGCTTCGTGATACGGTTTTGTATATCTACCAGATCCAATTCGGAGTCTGTGTTGCGCACGCTTTGTTTGTCCAGATATCCCATTGCTGCGATTTTGGCTAGTTTTCCAATCGATAGCTTGAACCTCTTGTTGCATTGTTCTTCCTCTTGCTCTGTCGCTACTTCCAGAAGGGTGTCTGCTACAAGGACGTACTTGCCGAGTCCCACGTTATGGATCGAAGGAGGTTTTGGGTACCTCCTGCTAGACCGGAGGAATCTGGTCAGGTATGCTTCCCGCCAGTTCTTAAACCCATCGAGGGGCTTCTGTATGTAACTGGCCGTTCTAGACGAGGTACTCGTACATCTCTACCGCGTGGACTTCGCGAAATTTGTCAAAGTAGGCTTCCATTCGCTTCATGGTCTGCTTCTTGCTGTGCGCTAGTTCGACGTTTTCCCTTTCTACAGCTTTGCGATTGGATGTAGTTTTGCTGAGGTCCTTCTGGGTGGCTTTGATACACAGGATCTCCTCTGAGTAGAGCTCCACGAGTGTTTGACAGTCTCGACATTTCTCAGTCAGCTCGTAGGCTTTCTCCAGCATGCCAAGTTCCGCGAGGGGTTTTATCGACCCACGACGTTTCGCTATGTAGTGCTCTTTATGGTTTTTTTATCCCTTCTTGCAGGGTGCCGTCACCGTCTTCGCTCTGCTGCTCGCACCATGAGGAGTGCTCTTTGAAGCCGCAACAGCAGGCTCCTGCTAACACGACTAACTGCTCAGTGACTCGTTCAATGACTTCTTTGCCTTCGACGTCTGAGGCTAGTCTTGGCCCCATAGTGTTTTGATCATGGCGACACTGACTTCGTGGTGAACACTCAGGGCTTGTAAAATGTCTGCCCTGCTGATCCACGGGGGTAGCAAGCCGTTAGTTATATTCATTGTCCTATTCAAATCAACACCGGCCTTGTCAAGTCTGTATAATTTGACGGAGCGGATTCGGAAATCCCATGCCTTCATCCAACGCCACGAAGTCAATATCATTAGCCTCAGCATTCATTTTGGCAATCTTTACTTTTTCGTATCGACTCTTACTTGTTTTTTCTACCATTGCGTGCTTGGCCTTCGGGATCAGATCTTCAATCCAGCCTATGCCTCGCAAGAACCAGGTTCTAATAGGGTCACCGCCGCCCATATCGTCGTCAGAGGCTAATTAATAATTCAGGGATGATAACCTCGTGGGCTCCTTCCTCGCCTTCTTATCTGTGACGGAGATGGGCTTTCTCGCATATTCCAGACTGCACGAGCGGCGTGGCACTTCTACCATCAATTCATCGTCGAGAGCTAAAGCCCTAATTTCAAGCGTATAATCAGCCTCCATCTCAATCCTCATGGCTACAAGGTAGCCAAACTTGCTGATTCCCGATTCAACTTTCATAGCCATCCGAAATCTCACTGAGAATTCCATCACCCCTCGTGCCTCGCCTCTTCAAGAAGCAATCCTTCTGGACCAACAGTTGCCTTCACTCCAACTACCATGGAGTTCTGTCGTACATGATGATGACATCATATTTCAGCTTAAATGGCTCCTCCATAGAACTTAAGCTGTGCATAAGTGTAAAGGCTCGCCGAGTGCATGTGCAAAATACCAAGGAAAGGGAGTAGTTAATAAAGCCGCAACCATGGAAGGGATCGATCGCTGGGATGACCGTCGCTCTCGCTCTCCTAATCCTCATCGCCAATTCTCATCCCGTCGAGACGATCGCTGGAGAAGCAGGAGTCCCCCGTCCGCAAGCAGATCGCCAGAGAGTCCCCCCTGTCGAACCAGCGAAAGAGCCGAAGCCCGACCCAGCAGCCACAGCAGGTGAGCCCATTGCCCACTCTGTACCACCCGACCCTTCTCTAATTTTGCTAACTGACATCGAGTAGCTGCTGCAGCTGCCCGTATCAAGGCTCAGATCCAAGCGAAGCGTGGTATACAACACGTAGCTGTACCGCCTATCCATTCTATGGGGGGGTTCCTTCCATAGATAGGGTTTGCGTTAGCTACTTTTAACAGAGCGCCAGAAATCTTCTAGCCCGCCTAGCACAACAACATTCAATAGTGACATGTATATCTCAGATGGTGACTACATCAAAGACATAGAAGTTAACGACCTTCGCAACCGATACAACACTGACAAAAAGCGCCACTCAGAAAATGGTAAACAAAAGAGAGGCGCTGCAACTGCTAACGGGTTTCCCTCTCTCGAACTCCCGATCTCTGTAGTCCCTTACACGATCTCGGCCATGGGAAGTGCTTCTCTGAGGTTCATCCCACTGGCTTCGCTTCCTCCGGCCCGAGAAGTCGTTAGTCATTGCAAATCTTGTTCGCTATGGGAGTCTGTAGAGGAAGGAATATGACGCAGGATCTGGATAAGTACTGTAGTATGAGTTTGGAGCGAAAGGAGGTCGAGGTTGAGGAATGTTGATGGAAAGAGCAGGGGAGGACTATTAACAAAACTCAGTTTCTATACTGTAGCATTCGGGCTCGAGGGGAGTGAATACGTGATTAGGTGTCAGGGTGTAGTTTGCGCTACAAATATTGGTGAATCCGGTCTCATGAGGAGATGGACGCCCGGAATTGGAGTGCTGCAGGTTCCGACAGAGGGAGGACGATTTGAAAAACTGTACTGAACTTGTGTTGAGACATTTCGTATTTTTTCACCGATTTAATTTGATGGATGCAGAGGATCGATTGTTGGGTAACTTTGTGCGGTGGATTCAGTTGAATTAATTCCGGGGGGGTGAAGGGAGCCTGAATGTTAAGAGGGTGTTGATTCTCAGTCCCGATGCTGCATAGTGCTGTAGTGTGCGGCTGTCTGGTACTTTACCTGGCGATTCATAAAGTATGCGCCGATATGTCCCCTCTTGCACCTAAATGCTCAAATTTTAGCACCAATTCATCTAAATACTATGAATTTCTAAGTACTCCAGGGGGGCACTAAAAACAGGGAAACACAGCCCTTGTCCCTATGGTAAATTATATGGGATCAGGAGAAATAGTTTTCCTGTTTTTAATGACCCCCACCTCCCCGAGTCCTATCTCGAGTGTTGGTGCACTCGTTACACTGCTCGAGTAAAGCCATAGCGAAGGACTACCGCAAAAACTAGAATAATTGAGAACGACGCTCGGACGTCCGGAATTTCCCCATTTGGATTAAGTGGAGAAGACATAATTAGGGAAAAGATTCTCATTTAGCCCTCGTTTGAGACAAATATGAAGAAAGTGGCCCCTCGTCCGGTTCTTCTCTTTGGAGTTATATCCGCACGTCCGACTCACTGGCTGCCCTGTGGTTGTGGCCCCGCCACAACCTTGGCACGGTTAATCCGATTGCCAAGAAGCAATACAAAAGAAAGAATAATTTTAATTCCCAAAAAATTCTTGTCACCAAAACCTCCTCCTTTAGGAAAATATCCATAGCAATTGCGCAACAATGGCACCTCCTTCCAACCGCCGAATGCACAAGAACCCACGCGATCGGCGCAAAATGCATTCGCAATCGCTTCTGCCGAGTCCGAGAAGCCTTCCGTTCCAGTTGAAGGGAAGGCGCCGAACGAGTACAATTTAACTATACCCTCGACCTCCGACAAGCTCACCGTTGAGGACCTCATGCACACCGTCACCAATCCCAAGCTCAAACAATCACTCAACCTCATTGCCGACAATCCACCACCAAAATCCAGCAAGTCAGGAGTACAAGGGAAGCTCTCGGCCCCGTTGGCAAAAAGGCAACAGGACAAGTTAGGTCGGGCGGCGGCGTACGAGAAGTCGAAAGAGACACTCAGTCGCTGGACAGACACAGTGAAGCATAGCCGACAGGCGAATCATCTTCATTTCCCATTGGCCAATGCTCCGAACGCACGGTTACCGGCGCCGAAGAAAATCACCGTGCTTTCGGCTTCTGAGCCTACCCCGTTAACCGAACTTGAAGCTACTATCTCTGGAATTCTGAAGGAGTCGAACATGGCTTCCGAAAAGTCAATCAAGGAATTTGAGGAACTGAAAACGAATAAACTATCCATAGAGGGGGTTCAGAAACGTACGGCTGAGCTTCGGCTTGCGCGCGAACTGCTGTACCGAGAAGAGATCAAGGCAAAGCGTATCAAGAAGATCAAGTCGAAATCCTACCATAGAATCCTCAAAAAAGAGAGGATAAAGGAGCAAAATGCCAGTGGGGGGGCCGAAGCTCTGTCTCTTGGACATGGCGGAGTGTCAAATGAAGAAGATATTATGGACAGGGAGAGGAAGAGGGCGGAAGAGCGAATGACCCCGAGGCATAAGCAGAGCAAATGGTCTAAGGGCATGAGGGACTCGGGGATAACTATGTGGGATGAGGAAGCAGAGAATGGTATGGTAGAGATGGCAAAGCGCTCAGAGGAGCTTCGAATGAGGATTTCTGGAAAGGCAATTGGGGAAGACGAGGAGCTCGAGAGTAGTGGGGACGAAGGAGAAGATGACCTGTTTGACGAAGATCAACAGCAAGCAAAGCAGCGCTTACTTGCAGAGCTAGAAAAGCTGGAGAACGAAAACGACTCTGCCAAAGGTCAACACAACAAGAGTAAGTTAATGGGCCTCAAGTTTATG
>Ga0307509_10002282_pt1 | contig 31365 bp, 32 predicted proteins | sample 10_EM_MG_FD_202245 | JGI IMG/M metagenome (GOLD analysis project Ga0307509, IMG submission 202245) | Populus trichocarpa ectomycorrhiza microbial communities from riparian zone in the Pacific Northwest, United States - 10_EM | ecosystem: Host-associated > Plants > Roots > Unclassified | place...
AGTTCATCATGACCATCATGGATGGAAAAAAAAAAGGACTCTTAATGGCAAAAAAGGCGGTGATTGTTAAAAGGTTCAATGCAACAGAATGCTGGTATGACTCCAATCAGACAGAAAAATTAGGAGTGTATGGCGCTTAACTCGCATATAATAGATCTGGCTATCTTGAAGAAAAACTTGGGTAAATCTTTGTAAATGGACCATCTGTTTCCATACAGTGGAAATATGTGAAGTCGGGGTTCTTAGAAGGTCCGTCATACCTAGTTTGTACATGATGGCGAGTATGACTGTTGAACTGTACAAATATTATTTCCGGTACATATGTGCATTTTTCGTGTTCCCACAGACTAATACACCTAAATTTCGACATCACCAAGTTCAATATACACAGTCCTAGAGACTTGAGGTGTATTCCCAGATACATAAGTTGCATTTTGTTGGAATATTGATTACGAACGATTATATTCCCCCTATCTATGTTTCATTTTATTCTTTATTATTGTATGCGCCCTGAGACTCACAATGGAGACCCTCTCCAAGTTATGCTATTTACTCCGAAATTATGCCACTATAAATACAGACAGTAGTTTACATGTACCCTACGTGTTTACCCTCAATTTATCGTGTCCCCGCCGTACCGTTTTTAGGACCTTCTTGGACTCTATTCAACATGGAATAGACTCAAGTTTGTTGTCCAGTTCAATATTATACCTCAAAGGTGTTGTCGAGCGGTGATCCATCTCCACTCATCTGCAATTATACAACAGAGGATTGGGATGGACACCGAGTGTTTAACTGCGTTCGACGTTCAGGTTGTAAATTTTCAGACCTTCGGGGTTCAAGTTAGCAGCAGCGTCGCCCTTGGTTACGGAAAGTCCGTGATAGGGCCGAACTCAACCCCACGATTAAACTCCAAGGCCGCTGATCCTAAGGAAGCTATCCGGATTTACAGCGAGTCCAATCCGTAATATTAACCATTGAATCGACTTTATTAACTAATTCCGTCTGATAGAAGAGATGAGGGGTGACTCACACCGAAGGTGAGACTCGAGAGGACCCAGAGCGCGACCCTCTGACAAAAGGTCGAAGTTACGACCCACACACCTTCTTCCTCAAAGCGCTGATACACCCATCCTCATTAGAATACCAAAGACTCTACTTACCCATTGATTCCCCTGCAACACCTGCACCCTCTCCCGCACTCAATCCTCCTACACAGGGTTACCCCTGCTCTCAAATGGAATTTGAAGGTCCAAAGGTTCTTGGCCCAGCCCCAAAGAAGGGGTCATGTTCGGGCTAACTACGACTCACGAGGGACTATGTGATGAGCAGTAATGTAGTAAGAAAGTAAGTATATGTAAATAACGGAATGGAAAGGGATGGTGGGTGGGGCCTAAAAATCTACAAGTGAAATAGGTTCTAAAAACTGCGAGCACAGTGTGAGACGACGGATATCGCCTCAAACCAAGCTCGCCACTCTATTTACGAAAGACGAGACAAAGGAGAAGAGGGATGAAAAGGGATCTTGATTAAATTTCATTGCCTCGTTTGCATTAACCTCGGGCAACCCTCCACCACCTAATCAGTTACCCCTGCTCTCACAAGTCCAAGCTGCCGAATCCATGTCGATCTCCAACCAGCTGTTAAAAACTCCACATCCTCACACTCACCTTAAACCTGGCGCCAGATTCTTACTGCCCTCTCCTCCAGCATCGTTGGCTACATGTGCGTCGAAGCCAATGATCGCGTTCGAGATGAACCAACAGCAACGCCTCACCTTCGTCTTCACATCATGTGGGGCGATGAGGTCCAAGTTTGGCGACAACCACACCAGCTTCTGCGGGTAGAAACAAGTCAAGGAGGGTGAGTACTAGGTTACGCCCAGGAGATATCCGTCCATGATTTCACATGGCCTTCAAGGCCGGGCGGACAAGTTCCAGGATGGAACGATCTTACAGTGGAGAGTGGGTTGGCGGGTGAGACGTTTCCTATTTTGAAATGCCCCATCTACCCCATCCCTGCCATCACAGGTGAACTAGAGGAAACGTACGACAAGACCACGCATGATAACATATCAACCATAACTCCATAAATCGTGCCCCAGCCACTTCCATTTTCTTTCAGTGATCAAATATTATGCCAAACCTGATGTCGCTCATCATTGTGATAGTGAAACTGCAGCGGAGGGATTGGTATGAATATGCGGAGTTTGGGTGACTGAGTGGGCCGGTCTTTCTCATGCTCGTGCTTCTGGAAAGGAAAAACCTTCCAAAACGAAACATATTCCAAGAAGCCCTTGGCAACAGCTTAACAAGAGCTTATTCGTTCGAAACGTGCTGAAAGCTCCCCCCATTTCTTCCTACCCTGGCCATTATGCTGAGCGCACCTCTCATTTAAATTCCCAGTCATTCCTTCAGCGCCTTTCCTTTTCTTTAAAGTCATAACTTGAATCTTAATGGATATCGTTGACGTGACTGACCCATCGGTTATTTACTCTCCCCATTCCTGGGTGTGGCAAGATGATCTGCAGGCATATAACGATTCAGCAATATGGACCAATACGGGTGGAGCTAAGGCTACAATTTCCTTCGTAGGTGAGTTATTTAATAGCCCTCAGTCTCCAGAAGCCACCCTCATCCAACAAAAGGATCGGGAATCAGTGTGTATGGCACTGTGGTGCTTGAAACAAGCGGCACTGTAGCGCCTATGTCCCTCTACACAATCGATGGAGGTTCCCCAGTGACATTTACACCTAATCGGGCTGGCGATACGTTAAACCAACAACTATTTTTCCAGTCTCCTGGTCTCTCTGAAGGTTCCCATACGTTGACCGTTACGTTCGTTGCTGTGGAACATTCGGATCTTTTTTTTCTCGATTTCTTTATGATCAACAAAGCGACCCTCTCCGCTTCGTCTCTTACCACCCCATTTAGTTCGTCTTCACAGTCAGCTCCTCTTTCAATCACAACCTACCCATCACCACAGTCCTCCCTTTCGTCCAATTATACACCATTGCCATCATCATTCTCAACAGAGAAGTCCCTTTCATCGAGTACCATATCTCGTGCTACACCTGGGGTCACTACCGCGCCAGTGCAGGGGAAATTAAAGTCGCAGTCGATAGGCCCCATAATTGGCGGGGTTTTGGGTGTTCTTACACTTACCTGCATCATGCTATTATATCTTCGACGAAGATGGCAAGAACGCCATCCCAATGAAAATATTGGCGCTCCATCTCTAATCGGCAAGAATTCTCCATTGATTGAATATTTGAAATAGCTGATCATACCTGTCTCCTGCTTATCATCAATCTAGGTTGGGAAAGACGACAGATACAACCGGGCCTGTTAATAAGCCCCTATAATATTCCACGACCCCACCAGCACGGCAGCAAGGGGCAATCACCCATAGACGCGAGGACGGGAATGGTGACAACTAAAGTAACTGGTTCCAGGTTTTCCCCTGGAACCGTACAGCTTTCATCTCAGCAACTACCGGCTGCAGCTGCGGCTAATACCACGCCTTCGAATAACCTAGTTTCTGTAGGTGCGATTCCCAGTACGCCGTCGATTCCTGAGGGTCCAACAAATCATCCACCCCCTTCATATCGGGAGTAGTTGAAAACAACAGTGGGTCGCTTTGGAGTTGCTCGTTGGAACAGTGGGGAGTAGTCCCGAGTAGATCAGAACGTGATCTCATAGCCTGGATCTAAACACAATCTTACGCAATTCTCTTGATCCTGAGACCTGCTCGAAACGCCGCCCACCCCTCCATCTTTCCAATGCGAGCGTGATTTGGCCTTGACACAATATGAAAAGAATATGACTTCAGACACAGCCAAGAAAACAAACCTCGATATTGGAAATAATATTAATAAAAAAGCACATTGAGCGACGTCTGCATTCAATCCCGCCCGTCCAGAAGCTCCCTTCCATCGTTTGGATGTTTTGACAGGTTCCAGCTTGATGATGTGGACCAACTACTACTACTCGCAGGATGCCCCAAGATCATTCGTGTGTCTCTCCCCTCATCACCTTTGTGTTTTGTGCACCTCTTCAGAAAATATTGACATCCCACGCGGTGGTACACCAGGGTTAAATTCGCCTAATGCGATTCGATCGGTTGGTCTTGTTGACAGAGGGACTTGACTTGAGAGCCAACTCACCAAAACCCGATACACGGAATCGACACGCACATATTCTCTGAGTTGCAATGTGGGTCTATTCCGAGCAAACTCCGAGAAAATCACACTGTGAAATGGAAGGAGCATTACATATCAGACGAGTTCACATCTCATTTACCTGTGAATACCCCAATCTTGGCAAATTGGCAATGGTATTCGTTATTTAGAGTATTGTAGAGAATGTGTAACGGATCACTTGGGGTTGTATGAACCATGGGAAGTGTGTGGTTGAACGGGCCCGCCTTTCTCATGCTCATGATTCGCGAAGAGAAAACCTTCCAAAAAGGAAATCTATTCTCTCTGTACGTGTGGTTTCACTTGTGCTTCCTTTGTCCACTTGAACTCGGGCGGTTCCGATTATCAAACCTAAAGAAATCAGTCAAATCGTTCAGTGAAAGTCTCGGAATCTTTCCATTCGAACTATTTAGCGGTAGCTTAACAACAGTATATCCGTGCGGAATATGATGAGGGTTCTTCCCGTTTCTCCCCCCAATCAGCTATAATGATGTATCCCTTTCTCAATTAAATTCCCACCATTCCCTTCTGCACATTTTCTTTCCTTTAAGCTTATAACTGGAATCTTAATGGGTACCATCCAGGTTGACGATTTTGACCCATCGGTTGAATTTTCGACTGGTTGGCTTCATAGAATCGGCCACATTGGCTATTACAAGGAGAGTATAAGTTGCACTAGTGTGGGTGGATCAACCGCTATAATTTCTTTCGTCGGTGAGTTATTTAATGGCATCCGGAAGTCACTCTCTCATCCAACAAAAGGATCCAGAATTACAGTCTATGGCCTCGTGGATGATTTGAATGGCGAAAAAAACTTCACGGTTGCGCCTACATCTCTCTACAAAATTGATGGAGGTTCCCCTGTCGCGGCCACGACTCCTCTGGATTTCAGTCTTTCACGCGCCCACCTGCTTTTCCAGTCCCCCGATCTCCTTCAAGATTCCCATGAGTTGACGATCGAGTACGCTGGTATTCAACCGGTCCCAGTATGCCTTGATTATTTTTTGGTCAACGTAACCGCTCTCCCTGCGTCATCTATTACCACCTCCTTAGGTTCTACTCCCACGTCACCTTCGCTTTCAACTACGACATACACAACATCACACTCCTCTCTGGCGCCCTCTTATTCTTCGCCATCACCATTTTCAATACAGCAATCTTCTTCTTCAAGTCCCACATCGGGTGCTACACCTGAGGTCACCAGCGTCCTAGCGGGGGGAAAGTCAAAATCGGTGTTGCCAATGGCAATAGGCCCTATCATTGGCGGAACTTTGGGTGTTCTTACACTCACCTGCATCGTACTAATACTATTATACCGTCGACGAGTGCGGTCGCGAGAACGCCATCCCAAGGAAAATATAGCTGCAGTAACTGCTTACAGGTTCGCCACCGGCGGAAACATACCACACTCATCCCAGAAAGCCACAGCGGCATCTACAACGTCTTCGTCATTGGGTCCTATGGCACCGTCGAATAACCTGGTTTCTCTGCCAAGCACGTTGCCGATTTCTGGGCACCCAACAAATCACCCGCCTCCTTCGTATCGGGAATAGTTTGATGGGCAGTAACACGGAGCTATTTGCTAGATAATTTGAACTCTTTATTACTATACATAATACTTATGACTATTACTTATGTCCTTATTCTATTAGATATTCATTCGATGGCCAACTTGGTAGGATGCAATAGGAGTAGGTATAAAAGAAGAGGACACGACTCAAACATGACTTCAACTCGGAACACGCCGCATGGTCGTGATGCGTGTCTTTGTTGACAGACCCAATTGTAAATAGGTGTAAATACCGCCAATCTTGCCACTTCTCATTGACGTTCTACATGTAACATTTGAGCTCGCCAGTGTCGCCCGACTTTCCACTGTTTTGACTGGCCTAAATAGACCTCTCCCAGTTCTTCTTCCTCGAGTTCTTCGATCGAAGACAACTCCAGTAAACTGTTGTCGTGGTCGTTCTCGTTTTGTGATATGCTGATCCTCGTCTTTCTACTCGCTACGGTGTTCTCCGATGCAGAGGGTAATTAAATGCACATTCATTTTCCCGGCTGAGGGTTCGGGCCCCGGGAATAGGCCCACGCTCCGCATCGATGTGTGCGTTTTCATTCCCAAAATAGTGAGCAGGGTTGGAGTAGTGGATACAGTAAGAACCTTCTTGCGATCGGGGTGTTCTGAACCCACCTGTCTCTCATAGCCCCATCGTTGATACTCGCCTTAGTCACTCGCTATCACCGGCGCTCACCAAAGCCCAGTGCGACTCGTCGTGCTGGCGTAATCGTTTAATTAGGTTGGTCGCTCCCTGTCAACGATGTGCGCCAAATTACCTACATATGTTACTAGCTCGCTCGATTCCGCAGCCGCAACGAAGGCGAGGAAGAAGGGATGGACCTAATGAATGGAATGTGCAGGACTTCGGTGAGTATGATTCTCGCTCGATAAGGATGGTGGTTCTATACTCACCGTATCTGCCGTAGCCCTCATCCTTCTCGTTCAATGCTGCCGTTGTTGCTTGATCAATTCTGCCCACGTTCGGTGCCGCACTCCGTTCGTTTGATACTTTGATACCACGCTTGGGGTTTCTCGTTCACCGTTACCAGCGCCCAGCATGCACATGTGAACGTGTCTAAGGTAGTTATTGCTTGTCGGGCGGTGACATTGTCTGACAGACGCGCCGACATTACAGACCGTTGGATTGGACTGCCGGGAGTAAGATAGGGTTAGATGTTTTTAACAACGGCAAGGTGATAAGTACCCGCTTCCGTTCAAGATATTGATTGTGAACTCACCGTCTCTCTAATAGCCGCCGACCTTGTCATCTCTGCCTCTTATCCCTCTTCTCGCTGCTCTTTGTATGTGTCCAACGCCGCTCGCCAAGCCTCACTCTCATCCCTGTCGTCGATCCTATCCCTCGCATCGTGCACATTTATACCACGAGCGCTGTCCGTTCGGATACATTCAATATGGCTTTGATGGTAGTAAGAAGAGGTGTGGATGGGGGTAACAGATGAATACGCGCAACTACCAACGGACAAGGATATGCTCAATGGAAAATTTCTTTAAATGACCCTCACTCCGCCGTTCCATTTTGAGAATCCGTCAAATCCCCTCATTTTTTTACATACCCTGAAACAAGACTGGAGGCGAGTCTACCTCGAACGAGGTAGCTGCATTCAAAAATATTCTCAAGGTCGCGGGTGTTACGTCCCAGGCCCTCGCTTCTCCACCGACGTTACATATATTGGAAGGCATGCGCGCGATTCGTCAATGACCGTCTTCATGGCCGTCCATCTCAAAAAGGGCCTCTCCGTCACATATTATTTGGCGTAGACAACGCTCTCCTTGGAGGCACCGATTTTCCATTCCCGGCATCAGGTAGTATCTGCATGTCAGGCAAGACGGGTGATGGGAGCTTCCAAACATTCTGTGAAAACATCCACCAAGACAATGATATTTATGGCCTAACAGGAGATCCGTTTTGCATCATCGCGGTAGGCCAGGATGTCGTGTCAGACAGATGTCGCGTCATTCAGTCGGGCGTGGTGTAGGTGAACTCAATTAGTTCAAATTCAATCCGTTCACGGAAGGTATCTCGAATTGTGTTGACTACAACCCTAGTAAACAGTACTTACGATGCAGACGGTTGTGGCAGTGAATAGCAGCGGCGACAATAATAGCTCCAACTACAACGAGAACGACGTGTTACCCATCGTGCTCGCAGTGCTGGCCCTGAAAGACACTTTCCATCAGACTGTTCTACCCGGTCTCCTTGAAGTGCCAAGGTTGTTGTATCTAGCTTCGCCCCTGATCAGCAAGGGTCTCCTCTCTACTTGTAGTGGTTTGCGGGTCCCCGTCAGTGAGTTGACAATTCACTAACGTTATCCTACTTAAGGACAGCGGGACGTTCCTTTTTTTTTTTTTTCTTATACCTGTTCCGCAACCAACAACGAAGAGGTACGATATCTCACTTTAATTTTAACCTCTCGATCTTAAGGTCACTTTGGATATTGTCAGATCCACAGCCATGCATCGTCCTATGAACTTCCTGACAGTTCTCGTCGTCTCCTTCTTCCTTCATGCTGTTGAATTCAAGTTGGTTCATGGGCGTTTCACGAAAACTTCGTGTTACAGGAGCAACTGCGTCCAACAAGACTCCCAAGGTCGCTGGTGTTACTCCCCAGACCCCCGGAGCTCTACTGACCTCACCTGCAACGGCGCGTATGGGCGCGATGCATCGATGTCCGAAGTCATGGCTGTCCACCTCAAACAGGGCCTCTCCATCGCATACTATTCAGGTGTGGACAACGCCCTCCTCGGTGGCGCCGACTTCCCATTCCCAGCGTCAGGCGGTATCATAAGGATCTGTTTGTCTGGCAAGGCAGGCGACGGGACTTACCAAACGTTCTGCGAAAATATCCACCAGGACAACGATATTTACGGTGTTGGTGGGGACCCGTTTTGTATCGTCGCGGTGGGTCAGAATAACGTGACGGATGGATGCTACGTCCCTGAGTCGGCGGCGGTATCAACGAGTTTGGTGGCGGTAGGCACGACGAGTCAGGGCCTTCCTCCAATCACAGTGACCTCGACTTTCGATGATACCCCGATCACGACTACTGTCGCAGGGAACAGACCAACACAAACTGTGGTGGTTGATAAGAACGCCAATAGTAGCAACAGCACCAGCAGTACCTCCAGTCCCAGCCGGATCATATTGCCCGTAGCAGTCTCAGTGGCCGGTGTTCTTGTCATCGGGGTAGGCGTTGGCGCATGGTTCTTGAGGAAGCGGATGCGTCGGGAGCGAGAGTCAGTTCCATCTAAGGATCCTGTTCTCGAAGTAAGTGTATTCATCTTCACTAATCGTTTATACCGTTGTTAATTTTTTTAAAATAAAAAAAACTTTGCAGAGCCCACATGCATCGATCGGAGGGGATGGCAGAGACGACACGGCCTAAGCGCCCGGACCCCAGTTTCTTTACAGCCAGTTGCACACCCGCATAGGGGTTTCGTACGAAACATAAGTACCCTTCCGAGCCCTTTCTACCTAATTCCTTTTATTTATGCACTCAAGCTACACTGGAGCAACCATTTTACTTACGTGGTTACCATCCGCATTCATTAACCTCTGCATTCGTTTTCCTACATACGTTCATTCTCTGTACACTCGCTCTCCTTTTATTATCCGTGCAATTAATTACATTATACCGGGACAGAACTTTCCAGCGGAGGGGGAGGGATAAAGAGAGGAAGCTGCGTCCCTTCCGAAGCCCGTCTTCGAATGACCGAAATCATACTCCCAGCGGGTGCGCCTTGGATCTCGATACCGGGCGGTGAGGAAAAATCAGAGTGCTCGATAAGACCTACGAGGGTCGCTTGGAGTTCGAGAATGCTATAAAATGCAAGGAAGAAAATAATGGATGTCGTGTGGATAAGCCATTGGAAAGAACGCTATCTATGTACACATGTAGTTAGCTAATACATCCATTCCATTTCATAAGTGAAGCATGCAGAGCGCGCTTGGTAATTCTTTTCATCGTCACAATGGGATTTGGACTCTGCAGCGAAGTCCGAGCAACAGGAAATCGGACGCCGAATGGGGCCAACTTTGAACTTGCTTTGAACTGCAGTAATTTTCGGTCTTTCAAAAGTACTACGATACACTTTGCCTGTCAACATCACACGTTACATCCGATGTTTCTGACCCTAGATTTACTTATTTTCGAAATTTCTGATTTTCTGAGATTTTTTGAAAGCGCGAAAGTCAGATTCTGCACGGCGTGACCGAAATGATACAGTACCCTGTGAGTTAGGATGATATCTGTGCGCTTCATCTTTAGCAATTTTTGGCATGTTTGCAGCTTATTGCATAATTAAAAATACCGTTAGAGCCTCCGACACACTAGTAGAAAAAAAAGTCAAACAAGACTTACTAGCCGTTACAACACGTAAAACCCGTAGGACCTAAAAAGAATATTTAGGCATGAGTATGGAAGTGAAAACTTGTCAGCTCACATATCGCCTGTGGATGCGAGAGCGTTGAGCGTGAGTGAGTGTCTAAGGTGTCACTACGAGAGCATACTCACTTCTCCATAGCCTTGCAATAACCTTTATTAACAAAACTGACTTCTGGAAAAGGACGCAAAGGACTTACATTTAATCGATCGGGGGTCCGGCACCGCAAGGGTTTGGGAGAAGAGGACAGCGAATGCGACGAGAGATACGATTGAGAATTTCATTCTTGCTAGAATTGAAACAGTGGTGAATTTGAGGGAGTTTCTTTGTCGGTGGAGAATATTGCACTGTCATTTCTGGGTGTTAAATAGCTGCGCTCCGTTTGCAGTCTCCGCTGTCGGTCTCCATGACATAACGCTGGGATTTTATTTGCATCACGTTTGCCTCTTCTCGGGTCCCGGCCTCTTCCCCTTCCATACCAAAAAAGGCCTCAATAATGGCAAGGACTTAGTTGAGTGAGAAATTTGTTAGCAGGCAAGAGGTTCCGGCGGCGCTAAGAAAATTTTCGTTGGGAGGACTTCCGACTTCGTGGGGGTGCGAAGTCCTAGGGGTGGAATAGTCTAATAAAATTCTTTGGTTTGAGTAATAACACAAAATGGGATCACATCGAGCGTGTTGCAAGAAGTAAAAATTGACTAGAAAACAAGAGTGTAAATGCAATGAATGGAGGCTTAGGCCTTATGGAGACTTGATATAAAGGAACTAGTCATTGTATGCCAATCCGTCATCCCGAAATCCGTTTTTTTGATTCTTCGCAGTGCCGACCATCGTGTTATTGACCTTTGAGGACGGTGTTTGATACATTGTGAAAATCGGATGACATACCTTCGTCACGGGCCGTAATGACGTTAGAGTTTCTTGAAAAATGGGCATTGAATGGCGATGAATTGAGAATCGTCTAAAACAAGCCTCTAGAATCAAGTCATCACAAGAGAAAGAACCAGCGACAGCTTACCAAGGTCTGAGAATTATCGCCGAGAGAATTTTGCAATAGATACGTATGCTCTTCTTCCATATTCGTCGCATATCTCTTTTCGGCGCCTATCTGTAGTGGCATCCGACATTTTTCTTCACAATCTATCCCACATCCTCCTTGCGCAAACTATGCTTATGCAATGTAGCCAACCCTATTTCAATTCCTACTCTCCACTCGCGGTCTTTTTTTCCAATAGGCTCAATAGTCCGTCAAGCTTGGCATTGCGTATGGCTTTAATGAATGGTTTTACGAAGAATCGGCAATGACGCAGGCAATTCCTCTGAAGAGAAACAGATACCTTCTTGACCATGGAGACTTCAGATCTGTTGGGCACGACACGAAGGACAGAGGCAAGATGCGATTGTGGTTGCGCAATGCGGACATCGGAAATACGAGATCACGTGCACGGATCTAATCGGACAAGTTCCGGCAGCTTCGCGGGGATTTCCATAATGGAACAGATTTCGACCGACTTTTGGAGGGAAAACCCTTGGGTCAAGAACTCACCAGATTCACTTCCTTGGAGAGACTAAATTTTCGACTACCAACAGGAACGGCCGTCGCTGGTCGGAGATTCGATGTCGAATCTACGGATAGCACAGGTTATCAACTTATCATTATTGGAAGCACCCATGTGAGCATCACGTGGGCGTGCCTTCTTGTGGACAGCAGGTCGCAACGAGTTCACTCACTTACTTATATTCTTATTAGATCTCTTATCGCGGAAGCTCCTGTTCCGCGGCCCTCGTCGTCGTCTCCGCCTCGTCTCGGCCCCCCATATTTATTTCTTTTCCCACCCACCCACTCCTGTTCCTCTCTACATATCCTTCTATCCGGTAGAGGAGGTTCGATGGAGGGGGTTCATCCTCCCTCTCCATCGTCCTTCGGCCCGCAAAGAAGTTGACCTACCGTCGACTTCTTCTGCGCACCCCGTAGACTACCGGCCAGAACAAAATTAAAATCTACTTGCGAACTGCGCAAACATCCGCAAGAGGAAGGTACCGAGGTAGTGGAGGAAACTTCAGCACATTCCTCATTCCATCTGTAAGCAGTTTGACGCGGGAGATGGCTGCTGAAATCTTATATTTCAGTGCTATTATGCTTATATTTTCAAATCCCCTGTACATTCTGAACATATGTCGCCATATTTTTTTCATGGTTTTTACGAGTACCTCTATTTGACCTCTATGCATTTCACACCACCGTTACCACATTCGAGGAAGTGAATGGCTGTGCACTCAGAAATATCCAGGAACAGCAGGGAACCTGCGCGGCCAGGAGAGGCAGGAGCTCTCATTTCTATTCAATCGCCTCCAGTTCATCCGATCCTGTAAAAAACCCATATTCTTTACATCAAATCGACCCCAATCGTATAAGTCGAATATACCCTGGCTGACGAGTTTTTAATGTTGGGATATCATTACATAAATATTGGATTCAAGCAACATCTTCGATTTTGCCTTGGGTCTTTCAACTTCCAACTTGCTGATAAAAAGGAGTCGCAGTACGTTGGGGAGAGTATTGTCAGTAGGAGCATCCAGTAGCCCATGCGCAGTCGCGTTTGACTTAGAGAGACGACGAGTATATGATGAACGAGGAAGCGTGACCGCGGTCCGGAACCCACTGCCAATGGACTTTTTCAAATACCTGATGGAATGAATTCAAAAGTACCTTTTCTTTTCCCCAGAAATTTTAATACAGGCGGGTTTGCTAAAACATCGATGAATACAAGTTGATACAACAGTCACTTAGAAACCGTTTAAAATTTGCTCCCAATGACTTTTCGCCAGCGCCTTGAAGGCGAGCAAGCGCTTGAGAGCGAGTTTTCTATATTCGATATTCTCCATTCCTTCGCTGGTGGTACGGGCGTGCACTCTTATCGTGACGCACTTGAGGACTTGGGTTTTAGTCGCAGGGTATTCGCCGAGGATGACGGCGTTGCTTAGATTCTGAGTGACAGGGACAAGATAGAACGTTGGGCGGGTACCGGTCATGGTTATGCAAGGGATGGTCATGGCGTTTAGGGAAGGGAGGCCGCTTGCTTCTCGCTTTGCGTTGTTGTACTGAAAGGCTGCTATTGCTTCCACAACAACCTGGGCTTCTGGACTAGTCTTGTTGAAGATCATCTTGTCCTCAACGAGTACGAGTAAGACCAGACTGGGGCGATACAGAAGGCACACATCCGTCTGAGCGACCCGATTGGCATCGCCGCAGATGGTGAGAGGGATAATGTATCGCATCACTACGGTGGTTTTGCGCTCGTTAAACCCTAGCAGCTTCAGGGTCTCCGCGGCGAAGTTGTCAATAACACTCTCTTGGGTGGCCTTGGTAGCGAGATCGAGATATCCCAGGTAATCAGCAACAGCATCGGAGAAGTTGGGGTCGTTCGAGTCAGGAGAGGAATTTAGAATGGCAGGGTCAAGGTTGTCTAGCGACGGGTCTGCGCCATGGCGGAAGAATTCGTCTGGGCGGACAAGTGAGATGGCGATATTGTATGCGAGGAGATCGCTGCTGTTCCAGTCGCTACCCGACTTGGCAGACCGAATAACATTGGCCATGATTGGAATCTAACGATGGGGTGAGATCAATTGGTCGACGCAATGCTGAACACATTGAGCCACCCACAAGGTCGAGATGGGTATCGACAAGGCGTCTTTTGTTTTATCCAGAGGTTGTGGCACAACGTCGCCAAGCCTGGCCAAATCAAAGACAGGTTGGCTTACATAAATATCCATACCAGTCGAACATCTCATTGGGACATTTATGATATGTAGCCTTGATGACTACTGGCCTCTTTTTTTTTTCCCTGAAATACGTACTCAGGTACTTACATGCAATCTGAAGTTATGTGGGATTGTTTGATGATGCCAACACGTTGGTGGCTGTGCTGCCATCACTTGGCCCGATGTGCGGTAGGTAAGTCCTCCTTGTTTCCAATTCTTACGTGGACCAGGCGCAGCAAAAATGGGGTAGTTACTCTGGGCCAACGATTTTCGTTTGCTTCCTGGGAGCCCTTGGACATCCTCTGAACTACCATCTCCAAAGAGTGGGGCTTGTACCATATCTTCCCAGTTCTGTTTGAGATCCCCACCGAAACGCCTACCGTTCCTCAGTTGGAACTTGGTTCCGACCTTGCACCTATGGATCCGGACATGTAAGTATTACTTTCTTCTACATATTTTATGCTAGTATTCACAATACTTGACCATAGCATTATCGTCCAGAGTATGAGATGGGAAATTGTTCGTGCTCCATATACATAGCTGAGCAAGTCTTCAGGACTCGCGATCGCGTGCACGGATTCTAGTGGGATTTCTCAAGACTGTCTTCTCAAAGTCCAGCTTGTTATCGATGCCGTAGTATTCTAGGAGTCTGCGTTCGTCAAGATGAACCGCGAGTCCGCGACGTGGCAATCTGGGAGCTACAAGAAAGCTTTGTGGTGTAAGTCACGTATTCTACGTTATCATCATCTCTGATACTTCGGTAGATCACTTGATTATCCAAGATTCTCTATTACGGCTCGTTCTATGGGAACGGAGGACAATCTTGGATCCGCGGAGATATATATGGCGGAAATTATTCAATTTTTGGATCAACGTTTGTCACCATTCCCCTTTTTTTTTCGGGCGATAAAGTCTAATTCAAGTCAACAGCGCTCATTATACCCCTCCGCAAGCAAGGTCGGGTGGTTTCAAATTTATCATTTTCTGTCTCGCCATCCACATCGAACCTTTCGCGAAAGGTTTCTCCCGAAAACCTCATCCAAACAGGGATATTGAACCCTTTGATACCACGATCCCATGCTGAAACGGTACTCCTCCAGTTAATTCCCTCGACCGCGAAGGGATTATCTTGCTTCTGACACAGATCCTCCTCTCGAGTTCCGCATGTGCTAATGCGGATCTAGCCCTTCTCAATGCAGCCTACATAGTCCTTTTTCAACTCCCCGATGACGAAGAACATAAGCCTCGCGCACTTGGCCTCCTCGCAAACATCCATGTGTTGCGGTATGATATCTATTCATCGATCGATCCTTCCATGTACAATGTCTATTTCTCTGGCCTGAGAAAGGCGATCTCAATGTTGGATGAGGCCATTTCTCTGGCACTGTCGACCACCCGAAGAAGCCTTGGCTTCTTCTCAGCCAGTGCATGGCTCTTCACCGCTTGATGTCCCATCAAATGGATGTTCCAGATGCGTTCGCGGTGTCACTCACTTGCCTAGAAGCGAATGTTATTATGCTTCCGGATGACGAAATGAAGAAGCCCGCGCTCCTTCATTACCTCGGCGTCTCGTTGGGCCATCGATTTACTCAGAAACGTGAAGTTGTCGATCTCGACAAAGCGGTTTTGGTCCTCCAAGAAGCCGTTCAACTCTCCTCCGACGGTAGCCCCGGAATACTATCGTTTTTGAGCGACCTCGACGAATCATGTTCTCGCCGTTTCGATATCCTGCAACACCCCAGCGACACTTATCAATCTCTCCTTACTCGGAAACGTATTCTCCACCTTACATCAGATGAAGACCTACAAAAGCTTTATCGACTGGACGCTCTCGGTCTCTCGTTTTTTCTCCATGGACAGCAACTCTGTGACATCGTGGCCCTCAACGAATCGATTTCAGTTTATGAGATTGCGATGGCTCTTGTCCCAGTGGACCATTCCTTGAAACCATCGTTATTGAATAACCTCGGACTCGCTCTCCACTCGTTTCGAACTCCTCGATGTGCTTGGTGATCCCGAAGATCTTTATAGGGTTGTATCGCTGCTGGAGGAGGCGACGGAGCTGGCTGCGGACGACGACCCCGAGACACTCACGTTTTACATAAATCTAGCAAAAGGTTATCTTTCTTGCTTTCATAGGTTGAAGAACGTCGAAAGTCTCGACAAATGCACTTTGGTATTGGAGAACGCGATCCACACGGCAAAGGGGGCTGCGTCCCGTGCTGATCAAGTGTTCCGTCTAAGCGATCTTGCCCACTCCATTGTCGCTCATTTTTTGGCCATAACTCAATCCAGCGAGTCTCTCGACAGAGTATTCGTCCTCTACGACGATATTTTGGATCTCATCCCAGACGAGCATCCGAACAAACCTTCGTGCTTGGATAAGTTTGCAGTTTTACTGGCCACTCTATTCGATCAAAAAAGTGACCAGAAGCATCTCGATAAATCCATCTCCACGGTTGAGGGCGCCATTTCCCTCTCCCAAGGCCCAACTTCGCCCACGTTATTGATGTTCAATCGCCTAGGCTCCTCCTACCTTCTTCGTTTTGAACAATTCCACGACCACAACGATGACCTCGAAAAATCCATCACAGCATTCGAGCGCGCATTAGAGACCAACAACCAAAAAGCAGACCGCCAACGATTCCTTAATCCTTCATAACCTTGGCCTGGCATTCTTACGTCGCTTCCGGACGGGTGGCAACGTAGACGACATCTCGAAGGCCATCGCACTTTATCAAGACGCGCTGCTCCTAATACCGGATGATGTCACCCAACGCGTTATATATTCCAGTGATCTCGGCCAAGCTTTATTAGCTCGCTTCGAATCAGTCGGCGATGTTGCTGATGTCAGCGAAGCCATTGTCGCCTTTCAACAATCAAAGCAGTTGAAGGACCAACAGATGGTTCGTTTATTCTCATTTGATATTTTTTTCCCTCTTTTTTCCTTTCTTATTCATGTATAGGTTGCGTCTGGCCATCTCTGATTTTGACTGCTGATGCTAATACGATTGATATACTAGTTGATTGCCGTGGGCTACGTCAACTATGAATTTAGAAACCCTTTGGAATGATGAAGAGCTAACTGTTTGTGATTCTACTTCATTGTCAGGACCCAAGTACGGCATGTAAGAATCTGTTTTCGCATTCGCCGACTTGCATTTACACTCCATATAATTAGGCTCCCCTCCACTCTTCTGTTGTGTTGTTGGTACATTTGGCTGCAAAGAGTGCTGCAGTACGGGTTGATGGACTACAAATAACTTGTTAAGGAACCAGTGGCGGGTCATTACTTTGTCGAAAGTTGGAAAGGAGTTGTCACAAGGCCGTGGAGAGTAATACGTCGAGAAAAAAATATTATGGTAGCCAATTTATTGGAAAAAAAGTTGGGGACAGTGACACGGAAGAATAGGGTATATTAAAAGCCAATTTTACTTTGTTTATGGGTCAGCGCGACTAGCAAGAATCCGCTTCCTGATCACCGGCAATGGTGAAGCGGCGCTCGGCGTTGATCGCGGGAGGTAAGCCATCTAGAATTACTAGTTTTAAAATGCATGGTCATCCAAATTCTAATATAGATAAGATGGCAGTAACATTGCACGATGAGCCTACTAATTTCCAAAAATCTGCAATCTGTGGGAAATCATAGGCACGTGATGACCTGGTTCATTGAACATCACAAAAATCGCCCACCCAGTTCCATCACGAGTCACGACGGCCAGCGACGAAAACCACCCTTCGCTCTGTCTCCTACCAGGTCCACGTTATCATACATGTCTAGTTCCATGGACTTCGGTCACCCAAAGATTGTACCTACTGTACGGTTTTTTTCTCTTGGGTCTGGACTGTATTCTGACATAGTGACACTTCATTCATTCGCCCTTCCATATTGCGCCCTCATTCGTTTGAAGCAGCCCTCTCGGTCGCTGGTAATGTTTTTTAAAGCTCCTCGGCAAGTTGTGCTGACGAACTGGCTTGAGTGAGTGTGTCATTATCTGTGAAATCGTCTACTAATACATCTATAGCTCGCTCGATTCCGACCGCTGCCAGGAACATAAGTTAGAGGGCGTGAAAGCCTAACGAAATGAACATGGATAATGGTAAGCACATGCTTGGGATCTGGTCGATAATTTTGAACTCACGATACTTCTCATAGCCCTCGTCATCGCCATCGCCACCGCCCTTTCACCTCCCTTGTTACACACAATTGTGGCTGCCTCCGTTATTCGTGCCGATACGCGTTGGCGTTACGGGAGTTCGATTTGCTGTGTGGGTGATGATGATACGACTTCGACGGCTTGCACTGGACACGGACTGCTCTTCGCAAATTACAGGCACGTATTATCTACTCTCGAATACCATTTCAATGTTAATGTTTGAATAACTACAGCTTCCTCCACGTCGCACTACCCTACTTGCAGTAAAACCACATTCCGTCTCCAGGGCCAACACCTTTGTTATCCTTACCAACGCACACGTTGCCGGAGTCTTGCCGGAGCTCACTCTCGTCCCTCTTTTCCACTCCTCTACTTTCCCAGATGAAAGACGTACCCGCCGCCGATGCTCCAAGTCAGCAAGGGCAGCGCCCAGCGTCTCTACAGATCCTCGCAGATGGTGATACTCATGTCATTCGACGTTGGGGGTGCATTGGCGAGGTCCTTTTTGCTGATGTCTCCCACTCTCTGTTTTTTTCCGTCATCACCATTATTTCGACTGATGGATGAAGGCACTGTACTGGACACAAATGATATATGAAGGGAGAAGGGGAAACGGCAACAATGTGAAACCATGAACGTGGATGCCCGGGAGGCGGTGTTGGGGTTGTTAACCATGGGATCTACCCACAACCACATCCATTTCCACCAGGACGAGCACCAGAATCGGTACCAGCATTATCACCACCACCTGCATCATACCAACGATGTCGTCGAGCTCGAGGACCAGGACTGCGGTCACCTCATCCGCAACGCTGAATTTGATTCTTACCATTACCACCACTTCTCCCCACATGCATTCCTCTTTGAGCCCACGATTCAACTCGAATGCGTTCTCGACTGCGCCCACTCCGACAATTGAATGGAAGTATATTCGTCCTTCTACGCGCAGTCTCCTTTCCAGAAAACCCGGTACCTGCACCTCGGAGGCTATTGACTACACATGCAAATATATGATCGACAACGGGTTCAACGTAGGCCTGAGAGAGTGGTGTCGCGGTTTGCTTGGATCAACTTTTGCTGTTGGAGGTGTGAACCACGGTCGTGTTCCTATCCCCATTCAACTGAAAATGTAACCCTTGGTTGAAAACGGATATTTCTCTAAGTCGACGAACCTAAATACAAAGTCGGAATTCCAGAATTCCAGGGAAACACGAAAGGCGACATAGTTTTTCACAGAATGAAGATAGGCCAAAAATCTCGAAAAACCTTGATTTGTTGGCTCTTATATGGTAATTATCCACCAGGAACAGGTAAGGTTACGCCAAAAATTAGGGCTTTTTGATCGAACCTAATTGGAGTGGGCCGCAACGCCATTGCCTGCAGTGCAGATGGCAGTGCGTGGACCTGTCAAGGGCGGTGCTTGTCATGCAGAATATTTAAAAGATGGGGCCTTCGACCCAAACCCCAAACAATCATACTGTTACCCATGTCTGTGTTCGAGGGCGCGTCTGAATTCTCGATTCACGGTGGCCAATTCAATCAGGTCACAGGGAATATACTATACCAGCTTGGACCACATGACGACTCCGACCAAAGTGAGTGTTCCTTCACCGTATCTGTGGAAACTGGGAAGGTTTCATTTGTTCACGTCGCTCGCCACCAGTTGTTCGCCGGCTCGTCGAAAAGGACTCATGCTTGAACCAATATTCTGTCGAACATGGCACAGTGAACATACCCCATTTCTCAAAGTCACTCCTACTCCAAGATCTCCAAATAGATCCCGATTTCAGCCGTATGAATGCAGGAAGTTGTTCCTTCGACCTTTTGCGCCGTTTAGGGCTCCTTCCTGGACAGACGAACGAAGCACTGGCAGAGTATGACACCAAGGTACCTTTAGATGTGGTCGTCTGTCGTGGAAACTGTTACTGTGGGCGTATCTCCCGCCATGGCTTCGTTTTCTTGGCAAGCAAGTACTTCCAGCACGTGTCAGTGGCGGAGACGACGACAGGTGGAACGTGCTTCATCCTTTCAACGACCATCGGTCGATTCAAATGCTATGAAATCGATGACCGTACCTTCATCCACTTCGACAGCGGGACCCGATCTTCCTACGTTGAAATAATAAAGGACCAAAATCTAGAAGATATCCTTCGAACTGCTAGGGGAGAATACCAACACTTCGTGGGCCCGTTTTTGGGAACCACTGCTAAGGCTAACAATCCATTTGAGTGGCGTCGAATGGAGGCCCACGAATCGCTTGAAAGACTTGCCTGCACGCAGTTCTACGGTGTCACAAATGCGGTTATCTACATGACAAGATCGACCCTTCAGAGATGGAAGCGAATCAAAGACTTCGCATACGCCATGCTAGAAACCGTCCTCTCCGTTTTAGATGGAGTTGAAGAGCCTGCTGAATTTGTCTCCGCCTTGAGGAAACTTCCTCCTCTCAATGACGGTGCACAGTCGTATAAAGTATCAATGCGGACTCCAGTGGAGAAATTGACTTCATCCATATTTCTCTACCGTGCATTGTCGGGTCAAAGGATCGGCGCAAAGTCCTACGAAGGTGGGTTCTCGGATTTAAGTTGAATCAACAAATAACGTCCATATCCTATAGATATTGGCAATATATTCTCCAAGGTCTTGAATGATATGCTCGAGGCGCACAAGTATTTACGGAGTCCCAAGGTGGAGATGACAAAACTTATCGACACATCTCTTGTCCGCTTCCTCCAAATCCTCGATGGTTTTCCAAGTGTGGGCGAATTAAATGGTGCTAAGCATGGTAAAAAGCACATCCAAGAGGAACTTTTAGCTGTACTCCAGACCAAAAAGAACAATGTCGCCCTCGTGGCTATGCAAGGGATTTATGCAGTGCTGTCACAGTGGAATGCCTCTCGAGTTCTGTTCAAGGCAAGAGAAGCACCAGAGGAGTGGATCCGGTTTGTAGGCGCAGATGATGACGAGCTTTTTATAGGATAGTTCAGGAGAAAGAGGTGTACGACTGTAGTGGAATGAATCAACAATTTGTACTTGTTACGAGTCTTTTATTTATAAAAGCTCATCTCTTTACTGTAACGATCCACATCCATTCTGTTCCGTACTTTCGATTCTCATTGTGTCTTATCGGGCTCGTTCCCTCCGACAATCCCTATTAACCGGAGAATGATATAATTAGGCCCAGTTACGAGGTCTCCATCACACTTGCAAGCGAGGGAGGAGGATAAATAGCCGATATTTGCACATCTGGTTGAACAGACGTGCAGATGAGCTAACACGCCGCTACTGCGACACGTATAAGCCCGGCTATCGACGAAATGCAGCACCCAGCAGGAGTTAGACTGCTGCTGGGCCAACATCCTCCGTCTCGCATTTGCAAGCGAGGGAGGAGGAATGGCGGCGACGGGTGGTGTCGCGACGAACCTGTGGAAGGTTGTGGAAATATCATCAGTGCCGAAAAAAGGAGAAAAAAGAGCAGAACAAGCTCGCGATGATATAGCGAGTTCGTTCTGTTACTCGCCTTAGCGGGCTTCCCACTTCACGGGCCCCCCCTTGGTATGTAGCCCCCATCCAACAAAGAAAGGCCGGCCCACATCCCTCAGAAGAGGGGAGGGGCCCGTAGCCGTGGCTCCCCGTCGAGAAGAGAGAGAAAACAAAGGCGGAGGCGGTGGTGGTGGTGGGAGACAGGAGGATTATATTGCGTCAGCGTAGTTTGTCAGCCACCTTTCATCGATGGTGAATGACATCATACCCGGTGTAACTTTAAGTATTTCCGAGACGACCATTTCTCAAATATCTTGTGAGCAAATTTTTTGTTTAAAGATCGAAATTTACAGTTGTTCTCTCCTCTTCCAGGGCTTTCTCTGAGTATATAATATGTCCCGAAACGTTGAGAAATCGAGAACTTGAAAATTGGGCCTATCACCAGGCAGAAAAATAGAAAATGCATCATAACATTACGAAAATTAAGTCAATTCCTTAGCTAATTCAAAATTCAGAAATGCGAATTTATACCCTTTCTGGCGTTTCTGGAAAGGTATAATGCGTCCCGTGTCGTTCAAAAATGAGAATTCCGAAAATCGGACTTTGGCTTAGCATGGCTCGGATAGTGCCGGAATTGAGATCAACGACGTCGACGCAGGTTGATCTCTAACTCGAACCACCACCATCACCTCGCCCCACCTCTCGTTTGGCCATCCGGCGCTGTGGAACGTCAAAAAAGGGTTAGTAAGTGTTATATTAATTATTTTTAACCATTTCTGACTTGTTTTTTCACCAATTTTTTGCAGATTTTCGAGCCCCTCCCCTCGTCGAGGGATGTGGGCTACGTTTTGAAGGAGTGGGGCGGATGTGGGAGGGTATGAGAACAGTATGGGAGACCCATAATGAGGGAGACCCTTCAGGTGCGTCGCGGAAGGCTCGTCGATACTGAATTGTTGAGACGAGTCGAACTTGGGGTGATACTGGCGGGCAGTTGCGGCAGATACGGATGTTGGCCTGGCGGGTAATGTCAATAACCGAGTGCCGGTGGTTGTGGTTTTCCAAAAATGGTCAATTTCCGAAGTTGAACCATGATGATGACGAAGATCTCTGCGCAACGGCGAAAGATCGTACCTGGATCCTTTCCTTGTCGTCTCGTGTCCTGACCATCATCCTCTACCACGTCCACAAACATTTCGAGCCCAGACTGACCCAAATTCTGCTGCCCCAATGACACAATGCAAGGGAATATGGCTCTCGTGCAAATCCCGCAGAACTGAGATGATGAAGAGCTCTGGGAGGTGGCATAAATGGAATAGGATCATTGAAAGTGAGTGAACCCTGAAAATATGCAGCCTTCACATTGATCTGACTGATTCGAAGTCTTCAACAGTTCGAAACGATGGCGATCGCGGCACGGCATATCCAAAAACGTCAAAACCTTGGATTCGTGCGACTTCGGATGCCCATAGCGCTGCGCTAGTTATCAGTCGAGACTCATGGGTGAACTAGTTGAACGGTATTGTAGACGGTCGCCAGAGTTCTAACCTGGGGTGACGTTCAGATGTCAACGGAAATTCATCGCAGGCGACATTTCCTGGCACAGCAATATGGCCATTTACTATCGTTATTCCTTGCAACATAAGTATATTTTATGCATGTTCTTCCCATATACATTCACCCAGGAGACCGTACTCTTTCTCGGTGACGTTATGAATATCCCGTCGATCATGTGAAATGACATGTCTTTTGCCTTACCCTTCTTAACGTCTGACTTGCACATACCCCACCCTATGATATCACTTGGGTTGTTGCGGCATCGCTACCTCACCACCGTACCAGACCTCCATCAAATTTTATACGTCGGTTAGTGTTATTCTAAAGGAACAGGCCGTTACTTCAAAACCTCCAAACATGCACACCATCGTCATTTGTTTTTATACTGCTTTGCATGCATTGGTTAACAAACTATGAGGGAATAAACGGTGTAGCAAGCTCGCCGTTCGATGCGAGGAAAGTTGCAATCATACTTGGGCGGGTAATTGCGACGAAAGCGTCGCAAGGTAACCGAGGATGTGCGTGAACATCTCAGACGAGGCAAGAGTGGTATGTGGGTAGTATTCCGAATTTCCAGTGGTGTTATCTCACGTATAGACTGGTGTCCCCGCAGGCCACGAAAGTGGCCGACAGCAAAACCAAGTATCAGTCTCACTCTGTGCGGAATCTCCTCCAGGCTAAACATGGCAAAGGAGGAGAAATTGTTGAACACATCCAAACAAAACCAAAAGTACGCACCCCAGTACTCTGATCAATAGAAGCGTAAAGCCGGAATCCTTGGGTTTCAAGAATTCCAAGCATTTTGAGAAGCATAATCCGAGTGGTCACTGCATCGGATCCTTGGGCGAACCAAGGGTAACCACGACACTTGAACTCGCTGCCAAACCAGGCGAATTAGTCAGATAGCGCCAGGTCCGAGGCTCGCCCAAATAACACACTATGCATTAGGCACTTTCCAACCTGAGTTAAAGATTAGTAGGGATACCAATCATGTGTAGTGAGATGGATTCACCTTCTTCTTGAAGCAGTGGCTTGAGCATGGCACCTTCAATGAAGTTAGATTATGCATGCAAATCGGAGTGGGGCGTAGTGACATACGAAACGATGCAATGAGTTCGTGCGGCGCATCAATGAGACGCATGCGATCTCCCCTGTTGAATGAGATTGCCATCCAGGTGCAAGGCCGAGGAGGAGGAATTTGAAGACGAAATAAGAGGCTATCTTTGTCCAGCTGATTGACAATCCAGAAAATGTGAATAGACGCATCTGCGATGTAACCAAGAAACTCGGTACACGAACCTGCTTTTTGCTGATGTCAGTGGAGGCGACCAGAACCCAACCCTTGTCGTATAGAGTTGAAAATACAGAGGCCTACGTTGACCCATGTAGATGAGTGTTATGATTTGTACCAATTTGAAAGCGCACAGACCATCAAAGAACGTGATGGCACTGCATCGTTGCCTTGGCCGTTCCACGGATATCCTTTCAATTTGAATTCGTGGGCGCCGTAATAGTTTCGCTCTTCCTAATCTCCGAACGCAAATCAGTGATGTCGTACTATAGAAGGAAGTCTCGAACTACTAACCTGAATGCCTTTCGTCCACACTTTCTTAATAGCTGTGCATACGACCGTTTGTTGGACCATATATCTTGCGGATGCCAGAATGCATAAAAACCGCACCTTGGCGGACTGATTCGAGATCGTCTGCCGAGAACTGGATCATGCGAAGGCGATCACTACATATGCATAGACCACAGTTACATTTCGGAACAAGGGTCCTTGGAGAACACTCACGACATGTTCAACGAGATGCACGCGAAAGCCGAGCTGACAGGCCCAGGGTCTGCGATGGGCTGTTTCGTCTCAGACATGCTTGCGTGCTTACAGCCTTGGGTTGCGAGGGAAAGGATGAGCTGCTGCGAGAAAATGTTCATGACTTTATAGTGAAGCTTATTGAAGACGAACTTGGATCACCTGATTGATCGTGATGGTTTAGGGTCGTGAGCGAGATTGCGAGTAGTATGGAATGGTGGTAAGGCCACTGGACAACTGGGGTGTTTGGAGAAATGACCGCCACCAGTTTCGGCCTTTTAAGGCCTCGTTCGGGTCCAATAGTGGAGTATATGCTTTAACGTTCTCGCACAGAGCCTTATTCAGGTGGAGTGCGTCGAGCAATTTGAAAATTGTCACGATTTTTGTGATATGAATCCGATATGATAACCATCCAGATGGACGGCCACATGGCAATGCCAAGGGAATTCCTTTTAAGGTAGGTGACAGCTTATTGTGGCAGCTTTTCTTTATTGATCATTACCAGGTCATTCCAGATCGGCGCTTAAGCGCCCACAGCGCAGGCCTTGGCATGCGTGTGGTAGACCCAGGTGAATTACACTTAAGACAGCGCTATATAAATAAATAGATATCCGGCCATTTACCCCGGATTCACTCCTAACAGGCTCCATAAGTGGTCAGGCTATTCCTGGGACATTGGATGCTGTTAGCATCGTTCACAGATACCATGGTGGATGGGATTGCCCGATTCAATCTCACCAGGGGATACCATACGAGTAGCAGATGGGTTTACATGCTCACCTCGAACCTATTCGTCATTAAAAGAAAAGTGCCTCGCAATGCCTGAGTAATTTGCAAATCGCAATGTTCATCCACTTGCCAGTGAACGATAAGTAGTGAGAACAATCTTTTATGCGGACACGCATGATGATCCTTATTCGTTGGGTGTGTAGACCAGTGTTCGCCGATGACGAGAAAGCAGTGATTATTATTATTACAGTCAGCTCTGTAAGAACGTGTTCTTCGGTCGTCTTTGTCCGGAGACTCTCCCCACGAGTGACCACAAGTGGTGTAATCGTGAACGAAGCAACCCCTCACCCACCCTGTAAATATGGCGCCTTTGTTGAATTTTGAATCTGCAAGTCCTCGGACAGCTATTCGCAGATTACACTCTCTGTGGGTTCGTAAACACTGCGGCGACCGGATTATTTTGCCGGGGAGGCAAAACTGAGAGCAGATTGTTAAAATTTTGCCAAGGCATGCGACCACACTGTTTGGAATGGCAAAATGTGACTTGGCAAAATTCAAACAACCTGCTGTAACATTTTGCCTCCTCGTCAAAATAGTCCGGCCCCGGCAGTGAAAGTTAAATTTAGATAACGCTGTGCAAATGTTGCTGACGTCATGTTCGTTCGTATATGGCAATTCCTGCTACTTCACCCTATATTACCAGAGTTGGACCCAAAAGTTCCCATATTTTCCTGCTATACCCACATTCGAACGTAACGATCCAAAATACTCAGTGTTGGTACAAACGAGCCGAACTCTACTTGAAATAACGGGGTAGCTGATGTCAATCCTTTGCAGACGACTTGAATGGGAACGCGAGTCGAATGTTTTTTGTTTCTCCAACTCTGCGAATCCACAGATATTATATATACAAAGGCTCTGGCCTCTGTAACGACATCAGAAGGCGCAGAACACGGAAAACCCCAATCGAGCTGGATCATCTCTGGCAGCATTGTAAGACGATATCGCACCGCTGTTTTTTCGATTACGCTGACGAGATCTTCCTCCCTCTCTTACGGTGGCATTTCACTCGCTGTTCTCCACCGTCCTTTCTCTAGACGAGCTCGGAAACTTGGAGCATCAATTTAACGAATAAACGAACACCTATGTATACCATGAATTCTATCGCTCGAATGGCACTCCGCTAAGCTCAAATGTTTGGAGCTTAGTCGCGTTCAGTGCTCTCATCATCATCTCCCTCATCGAGTTAGGGGGCTTGAACACGACGCATGATGATGCCAATGCATGAAGGAAGGCTATACCCAAAGCGGTCTTCGACGGCAAGAAAGAGAGCGGGGAAGGGAGACAAATTGTAAGTGAATAGTAACATCATTCTAACAGATCCATCCCGTACTCACCGATTTTAGCTTCCCTCCCTCTCTTGATTCCTGTATCCGCTCTTTTGGACGCTCTTTTCCACCGCTTCCAGCACGTACACTTGCAAGATGGTGTCCTAATTAGGTACGTTATAACCCAACATGGCAACGAACGAAGAGAGTTTTACCCGACGGATTCCATCACTCTCATCGCGAGTTCAGGGCACTCTTCCAGCGCTAAGGACTGGATATCACTGATGATGACGCCAACTAAGAGAGAGCGGGTCGGAGTGAGGAGACAGCCGAGGTGGCTACAATAGTAGGTAAGTTTCTAGCCTCTCCTCGTAATCTAGCGCGTTACTCACTGCTATTAATCACTACATATTACCTGGCGAACTTGACGTTTACTGGGTTAGGTGTTAGCGAGAGGGCACAGGTGAAAAAAAAAACTAAAAAAACCTATGTAAAGGGGAATGACCCTCATGAACGTGGAGAGACAGCCAAATCATTCTCGCGCAAATCACGGCACCGTACACTTTCGGTTAATTCCAAACTGCACCAACGCCGCAGACTATCTATCACCGAGAACGACCTCAACAACTTTGCGCACTGGGGTGAAGTGGCCTTGGATGTCCTCACTGCCCGATGGAAAGTCGCCCTCGAGGGCCTCGATACGCTCAGAGACGCCGTCGACTCACGGACATCCTCTTCATTTCTTCCGCCACCACCAACGCCAAGAACCTACGGTCTGTTTTAATCATCCCGAGGGGAGGGTCCTCTTCCTCGAGACTATCCAGACCTCGTCCCCGTGTACCTCGTTGCCGCTACCATATTATCCCGTTAAGCTGCTGTCGGCATTGCCAGTGCAATTAGCAAAGAAAAATCGCTGTGGGTACGCGGATCTTCGATTTCTACAGTCTTTTGGTACCACACTGACTGCGCTTAGAACCCGCCCTCGACACCGATCCCGATTTAGAGGGAGATTCAATAATACTTGACGAAATGGAAGAGGAACCGAGCCATCCTGACGACTTCCTCCATTTCTCAACGTTCAATTACATCAATACCTCGCATCCATGAAACATTTGAATGCCCCCTCAGTCTTAACCATTGACCTTGGCCCGTTCCGCGATGGGACAAGCAAGGCGTCACGAATGCGATCTCGGACTCATTGAAATCAATCGGTTTCATTTAACCAATGGTGAGCCATCGCCATATTCCAAGAACTCTTGGCGGATGTAAATCATTAATGCGTTCAACATCCAGGACTCAATATTTCAGAAGGTTGACCTTTTTTTTAGTTTCAAGGCAAAGGAATATATCATGGAGCGGGGCCGCCCGGCCGAAAGGGTACATTCATGTCAACCCTCAAGCTCCAACGCTAACCCGGCATGTATCTATTACCCAATACCATTGGACTGACAATCCTGGAACCGATCAATGGCCAGAAAATCTATTGCTAATGTTTTCATCCACGAGGCATTCCTTCTCTGGAGAAGTGGCGCAGGATATGGAGAGGGGCAGCTGGTACTCAGAATCGTTCGTTGGGTGGAGTGCGGGCGCCCACCTCGAAACGCGCTCGTGAACGAACAAGGAAGATTGGATGCCATATGTTGTGCGGAGTGGGATATGTCGAATTGGCGGTACTTATTTGATCCATCGATTCAGTGCATTGGTCCATTGGATCACTAATTTTGCTCGCTACAGGCACGTCTGATCCTCGCGTACCCTGGACTCCAAATGTTGGGACTGCGCTGACTTAGCACCGATCGGAGGTGTGTTCTCCCATCGTCTTCTCGCATATATTCCCTTACCTACTTCGTCCTCGTCCCCCTCCTTCCTTGGCGTCGAATGCTGGGAACCTTGGCTGTATCCACTTCGCAGCAACCGGGGCTGAGTTTACGTTCCTGCCATTTGTGTTTTAAGTGCCGCCAGGTTGGGAATAACGGATATCGCAGGGATGGCACCGGCGCATGTGAGTCAGGCGGCGCTGAAGGTGGATGGGATGTGGCGAAGAGTCGGGGATGTCGTAGGGAAGCGTTGGAGGGTGTGGACACACGAGGTCGTTGGGTTGCACCTGGAGAGACTAAGACGGAGTGGCAGTCCGTCTGGGAGGGTTGTGTCTGGGAATGCCCCGTATAACGCTGGTGGGAGCGACGCCATTCTCGTTATCGAGAGGGAAAAACGGAACAGTGCGCCCTCGTCTGCACATTTGATGAGCCTCTTTTGTATGGTGCATTTCAATGTATATCCTTCTCATTCTAGACTATCCAGTTTAAAAAAATCCCTGGGTTGCAAACAGGCGTTTGCCTAATAAAATGTTACAATTTCGAAATTCCGCCCTTATATTCGGATTCCTCAACGTTGAAACTACAAGACGGGTATTTTAAATTCTAAAATTTCACGAAAGGAACAGCCATTTACAACGGATAGGTAAATTTCTAGTGGAATAAAGCTAGACTATTCATGCAGGCTCAGGAAAGTCAACCAATACCTACACAAGAAGGCGATGAGATACTGAATGATAACAACACATTTCCAGACATTGATAGCTCATCTGCACGAACCTACACATATTCCCTACTCTAACCACTCTGGCCGTGGAATCCACAGTTGTTCTCCACGCCGCCCGCAACACTCTCGGTATGGAAAGCAACCTCCCCAACACAATCACCGTATTCGTAAGCGAGGCTCTGCTTCCCGACAGATCCCGCGTGTGTGGTGCTCGGGTTCCCAAAGATAGTCCTCTGGTATGGGAGGTGCGCACAGTGGTTCGGCGGCTCTCCACCGTTCCAGGGGTACCACTCGACGAAGCCCACTTGGCTGCTTTTGATCCCCTGCGAGCCCGCCGGGAGGGTCTAGCTCCCGATGTGAATACGCTCCCCCGTGAGGGTGTCAACCGCGGTGCCGACCCAGAGCCTGTCTCCGGTAGTCTTGACCTCGAAGTTGTATTTGCGGCCGTACACGCCGTTCCAGTTGACACTGCATGACACCCCAGGGCCGCCGTCGGCGCCGGGTTTGCAGTTCGCGTCGGACGTGCTGGTGTCGGGAATAAAGCTCGAGAAGACGCCGTGGAGGACGGCCTTTCCACCGCTGTCGGGGCGCGGCTGGATGCCGGTGTATCCAACGTCCTTGACCCCGACAAAGTTGAATTGCTGCGCGAAGTAGTAACCGGAGATATGGTCTGCCTCGACGATCGTGATAGGAAAGGTGATGTCTGTGAGCCCCGTGGAGGGCACATTGCTGACGGACCAGCTGGAGCCGACCAAGGCGTGCGCCGAAGGAAGGGCGCTGAGCAGCGGCGCGACAAGAGTGAAGGAACTGGAGAGTTTCATTGTGGGAAGCTGGTTTAACTATGAAGTGCGATTGGGGGCGGATCCCTACAGCATTCCTCGTTCGCCGCTGGCTTTTATGGAAAATGTGAGGTAAGACACTCTACAGCTAAATTGGAGAGCAGTTCGCAGTTCGGATCGCATTTCTGGTTAAGCAATTATTTGCTAAATTGCTTCTGTGCTGATCTAAACTGAAAGAGGACACGCTAGGATGTGCCAATGATGGGATCAGGCAAGTCTTATTTCTTGATTGGCTGAGGACCAGAATATCGCTTGAAAACATGTACTAGAACTTCACGAAGCATTGCTCTAGCGATGTGAATTTAGCCGTAACAGCAACCAGAAGTCCCATGCGATGGTCAGACTTCAAAATAGCAGACCGGAATCAATTAAACGTTGAATGAATGAACATCCTCTCTACTGCTAAGGTTCAGCATGGGTGGACTGACAAATGTCGCGGAGATTAAAGGCGGACCTATTAGGTATGTGGCATTTTCCGTTCTTTTTCTTTTCGCAGCTGAAACGGATTTGGTGCGCTTCCAGGTAAAATTATCCAAGTGTTAAAGCGAGTGGAGACAGCGAACCCGCTTGTGTTGATTGATAAAGTGGTTAAGGGATTAATATTTAATGGTGATCTTGCGAGTGCGTCGTCAGAAATGCTCGATTCCATGTGGGAGACTTCTCCGAGGCTTCTCGCCGCTTGATTTGTTCTCGGACATACATATGACCTGCCGGATACCCCAATTCTCACCTCCAACGTACTTACGTGGACAAATCAAATTCCAATTGTCTTCTGTCAAGAATATGCCGATTTGTACTATTCGATTCCGTACGTCAGACTGTCAAGCATTGAATATTGGACGCACCCACTAACTGCTGGACTTCTGTCACGGCTGAAAGAACTAGTTCCACCAAGCATCCCAACTGCTATTACCAAACTTAGACCCGAGCCCAGTCACCAACCGTAGTAGGATAATATGAAGCAGCAGTGACAGAAGTCCAGCAGTTAGTGTGGGTGCGTCCAAT
>Ga0307509_10002283_pt1 | contig 31362 bp, 42 predicted proteins | sample 10_EM_MG_FD_202245 | JGI IMG/M metagenome (GOLD analysis project Ga0307509, IMG submission 202245) | Populus trichocarpa ectomycorrhiza microbial communities from riparian zone in the Pacific Northwest, United States - 10_EM | ecosystem: Host-associated > Plants > Roots > Unclassified | place...
CAGTCCGCCGTATGCATCTCTGAATATAATCGCTCCCCACTTGAATCATATTCTCGAATAGGTGCGTAAACCATATCTGAGCTATACGCGACCTGACGGATCAGGTAGCGGACACAGTCAATAATAGTTCGATAATAGAAAGTTGTTGCATGTCCACTATCATCAATACTGGCTTCAGCTCATACCAAGTATTCACGAAAGGGGTCCAGTATATCAAGGTGTTGTCGCAAGGTATAGGCGGACTGGAATGATCTGCTATCCGTACCGCCTACACCTTCCGCAAAGTACCCGTTGATCTGCAACTTGGCCACCTTGCTCCGGACAAACCAGCTCGCCAAATTAAAGTACTTTTCTGATGAGAAAGGGCTCCAAGGGTGATCGGTCATGGCCTTGTTGAGCTCTGTATAGCCTGCAACTTCGCCGCGTGGTCTGCCGGCACCGGGAATCGTTTCTTAACCCGAAGGGCGCACACAGACCGGTGGGTGGGAAACGTCTTCTGTGTCTGAATCGTTCTGCATATCATCTATCTCACCACTTGCTGTATGGAAATCTTGGATCTCGAGCCTGCAATCAGATTTGTAGTCTGAGTCGGTCAGGTTTTCAAGTTCATCACGAACAAAAGTAGGTCCCAGGAAAGCCGCGTCCGCAATCGCGCTGAGGGAAACAACGATATCAAGATGGATTGTCTGACAGTGTTTTCGTATCCAGCAGCTTGTTGATAACGTCGCCACCAATAAGGACAATTGTTGTCTTTGAGGTTATCGTGTGTGGTGGTTCTCTTTCAAGTAGTCTGGTGGATGCGTAAGCGGAGGGGCTGAGCGGCTGCAGCAGACTCTTTCAAAGTGAAGGGTTGGTTTCTTTCAAGAGGTAAATCGGGAAAATTTCAAGTTTGTTTAGTCAGATGACGAACGGGTCCAGACATTCAAGCTGCCAACCGTTATTCACGGTTTAACTCGTGAAAGCTGTTCTTTGTTGAGATTATGGGAGGGCCTTGGCTCATGGGTCGCGGCTCCCATGAGGCTCCGTTGCGGCTTAAAACCTTATCTGAAACCTATCGTCATTGTAGGTAGGTCACGTGACTTTTCAAGATATTCAAGTTTGTACAGGGTACAATCCTGCGAACCCCACTACAACCGGCCTCGTGCGGCCTATATAAGCTCTCTCTTCCTCCCCTTCCATCTTCTCTCCATAATCCTTTCCCCAATCACAATCACATCCTTGATCAGCCAGCCCATCCTAACAAGACCCACAAAGCTTAGCACAAGGTCTCACTCGTCTGCAGTATCACCAGTGTATCCTCAGCTCATTTCAGATTACCTATCTACGGTTCCCTAGCCAATAACCTTTTCACAGCCATTACCATCCGCAGAACTCCCTTTACCGTCCGCCAGGGCCCCTCTATTATTTTCGGATCTTCCACAATCCTTCATCCTCCAAAGTACCAGCATCTACTAGCGGCCATCCTCCATCTGCTGAGGGACCATTTAAACCCCCCCAAAAAGTAGCCTCTTTCTGATCCATCAACCACCCCCCACCCCGATCACTATTAGAATGGCAGCCTCAAACGTTAGTCTCAGTTTTGAAAAATCGGCGTCCTTTAAAAACGACGGCGATGTTACCTGGTGTAAGCACATTTGGCGCTTCCCCCACCCACGAACCTATAGTCCGGAGTATAAAGCGAGGCGAAATGCTATGAAACGTAAGATGGAGTAAGACAGGATCCCAGGGTGGAAGCAGAGTACAGCCGGACAATGGGCGGCCATCCAGGAACATGCTCTTACCCCCCGGCCTGTTAGACAGAGGTCGGGACTCTTGTAGGCTAATAACCCCTGTGGCGATTGTTTTACCGACCGGCTCGACTTTTTGCAAAAGGATATAGCAAAAAAACATCAGGATATCTTACGAGACATGTTGAGAGCACCCGTTGCCGCTGTTCTGGTTGCGGACCCCACCCCCGCCAGAAATGTTTGTAAGTTATCCCCAACCGTCCGCAATAAAGATGTACCATATATGCTAATACAGCTCCTGCAGGTCTCGCCGGTCCGCGCTCTGTCCGTCTCTGGATAGCTGAGCGATCCGTAGTCCGCCCAAGCAGCCCACTTCCTGTCGGGATGGACGAGAGCCAGTGGCAAAGTCGTGGACATGTTTACTGGATGGAGCAAACTGAGCCCACCTTTCCGAACCTGCTAGCAGGCATAGACACAACCATGGCACCGGGTGTCAGATTTTGTATGCTTATTGGTACGAAGAGACAGGGTACACGTCTGCTGCAGGACGATCCAGATGAGCCGCTGCCGCTTTCTGAAATGATCTGAATCACAAATAGCCGACTTGTCCGCATATGGTGGTCTTTGAATCCGCCAAGTGAACCAATGGATCTGCTCTTCTGTTGCCATCGAAGGAATGTTTCAGAGCATAGCACTCCTCCTCCCTGTGAGATCAGGTTTGCTCCACGTGATAACTGGGACCCCCCTCCAGACACCTTGGATGACGGGTCCGCCGGTAGCGATGATGGACAGAGCTCAGATGGCCACCAGCCAGAGTCATCCGCTGCGGCCGCAAAGCCAACCACCTGAACAAGGACCACCAGGAGCGGTAATACCACAAAAAGGACGGGGTGAACACACCGTATCAATTGGGCGGACATTGGCGAATCAGAGCCAGAGTCTTCTGGTACGCAAGCTTCTGTCTCTCGTGCTAACTTAGGCACTCGTGTTTTGAGGTCTAGTAGACAAGGAGAACGGGAGACTGACCTAAAGAAAGCATCCCGGACACCAGCCAATAACAGTGGTAAACGCAACCTGGCGGTCATCCAAGAGGCCGATGAGCCATACGGTTCGGATGGAAGTCCGGGACGACAGAAGAAGGTGGCCTGCCAGGTGGGGGCAATCGATGCCGGCATTGAGGTTGAGCCGGACACACACGATGGGGAGCATAATCTGAGTTGGCAACTGGCGGACAGGACTAGTCCGACAAACAGTCCGTCTCCGTTTATTCCCAATCCGGATCACCATCATGCGTCTGCAGCCTCTGAGCAAGGAGAGGCGAGAAGGTCAGCCGCGCATCTTTTGATGCTTGCCTCACGGGCCGAGCAGCCGGTCAACACATTGGCGACACAAGTCAATACGCCAGGCAGCAGCCATTCCCCCTCCAAGGATCCACATACCGGCGATGTGTGTGCGTATATTCCGACAGCTCAAGAAGTGGGACGAGAATTAAGCCCGCCCGCTGACACCCCAAAGCCGCGCGTGCATAATCTATACCTGGTTAGTTCCGGTTACGACTACCAGGTTTTTCATGCATTCTGTTGGCAAGGTCTGCCGCAGTTCCGGCAGAAACGGGCGTTGGGAGTCTGCTCAAGTCTGTTTCTGTCCTGGCTCACTAGCTCTGCGAACAAAGCTCTCCTGCCCCGACCAAGGTGGCTAATTTCTCGCTAGCTGAGGATGCTGGTCCATTTCAAGCAATTTACAAGTACTAGGCCACGATGGACCCTTCGACTTTTCCTTTTGGTGTTTTCATTTTTGTTTCAAGAGTTCATGTTATTCTCGCTGTTTCCTGACTACTTCTGTTTTAGATTAGCCGGCTACGTCTGGGCTGCTTGCCCTGATCAGTATACTTAATTTAGACCTGCGACTGTCTGCAGATCCTGCGGGTGTTTCCTTTGGGTGTTTTTCATGTGGAGTTTAACTTTTAGAGTTTTGCGAGTTATCCTTGTACTTTTTTCCCACACATTTCTTGTTTGGATTGGCCGGGCTGTTGCCGTTCCCGGTTGCCCAAACCCAATATAGTCTACGGACACTTTGTTGCTCTACGGGGTCCCTCTTAGAGTTTTGCAGACCATTCTTGTTTGCCACGAGCTGTTCTGCGTTTACCGGGTCAGCTCGTGGGATCTGCTCTCGGAATCTTCGCAGATGATTCTTGCTCTTTTCCGCTCTTTTTCGTTTGGTGTATGTTTTCTCTGCTGGCTTTAGTGGTTTGCTCTTTGGACTTGTGCGGATCATTCTTGTTCTTCTCTGGCTGTTTTTTGTTTGGGGTTGCTCCTTTCATTACTATTCCTATCCTCGCTTTTCATCTTATATCCCATCTGTTGAGCCTTAGCGGCCGCTTTCACTTTCTGCGATTAGCGTCCGGGCCTGAGCCCTAGCCTTACCCGCATTTGTTTCTGTCCGCTTGGCAGACCTACTCAAACTAGATCAGTCCGTACATTCGGATAAACCTTTTTTCATCTGGTTCAGGAACCCCAAGTACCTAACACTCGTATCATCCCTCTGAAATCGCAGCGCGGCCAAGTCTTCTCCTGCAAATTACTTTATCAGGTATCAAGCCGCAATTTGGACGTGCGGTGTGTGCTGACGCCAGTGGACATGCTAGCGAGTGATGAACTGGGAATGTCCTTAGTTCTTAAGGAAGCTGGGCTGACCATTTCGATCTTCCAAGTTCACACCCCATATCGTGCCCTTAGCTACCTACCAATAGAGGCTTCCGAACACCACCTGCACCTCAACGTCATACACTGCAATTCTCTTCTATCACCATTCACCTGCAAACTATGTCACAACAACACCGGCGGCTTATGGCGGACTGAGCGCGTACATCGAGGCTGGAAAGGCAAAGGCAAACTTAGGTCCTTCGCGGAGGTTTCCAGGGATCTGGGTCCAGGGACGGATTAACTATAATAACATCACCCAGTGTTGAGTCTGTTATGGCAGGGTCTGCTGTAGGTAGGAGGAGGGATGCCGTGCGGGAGCCAGCTTCTTCACGACTCCAGGTACCAGAGACTGTCCTGTACAACCGGCAGCAGGTCTTAGAGTCAGAGGATGAGAGTCTAGACTCTAATGATGGAGAATATGAGGGTAATGATGGGCAGAGTGAGGAGAGTGAGGAGAGTGAGGAGAACGAGTTAGGCCAGCATGGGGACGATATGGATCATCAATCGGCCTGGGGAGCGCAAAGACCAATTGGGCGTGAGTTTCTTCACTCGTAGTGCTCGATACTGACAATCACCCCTGGCAATACCCAGAATTCCAGCAGGAGGATTAGTTACCCAGGACGGAGAACGTCTGCTCAAGTACGAGTTAGCCAAAATGGTTGGACATCTGCCATTCCCCCCCTTCGCCCCCAGACTTCAATCCACTTGAGATGCCGGTGATAACCCCTAGTCACCAAGATCCAACCGTCTGGAAATTGGATAGGGGTGGACAGCAAGCCAGGAGTAGGCGAAATATGGCAACCGGGCTTGGGCGTACCATTCTCGCCAGGTCCCGTGACCAGATGTGGGACTGGATGATGTTCGTCAATCCGTTTCCGGACTCAATTACCGTGACCGAAGAAGTCCGCACATATTGGAGCGATGCTCAGACCAAATTAGGCTTTCCAAACTTTGCTGATGCTACCCCGCCCTCAAATGACCAGGTAAGTTACCCTTAATCGATAACCGACATCCTATCCTAGACTAAATACAGTGGCTGCTGGTTACTGATTTCCAGATCCGGGCAAAGCACAGCGGATGCAGATCTCAGTATCTGCATGCAGCAAAGAAGACTATAACAGAACTCTATAAGCTCAATATTGAGGATCCTACTACACCCTGCGCACAAAGAGTCGAATACCTCCTAGCGGAGGATAGGTTCATTTGCCCGCCGGGCAGCTATGAGATATCTTTTCGACATTTGTCGGGATTGTTTCTAATCGGAGTAAGACTAAATCGATCTAATCCGGCGGATACCCAATTTCTCCTAGATTCCTAGCACCCCAGATTCCGCGTGGGATATTAGCTCAATATTACTCGGGCCCAAAGAGGAAAGGCATGACGGATGAGGGTTTCCTGGATAAGATCGATGACCCGTTTATCTGTCTGACAGCCGCCATATTATGTCATTCAATGCCATGTTGGCGGACTGGCATCTGTATCGATAATGTGGCCTTCACAAGGGCCACTTCCTTGGGTAAGAAAAACAATGTGTACTGGGAGGGTTCAAAAGTGTCTAGCTCCCCCGACGGCCCGGGCATGCCGACATCTTTGAACATAGCAAGTACTCGAGTTGGGTGAAAGGTTAGCTAAAGGATAGATAGCCCTACTGGAACGTCAGACGCGATCCTGGGGCAAAATGGGAAGAGTTTGGCAACCTCGAATAATCCAGCTGATAAGGAGGACATTGGAGGCCAGAATCGCGAAGGAGCGGGGAAAGCGGGTTGAGAGGACGCCGGGATACGACAATGATGAGGACGCATTGAGACGGGAGTTTGGTAGTGCTACGGAGCTGGATGAATTGGGGGCCGCTGGCGGCCTCGTAGATACAGGAGTACATGGTTGGCAGGAGCCGTGGTGAGAACATGGGCCCAATCCGGGAGCACTGGTTGGTTCCGGGCAGTTCCAACAGCCTGGGGAGGCGGAATCGCGTGTTGAAGAAACCGATCGAGAGGATAGGGAGAATCCTTTTATCACCACTCGCTGATCGTGTATTTATATGTAATTAAATTAAATTAAATTACGCTTGCTAAAAGGGTCAGGAATGGTCAAACAATAGTAGTGTGCGAGTCGGTGGGCAGGAAAGGCATGAGAATGAATTGCGCAAATAGTTATAAGCTGTGCAAGTATGTGTAAGGCATCTAGCGGGCAATTGTAGGTTCGGAAGGCATGGGAATGTGTCGGGCAGATGGTTATAAACTGTGCAGGCTTGGGTAAATCGTCTAGCGGGCAGCGGTAGGTTGACAGGCATGGGAATGAGTCTGGGGGGCTGTTAGAAGCTGGGGAAAATGGTGGGAGCCCGCGAGCGGACTGTAAAAGGCCGGGGAGGCGGCGTGAGGCATGGAGTAGACGAGATAGGATGTGGAGAGCTGAGGAGAGAGCGGCACGAAAGGGCAAGAGAGGGGGGACGTCCGCCGGATATGGGAAGAGATGGGCTGAGATCTGAGGGTGGAGGAGGAAGGGCTGAACGTGTTGGGAGGGATGAGGGCGGAGGAAGTAATGACGGGAAAACGTCCGCCGAATACCCGAGAGGACTGAGGGAATCCAGGAGTGTGGAAGAAGCGGAGGGCATGTTGGTGGGGTGCCGGATGAGAAATGGATTCAGGGAGAGCTCAGTGACGGGGTTAAAGGAGAGAGGGTATCATGGAAAGAAAGCTGGCGGGCGGGGGTATCGGGGGGGGAGGCCGGGCGGAGCGATGTCGCGGCCGCAAGACGTCCGCAAAAGGGCAGCATGGGAACGGGTGCATTGAGAGCGAAGGTATGAAGAGGCTGGGCACTCGGGGTAGAGTATCAGGGGGGTGGCTGCGCCAGGGGTGGTCAAATGCGTCAGGACGCAAAAAGAGCCGCCTCCAATGCGTCCGGATGCTGACTTGCGCGTCGGGACGCATTGGACGCAGTCCTTTCACTTCCCGATGGAATGAGCCCAGGCGGACGCACCCAGAACAGGAGTTTACGTTATAAGCGCCTGGAACTTCCGGCGCACAGGGTGAGCGGAGAGAGACAGAACGCAAGGTATTTTTTTTGCTGATGTTTTCCTTCTGCTTCCGGGTGGGCTCATAACCACTTGCTGTGGATATCTCCCTAGTTATTCGTGCCGGTGTGCCTCCTACTACTAGTACTACTATTGTGCCTAATTTGTTTGTTTCTAGATGTTTCTATTCCTCTCTGTCTATATCTCTACTATATACTTGTCTATTATACACGTTTATCGTCTAGTCGTTATCATGATGATACATCTCGGTTGGGGAGCGATGTATCCCACATCTGGGCTATCTCGCTCCTCGAGTTTATTCTCTTATACAAGCCCCCTCTGTTATCCTAAAAGATCTCGTTAAACGTGCTTAAATCGATGTAACTATTGACAAGCCAGCGCCGGTCAGTCTCCGTTATCACATCCGCCAGGCCTACGATGGTCCCGATATCCACAATTGTGAGCGGTTGCGTAATCTATCAGAGCAGAACGGTTCTCAGACCGGGTACGTCTGACGGTTGTCCAGAGTCTACCAGGCTCATGAATTGAACCCCGGTGAGGCGATAAACCGTATCCTGCTGCATATCGGCCGACGGGATTTTGAACAGGTCTATGAGCCTTCCTGGGACACAACGCATAAGCTTACCATATATATTCTTCCCACAAGCCTGAATATAAAGCCGATCGTTCCGACAGGGCTGGTGATGGAAGAGTCGAGCACCCGTGTATCTGTCACTGTGTATGTCATAAACCCCTGCCTCCAGGAACGCAGGAACAGGAATCTCCAGTTCCATCAGTAGTTCCACTGGCAAAGCTCTATGTATCGCCGGATGTTCTGGCAGTCGGCGCTCGTGAGGCAGGGTCAGTTGGCTATATGGAATCAATTCTCCACAAATCGTCTCAGGGCATATATCGCATGCTGCGCCAAAATTAACGAGGTCGTTGATATTATCACAACGTACCTTCAGAATCCTACGATGCGCTGGTGGGGTTGGCGCGAGCCTGCTCTTCTCTAAATGTTCTACAACCTCTGTTGGTAAATTTGCTTCTGCACATTGAAGGAATTCCAAGTGCAAAGGTCTTCTGCGTATAACATGTTGTTGACTGTAGCTGCTTAGTATCTGTCGCGCTCTGTCGATTTTATTTGAGCGTCACCATCCATCCTTGATTTGCACCTTATGTGCGCGCTCTCCATACTCGGTAGAATACATGGGAATATAGCCGAACCTGTCGATGTCATTGCAAAAGTGACGTATTTGATCCATCTTAACAAAGTGCAACTTACATTCGGAATGTATTAGTTCCATGTGTTGGTCGGTCTCTTCTTCACGATTGTCGTGACGGATCTTATTAGGTGGTAGCTTCGGCGTGAGGTATTCCAACGGCTAGGACCTGAATCGCTTGATGTCGGAGAACTCGCTAAGAAGACACGAGTAATGTAGGCCAGATATAATGGTATACTTCGGGATAGATCGTCGAAGTATTGGTAACGATAAGATAGAAACTTCTTATATTGATAAGATCTCTTGTCCGTGCTTGTTGTGTCTAATAGCAGGTAAGATGCTTCAATATTTATATTCCGCGTCTGAGCAATCGCTGTATACATGCTAACTCTATACTCACTAAGTATTTTACTCACAATTCTGCGAACATCACCTGAGTGCGAACACTCGTAGACCCTGACAACTCTCTACCATACCTTTTGCTCCCATGGCCAACTTATCGGTTTGAGCTTCTGTTATTCCTGATGTTGTGGAGACCACGTCAGGTGTCAGCTCATCCGTTTATCTGTTGACAACGATGGTTATGAATTATCTTGCTCCCATGCTCTCTGAGGGTAGTCTAACTTGCTGGACAGAAGATGGCCAATCTTCTTTGGTTGGTTCCGTCGAGAATTTGACATGCAACTGCATGTTGTATTCTGGTCTTCCGGCATTAGACCACTTGTCCTCGGGATCCTACCTATGGGCTGTTTCCCTCAAACTCCATCTTTTACCAAATTGTCCTTTGTGGATGCACCTAGTGTTCGTTACGGGGCCCAGTATCTGACAAACAGGGCGCCAAGAGCAGGTTATTAACTGCATATTAAAAAAAGAATCGTCCAAATCGGACCAAAACTGAGTGAGATAGAGCTCTGTGAAGTTGTCTAACTTCAAAGCGCTCTATCTCAGTCAGTTCTTGTCCGATTTGCATGATTTTTTCGACCAGTTAATCAGAATAACCTATGTTACCTTGTCCCCGCTCCTCGGAAACGTGGCCCCGTAACGAAGCCTAGATGCACCTGGTCCACTGATTGGGGATAGTTACCTCCTTCATACTCTACACATCTTTGTACGTACGAGGGGACTACCTTTCGTGCAAAACGTTCCGTTACTTTCCACCCACTCGTTCCACTGTTTGTCTTTAAGTCTCTGTAACCTTATGCGCCAACGGCAGATTTACCTGCTTCGACCTGGATGAGGCGCCCAAAGGTCTCCCCTCATATATCCGGCTAACATGATCCTGTCGGATAGACAGCCGCGACATAAAAGGTGTTATAAGATGTGTTCCATTGATAGTGGTCTTTGGTGTTGGGACCCAATTACCCTGGCGGCAAGTGATGACGCGCAGTCCCAATGCTGGGGATGGAGCGGGCTGTTCTCTTTTTTCCTTTGAAGTTCGTACGTGGTAAGGTAGAGTAACCTTGCCCTGTAAATCCTTACGGGAAGTCCGTGCGCCTAACAGATCTGGCGCTGTTGGGATGGGGGCACTCCCTCCCTCATCTCGGCTCTCTGCCGATGCAGCTCCTTGCGCAACTCCACAGCCTTCTCTTTCGTCCGTTTGGATATGCGAAACTCCCAGAAGATGGCCTTCGTCTTGTGGAACTGCGTCGCATATTCTTCCATACAAGATAGGGTCTCGAGTGTCTGACCTCGGTATTGATCCATCATGGTGAAGTCAAGCAGTGACCTGAGTCACCTGACACACGTGAGCGTACGTCTCAAGTGTTGCACCTGCGTACGATTAGGCTCTCTCAATGCCACAGCAGGAACTCCCAACAAACAACGCCCAAGATTCCTCATGTCTTTTCCTTGCCACTGCGTAACCTCCCTGTAGGCCTTTTTGGGCACAAAGAATCCTGGGTAACGGGGCAATGCTTTCCACCCGTCGTCGAAGGCCTGCTGTCACGCATGTTTTTTGAGAAATCCCTGAATCCAGTCCATCATATGCCTGAAGAGTTCTATATATATTGTATGGAGCATATTCGGCGTGTGCAGATCAGGCGTTGAAACTCTCCCGAGTCCTTCAAAAATGCTTTGCCCCCTTTTCATAGGATGAGTTTCATTCGTTTGGCGAGCGTGAGCCGTGTGGTGGGTCTCGGAATCTAGGGACAAGTTATCACGTTCGTAGCGTTCGTATCTTGCGTAATCTCTTGCACTATTGTAGCTGGTTCGGCTTGCCAATTCTTCTGGAGGCACCTCACATTCAGGACAGGTGTTGGATTTGATCCCGGGTAGGGTAACATTTTCCATATGTTCGGCAATCCACCTTGCCATTATCAGGAAGTATTTCCGGATTTTGCTGTCAGAACAATCAATAGGGGCACCCTCCCGCCCCTCAGTGTTCAATGGCGCAAAAGTGAGTCCGAATAGGCCACGGAGGGTGTCGTCATTTATTAGTCTGAAGAGGTTGTTGGCCCCAGAGGACTTCGCGAGCTTGGGCCGAATAGGCAATAGCCCAAGAAGCAGAATTGCCATTGATCCAGGTCTGTTACCTATTGTCAACGGAAGAATTCCGATCCTCATATAAACCGGCCCTGCTTTCTTGTCTCTGGAGAAGTTGGTGAGATTCATCTGAGCTGATATCCCAATAATTGGAACCACAATCGCCCCTCCTGGGAATGTTTCCTGCGATCTATTAGTATGCTTTCACATAAAAGAGGCTACGCATCAGTACTTGGACGTCCCACCACCAGTCAGCCATGTGCATTTCTGCATACATTCTCTATCCGCTCTGGTCGTATTCACGGCGTGGCACATAGACCAAGTCATGACGATACCCGATCTGGCGAAGAAGATATCTCACGCTGTCTAGGACGTTCAGATAGAAGAATGGTAATGTTGTCTGACTGTCCTGCCAATGTCCCTCCAACTATTGCAGATACGGGCTATACGGATCCAAGTGTCGGAGAAGGTTCTCCAATGAATGCATAGAGCTATAGCGGACGGATGTCGTGTTTCTGATATCATTCGAAACGTAACATTAATCCCCCTCTTTGAGACTTTGCTCTCAATGATCCAAGATGCAATGTTGAAACCTTGTGCACAAGCAAACGGAGCCTATGGATTCTCGCACAAATTCCTGCATTCTTCCTTACACTCTTTAACCTCTCCAATGGCTTCCTCGGCGTCTGGATAATTCTCCTGTTCCGCACCGACTGGATAAATGTTGTCCTTGAGTTCTGCTGTTTCCTGTTCCCGCCTGAGTGTATCATCAGGTCCCTCGCGCTCACTACCCGCTATATCTCTGGCAGGATTTGCTTCATTGGCAGAATTGGCATGTCCAATAGGTTCGTTGGCATCAGATAGGTAGGTCCCCTGGTCGGTAAGGACGTCCGCAGGTGCATTCCGTATGGTGGATCCGAGTACGATATCGAGATTTGCATGCGCACTTCGCAAGTGTGTCTCGTGTGGGCCTGCACGCTCGGATCTTTTGCAGCAAAATGAGCATTTGATCGGCAAAATGGAATTCGGCACTGCCGATTTCGGGAGTCCAGTGTGCGTGATAGTAGTGTAATGTTGTTATTGTCTCGATATTAATGTGTGCTGATGACTTGGAGATACGGGGCCTAGCCCTGTGTACATTGATCTATCACCACCCGTCGAACAGGTCAAGCCCTGTATATCCCGAGATCATGTGGTATCGGCTGGTTATCTTCTTGCGTTCACACGAAACAACTCAAACACTAATGGACGCCCGAGGTATCAGTTCTTGATGCATCATAATTCTTGAAAACAATTCAAACAATTCAGGATTCTTTCAAACCATCTTGAATGTCTCGGAGTTGTAAATATAATGTGGATTGGTCACCACCGCAGCATGTTCATACTAAGGATAATCCGATATCCACAACATCCACAACATCCACAAAACTCTCGCTATTCACAAGACTAGAATGGGCAAATCAGCTATCAATATAAACAAACCCTCAACAGACATGGCGCAAAATATCAACATGCAGTATGTATTCATGCAAAATGCCGGAGTGCTTGCCCCGGGACAGACATATCAACTTCCACCTAGTTCCCTTTAAGAGGCAATCAGCATGCCTCACACTAACCTAGGTGGTCGAGCGATTAGCGATCATAGGCTAAACATGGGCTTCATACGAGTCCAGTGTCAAAAGAAAATGTACACAGAGTGGTGGAACTGTGCGAAGGATCAGATGATAGCAAGGGGCTTTGCGCCAGCAGGGCAAATGGCCAAAGGGTTCCCGGACGCTAACTTCCTGCCAATATACACAGGCATGAGGATCTTGCGTCCTGCCTGCGATCTCATCATCTCCGCAGTGGCAGCAAATCATATGGATCGTGTAGAGGATATCGAGAAGGCAGTCGTGGGACCGGCTAAAGACAGTTGCTGGAAGTTGAATGACACAAATAACAAAGGCGTAATGGTGGTGCCAAATCCCACAATCCCCCTTGGGCAAGTCGTCGTGCACGCATGGTTAGTACCGGCAGGGGCCCCAAATCAGTGGGGGGCTGCAACGACTATAGGGAACCCAGGTCAACTGCCTCCAAATCCTCCACCAGCACAAGTCACTGCAGGAGGACAACGCGGAGAGGCTCCTGTCCGTGCGGCTGGTGCAAACGCACAGCCTGCTCAAGTCAAGGTCGCTTCTGCCGGACAACTCGGAGGTGCTGCTCCCGGCGTAGCTGGTCCAAACGTACCTGCTGCACAAGTCAACCTCCCTCCTGCCGGACAGCGTGCACAGGCTCCCCGGGTATTGTTCCTGTGGTGGGCCCGGATGTACCTGTTCAACCTGGTAATGCTTCTGTGCACCCACAAATGGTACATGATTCAAATACCGGATAATGACCCTGCGCCGAGGCAAAGGTTATCTTATCCACTGCATAATGGGCCCGCGGCAGTCTAAAACCAACCTGTTGCCCGGGGCTTCGCCCGGCACCCAACCCTACGCTCACAGGTTAGTCACTTCTAAAATCATCAGCATGATTCCGGTTTTTACTTACTGCCTTATGAGATACCAATTGGAGCGCTGTACTAGGGCGTCGCCACGCTATACATATCGTTCATGTCCTGCCGTCGTGACGTGGTCTGGCACTATCCCAGTTTGAAAGGAATAAGGTAAATGTCGCTCTAAACTACATCAGCAACAAAAGGTACCTTGCGTTCTGGCGATCCCCGCTCACCCTGTGCGCTGGACGTTCCCGGCGCTTATAACATAAACTCCTGTTCTGGGGGCGTCCGCCTGGGCTCATTCCTTCCGGAAGGGACAGGGCCGCGTCCAATGCGTCTGGACGGGCAACTGAGCGTCCGGAGGTATTGGACACGGCCCTTTTGCGTCCTGACGCATTTCACCCCCTCTGGCGCACCCACCCCCCTGATACTCTACCTCCAGCACCCAGCCTCTTCATCCCTTCGCTGCCAATGCACCCTTTCCTATTCTGCCCTTTTGCGGACGTCTTGCGGACGCGACATCTCTCCGTCCAGCCTCTCCTCCCGATACCCCCGCCCACCACCTTTCTTTCCATGATACCCTCTCTCCTTTAACCCCCTCACTAATCTCTCCCTGAATCCATTTCGCATCCGGAATCCCACCAACATTACCTCGGGTTCTGCCAAACTCCCGGATTCCCTCAGTCCTCTTACCTATTCGGCCGACGTTTTCCCGTGATTACTCCCTCTGCCCTCATCCCTCCCAATATGTTCAGCCCTTCCTCCTCTACTCTCTGATCCCAGCCCCTCTTCTCCCATATCCGGCGGACCTCCCCCCTCTCTTGCCCTTTCATGCAGCTCTCACTTGAGCCCTCCACATCCTCTCTCGTCTACTCCAGGCCTCTCGCCACCTCCTCGGCCTCTTACAGTCTGCTCGCCGGCTCCCACCGTCTTCCCCGGCCTCTTACGGTCTGCTTGCGGACTCCCACTCTCTTCCCCGGCTTCTCACAGCCCCCCAGACTCATTCCTGTGTCTCTCAACCTACAGCTACCTGCTAGACGACTTACTCAAACCTGGGCAGTTCATAACCATCTGCCTGACACATTCCCATGCCTTCCGAATCTACAATTGCCCACTAGATGCCTTACACATACTTGCATGGGTTATAACCATCCGCGCAATTCATTCTCATGCCTTTCCTACCCACCAACTCGCATACTACCATTGTTTGACCATTCCTGACCCTTTTTGCACATGTAATTTAATTTAATCTTGTTACATATATATATACGATCAGCGAGTGGTGATAAAACCATTCACCCTATCCTCTTGATCCATCAGCAAAAACAAAAGGTTACACCCGGACACGTCCCGTGCTCCCTGTGCGTCCAGCGGTCCAGGCGCATAGAACGTAAACTCGCGTCCTGGGTGTGTGGTCTTTTATTGGGTGCTTGGGGACAGGGGACCATGCTGCCCGGACGCACGAGATTCAACCACGGACTCAGAAGGTACCGTACGCCGAATGGTTCTCAAGACGCAGAATGGTTCTCCAGACACAGAATGGTTCTCCAGACGCAGAATGGTTCTCCAGACGCAGAATGGTTCTCCAGACGCAGAATGGTTCTCTGGATGCAACCCGATAGGATAGTAGAATAGTGGAACTACTCAGGTAGAACTGGCTATCATTGGATACCGCCTAAGATAACAACTCTACCTTCAAGGACTTTGAATACCTTAGAGAAAACTGCGGAGAATATCCTAATTGTCTGTAAAGATCCATCTACTACTAGTATCACTTATGTTTACTTTTTTGAGTCATGTAGGTACTAAAACAGGAATATATTTATGAAAGCTAGTCTAGAAAACAGTAGTACTGGGTAGGTAACAATTTGAAAGTACTTGCCCGGAGAACTAAAGTTCAAAAGTATGCATAACCGTTAAACCGGCGGTCGGACAGTGTCCGGACAGAGTGCGTTGGATTCCGCTCGGCGAGGGGAATTGAATGGTATAGCTCTCGAAGTGTCCCCATAGCCATAGAGGTCAGCAGGGTGAAAAAGGCAGATACCTTAGCGGGCAGAGGTCCTCCAGAGTTGGGAAGTGTCTCATTGGAGTCCGCTCACTGAGGGGAATCGAATGGTATCGGTCTCTGTGTGTCCTCATGCCTGTAGCACCCAGTAGCCAACACTTTGAAAGTAGATGCACGAGGAACTAAAGTACACAAGAATGGATAACTCTTCAACCAGTAGTCGGACAGCGTCAGGACAGAGTGCGTTGAATTCCGGTCGGCTAGGGGAGTAAAATAGTATATGTCTCGAAGTGTCCGCATGCCTGTAGCACTCAGTAGCCAACAATTTGAAAGTACTTACCGGGGGAACGCAAGTACAAATGTTTGGATAACCCTTCAACCAGGGGTCGGACAGCTTCGGGACAGGGTGCGTTGGAATCCGCCGGTCAAGGGTAATCGAATGGTGTATGTTTCGAGGCGTGCCCTGGGCTATAGATGTCAGCAGGGAGAAAAAGGGAGATACCTCAGTGGGTAGATGTCAGCCAGAGTCAGCAAGAGTCTCATTGGAGTCCGCTCACGGAGGGGAATCGAATGGTATAGGTCTCGAAGCGTCCGCATGCCTGTAGGACTCAGTAGCCAACTATTTGAAGCTACTTGCATGGGGAACTCAAGTACAAAAGAATGGATAACCCTGTAACCAATGGTCGGACAGCGTTGGGACAGCGTGCGTTGCAATCCGCAGGTAGATGGGAATCGAATAGTGTAGGTTTCGAAGAGTCCACATGGCTATAGAGGTCACCAGGGAGAAAAAGGGGGATACCTCAGCGGGCAGATGTCCGCCAGGGTCGGGAAGGGTCTCATTAGAGTCCGCTCAGCGAGAGGAATCGAATGGAGTTGGTCTCGAAGCGTCTGCATGCCTGTAGCACTCAGTAGCCAACAATTTGACTGTACTTACACTCAGAACTAAAGTACAAAAGTATGGATACCCATTCGGCCAGTGGTCGGACAGTATCGGGACAGGGTGCATTGGAATGCCCCAGTCAAGGGGAATCGAAAGGTATAGGTCTCGAAGCGTCCGCATGGCCATAGAGGTCAGCAGGAAGGAAAAGGCAGATATCTCAGCGGGCAGATGTGTGCCAGAGTCGGGAAGGGTCTCATTGGAGTCCGGTCGTCGAGGGGAATTGAATGGTATAGGTCTCGAAGTGTCCACATGTCTGTAGTACTCGAAGCCAACAATTTAAAAGTACTTGCCCGGGGAACTCAAGTACAAAAACATGGATAATCCTGCAACCAGTGGTCGGAGGGCGTCGGTACAGGGTGCGTTGGAATCCGCAGGTAGAGGGGAGTCCAATGGTGTAGGTTTCGAAGAGTCCGCATGGCTGTAAGGGTCAGCAGGGAGAAAAAGGGGGATAACTCAATGGGCAGATATCCGCCAGAGGCGGGAAGGGTCTCACTGGAGTCCGCCCCCCGAGGGGAATCGAATGGTATAGGCCCTGAAGCGTCCGCATGCTTGTAGCACACAGTAGCCAACAGTTTGAAGGCACTTAATCGGAGAACTAATTTACCAAAGTATGGATACTCATTCAACCAGTGGTCAGACAGCGTCGGGACAGGGTGTGTTGGAATCCGCAGGTAGAGGGGAATCGAATGCTGTAGGTTTCGAAGAGTCCGCATGGCTATAGTGGTCATCAGGCAATCAAAGGCAGATACCTCACAGGGCACTAGCAGCAGTACGCTGAAGTCAGGAAGGGCCTCATTGGAATCCGCGCGCTTAGCGGTCATGAATCGTGTCAACCTGGATGGAAGAGCATGCCTCTCTCCCAAGGTTGATATTATTCAATAGTTCGCGTGATTCGATCATGAAGCTTGATGCAAGGTGTGAAAGAGCTTAGAAGCCTTTTGCGAGCCGTGTTAGTGGTGATTCAATAAGGGGTATGTTTTGGGTTGTTACCGGGACAATAGATGGTTAGTCATCCTATCTTAAGCTCCTTTTTCGTCTGAACAGCCTTTGTCTGGTGATGCAGTAGTCAGTTGTAAGTAGATGCGATCAGGGGCAGGGCGAGATCTCCAGTGCAAACCCCCACTGGTCGCTTACCTTGGTGTTCTTTGGGAGATTAGGGTGTGAAATGGCCCATCCGGGTGCACTGGGCGGACAGGATGCGGGTTGTATTGCACCCAACGGACTAGGATGCAACAATTCTGGTGGGGCCCTCAGAGGGTGCGCTGGGCGGACAGGATGCTCCAGGCGGATTTCCTGTGTCCGGACGCAATGCCTATCCGTCTGGAGCAAGCCCTTTTTTTGCTGATGTCGGTTTCTTCAACATGCGATTCCACCTCCACACGGTCTTGGAACTGCGCTGCACCAACCAGTGCTCCCGGATTGGGCCCATGTTCTTGTCACAGGTCGTGCCAGCCATGTCCTCCTCGTGTATCCAGGAGGCTACCAGCGGCCTCCAATTCATCCAGCTCCGTATCACTACCAAACTGACGCTACAATGCGTCCTCATCATTGTCATATCCTGCCGTCCTCTCGACCCGCTTTCCCCGCTCCTTTGCGATTCTGGCCTGCAATGTCGTCCTTATCCGCTGGATTATTCGACGTAGCCAAACTCGTCCCATTCTGCCCCAGGATCGTGTCTGACGTTCCACCAGGGCTATCTATCCGTTAGCGGACCATGCACCCAGTTTGAGTACTTGCTGATATCAAAGGTGTCTGGATGACAGGGCCGTCCGGTGAGCCAAACACTTTCGAAACCTGCCAGTACATATTGTTTTTCTTACCCCCGGAAGTGGCCCTTGTGAAAGCCACATTATCGATACAGATGCCAGACCGCCAACATCGCAGTGAATGAGATAATATAGTGGGTGTCGGACAGATAAACGGGCTAGCGATATTATCCAGGAAACCCTCATCCGTCATGCCTTTCCTTTTCGGGCCAGAGTAAGATTGAGCAAATATCACACGCAGAATCTGGGGTGCTAGGAATCTAAGAGAAATTGGCTGTCCGCCGGATTGGCTCGATTTACTCTTACTCCGCTTAGGAACAATCCCAAGAAATGTCAAAAAGATACCTCCTAGCTGCCCAGCGGGCAAATGAACCTATCCTCCTCCAGCAGGTATTCCACTCTTCGTGCACAGGCTGTAGGATCCTCAATATTGAGCTTATAGAGTTCTGTTATAGCCTTCTTTTCTGTAGGCAGATACTGAGATCTGCATCCGCTGTGCTTTGCCTGGATCTGCAAATCAGTGACCAGCAGCCACTGCATTTAGTCTAGGATAGGATGCTGGTTATCGATTAAGGGTAACTTACCTCATGATTTGAGGGTCGGGTAGCATCGGCAAAGTCGGGAAAGCCTAATGGGGTCCGGGCATCCCTCCTACATAAGCGGACCTCTTCCGTCAGGGTAATTGGGTCCGGAAACGGATTGACAAAGATTGTCCAGTCCCACATCAGTCAGGTCACGGGATCTGGCCTGAATGGTATGCTCAAGCCTGCTTGCCATATTTCGCCTGCTGCTGGCTTGCTGTCTTCTGCTGTCCAATTCCCACACCTTTGGATCTGGGTGACTTGGGGTTATCACCGGCATCTGAAGTGGATTCAAGTCTGTGGGCGAACCGGACGGAATGGCAGATGTAAAACAGTTTTGGCTAACTCGTGCTTGAGCAGACGTTCTTCGTCCTGGGTAACTAATCCTCCTGCTGGAATTCTGGGTATTCCCAGGGGTGATTGTCAGTATCGAGCGCTGCGAGCTAAGGAACTCACGCGCAATTGGTCTTTGCGCTTCCCAGGCCGATGGATGATCCCTATCGTCCCCATGCTGGCCTAACCTGGTTTCCATACTCTCCTCAATCTCCTCACTCTGGCCATCATTACCCTCATATTCCCCATCATTAGAGTCTAGACTCTCATCCGCTGACTCTAAGACCCGCTGGCCGTTGTACACGACAGGCTCTGGGACCGGGAGTCGTGAAGAAGCTGGCTCCCGCACGGCATCTCTCCTCCTACCTACCGTGGACCCAGCCATAAAAGACTGAACACTGAGTGATGTTATTATAGTTAATCCGTCCCTGGACCCAGATCCTTGGAAACATAGGCGAAGGCCCTCCCTTCGCCTTTGCCTTTCCTGCCGCAATAAACGCGCTCGGTCCGCGATAAGCTACCGCTGTTGTTGTGACATAGTATGCAGATAAAGAGTGATAGAAGAGAATTGGAGTGTATGACGTTGAGATGCACCTGGGGTCAGGCAGCCTTTATTGGTAGGTAGCTAAGGGCACGATATGGGGTGTGAACTTGGAAGATCGAATCGGTGGGCCCAGCCTCCTTAAGAACTAAGGACATTCACAGTTCATCACTCGCTTTCATGTCCACTGGAGTCAGCACACACCGCGCGTCCAAACTGCAGCTTAATACCTAATATAGGAATTAGCACCCGAAGACTGGGCCGCGCTGCGCTTTCACAGGGGCAATATGAGTGTTAGGTACTTGGGGTTCCTGAACCGCATGAAAAAAGGATTATCAGAATGTACGGACTGATCTAGTTTGAGTAGGTCTGCCAAGCCGATAGAAACAAATGTGGGTAATGCTAGGGCTCGGGCCCGGACACTAATCTCAGAAAGTAAAAGCTGCCGCTAAGGCTCAACAGATGGGATATAAGATGAAAAGCTAGGATAGGAATAGTAATGAATTGGGCAACCCCGAATGAAAAACCGCTAGAGAAGAACAAGAATGATCCCCACATGTGCAAAGAGCAAACCGCCAAAGCCAGCTGAGAGAACCTATGCCAAACGAAAAAGAGCTGGAAAAGAGCAAGAATGATCTGCGAAGATTCCGAGAGCAGGTCCCACGAGCTGACCCGGCAAAGGCAGAACAGCTGGCAAACAAGAATAGTTTGCAAAACACTAAGAGGGAGCCCGTAGAGCAAGAAAGTGTCAGTAGACTATATTGGGTTTGGGCAACCCGGGGACAGCAACAGCCGGGCCAATCCAAACAAGAAATGTGCGGGAAAAAAGTCCTAGGATTACTAACAAAACTCTAAAAGTTAAACTCCAAAGGAAAAATAGAGAAAGGAAACCTGGGCAGGATCTGCGGAAAGTCGCAGGCCTAAGTTAAGTATACTGATCTGGGCAAGCAGCCCAGACGTAGCGGGCTAATCTATAACAGAAATAGTCATGAAGCAGCGAGAATAACATGAACTGTAGAAAGACAAGTGAAAACATCAAAAGGAAATGTCGAAGGGTCCATCGTGGCCTAGTACTTGTTAATTGCGTGAAATGGACCTGGGCCCTTGGGTAGCAAGACATTAGCCACATTGGTCGGGGCAGGAGAGCTTTGTTCGCACAGCTTGTAAGCCAGGACAGAAACGCCCTTGAGGGGACTCGCAACGCCCGGTTTTGCCGGAACTGCGGCAGACCTTGCCAACAGAATGGATGAATAACCTGGTAGTCGTAACCGGAACATACCAGATGTAGGGTATACACTGGAGTCGGTTGGGGAGTCAGCGAGCGGGCTTAATTCTCTTCCGACTTCTTCAGCTGTCCAAATATCCGCATACACATCACCGGTACGCCGATCGGAGCGGGAATGGCTTCTGCCAGGCTTATAGACTTGTGTCGCCAATCTGTTGACAGGCTGCTCGGCCCTTGAGGCCAGCATCAAAAGATGCGCGGCTGACCTTCTCGCCTCTGCCAGCTCAGAGGCTGCAGATGCATGATCGTGACCCAGATTGGGAGTAAACAGAGACAGAGTGTTTGTCAGACTAGGCCTGTCAGCAAGTTGCCGACTCAGATTATGCTCCCTATTGCGTGTGTCCGGCTCAACCGCAATGCCGGCATCGATTGCCCCCACCTGGCGAGCCACCTTCCGCTGGGGTTCCGGACTTCCATAGGAACCCGATGGCTCATCGTCCTCTTGCATGACCACGAGGTTGCCTTTACCACGGTAATTTGGTGGGGTCCAGGATGCTTTCTTTAGGTCAGTCTGCCGTTCTCCTTGTCTCCTAGACCTCAAAACACGAGTGCCCAAGTTAGCATGAGGGACAGAAGCTTGCGTACCAGAAGACTCTGGCTCTGATTTGCCAACGTCCGCCCAATTGCTGCCGTGTGTTCGCCTAGTCTTTTTTGCGGTATTACCGCTCCTGGTGGTCCTTGATGAGGTGGTTCGCTTTGCGGCCGCAGCGGATGACTCTGGCTGGGAGCCATCTGAGCTCTGTCCATTATCTCTGCCGGCGGACCCATCATCAAATGCGTCTGGAGGGGGGCCCGGTTAACACGTGGAGCAAACCTGATCTTACCGGGAGGAGGAGTGCTATCCGCTGTATCATTCCTTCGATGGCAACAGAAGAGCCGTTTCATTGGTTCGCTTGGCGGATTCAAAGACCACCATATGCGGACCAGTCGGCTATTTGTGATTCAGATCATTTGAGAAAGCGGGAGCGGATCCTCAGGATCGTCCTGCAGCAGAAGTGTACTCTGTCTCCTCGCACCAATAAGCATACGAATCCGACTCACCGTGCCATGGTTCTGTCTATGCCCGCTAGCAGGTTCGGAAAGGTCAGCTCAGTTAGCTTCATCCAGTAAGCATGTCCACGACTTTGCCACCGGATCTTGTCCATCCCGACAGGAAGTGGGCTGCTTGGGCAGACTCCGGATGGCTCATCTATTGAGAGACGGAAACACCGCGGACCGGCGTGACCTCCTGGCGCAGTATTAGCATATGTGGTACATCTTTATTGTAGACGCTTGGGGATAACTTATGATCATTCCTAGCGGGGGTGGGGTCGGCAACCGGAACAGCGGCAACCGGTGCTCTCAACATGTCTCTTAAGATACCCTGATGTTTTTTTACCTTGGCCTTTGGCAAAAGGTCGAGGCATTTGGTACCACATTCGCCATGGGGGTTATCAGCCGGCCAGAGTCCCGACCTCTGGCTAACAGGCCGGAGGGTAAGAGCATATGCCTGAATGGCCGCCCATTGTGCGGAAGTACTCTGCTTCCACCCTGAGATCTTGTCTAACTCCATCTTACATTTGATAGCATTTTGGCAGGCTTTATACTCCGGACTATTCGTTCGTGGGTGGGGGAAGCTGCAAACGTGCTTACACCAGGTAAGATCGCCGTCGTTTTTAAAGGACGCCAATTTTTCGAAAGTGAAACCAACCTTGGATGCTGCTAGTGTAATAGTGATGGGGGACCGGGGTGGTTGATGGATCAGAAAGATGCTATTTTTTCGGGGAGTTTAAATGGTCCCTCAGCGGATGGAGGATGGCCGCAAGTAGATGCTGGTACTTTTGAGGACTAAGGATTGTGAAAGATTTGACAATGAAAATAGAGCGCGCCTGGCGGACGGTAAAGGGAGTTCTGCGGATGGTAAAGGCTGTGAAGCGGTTATTGGCTAGGGAAACGCAGATAGGTAATCTGAAATAAGCTGAGGATACACTGGTGATACTGCAGACGAGTGAGAGGTTGTGCTAAGCATTGTGGGTCCTGTTAGGATGGGCTGGCGGATCGAAGATATGATTGTGATTGGGGAAAGGATTATGGAGAGAATATGGAAGGGGGGGAAGAGAGAGCTTATATAGGCTGCACAAGGACAGTTTTAATGGGGTTCACAGGATTGTACCCTGTACAAACTTGAATATCTTGAAAGGTCACGTGACCCACCCAGAATAACAATAGGTTTCAGATAAGGTTTTAAGCCACAACAAAGCCGCAAGGGAGCCGCGACCCATGAGCCAGGGCTCCCATAATCTCATCTCAACAATGACCAGGTTTCACAAGGTAAACCTTGAATAACTGTTGGCAGCTTGAATGTCTGAACCCGTTCGTCATCTGACTAAACAAACTTGAAACTTTCTCCATTTACCCCTTGCAAGAAACCTACCCTTCACTTTGAATGACTGAGTCTGCTGCCACTGCTCACCTCATCCGCTTACGCATCCGCCAGACTACTTGAAAGAGAAACACCACACAGGATGATCTCAAAGACACCAAAGTGCCCTTATTGCAGGCGATGTTATCAACAAGCTGCTGCATACGAAAAAACACCTTCAGACAATGCATCTTCATATCGTTCTTTCCCTCACCGCGATTCCGGACCCGGCTTTCATGGGACCTACTTTTGTTCGTGATGAACATGAAAACCGGACCCACTCAGACTACGAATCTGATTGCAGGCTCGAGATCACAGATTTCCATACAGCAAGTGGTGAGATAGATTATATGCAGAACGATTCAGACACGAAAGAAGTTTCCCACCCACCTGTCCGCGTCCGCCCTTGGGGTCAAGAAACCATTCCCGCTGCCGGCATACCACACGGCGAAATTGCTGGCTATACCGAGCTCAACAAGGCCATGACCGACCTTGCAGACCTTTCTCATCTGAAAATGACTTTAATTGGGCGAGCTGGTTTGTCCGGAGCAAGGTAACCAGGTCGCAGATCAACGCGTACTTTGCAGAAGGTTTAAGCGGTATGGATAGCAGATCATTCGGGTCCCCGTATACCTTGCAACAACACCTCGACATACTGGACCCATTTCGTGAATACTTGGTCTGGGCGGAAGCCAGTATTGATGATGGTCTACATGCAACAACTTTCTATTATCGAAATAGTATAGACTGTGTCTGCTACCTAAGCCGTCAGGTCGCGTATAGCCCAGATATGGTTTACGCACCTATTCGAGAATATGATTCAAGTGGGGAGCGATTATATTCAGAGATGCATATGGTGGACAGGTGGTGGGATATGCAAGTATGAGATAGGTCCTGACAGGTTCTTGGAGTGGTGTTTCGAGTGTGAACAGCCCATTCCGTTTCTTGGTAGAAGGCTTTGCCCGCCGGGTCAACAGTGGTTCCCATTATCGGTTTTCCTGACCAGACACACCTTGCCAATATCTCCGGAGATAAGCATGCCTGGCCGGTATACACGACAATCGGCAATATCCTTTCCAGGATAAGAAATAGCCCGGCCAAGATGGCAATCCTGCTTCCGGCATTGGTTCCAGTACCCCTAAAGTTCACTGGCGAATCAGCCCGTGCCAACGAAGCCCATTAGCAGACCAATGCCGATGTCCTGCCGGCGGTCTTCGATCTTGTCCTGGTTCAATTACAGCAGGTTGCCCGAGAAGGAACTGTAATGGATTGGGCAGACACCAACACCCGCCTTTGTTTTCCCATTTTGTCAGCCTGGATCGCGGATCATGCTGAGCATGCAGCCTTGCAAGGAATAGGCAGCAAGTCATGCCCAAAGTGTTAGGTTCCATGCGAGGAGCTCAGTGGGGATCCGCGGCGGATATATGAGACCAGCGACTATATGCTATAGAGAGAGAAAGCCTGGAGGCATGAGCCGGCAGAAGCGGCCGGCATTGCTGAATATTTTGAGCGGTTGGGCGTGAAAATAGGAAACAATGTATTCACTAGAGTCTACCGAGTAAGCCCGCAGACCTACACAAGCCGGCCTCTTGCACAATATCTACCTTGGCTTATTCAAACATATGATGGAATGGGTGGAAGGTTTCCTGAAAAAGGTTAACCGGCAGCAGGCGTTAGACGATGCTTGGCAAGAAATTCCTCCTTACCCCGGATTCAGCGTACAGCAAAAGGCCTATTGCGAAATCACGCAATGGCAAGGAAAGAAGATGCACAATCTCGGCTATTGTATTTCAGCAGTATTGGCGTCCGCATTGCGAAATCCAGACAGTTCTCAGTATCAGGATTTCAAGAGCGCTTTGAAGTGTGTTAGCGCGCTGGTGGACTTCACTCTCACGGCTCAATATCGCAGTCATACACCAGACACACTTACCTACATGGAAAGCTACCTGCAGACATTCTACCAGACAAAGGTCATCTTTCTTGAGTTCCGTCCCTCGAAGGCTACCCGCGCCCAAGCAAATCGCCAGGATTGGGAGCTAAGGGAACTAATGGCAGATCAAAATATGAAAGAAGTCCACCATAGAAGTGTCGCTAATCGCCGTCGGCTGGCTGATCAAGAGAGGGTTGAAAGGTCTGATCGGCGGGCAGATTTGATACGGCGTGAGAACCACTTCAACTTCATCAAGATTCACTACCTAACTCACCTTGCCTCCCACGTACGGCGTTTTGGATCCATATCGATGTATTCAACCGAGATCGGTGAACTAGCACATAAAGATCAGATTAAAGATAGATACAGCTAGTCAAACAAGAATGAAGCCACCCGACAGTTCTTGTCACACTATGGCCGCCAGCACGCCCTAGGAATAAGGTTGCAGACAACAGAAGCACTTTGGAAAGTTGAAGGTGTGATCATGGTAGACGATAGTGGGATGGAAATGCCGACGGTTTCAAGTCGCAGCGCACCTCGCGGGGTTCTTAAAGGCGGTATGAAGAACACCAGCACGCTGACCAAATTATGCTCAGCCCTGGATATCCATTATTCCAACATGATGGAGGAGATACTGCGTTTTATCAGGCAGACTGCTGCGAATCACCACCGGTTGCCTGCAGACCCCGCCTAACTAGAGTTACTTCCTCTAGAAGGATTTCCTCGGCCTGAAATCCCAGTGCCTGACTTTCAGGAAACACACAGGTTCCAGATCCACCGGGCCCGCTGTACTGGCACAAAGGCATTCCGCAATGGTGGCTCTAGAAACGATTGGGTGTGGGTCCAGACTGGTGGGGAAGCAAACTATGCAGATTAACGAGGAGGCGAGGTGGCTCGGTTGCTAGCACATTTCAAGATAAGAAATATTCTAAGTAAGACCGCAGCTGTCCATCGTCTGGCATTAGTTCGCATACTCAATCCGATCAATGGTGGCAGATTTCACATTCCGAGCGGACATATTCGCGTCGGCAACAGGATCAATGGTCGAGACATGCGAATAGTCAGTATAGGGGCACTGATTGGACAGACGCAGGTAATTCCTAACCGTGAGAAGCAATGGATAGTGAATCACAGGATTGATCTGAGGACGTTTAATGAAATATATTAAATTATTCTATCCAATTATGTACAGTATTTATTCAGCCGAGTTGAAACTGGGCACTTAAGGTGGCAGTTTGCGTATTGAGTGTCCTGCTTCAACTTGGGCGCGGGAGTACTCAACGATCCGCGGGCATTTAAGGGAATGTTTTAAATAGGTTGAATTTTTCTGCATGAATATACGGCCAAGTTGAAGCCATACGCTTAAGGTGGCAGTGTCCATATTCAGTGTCCGCCTTCAACTCGGCCGGGGGAGTACTACACGATCCGTGGGCGTTTAAGGCAATGCTTTAAATAGGTTGAATTGTTCCACAGGAATATCCGGCCGGGTTGAAGCTGGACACTTAAGATGGCAGTTCCCATATTGAGTGTCCGGCTTCAACTCGGCCGCCGGAGTAATACATGATTCGCAGACATTGAAGGGAATGTTTTCAATACGATGAATTGTTCCGTATCAATATACGGCCAAGTGGAAGCCCTACACTAATGGTGGCAGTGCCCATATTGAGTGTCTGGTTTCCACTCGGCCGCAGGAGTACTACATGATCCGTACGTGTTTAAGGGAATGTTTTAAATAAATCGAATTGAATAGGCGGCCAAGTTGAAGCGGGCGACTTAAGGGAGACATTCCCGTAGAAAGTGTCTGGCTTCAACTCGGCCGCCTCAGTTCTGCGGATGATTAATGCGAATCTATGCTCTCCTGCCGGGAGGGAAGCCAACCAAAGTAGGGGGTCTGAATAGCGGCCGCGCCGCGCCACTTGTCAATAGTATGGGAGTTATGGAAGTGACCGTTGGGTGCAGACTAAGAAAAAAGCGATGTAGCAGGGCAGGGGACGGAAGCGGATGGAAGCGGACAGATCCAGGTCGCCAGAGGTGGGAGGGTAGCAGACATGGTGGCCGGACGCGCGCAACTGCAAGGAGTAGGCAGGAGGCCAGTAGACAAGAGGTTAAGCAGGTGGACACAAGGGGGAGGCACTAGGAGGGGGTGGGGCCGCAACAAGCGCGTCGGACGCTGTTGAGGGAAAGTGTGGCGTCAGGGTGCACCAGACGCAAGAGATGACACGCAAAGAAGGCACGCGAGACCCGGGAGGACAGGACGCACAGAGCGGATATTCGTCCGCCAGCGGGCTCTGTCCATCCGGAGAAAAAGGTTTTTTTCCCGACACAGTTAGACAATAATCATTGATACCAGGTCTAAGTAACTACCTTTATTCTTTAAATGCAAACAATTGAAAACCTATTTGATTCACTAACATGAATCCAATAATATTGACACTTAGAGGATGGCTCAAGTAATGAACAAGTGCTGGGCTCAAACAGATAATCTGGTTATTTGTGAGAGAAGTTGAAGCAATATTCAGCAAATTCAAAAGGTTATTACATGTTGAACAGCTACCCTGTCATTGTCAAAGCTGGTATTTAAATGGAAAGAGGTAAAGAAACGTAGCTACAAGGATGAACATGCGAGGAAAGCATGTTGTTATATATTGTAAAAAGGTATTTCTATTATTTTTGAAGTCAGTTGAATCTAGACTTATGGTATGGGATGAGAATGTTAGGTGGCAGCTTCGGCATGACGTATTCCAACAGATAGAACCTGAGTCGGTATTATATCGGAGAACTCGTTGAGAAGACACGAGTAATGTAGGCTAGATATAATCGGTACTTCAGTATACATAGTCGAAGTAGTATTCGTAACGATAAACTGTCGAAACTTATTATATTGATAAGATCTCCTGTCCGTGCTTGTTGTTTCTAGTAGCAGCGAAGATGCTTCGATATTTATATTCTGCGTCTGAGCAATCGCGGTATACATCCTATCTCTATACTAACTAGGTATCTTGTCCGCAATTCGGGGAACTTCACCTGAGTGCGAACACTCGTAGACCCTGAAAACTCTCTACCACACCTTTGGCTCCCATGGCCAACTTATCGGTCTGCACTGCTGTTATTCCTGATAGTTTGGAGACCACGTCAGGTGTCAGCTCATCCGTTTTTCCGTTGACAATTATCGTTATGAATTATCTTATCTTACCACCCCTGCGCTCACCAAGGGTAGTCTAACTCGCTAGATAGAAGATGGCCAATCTTCTTTGACTGATTCCGTTGAGAATTCGGCATGCGACCGCCTGTTGTATTCTAATCTTCCGGCATTACACAACTCTTCCTCAGGATCGTCCCTATGGGCTTTTTCCCTCTGACTTTATCTTTTACCAACCTGTCCTTTGTGGATGCACCTGATGTACTCACTAGGTATAGTTACCTCCTTCACACTCTATAGGTCTTTGTAGGTACAAGGGGACTAACCTTTTTGCCGAACGTCCTGTTACCTTAGACCAATGCATCCTACTGGCTGTCTTCAAGTCTCTCTAACCTTATTCGCCGGGGTCCGATTCACCTGCTTCCACCTGCACAAGGTGTCCGAAGGTCTCCCCTCATCCACCCTGCGGACAGAACCCGGTTGGATGGACGGCCGCGACGTATACGATGTTATTGGATGTGTTCCACTGATAGTGGACTTTGGTGTTGGGACGCAACTACCCAGGCCGCCAGTGATGACGTGCTGTCCCAACGCCTGGGCTGGATGGGGATGTTATCTTTTTCCTTCGAAGTTCGTGAATCTCAAAGTAGGGTTACTCTGCCCTGTGAATCCTTACGGGAAGTCTGTGCGCCTAACTGAGAACCTGCTTCCAAACCCAATTGACCAAGTTTTAAGTGGTAACTTGCAGCTATTGATTATGATTACTTATGATCAATGCACATTTAATATCCATAATAGCAAAAGGTTTGTTTGGGCTCATAAGAAATATAACCATATCAGAAAAAAGGTAAGAGGACAAGAACTCTATGTTTCTGCGAGTCTAACTCTTATCAGTACACTTGGTGGAGGTCAAGTATATGAGATTTTGCAGTGTAGAGGAAATATATGATGAGATAGAGTAAAGATCTTGATCAAATATTGACTAAGGCAATTCTAGTCGTTGAGGAAGAGTTTCCTCGATGCCAGGTGGTCTTTATATTTAACAATTCCACTTGTCATATGAAGTATGCTCAAGATGCTTTAAGATTGTTTAAAACACTCTTTGAAGATAGGGGAATGAATTCAAAACCCACTCATATGTCATTAGTTGTAGTTTCAACCCATCCTGAAAATGGCTAGGTCAAAAGTATAGGTACACCTGATGGTGCACCCAAAGGACCTCAGAGTATATTCAATCTGTGTAATCTTTGGCCAAGCGGTAATACTAGATTTCTCACATAATGTAGTATAAAGACATCATCAGATAAGTACAAACCAAATCAACGATGTCTTAAAGAATGCAATTGCTGTTCAAAAGGGCTGCTAGCATGACAACCTGACTTTAATGCGTAAAAAGATGAACTTCAAGAAACCATAGAGAGAACAGAACATTTACTTGTACTATTTTATCCACTATTTTACTCTGAGATAAACATTTTTGAATACTCCTAGTGAGCTGCAAAAAGGTATAGTACTAGAGAGCACTGTGACTATGATTTCCCCTCTTTCAAAGGGCTTGTTCCCGAGGCCATAGAACAGATTTCAAATACCTTGATTTGATGGTATGCAAGACAAACAAAGAGAACAATCAATGCTTATAATACTCGGACTGTCAATGGTTCTGAACCCTATAAGTTTATTGTTTCTACCAAGTACAAATCTCATCATAGAGTATCAAACCTTTAGCTGTATTCTAGTTTTAGTTTTATAGTCCTTTCTAAGCCCGAAGTTAAATATTTTCTTTCTAATTTTCTCTTTGTACCAGCACTTATACTTGTATTTGTCTGTATATCATGGGAAATATGCACTCCTTGAAGAATGATATGACCTACAATTAATATAATAATACTATGATATTCTTCATACACTATAATAGCCAGTTCCCCTCCTATTTTGCTGCTGCTCATAGTCGGGAGAAGCAAGTGTGACACGAAAGCAAGTTTAACGCGTCAGATTATTCTTTTACTTCCAGAAAAAGTCCTCAAACCCCCATGCTGACCCAGGCTTCCTATAACAATTATCACCCGCCCAAGTAATTGCATCCGAGCCAGGCAATACCAATCACCTCCCCAATTGACGGGCTCCCAATCAACACTGTTCAAGTGGCCCCACTAGCACTTCAGATTCTTTGGTCTCTCCACAACTCTCCTAGTTCACCACTTCAGATTCTTGTGCCATTCGTTTATACAAGATCAGCAAAAAGGTGGCCTGCGTCAGATACACTCATGTTGCATCCTAACTCTCCTAGCCTGGACTCTACGTCCTGTGCGTCCTGTGCGTCCTGTACCCATGCGCCATATCTGGTTACGTCGGTGCGTCAGGAGTCCCTTGCCTATACTTGGTTCCGTCCGGACACATGCAACAAAGCAACCCTGCCTCCCATCATCAGCAAAAAAACCTTTTTCACAGGACGTATCAAGCCCGCGTCCAGACGAAGCCAGTCCACTCTTTGCCTCCCGTCCTTCCGGATCTCCTGAGCCCTCTTTGCCTTTCATCTCTTGCGTCGAGTGCGCCCGGACGGCCCACTTTCCCTCCAAAGCGTCCGACGCCCTCCTTGCGACCCCACCCCCTCCCAGCGCCTTCCTGTTGTATCCGCCCCCTTATCTTCTCGTCTACAGGCCTCCTGCCTACTCTTACCAACTGCGCGCATCTGGCTGCCCTCCCAGATCCCCTCTCACCTCTAGCGACCTAGATCTGTCCGCTCCCGTCCGCTGACATCCTACGTTGCGCTTTTTTTAGCCCGCGCCCTACTGTCACTTCCATAATTCCCTTACTGTTCACAA
>Ga0307509_10002284_pt1 | contig 31342 bp, 29 predicted proteins | sample 10_EM_MG_FD_202245 | JGI IMG/M metagenome (GOLD analysis project Ga0307509, IMG submission 202245) | Populus trichocarpa ectomycorrhiza microbial communities from riparian zone in the Pacific Northwest, United States - 10_EM | ecosystem: Host-associated > Plants > Roots > Unclassified | place...
CCGGTTCGTAACAAAAAATTTACTCCCCCCCCCCCCCCCCCCCACCCATACCTTCCACCCCCCCCCCCCCCCCCCTTGCTTCCCTTCGATACTTCTCCTCTCCCCTCTTCCTTTCATTCTCCTTCCCTAGCATCAGGTCTTGGCACACATCCTTTCAATACACGCCTTCCTACCTATTCGGGCCAAACATGCAATCCGATAAGACCTGATAAAACATCGGCGCTTCCAGCCGCCGCCGCAGTGGCAGAGATCGAGATGGCGCCCGGATCTCTGTGGTCACTTGTATGATAGCTTAAAGTGTTAAATCGCACAGGTCCTGGGCCCTATTGGAGACAGCGGGCCCCCCAAGTTAGGGGCCGAGAAAGCTTAATGTAGAAACTTCCACGTCTCTCTTTTGAGAAGAGCATTCCGTCGGCCCAGTGCTAGCGGAGATAGGTGGAGAAGGGAAGGGGCCTGGCGATTTGGCATCGGTGGATCAGGAGGTTGATGTTTGGGCGGAAATTGTAAATTGAGTTCATGCGGTGGACAAATCAGGTTGGCAAAGAGTAAGCTATATTAACAAGCAGGAAGGTGCGTTCGTTTGTGTCTATTATATCAATAAATGGTACGCGGTGATGACTGCCGGTGCCAAATTATGGCAGCAGCGAACCCACACCAGCCCCATTGGTAAACCCGAAAAAAATAATCCCACATGTGAACTCTAGACCAGTCATCCATCAATTCTAAAGCACCACGGCATGACAGCTTGAATACCGCATCGCGCTCCATTTCCGAAAATCACCTAACATTTCGTTATCACCATAACAGCCCCTTAGGGTAGACCATCAACACCTCCTTTCTCCCTATTCCCCTTTATCCAAACTAAACCTCAAGATTAATAGCCTTGCCAAACTTTGCATAAAGCTCAACCTTAAGACCGTTCATAACCCCTTCGTTAGCCTCCATCTTCTCTACAATCTCCCCGACCTCCTTCTCAGCCTCCTCCTTGTTCGCCTCGAGCAATTGCATGACCTCCTCCAGCGGAAGATGAAGGAAAGAGTCGCCAATTTTGTACCTAGAGTAACTAGAATCAGTCCTAAAGCCCGCTAGTGTGGTAAAAGAGGGGGGGGGGCGAGAAAACGGTATTAAGTCATCTTCATCGGCAAGCTCTAGTTCGGTGGAGACGTCTTCAATGTATTCCTTTTCTTGCTATTTTCGGGAAAATCAATCGGTCAGCCAAAAAATTTCACATTCCTCCGAGCGAAAATCCCAGAAACAGATGTGGGGAAAGCACGCTCTTCTTCTCAAGCTCATCTTTCAAAAGCCTCTGCTTCTGGTGTAGCGTTGAGAACTTGTTAATGCGGTCTTGGTCCTCCCGGGTTACCGCCACTTCGGTGGTGGATTCATCCTCACGAGAGAGCTTTCATCGAATTAGCATCATGGCCATTTTGTTTGAGGGGCCGTTGTGGGAAAGAAGGAAGAAGGAAGAAGGCTCACCATTCGTCGATTCATGATTGCAGTGGTGATGAGCGAGCGGAGATTTGCTCCGCCAGTTGAATAAACCCAAGAATAGGTCTTCCTCCAGCGGGGCTTGCGAATTTAGATGAGGTGGGACGAAGTCCTGTACGCACAGACATTGTCCCGCAGAGCCGCAATGGCCGTTGCCAAAAATCACTCTCTCCCACAGCCGACAATCATCCAACGAATGGTGATGAAAATATAATTAAGCATTACTCGAGTAGATAGATCCAATATAAGCCTCCGACCGTTATGCCGCCTCCTTCCATTCATTCAAAGTGCTAGAGAATACCGGTATGTACCAAACGCAAGCTATAACCCACAAAACAGAAAAGTCTAATCCAACGGAAAGTAAAACGCCGTCATCCTATTGTACAATCGGTGGAATTTTCCCCCGATTCCTTGATATCGTTTTTATTCCCCCCCCCCCCCCCCCCGAAATTGCTTCCCGCCACCGACCGCCTACTCTGATTTGACAGGCCCGCTGGGTCCATAAATGAGCTCTGTTCCAAAAACTTTGTCCCAGATCTTGCTAGTAACTCCAAAGCCTTTTTGATAATCCGCGAAATGATGTTGTAGGTGGTACTTCTTGAGTTCACGATAGTATGATGGAAGTCTACCCCTAATATCAGTATGGTCGACCACAACCGATCAAAGGCCAGGAGAGGGAAACGTACGATTTATGATGCAGGAAGTAATGGGTAAGGTCGTAACAGACGTAACCGAAGATACCGCCGCAGAATACGTTGGTGCCGACATACCAGTTGAACGCGAAGACAGTATGAGCCAAGTGCCAGAAAGGTGTGGCAAGAGCCAAGAAGAGTGCTGGCGGCATGACAAGGCGAAGCTTGTCCATGGGAAGGTAGTGATGAATTCCATGAAGAATAAAGTGCATCGTAATCGCTACACGATTGTCCGGCATTTTCCTGGATCCCGTAAGTAAAACACTCACAAAAGCACAAAAGCCTTTGGGAGAGCGCAAACATACTCATCAAGATGGAACAAACACCTATGCAACATATACTCGACTAAGGTCCAAAGAAAAAGACCAAAACCAAACAAACCAGCTACAGTCCAACTATTCGGCAATCCCTTACTAGCTTCGTACGTCCCATAGGCTATGCACGGGAGCCAAATAGTCGGAACAACATACCACGGCGTCTTACTCAGTGGCTCCAGAAAGTTTCCGAACAGCGGGGCTGACTCTCCGCCCTTGTAATGCCGAGGCCGGTGAACCTGTTGAAGATAGAACTCCTTACTGAATCCTCCATTCCACACTTGCATAAATAAAGGCCGATTGAGGTCGAGGAACTTGTGTACCTTATAGTCTGCCGCGATGTCGGTCGGTATCGAGAGCTCTTCCTCTGAAGACATCCCAGTCGGTGGACCTGTGACGGCGGGTGTGCCAGGCGGGGATGGCGGTCTTGAACCCTCCAGAAAGCCAATGAGGTACTCATCGAGAATTTCGTACGCAGATTCCGAATGTGTGTGGGAGATCTCGTCAACGAGAATCCCCGCGATGTCCTTCCCGGCATAGCTGTGAAACCCCTGCGTCAGAATAGCAATAGCTATCCATAAGAAATGCGATAGGAAGCTTACTCGAGAATCAAATCTTCACCACCGGGATGATCTCCCAGGAATGGCGTGATGTCGTACACTTTGCTACCAATGGTCACATAGCATGAGGAAGCAGACTTGTGCTTCTGGAGTTCAGCAGCGGGGATAGAAGGGAGCGATTTCGTCGTCGACATCTTCGATTTTTATCCACTTTTCTGTGTTTTGTCGAGAAGCGAGAAAGGAGTAAAGAAGAGAGGAATGCTGGGGAAAAGTAATTATCAAACTGTGGCGGTGTCATGTAGCGTGGCGGAAAAAACGGGCCACACCAGCTCGTCTTGGCCACACACCGTTCCGCGTCTGATCTGATTGAACCAGGCCCCTGACAGAAAACGGTCCCAGAAGTTTCATAGGGCCAGAAACGGTACCAGTATGATAGTTTGACTAGTTCCTCTACCACTGCTCTTAGTAATGTGGGATCTCGTGAATTCTCTTAGGAGTCGGGAGTGTCAGTTTGGCTCATCAGTATCACAGTAGCTCACTCGATAAAATCTGTAAAAATTAGGGCGACTGAGGGGATCTCAAGATAGAGTTAGGTGTGCGCCGGTTTTTCCAAGATGTCTGCAATTAGGGCGGAATATCCCAGCGCCCCCATTTTGCAAAAGTTTCTTACTTTATGGTAGCGTTTATAAACCACTCTCAACACAAATGAGGGATGCTTGGTGGTTAGATAAGGGTGTGTGTGATTTTGTATGAGCTCGGTATAAAAGGATGATGCTAGCTAGGGGATATATCTGTAATAACCGACTGATTCAACTTAAGAGCACAAAAAAAGCCATACAATCAAATTTCATGGAAAGTAGGAATTGCCTCTCTTGTTTGCTCTATGAAACATGTCAATTGGGTTCCGGAAGTGGGACACTCTAGTTTAGAGTCGAGAGGGTGCCAAGATATTCTACCCTCTAGTTGCGCAAATCAGTCTCCCCTACTGGCACCGGTACTGTGGAGATAGCTGGTGGTTGCTAATAGGGAGTAGTAATTGAAACCTGAACCTACACAGACACAAATCCGAGGAGCTTCCCTACTTAATCGAGTACTCGAGTACAATGGAGAGCCGGCTCTCGGCTTATCTTCCCAACTCTATTTTACCACCTGGCATCGCGCCTGGAATTGGCTACAGTAGAGCAAACCATATCTGACTATCTTTGCTGAGTCAGCTGAGTCAGTGGTTTTATGTGTAATGATCTAATCAGACAACAATGTCGTTGCCGCCAAGACATCTGCCGGTTGCCAATATAAACAAATCCAACTCCAACCACCAAGCCCTGCACCGGACATATCTCACGATCCACCATCACGGCCTATCACCAACTTCCTCACCGAATCACCTAAAGCCGAAAAACAATGGGAATAGTTGGGTATGATCCACTCTCCAAGTAAACCATCTGGGATTAAAACATGGCTAACAAATTTTTCCGTAGGTTGTATCAAGAACTTGGCCCCGGCCCACGGGTCTCCCTCGCGAAACTCTCCGCCGACCACTACATCAGCACTGGCCGCCGCCTTCGCCTCGCGGTCGATGCTTCGATATGGGCGTTTCAAGTGCAGGCAGGAAAAGGTATTCCTCACCTCTTCCCATCATTCTTCCATCTCGAAACCGGAGGGGGAAAAAACAAACAATTACTGACATAAGGACAGGCGGAAACAATCCCGCATTACGAACCCTCTACTACCGCCTAATCCGCCTCCTCCACTTAAACATAACCCCCCTGTTCGTCTTCGACGGCCCGAACCGACCAGTCTTCAAGCGGAACCACAAGACCAACACAGTCATGACTCCAACCCTAACCCGATCCACAAAAGCCTTGCTAAAGCTCTTCGGCTTCCCATACCATGAAGCCCCCGGGGAGGCAGAGGCCGAATGCGCAAATCTGCAGGTGCATGGCATAGTCGACGCAGTACTATCTGAAGACGTAGACACCCTGATGTTTGGCTGCGAGGTCACGTTCAGGAATTGGTCTGGGGAGGGCGGAAAGAGTAAGGCTCCTACGCACGTTAGTGTTTATGAGCGGGAGAGTGTCGAGGCTGTGAGCGGGCTGACGCCTGAGGGCATGGTGCTTATTGCATTGATGCGCGGAGGGGATTACTTGCCTGAGGGGGTGCCGAGATGTGGGATTAAAATCGCTGCAGACGCGGCGAGGGCGGGATTTGGGGAGCTCCTGTGCGCGCTGGATGCACAGGACAAGGAGGGGTTGGCGGCGTGGAGGAGGAGGTTACAGAGGGAGTTGGAAACAAACGAGAGTGGGTACTTTAAGAGGAAGAATAAGACCGTGAGGATTCCGGAGGGATTTCCGGATATGACTGCGCTCGGGTACTACAAGAAACCGGTTGTCTCAAGCAAGGAGAAAGTAGAAAGGCTAGGGAATAACATCTGCTGGAGTAGGGAGATCAACTTCTCAGGGCTGAGAGAATCCGCCCGATGGGCGTTTGAATGGCGTGGGAAGATCGGCGCTGCAAAGTTCATCCGCTGCCTGGCTCCCGCAGTCATGTCCTGGAATCTCTGCACGCCCACGGAGGGCGTCCGGGAGCTAGTCTCTGGCTTCCACGGCCGACGGGAGCACTTTTCCACAGGGGAATGTAGGGAGCTGCGGATCTCATTCGTTCCAGGCGACGTCGTCAAAGTCAACATGGACGCTGAAGCCGACGACGACGTAGAAGTCCAGCTCGACGATGACGATGAATTCGCCCAAGACGGCGAAGATAGCTCTCGCAAAGCAAAAGACTACGACCCATACACCCTGGAGCGAATGTGGGTACTCGAAGTATTCGCCCGCCAGGGCGTCCCAGAAATGGTGGAGGAATATCAAAACCCAAAACCAAAACCCAAAAAGGCAACCGCAGCCACTACCAAAAAACCCCGTTCAGCAAGGTCCAAAGGCAAGTCAGTGGAAGCCATACCGACGGCGCTAGAACACCTCACGATATCCAAACCCCGCAAACAGCAACCCACCCCATCCAAACAGCTCCAAGAACCCCGCTCTCCCTCCTCCGCAAGACGCACCCAGCGGGAAGTCTCAGTAGGCCTCTCATCTCTAACCTCCCACCTCTCAGCTCTTCAGATCCTCGAAGATGGCGCACCCACACATCCCGCGCCGTCACTTACTCCTACACCAACACCTAAACGGAACCCCCGCAGACAGCCACTGACTTCCAACCCCTCAACTCAAAACCACCACCCACCCCCAAGCGAGCGGGAGACCAGCGAAGAGCAGGAAAACATCTGGACCGCTCCTGCGTGGCCTTGTGAAACAATTGGGTTATCGCCCCCACAGGGGCGTAGATTCCCTGCGCTGGGTGCCTACGGAGCAGTGGCGTCTCCACAGGCTGCTTCTCCCGCCGTGATAGCGCCGGCACCAGAGGAGGAGAGGGTCACGGTTTCTATCCCCTCGTCGCCGGAGGTCGAAACTGTTCGTCGAAGGAGGGCGGATCAACGTCGTGGCTCTACGGACAAGAAAAAGAATACTAGCAGAGGGAAGGCGCCAGTGTGTATTTTGGATATTAGTGATTCGGAGAGCGAGGGTGAGGTACCTAATCGGAGGGCCTCTCCCCCATTATCGCTGTCGGGGGGTAGGGATGAGAAAAAGAATGTCGCTGGTGGTAGGACGAACAAAAAAGCTGTGTTGAGGACTAGCGTTGAGGGGTCTTGGAAATTTGCCGACGGTGAGGCCTTGACTAGTGGCGGGGGTGGGTGGGTGGATGTCGAGGTTATGGATTTGACTGGAGCTTGAGTGAATGAATGAATGAATGGACGAAGAATGTAAAGGCGCACACATGTTGTGTCACTCGATCTTGGTCTCTTATGCGAGTTCAATCTGTCTGTCCGCCACGAATTTACTTTTAGTCTAACGTTAACTCACCTACCACCATAGCGAATTCGGAGCTTTGGAGTTTTTTTTGTCGTTTTAGATAGGAATGTACAGCATCGTGCTAACTTATTTTGCCCCGGTGGAGCCTTAATCCCTACGCTAGTATGAGCGGTTTACCTACACGGTGGCTGTATGTTTCTTGAAGAATTACTGGCTGTTGACCTTCGCGTCAAAAGCCTTCACACGCCCATATCTAACAGCACTCAGCCATTCCACTGTCCTGACATTCTTTGCCCCAATTACCGTATCGTAGGATATCGGCGATCTCTAAAGAGACCGGTTGGCATAGTCCCCTTGACCTTAACGCTCACTCCTGCATCTTGCAGTTGGTGTTGTTTCGTCCCGTGTCCTGAACTGTCCAAGTAATTACGTTACGTCATCCATCTTAGTTCTTTGGACCTGTACACGAACGTATGCGACTTCGGTTTATCCCCTAGCTGCACTGGACTATGGAGTGAATGAGTTCTCTCACAAGTGGAACTAGAGCTATAATAATCATTGACTCCTAAGGGAACAAAGCTGCACCCTGTACTCACGGTAATTATTTTTTACAAGCCATCATACAACATCACTCGTCAATCTCTACCTTTACTCTATTAGAGCCCGTTCGTGCCGATTCACCAAGTGACAGATTCAGAAGTGTAACCCTTAAGTTGGTTAGTAGGGTACACGTTTGGTAACCAGGGGCCCTGGAAATGTTCCGACATCATGATATTCCAAGGTCATCACTAAGTCACAGAATATTAAGTTATTTATATACCTCATACCAGCAACCCATTTCGCCCCTCCCATTTTACAACTATGGAATAATCTCACCCCACGACACCACGCAGCACATCACCGACCACAGCTTACCCTTCCCGTCTCGACTGACTGAGGAGTTTCCTTGAAAGGCGAACTTGGAGGCGCTCTGCCATGGTGTCTCATGCTATTGAGTATCTAGTCCCCGAGTTTACTCATATCTCCTCCCTATTTTCGGAATGCCAATCACCAGGTTCTCGTCGGGTCCTCACACTCTTCCTCTAGGAGGCGTCCCGTGCCGCTAGAACTAATACACATGCGCGACACATAAATAGAGAGACAGACGGGCAGATTAGTAAACTTGCCCCACAGGCTGCATGAATACGGTAAATGGATAAATAAAGGAATACACATTTACTAAGCCTACTGGGTTGGCCAAGTCTAGCATAGTCGTGCGGGGCTAACTCACACGCCTCTGCTCTAGCAGCGTATTCGGCCGAACACCAGAACCGAGAAGCCGGGTGAGCCTTGTTATAGTTTTGGATCGCAGCGTAAGAAACTCAAGGCGGGTTGGGAAGGGAGAGAAGGAAGGAAAGGAAATCCTCTCTTCGCCTTGGGCGCAGGCACCCACCAGTTTGTGACTTACTTCCGTAGTGACCTCTATAGTATCTGTTGCTAGTCTCCGGACAAGCCATGTAAAAGTGGGAGTTTGAGGAACTTGTGATCATGTAGCGTATGGCCCAGGATGGTATGGTATGATACGAGCTAGTGCGTATCTTACGTGTATTGCCATTTAAAAACACAAAGGCGCTGGTGGATATATTGTACAGTACTTTCTATGCTCACTATCGAAGTTGCAATCCCTCCGACCGTTATGGATGCACGCCTGTATCACACTCTCTCACTCGCCTCTATCATCTAACCTTGTCCAGCATCCCCTTGCTCTCGACCGAAGCCCTGTCTTTCAAAGGCGCAACACAACAACTACACAACCTCTCTAGGGAAAACAACCCCCACTACCACCATACGAGTAGTGTCTAATTTACCTTACTAGGTTTAAGTATCTGACAACTCACTCTCATGGGGGGGGGGGGATTTAAAAAAAACAACCTTTTATTATTGCCTAATGATACAATGTCTGTGTACAACCACTGGCTCACAACACGAAAACCCAAGCAAACGCATTCCAACCTATCCGGTGCCCTCCAACCCTCCAGTCAAGAAGGAGCTGCACGGTCCCTCCCCTCAATAAAGAAAGGCAGACAGAAGGGGAAAACTACTACCTATTGACACTAATAGCGGAAAAAGTTGTAATAACTAGAAGCCCTAATTCCTATCAGCCCTGGGTCTTACAGTGTGAGGGGGGCCCACTGGGTAATCCTTATTCCCGTTTTAATGTCTGAGAAGCCTTTTGTAAAAACAGCGGTAAAGGCACAGCCTGGGCCTGCTGGTATCTAGGAGAGCATGTGTACAACCGGCTAGATAGATAGGAGGTGTAACTAGAGATGCCGCTATACCTTTCATATATTCCCGAGAGTTCTAGTTGGTTAGAGTAATTCATAGATGTAGCATCGTACTTATTGAAGGAAGGAGTGTGAAGGACCGAACGAGAAGGGACCCAAAGGAAGTAGGAGCTACGGACTGGATCACCTGCTTGCTCCCCATAGCTATACCGGCCCAGATGCCTGCCACGAGTCAAGTGTAGATAACAGAGGCAGAATACTGCCAGCAACGTAACTCTATCTCTCATCACGAAGTCCCTTCCACAACTCTACGAAACTCCAAGCTCAGTATCGCACTGTAAGACCATGAGAGCCACCCCGTGTTTTACCCCACCAACAATCCCCCCCCCCATTCATTCATCAAGGCGAAAAGAGCGGGGTGGGAAAATCGGTGGGAATGAGCCTGGCTTTCACAAGGCACCTACCTACCTGCATGGCTCTCAAATATACATTTGCGGAAGGTCTAACAGAAAAGTTGCTGTACTCCCTTCTAGTCCCATTACACAACGGCACAAGCAGAGCGAGTACGCCAACATGGGTAAGGGAGAAAAAAAACAACAATAATCTTGTCACCGCGGCTTCTTAAGGTAACGGCAGTACTGTACTACACCATGCTAGTATGATACACACGCCTTTCGGCAATTGGAATGATCCATGTCTTCATTTGGGCGATGCCAAGAGTAGATCGAGTACATGCCGTATGCACGTGTTGTAACTGTACCGGTAGTGTACTGCAGGCATGTGGAGGGAGGAGGGCCTTTTGAGTATAGTAGTACCATAGTAGGAGATACCGACAAACCCGATTGTTGCACCTAAGTTACCGGTTTATCAGTCTTGGTCTGATGATCACCTTGGGGACCTTTTTGGTGTATATGTTGGTTTGGGATAGCCGTGATCTGGAATCCTGATTTCCAAATCGTAATTTGAAATCAAGATTTTTGCAAAAACAGCCCCTTTGCTAAAAAACGTTGCTGCGAGTTTCAATTTTCCAAATCAAAATTTGGGGGTAACTCTAAGAGAAAGCCTCAAGGCTCACTAGCATCTATCATACTAATAAATCACTTGAGGGTACATATCATGCAAACCAAAAAATTTGCAGCCCGAAATATCCACACACGTCAAAAAAAAATCCCAAATCGTGATCTGAAAATGCTACCCCGCCAAACACCATGAATATTTCAAATGATGATTTGGGCCTAAATCATCATTTGAGATACATAGCAAACGGCCCAAATCACGGTGTGCCAAAAAGGCCCCAGCTTATCGTACAGTTTCTGTTTTATGATACATGTCTCCCTAGCTATTGTCCATACAATCAGCACCAAAACTTACTCGAATACATACATAGTCCCTCAAGTGCCGATGCAACACGACAGGCAAAAAAGAAAAAGGAAAGAAGAAAAAAAGATCAAGTATGATACCGCAATATATATACAATTTCTCCCTAACGAGCACACCGCCTCCACATGAAGACGATCACTCATCCCAGGCCAGTGCCTTCCCTCGCACCATTCACCGACCCGTCCTCAATTGCGACCCCATTTGCCGTTTTCCCCTCCGCGGCCCCGTTCGCTTTCGCAGTACTAGTACCGGGCTGCCAAACCATCATCGGCGCGGTAAGCTTCTCGAACCCGTCCTTGGACTCCTCGAAAGGCACCCACACGTCAACCATCTTGAAGCCTAATCTTTCATAGAGGCCCTTGCCAGCGGGACTCGACTCGAGGGAGCATATCACGCCCTCCTTCGCGCCGTTTTTCATTCCCCAGCTAACAAGCAGGCTGCCGACGCCCCGCTTGCGCCAGGAGGGACGCACAGCCAGAAGGTCCAGATGCCAGCGGATGTGGCGGCCTTCCTGGGACCAGGTCCCCGCCGCTGCTTGCTCCACCGCCTCACCTAACCGTGCTAGGGCGGCAGGATTTTCCGAGCGGGATTTAGGGGAAAGGAGGGCGACTATTTCATCTTCGATGGCGAGGAGATTGAACTCGATTCCTGGACTTACTCGTTAGCTTCCACTGTGAGGAAGGAGGGAAGCACTGGACTGGCGTATGGTGGGTAGGATAGGATAGCATTTTTCTCTCAAAATAGTAATCATACGTTTTAGTATACCGCCTTCATCCCTCCAGCGATCTGCCGCTGGATCGTCTCCTTCCCGAATCCAAGCCGCGAATCCCGCTATATCATTTGATTCATTGTCTACCGCGAGAATTATCCTCCCCTCCAGTTTCAAAAACTTTCTCCGTACCCGCCGGATCCAGCTCGCCTCGTAATCTTCGTAATAGGCATGTCTCCCGGGCTCCAAAATGGCGAATAAAGGATCGTCAATAAAAGCCCTCGCAGCCAGCTTGCCCACCGTTTGCATGTCCGACAGCCTGGCTTCCCGGAGATACATCTTGTTGAAAACAATCGGGCCAGATGAGGGAGGAAATAACGGATATTGTTTTTTTCTTTCTTCTTTCTTTCTTACTAAAGGAAGTAAGAAAGGCTAATAATGAGGGCAGCAAAAGGAATAAAGGATTATTATATATTAATTCCTGGAGCAAGAAAGAACCCTGCCCACGATAGGCTCTGTCTACCCACCATCTGTTAAACCCTTAAAATATGACCCGATATTTAACCCTCGCTTTATCCTCGAACCATATTATACCACGGACAGCGAACTATGTGTTACAAACCACAGTCGATGGCTAAAGAGTCACTTCTCCAACCAGCTTCCCTTTTAGACAACTAGAAGCGCGTCAGAAGTTCGAAAAAACTCCACCAAGCAGGATTCCCCCATAGGACTCACAACGCGGAGCGCATGGTAGCGAGATCAGCCGTTTTCCGAATTCGGTGATAACAATACCATGGCTCTTTCCTTTTGCCTAATCTGCAGGGCACTACATCCAATCGTGAATGCTTCTCTTTCCCCCGCGGTACCGGATTTTGCCCCCTATTTTTGCAGGCGCTGTGCAGGAGAGGGCCGGCCGCTCTACAGAGCCTAAGGCGGGCGTGTAATATATTCCTCGGTGTGGTGAGGGGCACCAGTTCATGGCCTTTTCTTCCGGGCGGTGGTGGTGGTGGTGGTGGGGCAATGTGAGGATATATCGGGAGGGTGTACAGTAATCGTGGGGAAAAGAATGCAAAATGCGCAGAGGGTTTGTGGATTTCGCTTGCGTCAATCACTGAAGTAAGTGCACAGCTCTCCAAGACCACTTCGAGAGTTCCAATCCCACCATTTCCAGGTATAAGGAACATGCTACAAGCAAAAAGGTTGCAACTATCGCCGTATCAATCGGCCACCTCCGGCTCGAACCGAACGAATAGAACCTGATGTCTGATGCAGACCTCCACATTATACGAACGACCAGAAGCCCAACGTGACCCCGATCAGTCCGCTTTCCAATGCCGGTGTTCCCATCGAGAGCCTCAGCCCGGCGGTTTCATTGGCTCGGCAAAAATGACCTAGTTCTGCCCCCCCCCACTTCGTCCGAAGTTTCGCTGATTTTCATGGCAGGCTTTCCTTTATCTCAGATTAGGGGCTGTGCTGCTGTACGAGTGCAAGCGGGCAAACTTTAATAAAAATAAGGTTGTCCTTCACAACGCTGCGGCACCGGCCCATCCCGCTTTGCCCGTCACACATTTGCTGCTCAAGAGGCGCCGTATATCTCACACTGCATACCTTGCCTGGTTTTTGGATTTCGAGTGATGGAAGATGAACCGATCTGCATGGAGGTTGATCCATTTGCGGGGCTGGAGCGCCGATGCCGGTGTCTGGAATCGGGTGTCAGTCTTGTTCAGAATTGGGAATGAGAAAGTCGTCACTGAGAGTAATCAGTTTTGGACCGGGAATGAAGAAAGGGTTAACAGTATCGAGCTGAACGGGCAAACTAGGAATCGCTCTTTGTTAAACATAAATTCTAATGCTCACGCGGACTAGCTTACGCAGACTGTGGCAACACACTTTACGCAGTCTTACGGTATCGTCGTCACGGTCAACCACTACTAATGCCGTGACCTCATACGAACACGCCATTCGCAGTTGAAAGATACAGAATAGCTAATATGGGTAAATATATCTTATTGCTTGTTTGATTCCCCCCGCGGTTTCTATCGATCCTTGTTTTTGAGCTTCGAAAAAGAGCGTATATGTGACAGCTATACTTTTAGGGACACCTTACCTTGCCTATACCAGCACGATAATACAGCGCGATGTAGAGGGAAAAGATATCGTTAGGAACAGGACTCGAACCTGTGCGGGATAACCCATCTGCCTGCTTCAACAAACAAACTCCTTAACCGTTCGGACATCCTAACATATATGTTGATAGAAACCTATTGTCCTTAAGCCCAACAATAATACCACGATGACTATAACTGACGGCATCCCCCACCTTGGGTAGAGTAGTACCGGTAGCATGGCCGCATAGTCGCACAACTATACTTTTAGGGACACTTTGCCTATGTAGGATACCAGCACGATAATACAGCACGGCGTGGAGGAAAAAGATATATCGTTAGGAACAGGATTCGAACCTGTGCGGGATAACCCATCTGCCTATTTCATAACAAACTCCTTAACCGTTCGGACATCCTAACATATGTGTTGACGGAAATCTACTGTCCTTAAGCCCAACAATAATACCACGATGACTGTAACTGACGGCATCTCCCACCTTGGGTAGAGTAATAGTACCGGTAGCATGGCCGCATAGTTGCACGGTGACCTTGTCCCCCCCCTCAAACACATGAATGACAGCAGACATATATTGCATGGCTCACGACGTGGTTTTGTATGATAGCCCTTCCGGGAACCAGGCCATTGTGCACAACTCCTCGCTCCATACAAACTACGGAAATCGTGGGGGAAACTCTACCCTCTTGAAGCTCTCCGTTTTTTAGAAAATAATTCTCTTATTTTTATTCATCTGAACAGAACTGCTCCATTTTCGGGTTAGTGCTGAATAAAGTCTAGAATTGGCATGTCTTGTAGGGCTACATCACTCGGCCGGCTCTTGTCGGTATCATAATATTATTGTAGTAGGGTTGGAATGCTAGTATCGTATGGTCGACTCATTCTAAAGCACAGTATGATTACCGAGTGGAGTAGCGGCACTGGGACGCAAATGATGCACCGTCATGGGTGTATTTATTCTCATCACATTCACGAGCTAAAATGCCAGCTCGGCATCTTTCCCACTTTTGGGTTTCGGGGCATGAGGAAATGATCAGCGAATTACAAGTTCGAGTGATATTTCGTGACCACATTGTTATTATCATTCCTCCGCAAGCAGGGAGGGATGGATGGGTTGAACCTTATACCAACATGCCAGCTAAACCAAGCTATCAACGGATGGATGGACGATAATCCGTTGGTTTCGCATAGGATCCAATGCATAAGCATTGCCGTTGGTGGGGCGCCATGAAATGAGACATTCCGGCGGCCGTGAAAAAGCGTGGCCACGGTGCTACACTTGGGCACCGGTTTCTGGCATTTGGTCTCAACCTATATTTGAACGGACCAATGGCATGTGGCATCAGGTAGCCGGCGCAGTCACTTCTCCACAGGAATGGGTGGGAAAGGCGTTTCGGGTATCATCCACCCGTCGCGTCAACCCCTTTTTCTTGAGACACAATCTCAACTCATAAGCTTTTTTTCAAGGGACCAGGGTTATTTTTAAGATGAGCGCTGTATGACGCTCCGCATGTCAGTAAGGTTACAAGTATGGGTGAGCACTGAGCACGAGGACAAGGATGGCCGACACGAGGAAGCGAGCATATCAGCAACACTGCGCGCGCCCTTCTGCAAGGCTAGATTTTAGATTAACCCAAGATTATTGCCGTGGTTTAAAAGTGCGTGAAGGCAAGGCAGGAGGTGCAAAGGTTTAATCTCAGGGCAGAAACTGTGGGTTGGGGGCAACTTATGATGGAGACCAGATTTTGGTGGAATGGGGAAGGTTTGAATAGCATGTTTGAGCCGCCTTGTTTCCTTCTTACATGAATCATGTTGCACGGTAGGTTGCCGGTACAAGTAACCATTGGAAAGGGGGAGACAACTTGAGGGCAAAACCCGGATGAAAAAGGGACGGGCAGTTGGCGAAGAAATGGTTGGATGAAGAGTTGATTTTTTCTCCTATTTGCTAAATATAGTCTATAGTCTAGCAAAGTGTCGTTTTGGGAGTGAGAGTGAAGGCGAAAGTGAATCGGTATGAAGTCTTTCTTGCTCATTTCACGCACAACTTTTTTCTGGGAGAGGTGGAGGGAGAGGGAGAGGAGGAAGGAAAGAGAGAGAAAGAGAGGGAGGGAGAGAGGAGGGAGAGAGGGAGAGCGTGTGTGTGAGTGGAGCCATACTATAGATACTATAGCCTTTTTTGCCCTTCGTTTTTCCCTCGTTTTTTTTCCTTGGTTATGCCTGACGGGCGGGCTACATACCGTGCATGCGTTTTTTGACGTTGACGAAGTGCAAGTCATTCATCACCCACCTTCTGCATCACCACTCCACTCGTTCCCCTGAACCGTCTGACTGAAGCCTCCATGAGTTTGTGTCTCTGGTAGACGACGATTGATGGAAGAAGAGGGAAATCAACACACTTGCACAACGGGCAGCACATACTATACAAGTTCAGTGCAAGTATACCGGTATTCCCTCTTTCCTTTGTCCGTCCTCCTCCGAGGGTCGCGGTGAATTTCACCGAAACTTTCTTGTTTTTTGTTTTTTGTTTTTTGTTTGCCTATTCACGGGGTAAGGCTACTCAGCAATTTGACCCCTTTACCGGCAACCCAACATTGTTTGTCCACCTTCGTTTTTCCCCCTCAACCCTCTCTTCGTCTCATTCGCGACTGGTCAACGCTTGCGGACTCCGTCACTATTACCGCAACGCTTCGGTACGCGCGCTGCATTCCAGGTTTCCTTTTTCTTCTTCTTACCGTCTTTGACCTGCGGGAGGCACCATTCTTTTATCCTTATTTTTGTCTCCCCCCCCCCCCCCCCCACAAGAAGCTGTACCTAAACTGAGCCACCACCCCCCATAGCCGGTGCACGGGTTGAACCCCCCCGCTCCGACACCGACCTTCCACTCTTTTGCTCTTCTACTCTTCCTCTCTTTTCTTTCTTCACTCCACCATATCTGATTGTTGATCAGCAATCCGGACAACAATAAAAAGTCAAGATGCGCTTACGGCCGGCTACCCCACTCAGTATCTTGCTGTTCGCGGCTTTTGCACTCTTATTGCTGAGCGTGTTGAGCACTCCTGTCATTACATCAATTCACTTGGCCGCTTATGGGGATATTGCATTTGGTGTCTTTGGCTTTTGCGATTCGAAAGCGTGTAGCGGTGTCAGGATTGGCTATGATATGAGTACGTTTTTACCCTGGAGGGGTTGAAGGCGAGGGAGGCGGAGATAGCAGGTGCAGGATCATGTTCCGGTACTATAGTCTGGCGACATTGTTGATTTGGCCGCACCAACACCAATTGGGCGCTGTGGTTCTGTCTCTGTCTCTTTCCTCTTCACCTCTCTACCATGGATTTGAGTTATTGAAATTTATCTGGGCGCCTAACTAACTTTGGGGTGTCGCAGGTTCACTCTCACCTACCAATTCCGACTTCTCGCTGCCATCCAATGCACGCAACTCGTTATCAAACTTACTGATCGTTCATCCTATCGCTGCGCTTTTTACTCTAATATTACTGGTCCTCGCAGTCGTATCCCACCTTCACTCGCCTGCACACTCGCCTCGTTACTTGCTAGCACTTCTCATACTTGCGTTACCAACCTTCTTGCTTTCGCTTCTGGCTTTCTTGGTTGATATCTTGATATTCCTTCCGCACGTGCAATGGGGTGGTTGGGTGGTTTTGGGCGCGACTATTCTGATTGCGATAGCAGGAGTAGTAATGTGTGGAATGCGTAGGACAGTTTTGTCGAAAAAAGCGAGGAGAAAGAGGATAGAAGATAACGCCGCTATGAACGGCCAAGAATTCTACGCATCACAAGCCCTTGCTCGAGAACGTGCTGCCCCTACCCAAGGCGACAAGCTCCCCGAATTTGCTACGTTCGAGGTGAACAAGACCACACCAGGTGAGCCAGAGGGTGAGAGAATCCCGCTCAATCCTAGATCTAGAACTGTTTCACCACCCATACCAGGCGCTGGATCGGATGGGTCGTTTACAAGGAGCAATACCTTGACAAGGGAACCGAGCGACAGAAGTGTGGGATATGGTCTACCGCCTAGAGGCGCTGGGCCTTTATCCAGACCCATGCCTCCAGGACAGGTAAGGAATCAGTACTCAAATGGGGCATTACAAGCAGGGGCTGGCGGAAGCTCGGGGCCGTATGGGGTTCCGCCTCCACAGAGGGGCGGGTATGATAGGGGGTATGGGGGAGATGTATACGGAGAGCGGGGCCCACCGCTTGGTGGATTTAGGGGACCGACACCACCCGGGATGTACCCTCCTGCGGGAGGACTGACTCCCCCGCCAAGAAGAGGTCCCTCACCAGGTCAGTTTGTGCCCCGGCCGCCTGCCGGCAATGCTTATGGTGGTGGAGGCCCGGGATATGGCATGAGTCCACCACCACCAAATAATGGAATAATGGGGCCTCCTCCCCAAGGGGGGATGCGTGGTGGACAGGTTCCGTACGGTGGAATGGGGGGACCGCCTCCAGGAGTGGTGATGACAGGTGCAAGAGGAGGACCTATGCCTCCATCCGAGCCACAGGAATTCCCCGAGGGTGGGATCGCTGATGAGAGGAGGGAGTTTGAAAAGACACTACCTATGGCTGCTGCAGTTGGAGTTGGAGGTGCAAGGGGAGATGAGCGTGGAGGTGGACTGAGTGGGCCAGCAGAATTAGATGAACGTCCTTCAGAACCTCCCCACACTGGAAGGCTATCCGTGGTAAACGAAAACGGAAGGTCAACCCCACAAGACGAGTAACTCTCCCACTTGCCTATCCCGGGCCATTGCTTCCTTGCTAACAAACCCTACAGATACGTACCACCCCGCCAAGCCTGGAAACAACAGCATAGCAACACCCCTCCCCCACAATCCCGCTCCCCTCCGCCAGTAGAGCTCCCCGCGGGCCCATCCTCGCCGCCCTCGGATTACCCCCCAACGTCCCCAACCAATGCCGCAAGCTCCTACTACGAAGACGTTGTCCCCGCCTTCGACACCAACCTTCCACATCCCCGCTCCCTTACACCAGGGTATCCCACCTCTTCTTCTTCCTCTCCCCACAATCCTCCTGCTTTCCCACCACCCCCCCTCCCAATAGAACCCCATCGCAACCCCTCTAACCAAACACTCGAGGAACTGCAGGATGGGCACAGGTCACCCACAATGAGCCTCTCTAGCAACTTCACCAGCATTTCACAGAGACCGCCCAATCCAAACTGGCAGCCACCTCCCCAGCAGCAACAACAACAATATCAGCAGGGGAGAAGGGGGTTGACGGCGAGTCAGGTGCTAGGCGGAAACCCGGACTTTATGTTACCGGGGAATGGAAGGGGTGGACAGAGGGGTAGAGGCGGCGGGCCTGTTGGCATGGGAAGGTAGTTGGATTGTACAATGAGTGGTAGTATATATATATTTGGGGTGGACTTTTTTCCCGCCGAGGTTCATTGGCCTATTCATCTAGCACTTGGTCTGTGGTTGCCTTTTTGTATTGCTCTGCGGTATTTGGGTTTTTTCTCTTTGCTTCGATTCTTTGATCCGATTTTTTTCTTCCCCACCCCCACAGGAGATTTGGCGGATAAGCGGGTCTAACGGGAGTATCATATCGCTGGGCTTTCATTTCCTTTCTTCTCTGCCTTCATCTACTCATCGCTCCTGGCCGCCATATTATCTTCTCGTAATTGTATTTGCCAGCGCTACTTCACTCATTTCCCCTATGATATCTGCCTTACCTGCCTATGGTATTTCACTAGTAAAGGGAGAAAGGAGGGAAGGAAAAGAAAGGGTGAGCTGGAACCGGATATTATGAACACAAAATTCCAAACCTTTCACTAGGAGTCTTGTTTTTCTATTTCCACCTTTTTATCATCTTTTGTTTATTCATTGCGGTCTTTGAGGCGTTGGTGGTTGGGATTGTGTCGGCTGCCCTCGGCGCGCATTGCCGGTGTCCACCAAGACATAGTACTACCAGTATTGATCGTTGGGTCGTTTGGTCGTCGTGCCTCCGCCTAAGCTATGGCACTTGGCTTAGATGAATGATTACGCCCGGGCCTTTATACTTATGGGTTGTGGATTTGGGCTGTGCTTAGATTTATGATCCAGGTTATTCTTTTCTTGGCTTTCATAATCTTTGTGGGATTTTTTGTTTATTTTTACTTACGCTTTCTCTTTTTGCATTGCCGTTTCGTTTCGCATGGGTTTGATATGTACTTTAGGAAAATTGGGTTTTTGGAGTGATGAATTGATGGATGGGTAACTTGGGGCCTGTTTGGCGCGCCGTAATATAAAAGAGATGTCGTTTTTCATGTGGACTTAATTTCTGCTGCTCGGATCCCTCTAGCTCGGGGACACAAAAAAGTTCGTATCTAACGACAGCTGTCTCGTTCATAACTAGGAAAGCAAAGAAAAAACAGGTACCGGTAAGAGGTCTAAAAGCCGAGCTACAATTAAAGGGGCGCAGTGTTAACATAATATTTCATTACAACAGAAACGCAGTAAAGGTTAGAAGAGCGCCGCTTTTATGGCGCGCCAGGGCATTAGTTGGAAATGATGAGCCCGCAGTATTCGGAGCATCACAGCAGACTACTCGGGCGCGAAATATCCTTCCTTGGGGTTGGGATAGGATCTGTGAGCGGGACAGGCTCCTTGGTACTTGAAGCTTGCAAAATAGTATGCCTCTCTATATCCAACAGAGGGGCTAGGGAAGAGGGAAGAAGGGAGGGGCTGTGGAATCAGCCGCGGTGTTTAATCGCGCTCCCCCCCCCAAGCTTGGAGCTGGTAGGATTGATATTTGATTGTGCCTCCCTATGACACGGGTTATATTATATACCAAGGGCGCCGTTCCGCGCCTTCGCTGTGGTACCTACCCGTGGCAGCGAGGCTTCCTGGGCCAGTAGAGCCCGAGATTTCGCAAAGATTCCCGATCACCGGGTACGCCGTTTGGGCAGGTAGTCCGGGGGGGGGGGGGTTCAAGAAGCGTTTGGTACCGGGATTGAGTGAGGCGGGCCCCCCCTTCATATCGGGCCCGGAAAACGGAGGAAGCTTATGAAGTGCGGGGTGGGGGGGGGTGGGGGTGTTAAACCAGTGCCTAGGCACTGGGTCGTCCACAAATGCAATTTCTGGAAGTCTCGAGAAATCGAGCCTGAGATGCTTTGTGTATCTGTCTGGCTAGCTGTGAGTCGGTCGAGCATGCTTCGTGCCGATGGAAGACTGGGAATCGGTGTAGTCTCTGGCGGGCTAGTAGATACTCCTTTGACAACTCTAGCTCTGTGGCGTTGTTGCCGGTGGGGGGTTCTTGAAAGGTTTTGTATTGAAGCGAACGTACTGCGGGGGCATACTTGATTTTCTTGGGGTAACCATAGTAGTTGAATTGGTTGAAAGGGCGATGGTCAGAGAGACTGACCATACTCCTTGGTTTTGGAGCTCAGTATCACTCCAGCAGAGATCGGGAAAGTGTGTGCGTGTGCGGGTGCATTCTAATGGACTTGTTAGCCGGGAGTGGGTTGGTGTCGACCGATATCCCAGATATTGGCCCTCCCGGAAGTGATAGAGAGTGGGAAAGTGGGAGTGGGGAGCGGAGATGAGGCCGAAGGGATTGTGGTCCTTGTGAATATAATCTACAGGGGTCACCGCTAGATTGTGAATTGAATCCTCACGCTACGAAAAGGCAAAGAGAGCCCCGATGGTGCCCCATTGTGTCTCTCCCGTCCCATGGACTCGATCGGCCTGCGATGGGGGGGGGGACCTAACCTAACTTATGAGGGCCGAGAGCTGAAACACCGCTGGGAACACCGGCTACGGCGAATTGAAGCTTCGCGGTGCCGTAGTATGTCTAAGCGATAACGGGCTAGTTGTTGGGAGGGGGTAACGGGTGCTTTGTGGGGTGGTTGGGGGTCACGGGAGCGCACTAGAATTTGTATGTAAGAGGGTGTTGACCGAAAGAGGCCATAAATCAGGAAGGGTTGGTGGGCGTTACGATTTGAATTTTGCGGCTAGTCTAGGTGAAGTAGAGGCAAGGTTTATCGGCCGTTCTAAGAGGAAAACCTCCGTATCGAAGGAGATAATACCACATATTATGGGTATGCAAACGCTGGTATGTATCGAAATGGACACGAAGTCCACTACGCACCGGTTTTCAACACGGTTGCGATACCTCGCCATTGTGAATCTCTGACTACGCAGTCCCCGATATACTATTGAATCTGTGGAAACTCCTATCACAAGCCAAATAGAAGGGAATTTGGCGGTGAGGGCGAAACGAGTGATTTACCGTGATAACAGATCCCCAGCCACCGAGCGGGTTTCGGCTTTCTGTCCAATATTTGCTGATCCCGTGCACCCTGTTTTATTGATTGATGATTTCTGTAGGAAAGACTCCAAGAAGCCGTGATTGGGAAGGAGTTACCCTTAACATCAATTTCTAAAAAAGTCCACATCAGTTTTTCAGTTCAATTTTCTCCGCTTTTTTTTTTCCTTCCTACCGCGACCACGGCAGGGGTTCAGATTGGGCCTTTAGCCGAGAGAGAGGCGAAGTTCATAGCTAAAAGTGAGTTGTAGGAAATTGCTTTCCAGGCAAAGAAAATCAAAAAAATCATTGAGGAATTGCAGCACTCATGACCCTCTCGAAACCGGTGATAGTCTAAGCATTCCCTCTCCCGGTGTCTGATAGTGCGAAACATATCTTTCCGGTGTCGGGCTTAAGTTAGATTTGAACCATAAGCTTTGAGGATATGTTCTGGAAGAAGCCCGACAAAGGCACCCCTGCCACAATTACTGCCGGATCGAATGGAAATGCCACCTTTGACGGGCCACCCTGGACACATGTGCACCTACTGAAATGATAGGTTTATATGACCGTTAATGAGGATAGTGTGGTTTTTTCCTGCAGCAAACCTCTCCGGTCACGTTACTGCTGGAAACCTTGAATGGTGTTCAGAATACCGGTATGCGGTTGTTCTAAATCAAAGTGGTGAAAGAAAAAAAACTCTGTTTCACCGGAGTCTCCTCCCGCAGGATCTGCACGACTCCCGGTGAGCTAACCCCGCTACCCTGCCGAGTGTGGGCCTCGCCAGTGCATGTGCTCATTCACGCTGTATGGCATGGAGTCAAACTCTGCCACCCTCTAGCGGGGCTGGTCGCCCTGGAGCTTCATTGGGTAAGGCCGGTCCTCAGTCTCTCGGGCTCCTGGGGGAGAGGGGGGGGACGCGATGCAGGGGAAATACGCCACTCCAGCAGTCGCTTTCTTATCGCCCGGCTTGGGTGATACTAGCAATCGATTGTCCTTGTTTTTCCGCGCAAGAAAAACAAACTAAAACTGAGCGCCCACCCACACTCGGGCTCTAGAAACTCTGGTTCGATGATTTGTTTATGAATTCGTGATTACATATCTGTGGGAATCGATGGTGGGGTAGGTATCAGTCACTGGAGTGGTGGAGCATATGTATTACATAGCGCCCTGTTCAAAACCCCCGGTTCCAGGAAGGGAAGCTTGATTCTGGGGGTGAAAACTGTTGATTATAATGCGGGGGACTGGGCATGAGATGAATTTGGTCGGTCGGGATCCTCTGTCCCTCGGCCCCTGTTTTTAGAGAGCGCCGGATGGGGCTGGTGGCACTGTTGGCCTCTTAAGTTTTCCTTATTGACGGAACGTTTGTGTTCCAACCCCCGTCGTTCTGAGTAGATTTTGGAGCCATACCCTAGCCATGGTGATTGTTGCGCCTGCGGGGCTATCGCCTATTAGAATTATGGCTCGTAGGATAAGGTGGGAGCTCTGTTTCTCGGGGAGATGTCTGCATTCATCAATTTTCGAGTGAGAAAATGTGACGGAATGTGGATTTTCCCTTCTAATCTAGCCTAGGCTTTCCATGGATTAGGCAGGACGTATTGGATAAGGAGGGGCCGTGAGCAGGATAGACAGGAGGAACTGCCTATGCCAGTGGCAACGTCTGCGTATGCCGGTGAGATTAATGAGATCCAGTGGCAAACTTGTGGCAAATATAAAATTTATTATGTTCATCGGAGTTCTTCTACAGTACGTGATTATATTAACTTGATTTTTTTACTGGGGGCTTCCTGAAGCACCTTCAGACCAATAATATGCAAGTGTTTCTCTCTTGCCACTGGATCTTGCTTCCCCCAGTTTTCCGATATATCTTACCGGTACCGGTATGCGCATATGAAGTTGAACTACCGGTACTCGAGTACTGCGAGCGATGACCAGATGGATCTGCAGCTCTATTTGCGTCTCTAATAGGTCATCCGCAATGTCTTCCTGGAACAGCGAAGCCAGCTGCCACTCCGTCCACTCAGACTGCGACCCGGGCTGCAACATCCGCATCAGGCACATCTGGGGCGTCAAGCATTGCAAGTGGTGCGGCAGCTCATATAGAACGGGGGAAAGTTCTACGTTGTCGATTGTTGGTTCCTGTCTGTCCCATAGCCTGCGAGTCCATGTGTAATCACTCGTTACTAAATTTACCACGCACGGTGAATGCAGGTTAGTCGCCCATGCCGGAGAATTAGGTCAATGTCAATAGGGCTCTGGAGACTACTTCAGGGCATCTGGGATGGACGTCCTCCGGATTTGGGGGCTTTGTTGGCGTAATTTCTAGTTCTGGTCCAACTACAATTTTTCATACGATTCTCCCACCGGGAACGGAGAGTAGGGACATCCGGAAATTTCGATGGTGGTATAGAAGGCGGAATGATCCTTCGCTCATGCACGTAGCTTTGGAGCGGCAGCACTCCAACGGCTGATAATGGGGCAAATCGCTTTTAGAGATTGGACTACCCTAAGATCTGGAGGAATTGAGAATCTCGCTAGGGCGTTGGAGTTGCCTCTCCCAGTAAAGCCTTCTGTGTCTTCCTTTTTGTTGTGTCTCAGCTGAAAGAGAATCTCTTGGTCATGTTTTCTTCCTTTAATCCGGAGAGGGAAATCACGGACGTCCTAGCGTCATTATTAATTATTCCAGTACCTACAGTAATAATCTCTGCCGGGAGGGCCAGAAACATCCGACTTGGTATGTGCTTCTACATTGATAGCAGATGTAGTGAAAAGGGCCAGTAATATGATGGGGGAGGAAAGCGTGGGGGAATAGACAGATACACTAATTTCGATGACCAGCGGAGAGGATAGATGCATGGTGCTTTCTACACCAACACCTCTACTGGTAATGTCCTGACGTTTGTGAACACAACTGCTATTGCATACCAGCAAAATCCTGAGGGTCCAGCTGATTTTTTTACCGATATGCAATAGCAGTTGTGTTCACAAACTTCAGGAAATTACCAGTATCAAGAGCGCGTACAAGAAGAATGTGAGAGCGCTTACGATCCATACAGTATAACCGAAACCTCTACCTTCCCGTGGTAGCTAACCAATAAGTGTGGAAATTCTAGTGCTCATCTGCAGCGATTTACCTTTTCGACGACTGGTAACATTAAATTCTAAAGGCTCTGATGAGGGGGAAACTTAGGCGCTACCCCCGCTCGCAACCAGCTATGCCCACAAAGTGGGTTGGGGAGATCTCTACATGCATCAAATCACTCGATCCCAACTACACGGCAATCTATTGGCCATGATGGCATTTCAACAGGCCCAGGAACTCGGATTGGAAATGTGGTGTGGGTGAGCGGGTATGTCCACTAGGAAGAGCGCTACCACAGGAGCCACAGCCACCCTAATGATTTCTTCAAGTCTAGCATGGGGCATACATACCTCAGGCTTCCTAACGCCAACTACGGAACGTTCCACTTTTACGTGAACTCTTTGTCGAGAACTTACGCCTAGGGTGATTAATGGACCAAGGGCTACGCCGTGGTGGCCACCACCATCCGAAGTAAGTCAACTTTACCCTATCCTGTTCATCTTCCTATTACTAACACCTAATTCTAGAGCCCGAGGCCTTTGAGGGATAGAGCGTCCCAAGATCAAGTGGAATACGCCTGAGTGTCTGCCCAGCATGTCAGGAGGTTGTTCTCGTGATCTCTGTAACCCTGGACATAAAGTATACATCCCTATTTCTAACCAGATAGTGGGGACATCCCAATCATTCCAAGCCAGCAATTTTGCACCATATTGCCTAATGGTGGCAGAGCTCGCTACGATAGGAGCACGATGTATACCGATAACAGAGAGTTTGCGCAGTCTGACCTAGGCGGGAGCTATCAATAGTGTTTCTAGAGGCTATCACTCTAGGACTCATGAAGCTCCCATACAAATAGCTGACTCATGTTAACACCACTTGCTCCAGTAGGCCCCTCTCCACAACCCTCCAATGTCGAATGAAATGAAATATTTGCGCAGTATGTCAGAGGAGGAATGCTTAAAGAGGCGATGTATGTCTCATGCTCCCAAGAGCGCGTATTGGACTCGTAGTAAGACAACGGTTCTCTTCACAGTTTTAATGTCTAGATCAAATAGTTATTTAAGGCATGCAAACAGTCCAATATAATTCTGCTTCTATTCAAACTACTTTATCAGTGTGTCTAGATACCATATTCACCCTTGCGATCCGCTATCTCAGTCATGTTCTGAATATCCCCGTAAATCGTGACCTCAGCCCTGGGTAAGTTTAGCTTGGCAAGTTAATAGATCGAGCACAGCCATGACCTACAGTAAGCACAGCACAGTGTCCGGAAAGTACCAATCGTTCTTGAGAACATTTGCCCCCGACTCCCGAGATTAGCGACGTGGCGGAGATAGCGGATCGCAAAAGTAAATACCCCAGCGTTTTATCACCTAACTCAAGGTTCCCAATATCACATCAAGTTTGTCCCCAAGTTAAATTGCAGGACACCTGTTTCCATTCAAGCCAATCATGGCTGGAATAGCGGTAAGTGCCGAAAGCGGACTTGTGTAACACTGTGCTGTTGCTGACTCCGCACCAACTATTTGTAGCAGACAGTATTATTAATACGATGCCCCAAAATACTGCCCATACACTAAAGTACTCGTAACACAACTCCATCACTCCAGCAGTACCGCCCAGTCGAACTCTGCAGACTCGCTCAAGTGTGCTGCCTAATACTCTGCCGTTCGCTATCTCCGTAGAAGGATGTATCTCCGGATTCAGAGACAAAAAGTCTTAAAAAGGATTAGCGCTTTCATCTGTGGTTGATGGTCAGATAAGAAGTGACTAAACAGTTATTTAAGGCTAACCAGCCAAATATATCCCTGTCCGTTCAGGTTTATTGCTCTCCACCCTTCGACAAGGCCAGCCCCCAGGGCATGCTACCGTAGATCTCGTTAACTAGTATACGCAATTTTGTTGACCTGTCAAACTCAACTTATCCTGGGCTGATGGAGATAGCGAACCGAGAGGGTTTGCCGGTGGCCAAGGCCATTATGAGCCGGGGAACGCAGGAGCAGCGAGGAATGCTGACATGGTGCCATGATACTCCCACGGAATAAGAAAAAAAGGCAACATTATGATTGCTAAGACACGGAGACCGCCAGCAAGTCCAGTCTTGTTCGGTGGGTAATGTACCGTAAAAACTCGATAGATCCACTAAAGATGATCGGGGTCTTGGCTCTTGCGCACAGGGGTTGGCGTAATGAAGCCGAGACATAGAGGAACCGGCAATGATGCCGAAATTGGGATTTTCTGACTTCATGACCCGAGTTCAAGAAGTTTTATTGCTCTTCAATGTCTACAGCTACAAGTTCAATTTCTTCATCACCCTCAATTGGTACGTCATCCCCATCATCCAGTGATTCCAAATCCTCTTCCCAGTTTCCAATTTCCAAGTTCTCAAAGCCTTTTATATCTAACTCATGATCTGAACTCTCATCTATAGGGAGCGAAAGGCCCACCTTTCGAAAAGATGTTCGAATCAAAGCAGACTTCTCTTCATGAAACTGGTAAAAAGCCTTTCCCACTGTGTGAGTAGTCATAATCCGGCGTTCACTAACAGTCCACTTTTCAAACTCGTCCACAGATTCCAGCTCAAAGATACACTCATCAGTGAGGTCCCGGATAACTTCCTTCAAAGGTTTGTTTCCTGACACATCTAAAGGTTGTAGAAGGCTGGTGCATCCGCCGGGGATAAGAGAGGGGGTAATGTTGTTCTGCCGGAGGAGGTTGAGAACAGCAGGGGTTTTGTGGGAGCCCATTAGATCAAGGGCAAAGAGGGTAGGCCCGCCACCGAGGACGGGTATGAGATGCTCGGTAATGTATCGCTCGAACAAATTGTCGTTCATATAGGCAGTGGGATTAAACTCAACTAACATGTTATGATAATAGCGTTCCCTTTCTCGTCCCAATCTGCGTCCAGTACCATGAAAGATAATCATGGGAGGTATTCGTGGAATGCCGTCTGCAAAAATACACAATACTAAGCTTGCCTGCCTCTTGTCCCACCCTGATCGTGATTCTTTAACCCAAATTGACCTCTCTCCGGTAGGATTATACGTTTTTCCATTTAAATACTCAAAGGGGATCGGTGTCTCGTCGAGATTGCATATGTTCGATAACTCATATCGACCGACTGAGCGCTCAACCACCATCTCCCAAAAAGCCCCTGCCCTTGCCTGAGAGTTCCGTCTATTGAACCTCAGCCAGTTCAACACAAGAAGCTTGTAGTGGTTGGGTAACTTTTGTGCCTTTTTCGTGATGCTCCGAAGACTAACTTTGTGCTGCAATAGAAAACCTCGAAACCACCCATTGCTGAAGTGGAAGAGAACAGGGTCTACCTCGGGATATATCTCGCGGAATCGAAATTGGGACTGAATCCGGAACCACCTTTGACGTACTGTTCTCCCTCCCTCCCGTCTTTCTATAAAATCATTGTACAGCTTATCTTCTAGTTCTGGCCACTGCACTCGCCGACTGTAACCCAAACCACCACTCGTGTGGTTTCTAATAGCTGAGTTCTTTCCGATCTTCTCGATTTGATCATTTTTTCGTACCCAATCGCTAATTGTTCATTGTGGCATTTGAAATGCCTTTGCTGCCTCTTGCTGGGTTGGACTTCGGAACTCGCCTGACAGATGATCAGGCACTCGGTGATGCTCGAGGAAAGTACGTACTCTCAGTTTCTGGGCTTGACTGTATGTTCGTTCAGGATATTGGATAGGATTTATGTCGTGTTGTCCCAAGATTCGCTCACGAAGAGGCTTTGCACTTGGTTCCCGACGTCGTTTTGGGCTTCGAATTGGCGGCATGCTCACTGGTAAAGAGGTAACTATTCTTCCCGACTCAAGTCTTGTTTTCACAACACAGCTTTATAAGATTCAGGTTCTCCTTCCTCTATTTATTCTATTTTCTAACTTTGACCTCTACAGTTTTAATATATCTACTACATTTCACATCATTCACGACTCACCACTAGCCCTCACTAAACGTAAGCCTTCAGGAATGCTTTAGAACTTTCAAGAAGTACTCAGAAGATTCTTAACCCTTCCTTATTTCTAGCTCTTTCTCTGCAAGGACAATGCTGTCGTGGACAAAGCTCCAATTTGATACAGTCTGTGCGAAATTATTTAATTTCAGTATTATCACTAATCACTCGATGTCTTGGCTTCACTAGATTCCTCCCTGTAAGCGACCTGAGCCCCCGATCATCTTTACGGAGGTACAGCCTATAAGTATTGTATATTTCACTAGCAAGAGGGGTGATACACTAACAGGGAGGTGACATGGTTGACGGGATGGATTAGGGATAGTGGCTTTAGGTTGTGTGGGGCTTGGGTTGCACGAACGCGCGAATGCGAACCATTTGTATTTTCTTTCTGCGAATACATACTTAATATTTTGTAAAGAGACCGTTTGCCTCAATGACCGCTTGACATCTTTCTGGCATGCTTCCTATCAGATCCCTACTATACTCATGCTGCCCAACATTGTTCCAAGCTTCTCTGACTGCTGCCCTCAACCTATCATATGTCATATTTTCAGGAAAATTATCTTGTAGATAATTTTTCATAATATGCCAGACTTTTTCAATAGGATTTAGGTCTGGAGAGAATGCAGGCCAGTAAATAACTTGAATACCTCTTTCTTGAAGATCCATCAGAGTGTTGCCAGCTGCATGCCCTGGTGCTCCATCCTGCATTAGACTCAAAGAAATTCCCTCTCTGCGACACAATTCAATATACCCATGAATAATAGGTACAGTATGTGCACAGTAACTTTCAGAATTAATAGACCCCCAGTCCTTTTCCCAAAAAATTCCTGGACCTTGAGTCTCCCCATGAAAGCAGCCCCAAAACATCCATCACTTCTTTCTTTGGTGCTTCTCTACTATACAAGTAGGATCCCACTCCTCCCCTGGTCTTCTTGTTACCCAAGTCCTAGTATGCCTCCCCCCTATTATCCAGGTCTCATCTGTCCAGAGGATAGAGTACCATTGCTCCATTGACCAGTTGACATGGTCCTGTGCCCATTGCAATCGAATTACTCTATTGCGCTTTGTAATTGCAGGTTTTCTCATCGCTAGCCGCCGGTGAAAGCCTTCCTTGATCAAAGCCGATCTGATAGCAGATTTTCCAACTCCAAAATCTAACTCTTGAGCTAATTGTTGAAAGGAGAGGCGCCGATTTCTTGCACTTATGCATACATATGCGACAAGGTCTTCGATCTGAGCCTGGCTGAGAACTGGATGGCGGGCCGGTCTCTTTTTTGGAGTAGGTGGCGATGTGCATGCATACTGGATTTGCCGCCAGGAAAATCCAGTCTTCTCAGCAATTTGCGCATACTTCCAGCCTAGGGAGCGAAGGAGTTGACAGTCCCTCCTCTGATCGCGTGTGAGGTCTGCTCTTCCGGGGTTCCCGGCATTTTCGTTCCCTGCGATAGGGTTCTCGGCGTTGCGGATAGGAGGCCTTTTTGCTGTAACTCGAGTACTCAGCAATATACTGAGTATGAAGGGTAAGTCTATTGACCTTTGTTCAATTGGCCTCTGAGCTCTGAGAATACTCCGTACTCTATCAACAGCTTCAAGAGTTCAATACTTTTCTCCTTTAGGAAAGTTAGTATTAATGAACTATTACGCTGTATGATTCGTCTATACATACCTAACTTTGACCAACCCAACCGGACTTTGAGTTCGAAAGACTTTTCAGCAGAGCCTTGTATGCTTTGCAAGTTTGGAATAATATTTTAATCAATTAAGAAGCGAAGGCAAATATTTCTAGAGTCGCGACTCGGACGGTGACATCTTGGAAGCATCCCAAAAGCTAAAGTTTGTGAAAAACCTTTACCCAAGCCTAAGACCTCCATGCCACTTGTCCTAATCAGCTGGCCTCTCTCCCTCCTAGCGCATCCCTTCCCTGCAAGGACATCACCCCCCTGCTAGCGAAATATACAATACTTATGGGCTGTACCTCCGTAGTGGATTTATCGAGTTTTTACGGTATTCCACTATTAGGTGCCGGTATATGTGGGATGATATATTGAATTAGCCCGGCAAAACGGGCCATACCCCCCCAACACTAGCCACTACCATAAAAACTCGAATAATCGAGCCGTGCGCTATGTCGTTGGAGTTGCCTCCTCTAGTAAGGTCTAGCGTTTTTTTGTTTTTTTATGCCTCTTTCGAGGGGCAAGGGAGCTCCTTTTTGCTGTGTTTTTCGCCCCCTATTCTAAAGTAGGGAATTCTCAACTACTAGTGCATAGCACACGGTTCTGTTGTTTGAGATTCTACTGTATTACAATCTTGACTAAAGTTCAGCCTATCGTATTGCTCAAACCTGCAGAAGGCTTGCTCTGCAGAGGAATATCATACGTTACACAAAAAGCACTGCACCGTGCGAAGGTGGCGTATTCGTTATCGCCGGAGTTGGAACAGAGAAAGCACCACCTATGTTCCAGCATGATACGGCACGAACCTGCAAGGAGACCGAGCCAGCTCCTAGAGTACCGTAAAAACTTTTGCGATTCGCCGTCTCAGGAAGTGGTGGTACAGTAAGAACTTTGGCTATTCGCCATCTCGGTTAGGTTGCAAATCTCGGGATTCAGAGACAAAGTTTCTTGAGATGGATGA
>Ga0307509_10002285_pt1 | contig 31335 bp, 42 predicted proteins | sample 10_EM_MG_FD_202245 | JGI IMG/M metagenome (GOLD analysis project Ga0307509, IMG submission 202245) | Populus trichocarpa ectomycorrhiza microbial communities from riparian zone in the Pacific Northwest, United States - 10_EM | ecosystem: Host-associated > Plants > Roots > Unclassified | place...
TTAACTCGGGACTCTGGGGGAAGTTCCAGCTAAGTTAACTTATGAGCAACGTTGTGCACACTCCCCGGTTCCTCTTCTCCCTCTCGTGCAGCCTGAGCCCGCGATAATTGCTTAGAACTTTGTGTATTTTGTCACAGCGAACACGACACAACTTTGGGACGGACATTAATGTACCGGAAATACAGGGCCGTAGGTCGGATCGAGTCCAATCGTGTAGAGCCTCGAGAGTAAGTAAGACTAAGTTAGCCGACTCCCCTTGTTCTGCCATCCTCATCTAGACCTATTGCCGTCGTCAGTTTGAAATAATCTCATCGGTGATTCAAGTGGTCTTACCGAGCGTCCGATCGGAGGTCCTGATAAGTATATCCCTGGCTTCGCTCAGCGGAACCAGGTTAGGGGATGTCCATGTTGGCAAGTATTTGACGACACTTTCGACGAACGGTTTGACAGGCACCCTCAACGTGTAGACAGCGAAAGATTTGGGCAGCAATCCCACAGTGTCAAAGTCGACGAGGCAGATTTTGCCTGTAGGATCAAGGATGAAGTTGCCCTCGTGCATGTCGGACTGTCCAAACACAAGCGGCTCGTCCCTAATCCGGATGGGATCCCACGGGTGTTTGCCCCGGAGACGCTCGAGAGACTAAAACCCAACGGTAAACGATCGACTAGAAGCACAGAAGTAAGACCGTACCTTATTCAGAAAGATTTCCAGTGCCTCACTGGACGAGAACCGCGGCGGCGCCGTCCAGTCCTTGAATATCGAGTGACGGGCGTATCCACCTCCAATAGGCCCAATTCCTGCACCGGGGGGAGCGGGAAGTCGTAGAAGCCAGTCGATGGCGTTCGCGGTGTGCTGGTGAAAGTACGTGGGATCTCGAGGGGGTGACGTTTGGATGTACTCCATGACCAGATACGTGATTATATCATTGTCGAAGCAATCGTAGACCTTAGGGATACGCGGTGCCTTCCGATCTTGAACAGCCTGGCTGTAGACGTACTTCTGGGTAGCGGCTTCGTGGTGGAGAAGTGGGTCACCCCATTTGATGAAGTAGGGTTCCGATATTACGCAACAGCAATGGTCGGAGCGGTCCAACCCGGACATTACAGCGCTGACGCGCTCGGCACATACTTTGACGACCAAAGCTCGGAGTTCGGCTTGTTCGACGGGCGACATGGTTGAGGAGCTGGGTGGCGATGATTGGGAAATCGTGGTGGTTGAGGGGGAAATCATGCGTACGTGTGATATGAAGATTCTGGCCGAATAACGGTCCAGCTTGAAGCGACTGAGAGTGGCTGAGGCGGGTTGAGTTTAACGAGCCAGAGGACTGTGGTGAGAGGAGAGCCGGACTGCGGGAGATGGGAGCAAATTCTCACCCCTCCCAGCAACTCGTGCAGTCATGGCTCCAGCATGGCTCACTCTGGCTTTCCGACAAGTCAGCTATGTGGAGGCCTGGTGCGCCACGTGTTGACTGCCTCGGAGTCCAGAATGATTGTCGGCGCGGAGCCATCCGCCCATTGATAGCGGCCTCTCCGCATCATATGCCAGCGACCGAGCTGATGTTGGTCCCAAAGTCCCTACCCTCACTTCCACATTTTTGTATAACTCGTAAGATAAACAAACGACGGCACGTCTCCCCCTACAGGGACGTTTTTGGGAGCACCTCCAACTTCCCCTCCTCCGCAAGGATATCCATGAACATCCCGTCGTGGCCCCTCCGGCGTTCATAGACTCTCCATCTCAAGAATTTTGGATCTTCAGAAGGTTTACCCTTGAGGAGTTCGATCACAGCTCTCTTCCATATCTTCAAGTCCGTCTCTGTCCGGGATCTGAGACGCCCACGGTTCGTTGTATCCATTTCATCCGGGTGGGACAGCGTGACAAGGAAATCGAGATCGACAACAGCGAGATGGTTTAATGATCTCAGGTATTCGATGGCTTCGGTATCGATCTACACAAAAGCGAAAACCGTGTGAGTCCCAGAAGCCATCGACACGGGGAACTTACAGGGATACGGACACTCCCAGTCTGCTCCCTGATGCAGATCTCCTGGAGGTCCGGTCAGGCTTGTACGACTACCATAGGGGTACCTTCGGTGAATAAGTGCCTCTGACTAGAAGTATCTTTGAGCTCACCCCGCTGAACATACTCCTTAGGTACCCCCGCAACGCGCTTCAACCTCTTCAACCCATATCCGTATAGGCACAGAGACCCGATGTCCTGGGGTTCCGAACCTGTGATCGTTACAGTTTCCATGTTCGGGCAGGTCCTCGCGAACAACACCGACACGCCGTTGACCCACAATTCACGGATACTAGGGAATTGAGCACGCTCCAGTCCGAGCTCCCTTACAACGAGACTGGTGCGGTTTACATTGAAGACTTCCAGGGTCCTCAGGTTGGGCAACAGAACCAGGCAGTCGACGAAGTTCGTCATAAAGCCTTTCGTACTTTCGGTGAACCACAGATCCACAGAAAGGGCCCTGGAAGGTGGCACCTCATGAGGTTTTATTTCGGTGGATGCAGGACTCCTAGACGTACTGGACGTAGGGACCGATGGTCGGGTTTTACAACAGATACGAACAATGATCGTACGGACCACTTTTTAGTGGAACCATCTGATCCGACGCGGTGTCGTGACGGATAGGGCAGCAGACGAACACGTTGCATCCTTCCACGTATTCCCAAAGAAGTGGAAAGAGCGCGTTACGCAGATGCCAACAGGTCATGGTCAACTTTCGGATTACCGTTAACCGTTCCACGTGTTCCGGGACCAAGATCCCACCTCCTCGACCAGATCTTTCATGTCGGATGTTGCGATGAGGATCCCCAAGGTGGGATAAGATTTCAACGATAAGCTCGGCCGGGAGCCCGAAAACTGTGACCCATGTTGGATGACTATCAGCGGGATTGGAATTCGAAACTCGAGTACCCACTTCCGCTCGCTTGTATACACCTCGGCTCAACTCCATGTGTCCGAGGTGTCGCTGTGAGATCCGCCTGTCCCAGCGTCGGTGGCACCGTTATCATCTTGTTGCTGAAAGAAAGTCCAGTCAAAGTTCACTCGGATTTCGCCGAGCTGTGCGAAACGATCGGTCGTATAAATGGTTTGTGGGATGACCCCGTTGTAGGGGATGCCTTGATTCTACTCGCATACGTGTTTTTTGACACATAGATTGTGATGTGAATGACTGTGGAGAAGTCGCAGATGGTGAATTGTTTGACCAGTACAGCCCAACGGCGACCAAGAATCGGACCAGATCACATAATCGGCCAGAGCTTCGAGATGGCAAGTACGAACATCCATCCTCATGGGCTGGAGTACGTAGCACACTTGGAAGGCGAGCTACTGTGCGTGGGATACAACAAGGAGATACAGCAGCGCAGGTGACACATGCCGAACGTCGATCTTTCCTCGAGCTTTCCCACCATCGTTTGGGCTGTCTCCTGCGTCTACCACCATCCCTAGCACGTTCAAGGCATTTTTTTAAACCTGTGAAACTTACTCCTCAACGGCAAACACACCGTCCCGGAGCCTCAATGGAGCCCCTCACGTCTTGTTACTTTTACTTCGCTGGCCCAGGTCTGGAGAACCCGAACCGATATAGGCCTGGAGGATATCACCCAGTACATCTTGGCGACGTCTATCACGAGAGGTACAGGGTGATCCACAAACTTGGATTTGGTGCCAATTCCACCGTTTGGCTCGCACGCGACCTCCAACAGACCCATCAGTCAGCTATTGTGGTCACGAATCCCAACTTCTTCGTGATCCACTCCTCATCCCAATCGGCCCTAGCCACTAACAACCCTTCCGTCGTGTAGCCGATATGTCGCCCTCAAGTTCATCATAGCCGAGCTTACCGGCAAGAACAACGAAATCAAGATTCTTCGTCGTCTTTCGTCCCGGTCGGGGACACATCCTGGATCCGATCACGTCCTCGCTCCCTTGGATCATTTTCAGGTACAAGGCCCAAACGGAGAACATGACGTGCTGGTGTTGCAAGTTATTGGGCCTCATCTTGAGGACATGATCGACTATAAACCCACCGTAGTCCACAAGGCGATTAAATCCATCGCGCACCAAGTCGCGCTCGGAATCTCTTTCCCCCACAATTGCGGGGTGGTTCACGCAGGTCAATCAACCGTTCTGCCAACTGGTCAACGACTCACGAGTGTAGCCTAGACCTCCATAAATGCAACATCGCGTTCGAAATCCCCGATCTCGACGGGAACCCCGAGGAAAGTGTCCTTCGGTGCATACTAGGCCTCCCCAAATGTGTACCGGCGTTTACTCGAAACCGGTCGTTTCTGACCGAGTCACTCCCTAAATATCTAGTTCTCTCCAGGAGGCTTGTGAAACGTGTGAGGCGAGATGAACTCCGCATAAAGATAATCGACTTAGGAGGAGGTTCGTCACAACGGTCTCAACCGTGTCACCAAGCATTAATATCCCCTAGCTTTCTTCCGTACCGAGGTACCCCAGAACCTACACTCTCCATTGCAAGTTCGGGCACCGGAGGCACTCCTCAACTGTCTTTCGACGCTCCTCAGGATTGAATTTGGACCGTCGGTGGACGTTTGGTCGATGGGATGCCTAGTAGGTCCCCACATGGTCAACACAACGGTGCGAGACTGACATTACGAAAGATTTATGAGATGGCCACGACCGATTCTCTGATGAGCTGGTATGCCCGTGACGAAGTGGAGGCGCTGGACCAGCTGACCGCTGTACTTGGACCACTTCCTGACGAATGGGTTGACTCGCTGGGTACGTAAGCTCACTCGTAAAAGATCTTTGATTTCCGACGGAATCCGCAGGAGCATCCTATGCCGACAGCCCTCGCAAAACTACCCTCGAACAAAGGGTGCAGTCGACCTCAAAGGTTGATGACACACCCGAATTGATTACACTGCTTCAGGAGATCCTCGTGTTTGACCCACTACGGAGACTGGATGTGTTAGATATCCTGAATCACCCGTGGTTCGTAGGTTCACTAGATCTGGTTACCCTACCCGGACTTGTGTCAGAATGAGATTCAGCCACTCCGTTCACGCCATTCGCACTCCGAAACTCATCTCACCTCACCGCGCAAGACCTCTTTCACGATAATATAGCCGTTACCGTCCCGTGTATATCATATAGCTCTCGTTGAACGAGACTCTGATTGAGAACGAAGCAGCGGCTGTGTCACGGGTAAGGAACGCGAAGCGCCACTGGCTATTCCCGTGACTCCTACGAGAGGCTCAATAAACGGTTGTACGGTTTTACCGTGACAAGGTTATACGCGGTCAACGAAAAATGCCAGAATATGATGCTCTTGAACATTCCTATTCAACATCCTTCGTCTCATCCTTGCATGCACTACTCCCTTGGGCGTGCGAGGCCCGTATTCAATTTGCTACCGGTCTCAATCTCTCCGCCTCTGCGCCGTCCTCTCTCATCACTGCGTTCAGCATATCGTTCCTCCTCAATCTCTAACTTCACTCGGACCTGTTGGCAGCTGCCACGCCGTGCATTCTCAAGCATGTCAGACTCTCCTGATGATCTCTTCAACTATTCATCAGGACCCTGGCTATAAGTCCTATACATGTTGTTCTCTGGCGTATGTGTCTAATCCGTAATCTCACACATTCGGCGTCAACAACGATCTTCGCCTCGCAGAGCGCAGACGTGAGTTCGACGTCGGCGAGCTTTGTCGACTTGCGGCGCAGTCCGTTGGTCGGAGTTTTCTGTTGTTACCCCAGGACCAACAGTGGTTTGGGTGGAGTTTTCACCCGGCGCACTGGATACGGCAGCGTTCTGACCGGTTGCCGGTCTGAGAGCACCCCCGGTGGCGGCAACATGCCGATCGCGAATGAATGAAGGGCGAAGGGTTGATTGCTGATCGATAATCGACATTCAACCATCCCCGGCGAAAGACTGACCCCGGGACCCACCTACCGCTGGAAGGTAAACCCCGATGGTATGAGGGCGAAGATTCTCCTTACAACTCCTCGTTTTCCTCGAATACACCAGGCTCCACCACCGGTTAGGGCAAAAACCCGAGATTGGGTGGACCACAAACCTTTATAAGTGACAGGGTACGTTGCGTTCAACTGCATCCTTCGTCGCGGAGAACATGTACTTCACTCTTCCAGACCTACCAGGAATCTGCCAAGATCCCTTCTCTCCATCTCTCAACCCTCACTACGGGGCTATCGCATCCGAGTCCAAAGCTTGGATCGACAGCCTCGGGATTCTCTCGGGGGAGAAACAGCGATACTTCTCCACCTCCGCCTTCGAGTTCCTCGCCGCGCACACGTACCCCCATGCCGACCGGGAGGGGTACAGATCCTGCTGCGATTATTTGAACACCACTTTCATCCTGGACGACTACAGCGACGATGAGGGTGGGAAAGGTGCTCGTCTGATGGCGGATTCTTTCATGAATGCGCTGAGAGACCCTACCTGGGACGACGGAACCCCTTTCGCTAGGATGGCCAGAGAGTTGGTCTATTCATATTCACACCTTGCTCTGCTTATACTAATTCCGGTGCGTCTTTACCCAGGTTCAGAGGGCGTTTGGCAACGGCAAGCGCCACCGCCCGCCAACGCTTCATCGACACGTTCGACCACTATCTCGACGCCACCGTGCGCGAAGCAGAGAACCGGGAACAAGGCACTGTCCTTGGCCTAAGTGATTACCTGGAGCTCCGGAGAGGCAACAGCGGGGCGTACCCCGCTTACGCCATGATTGAATGCATTCTCTCGATCGACCTCAAGCCAGAAGTATTCTATCACCCCGCGTTGTGGAATCTCACAAGGATTGCCGGTGATATGCTTTTCACCGCGAACGTAAGTCCAGAGACCAACTAAGCAGCTTCCCTCGCTCCCACGAATCTGACAAACGACCCAAGGATATTTACAGCTATAACAAGGAGCAAGCTGGCGGTCACTCGGCCAACAACCTCATAACCGTCATCCAGCTAGAACGAGGGGTCGATCTGCAGAAAGCCATGGACATTGCCGGAGATTTCTTCGCCAACTACGCCAAGGAATTTGATACGTGGAAGGAAAAGTTACCCAGTTGGGGGCCAGAAGTCGATACCGCCGTTTCTGAGTACATCAGGGGGATGGGAGCCTGTGTGAGAGGGTATATCGAGTGGAGCTTCAGTGGCCCAAGGTATTTCGGAACTTCGGCTGAGGAAGTGAAGAGAACTAGACAAGTAGCCCTCAAAGCGAGAGTTTCCTAAGATACCAACACGCGCCATCCGTAATGTTTCAATAGATTCGTATCTTGTCACTTCTCTTATTCCATCCGTCTGATTGTAAGCAATCGCGTTGCGTCAGGCAATCGATACAAGATGCAGATCCCTATCCAAAATACCAGAAACGTACCAAACACAAGTTTCCTTTGACGTATGTGAACGATTCAACGATGGCATCGGCAACCGACTTGGGGTTCCAGTCGGGGTAGAGGTCGTTGGACAGGGGGGACCCAACTGCACCGCCGTGGAGATCCCACTCATAGTAGAGGAAGGCAATGCAGTCGCCCATGCTAGCATCCTCGACCAACACTTTCCTGTGGGTCTGGTAGCCTCCAATGTCCTCCCATTCCTAGCCTCATTGTTAGCGACGACCTTTTGGAGGTCTAGAGGGTTGTCAAAGTAAACGAACAGCTCGGGTGGGTAGGTGGGAACGGACTTACACTGAGATCGCCCTGAACATGATCGTAGCCTCGACCCCATGAACCCTGGACCCGCCGCCGTTCTTTCTGAAGTTATCCGCAGAATCTGGGAGAGTACGATCACTACCCCTCGACTCCCCTCGACTCTTGACGTGGAACGAACTAATGTTTCCGGCGACGATAGTGTTGCTCGTCAACGCGCTCCGGTTGGCACCTCGTTGAACGATGAGCAGTGGGGTGATCACCTATCCCGAACCCGCTGTTACATGACTCACATCGGATAACCAGTCCCGAAGATTGCAGTCGTGGGAAGAAACTAACCTGAATCGGAGAGATGAGGGGTGCAACAACGAGTTCACGGCATAGAGGTCAGAAGACTCGATGAGCATGATGACAATGGTCTTGCACAATCCGCTCATTCCGGTTGTAGACCCGCTGGTAACACGGACGTTCCTGTCGTGTACAACGAGCCGGGTGACGATCACGAGGGTGAGGACGTTACGCGAAATTGAAACCGAAAGGTGTGGAAGAATGAGGCTGACACCGCCCCACCCGCAGGCGTGGGATGTGAGTATCACGATGCCCATCGCTATATCAATGACGTTAGCCTAGACCGCCGCCGTCGGTTTGTGGGGAACTCATTGACGTATCAATAGCGGTAAGGTACATAAGGCAGGGGAGGCCTACGGCCCCACTGTTCAATTAGACATCCCTGAGTCGTCCCTGAGCTTTCATACCCATGATTCGAGGACCTTCCGTATGTAGCTCGCGCCAAGCCGATATCGATCACAGGGTCCCGCCCTTACTTCTACATTCTTGTATAGCCCTTAGGGTAAACAACCGACACCCCCCCTACAGTGACGTTTCTGGGAGTACCTCAAATTCTCCCTCCTCCACGAGGACACTCCCAGAGACGCTATCGCACCTCTGGCCTTCGTAGATCTTCCATCTCAAGAATTTACGCTTCTTGGAAGGGCTGTTCTTGAGGACTTCAATCACACGTCTCTTCCACGCTTTCAACTCTCTCTTCGTCTCGGCCCTGTAAAGTTTACCTCTTGTTGTACCCACTTCATCCAAGCGGAACGGGTGGATAAAATCGAGTTCCACAATGGCGAGGTGTTTTAATGATCGCAGGTATTTAGCGGCCCTAATATTGGGCTATGCAAAAGCGGGAGGTATGTGAGTGCGGGAAGTTCTCAACACGGGAGACTTACGATGCTCCCGATGGTATCCTTGATGCCGATCTCCTGGAGGCCGGGCCAAACTTGTACGACTTCCATAGCGATAACTTTGGTGAACGGGCACCCCGGGAAAGATGTACCCCTGGGCTCACCCTGATGAACATACTCCTTGGGTATCCCCGCAACGCGCTTCAACCTCTTGAGTTTCTTTCCGTGTGCGCAAAGAAACTCGATGTTCAGCGGATATACACCTGTGGTCGTTACACTTTCCACGTTCGGGCAGCTCTCGATGAACACCACCGAGACGCCGTGCACCCACAGTTCACGGATATTGGGGAATCGAGCACATGTCCGTTCGAGTCCGCATGCGACGCGGCTAATGTCGCTGGTATTGAAGACATCCAATGTGATCAGGTTGGGCAACCGAACCAGGCAGTCGATGAAAATCGTCATGAGGTCTTTCGTGGCCTCTGTGAGGCACAGATCCACAGAAAGGGCCCTGGAAGGTGAAACCTCGTGAGCTTTTGTTTCAGTGGGCGCGGGAGTGTACGCACTGGACGTAGGCACCGATGGCCGGGTTTTGCACCAGATACAGGCACTGATCGTACAGGCCATTTTCCAGAGGAACCATTTGATACGATGTGGAGCCGTTGCGGGCAGGGCGGCGGACGTACAGATTGCATCCCTCCACGTATTCCCAAAGGAGCGGAAGTAGCATGTTACGCAGATGCCAACAGGTCATGGTTAACTTCCGGATTGCCGTTAGTCGTTCCACGTGCTCCTGAACCAGGGCCCCGCTCCCTCGACCGGATTTTTCGCATCGTATGTTATCACGAGGATCTCCAAAGCAGGATAGGATTTCGATGATAAGCTCGGCAGGAAGCCTGAAAACTGCGATTCATATTGGGTATATAGCGATCAGTGGGATAACAGGATAGGATGCTTTGGAACTTGAGCACTTACTTCCACTTGCTTGTATGCACCTCAGTTTGACCCCGTACATCTGGGGCGTCGCTATGGGCTCCGCCTGTTCTAGCTTCGGTGGCATCGCTACCGTCTGTGGCGCGGAATTATGGCGGCGGAGAGAGCCCGACTCGATCAAAGTTCACTCGGACTTCGCCGAGATGAGGATCCTGGTCCCGTCGATTCAGGTTCGGGGATGTGTCAGCGACCGGTTATCGCATGGCCTAAACCCTGGGCACCTGTCCGTCCTAGGGGTACTCCCAAGCACATGTTTCTCGGGTCTGGCTGGAGGGGATGTACACCGTTGGCTACCTGTTATTTTGTTAACAACAACCAGATACCCATATGCCAGAAATACTAGATACCTGCGTCATGCGACATTCGCAGCCAGACGGCCGGTCGCGATCGCAGACGAACTTCCAACCGGCATGGGACTGGACCACGACCTGAAGTCATCGATGATCAGCACGACTAGTGAACATCTATCATATTAAGTAGGGGTTAAGTTCGTAAAGAGCTGAGGAAATCTAAAAAGCGTGTGCAGGTTGTAATAGTATTACAAAAAAAACGAGCTCGGGAAAAATGCGGAGGGGGAAAAAGGAACCACAACGTCTGCTGAAGCCTTCCACCTCTGTTCGGTCAGTGAGGGTCGGTGGTGAGGTCCTACCAGTCGCTTCATTCTGGGCTGCCGAGAAATAAGCTAGGTGGCTTTGGAACCCTCGGATACCACTGCGTGCTGTCGAGTACCGACGGATACTGGTGGGGAGTTTTGCTGATCGGCCGCTCGTCTTTCACGAGCCACGATTGCCTGACCGGAAAGCGGAAAAGACAAAACTGTCAGCGTCACGGTTTCTCACGAAGACCACCTGCGCATGGAAACCCGAAACACAGAAAGCTTCGCATTTGATATGTGGGGAAAGGGTTTTACCTCGAGTCGGAGGATCCCATCGTTCAGAGCTCGCCGTTCCCGCTCGAACATTTCCTCGCAGCAGTGCATACCACGTCCCTTGAGCTGATGGATTTCATCCTTTAGAACCTGTTTTTCCTGCTCGGACCTCTCCTCGAGGGCATGGCGGTCACGTTCCGCGATGGACATCGCCCGCTTGTACACTTTCAGGTCGTGTCTTGTCTCCACAAGATCACATTTTGTCTCCACAAGATCGCATCTTGTCTCCACGAGGTCGCGTCTTGTCTCTACGAGATCGCGTTTCGCCTCCTCCAGAAGTCGTTCCTGGCGCTGAAACTCCGTGGTACCTTTCACAATCGCTCCTTCATTAACTCGCGTCAGCAAAAATGGGATCACGGGGGCGGGGGCATGAGGGGTCAAATGCCAGGGAGATGATCACCTTTGAATTCTACAAGGCACCGGTCACTACAAGGGTTTTTCCTATCAGAGAGGGACCAACTAGGCCGTAAGGAAGGACGTACAGCAGCTGTTGGACAGTGGATTGAGCTATCGACGTTCCCCTCGTGGTGAAGTCGACGTGCATGGTAGACGCTCTGGTCTCGGAAACCACAGGGGGAACGCGGGGAATTTAAATGAATCCGAGTAGTTGGAATCCGGTGAAACTCAGTGGCACGAGTACGAAATCCTGAGGGTTGACTCAGCAGCGAAACGAAAGGGGACACCATCTTCCTGCCGCGTGACTGCTTGGGTAGAGATTCGTATAGGACGGTCCCAGAACAGGCCGAAGACGAGGGTGGGTAGTAGTGAACAGACGGGTGCGGTAACCCCCAGATATGCAGTCTCAGGCAACATGCCCGCCACACAGGAGGCACATTGCGTAGGATGGTGGGTATCGGCGGCAACACAGACGGAGGATTAGTTTTCCTTTTACAACAGGACTTGTCCGTGGGGTTACCGTTGAAGGAACCCCAGGGAGGGCACGGAATGTGACGACCGGCAGGGGAGCAAATTTCATCCGACCAAAGAGGATTACCACTCACCACGCGGCGCCAGTTTGAGATTTCCAGCCCCGCTGCTCATTCGCGCTACGAGGTTTCTCTAGTCTCCTCAAGCAGACCACGTATTCCCACTGACGATCACCTGGCCAGGATGTAGCGATAATGATGAGGTTTCTCCGGATGCTTGTACACTTGCTCGACCTCCCTCGAGTCCGCCCAACCTGGGATCTGGTGATCGGTAGATTTCTGTCAGGGTTGCCGGGGTGAGCGGCAGCAAAGCAAATCACGAGCACGAGGTGACTCGGTTCCCATTGCTTGGGAACCGATAACTTTGCAAAAAGACGTTCACCAGGTGTACTTGTACCCCAGATATCATTGACAAGCAGCCTGAACTCGGGGCATGACCCAGGCGTGTGCGCTCGCGGAAGGTTTCTTCCTACCGTCCACAAGAATAGAATGGCACTAACAGATTTCTCCTATTTGCTTGCGAACCACACTGAGTGGAGCAGCTCACGGAACGTGGGAAACCTGAGGTCCAAACCTTGCCCACACTGTCCACGACCCCTTATGTTGTCAAGGGGAATCTGGAAGTCATTCTCGCGGTGTTGCAAGCCAAGCCTACATGGCCGTGGGTAAGCCACAGGAGCAACGTGCGTTCTTTCAACGAGCCTCTAAACCTCCACCATAGGATCGTTTATGTCCCAACGGATATCACCTTGGAGGTCGGACTCGGCATCCTCCCCTCCCCTCCGTTGATCAAGCGTGGCGACCACCACACACGTGCCACAGACGGTACCACCAAGGGTGGCGAGAAATACATGTCATCAAGAGACATGTATCGTCACCTGAACCTCCTGCAGGAGCTCGTTCCAGTAGGCCATGAATCGCCCGATTAGTCCGCGCTTAACATCTCCCCAGAGGAACATGAGAGCTCGTTTGGAAATCGAAACCATCTTATTCCGCGTATCGGCCATGTTACAGGGCGACAGGTATATGGTGTTTGGGATCAAGGACGGAGCCATCTCCACACGAGTCCCCGTTTTGAAAGGCTCAAGCACTAAGAAGCTCTCCGGTACGCCTGGTTACATTGCACATGTGGAAAGTTGTGCCAGGGAATGTGTGTCGTCCCAAACTCCATCCATGCTCCCAAACCCAGACCACGCAGTTTCCAACACCCAATTGGAGGCGTCATTCAACTATTATCCGGATCCAGAAGGGTTATTCATTGCAGAATCAGCCCGGTTGGATGTTTGGAGCCGATCCCCACATGCCATCGCCAGAATGTACGAAACGGCCATACGAAAAAAGTGGGTCTGGTCTTTTGATATACGTCCATTTTCCTCATAGTTCGCACAGGGTAAAAGTCATTCGTGGCGCCGTTAGCAACGGATTGGAATGGGGATTTATGCTTCTCCAACTCAATGAAAAAAGGAAGGGGGTAGGTATAGGCTGTCGCCAAATATAGCGATCGATTTCGAGCACGACTATCCTAAACACGTCAAAAATCATGGGCCCGATGTCGTCGCGGGAATCCTAGCGCATTGGGTGTGTGTTATCACTGCCTTTTCTCTGTGTGGTACGTTCACAACCGTGTCACAGGTCGAGCACTCCTGTGATGGCCTTGATGAAAATGACTGGTTTGAGGTGGAAAAAGATCCGAGCATTTACACGACGCTTTATTAAAAGTAATGTCGGAGGCGTGATGGGTGTACTCTGTACGTGCCGATAAGTAGGCGTCAGTTGTTTTGCGTCCAGTGCGATCTACGGGACGCACTGCCCACCACGTCCACAACAGCGAGCTCCTTCGGGGTGTGCCACCTCTTTGGCACCGACTCGGCCAGGGCTTTCCACCCCCATACTGCACGGAATATACGGGCTCATTAGGTCCCGCAACGTTGCAGGGCAATTGACACGCGGACTGCCCGCTTTCTTGTGTTCGCCCCGTCGACTCGGAACCGAGAGGCAGATGAATTGCTGCTGCCGCTCAATTCGCTCTTCCTACGCAACAGGGTGTCCTTCTTTGAAGCTGAGGGCGATCAGGACGGCCCTTCTAATGAAATGAACAAACGTGGTTGCCCTGAGGTACCCTGGCCACATATTCCGGATGGCTCGAAGACATGAAGGTGATCCCATGCTCACAAGAGACTCTTGTATTGCCATTTGTCAACCCAGGGCGCTGTACGTATACACCAGCAGCAACGTCTTGAGGACTGTGCCCTACTTCAACGATCGTAAGCTGCTTCAATTTTTCCAGGGGGTGACCCAGTGAATAACGCCCTCCGGGTACCTGTTGAAACGCTTGCAGAAGCCGAACCGAATGGTTCCCAGAGCCCCCCAACAATGGCAAGTGCACCCAGAATTACGGTTACCACTCTGACAGCGATCTCGACGAAGGCAATGACGTTGTCAAACTCGAACGGAACGCTGAATAAAACGGTTCGTTCACACCTTCGGTCCCTTCTGTTTTTCTCTTGTCAGCAGCAAATCTACACATACTGGCGGCAAGTACAAAGGATGGGCTGGGAAAGGAAAGGTCATCAAGCTTTGAGGTCCTCGATGCAGCGTTCATACTGATGGCTGTTCGGAAATACCCCTCCGGGCCGCTGACGGATTGGCAGGTGCCACTGGGATACTCTTGCCCTACCTCTACACCGGTTGTATCAAGATCGTGTCCCATGGATTGGAGGCGAATCCCAAGTCACGGAGCCAAGGTTTGAAACCTTCTCTAGAACGATGCTCCCATTCTGAAAGGAATTGCCTCGGATGGCATCGAAAATAGATATCGGGGAAAAGTATTCAGTGGGTTCACGCCGAAGCGAACGCCCCTCATTCGCTTTATGGTTGACGAGCGAGTGTACGCAAATACGAAGAAATCATCAGGAGCAGGCGGATCAGGCATCAGTTTTCTTTCCGGTTTCACAGAGGAGTTTCCCCCCAGGGCCTGCCCCGAGCACGCACACCTCTGTTCGGCTTCCACCACCCTTCCCCGCTCCCTAGTACACGTATAATGCGTGGGCGAAGAACGATCATAAGCATATGCGCTGCACAGGGTCGGTCCTTGGTCATTGTACGGCCACAACCAACCGCTGTGATCGTTGCGACCACGATGTGGGCGTTTCATCACATCCCTTGAACGTCATCGTGTGCGGCCTCCGACACGCTGGGGACCCACACGGGGGACAAAGTCCCCCGACGATCGGAGGCGGCCCGGAGATGATTCAAGAAAACCTCCCAGTGCAAGCTCACGATCATGCCGATATCGATCATCACAAAGGTCCCACCCTCACTTCCACATTTTTTAGGGAAGAGGCCATCGGAACTTCCGCATCTTGCCGTCCATGGCCGCGCAACGTAAATTTCTAAAGCACATTCTGTATTACAGTACACACGCCACGCTACGTAACCACCAACCAACACAGTTCACGCCCCACCGTTACATAAACACATAGCCTTACATACATACACCGGCCGTCGAACGTACACAATCCTTCAAGACCATCCCCAAAAAGGATACTCAAAAGGATCGATGAACCTCAAATTTGAGACGGTCCGTGGCTGCGCACGTCCCCCCACCGGGACTTTTAGCGGGGGGGACGGGTTGAGGTTCTGGCGCCCACTTGACACATATTTGATTGCATACGAGAATGAACCGATACTAACGGCACTCAACGTACGAGCGACAGGAGCATGAAGCTTTCTTTTCGAATCAATTTCTCACATCGTACCAAGGCAAGGGCTCGGTCCACCGAGTGCGGAGTGAAACCGTCGCTTCTTTACGATCGCAAGACGAAATGACTTCCCCAGACAGTGATATCAAAGGCCACGAACGTTCGCATCCACATCCAACCCGCCTTAAACCCACGACCGCGCCAAGTTTCGCAGGAGAGCACCATGAGGAAGCGCTGTGCACACGAACCAAAGAGAATTACGACAACATAACTGGGCTGACCTGGCCGCGCACCGGTCATCCGGGTTCCTGGAGTCGACAGCGGCGGTGGAGCCCTTGCTCGATACCTCTGGATCACATCGCCAAAGTATCCCAATGCGTCTTATTTCGCCGGGAACGAACCCTAGTGGCAATCGTTAGAATGCGAGAACCTGCCACCGGCACTGCAAAAGGTAGCCAGACGACGGTGGCGACGAGAGCAAGGTTCAGCAGCGCCTATAGTTTAACGCCCCGTATCTCCGTCAACGGCTCGGCGGAGGTTTCACGACCAATCCAGTAGTCAGAATACCCCGTTGGGAGACGCTGTGAATAGGTCAAAGAATGGGAAGCCCTTGACAAATACGCTAGCCAGCCGTTCGAAAGACCTGGATGAGATTACGAGTGGCATAATTCGCTCCCCTGCGAGACGGAGCGCTCTGACAAAACGCCGGCACGCGCTCGTGGTCGCGTGAGGATGGAACTGGACGCCCCACCTGCCACCTCTACACGCAGAGAGATGGGCTACTCCTTTACCCGACGGTTTCTCATTCAGCTGTGGCAAACTGGAGGGTGGGCGATGATATCAGCTGGTCGATCGAAGAGAAAGTTCTCACGCGTTCATTTTGGGTCACCACAACCAACGTCCCGGGGAACTCCGCGAACGAACGAGCGAAAGAAAGGAGAGTAAGCGATATAGGGGGGAGATGGTACGGCGGTTGAAGTACAGACCAAGTCGGACAAACACAGACCATTTGGCTCTAGCATGGGCGGCGCCGATCTGATCCTGTTCTCGTTCCAGATCGATGCTTGAAATTTTGACCTCTGAGTTTGCGTGAACGGAAACTCCAAGTTCCAAAGGTCAGAGGAACTCCGCCCGGGGTATAACAAAAACTCCGCGTCACCACACAAAGTTCCAAAGAAGCCACAAACGAGGGATTAATTTACCCGATCGTCACGCGAGGGCGTTATCGGAACCTTGTTGACCTTGCCGGTCAGGAGGGGCTGCGCAGGAGACGGAACGCTACTGACGGCTGGTACCCGTCTATGCTAAATGAACCTAGCGGGGACCGCGGTGACACTGATCAGTGGGAGCCGGGCGCCGGATGAATGCTACATAATCCATAGACTCACCATAATCAACCTATGTATGTGTCAGTGCACCGGATCGCGTGCGGCTGAATAAATTAATAGCCACCTCCCTCGACCCCCTGCCAAAAACGTAAGGCCCTCGCTCCCAATTACGGCCGTGTATGGAAGTCAAAATCGAGGCTTGACAAACCCGCACTCAGGTACGTCCGACAGCGCAGCACTTTGTTGGTATTCGAATAGTTGAAATGGACCCACGCACCCAGGCCACATGGAGATGTGCGAGGGATATAGATCAGGTGGGTTTGTTGGATCTGGCCATCGACAGGGTAGTGGGAACACGAGGATAAGCAGATCATCCAGCAACCAACCCGGGGGCCTCGATCCTGATGCGCTGAAGATGGGGATAGATCTGGTGAACGGACTTTGCCATGGCAAATGGAACCGACATATGGGGGTGTGAGGAGGGAATCTATCTTCTCGATGGGGATCGCGCACAACGTTCAGCGCTCTGGGCCGGGTTGAGTAAGATGTTCCGGGTGACGCCGGCGACATACGGTGTACGCACCCACCTTTCAGGGTCAGGAAGTCGTCCGAGTGGCAGGGGCTCCTGGCAGGATCAACAGCTGGCTCCCCCCAACAGTGGTTAGCGTGCGAGGGGGACGAGCGGCCGAGATTTCGTACGTATACCAATAGTATAAGGGTGGGTATGATGATGAGGGAAGCAACTGTGTTGGTCGGGTCGATTGAAAGAGAGAACAGGAAATACTGCAAACGATGGTGATGTACATATGCAAAAAGAAAGAAACCGAAGGGATGGTTACGTTGAACCGCATGAGGAGAGGAGAACGAGAACGAGAATGGAATGAGGAAAACAGAAAGGGGTGGGAGGATGACACGATACGGAAACCCCAACTCAGGCCAAGGTCGAGCCGATCCAGAGCCGTTTGGTCAACAAACGATACATCCATTCGCAAACCACCTAAAGGGCGATCGCGACCCAATCACGGGAGACAAGCATCAGCCATCAGGATCGGACGGTTGGTTTCGATCTGACCCCGTAGAAGGGTATCGTAATGGAAGGGTCACTCACCAGTTGCTGTTCAGCTGATCGATCCAGTGCGCAACCAACTTCAGCCTCAGCCTAGCACTTCTGATTGGCAGCAGCTTGGCTTTTTCGTATTCATCGATCGGGAGGACCTGAGGAGAAAACCGTGATTGTCGGCCTCGGAACACCGAACGAACAATGAACCTTACCAGCGCGACCCAGAAACTGAAATTTGGTGCATCGGTTGGCATGTTTCCATACGAATCGTTGAGCTGTTGAACAATCCAAGGAGCGGCGCCATCCCTGAGCCGTTCGACGAAGGTACGACACTTGTCCATCAGAGCTTCATTGATCGTATCCAGCGGAGTAGTCGGTAAGCGGGTTAAAGGCGTCACGGTGGATGGGGATGGAGGCGGAGACGTGGCCGAGGCGGCCAGTGTGGTAGGTACGGCCGCGGTTTGATTCTCAGCTTCTAATGCGGCCTTCTCTCGGAGAGCAGCACCTAGGGTATCCTCGAGCTCCTCGGGGAAATCCTCGATGCTGTATCCGAGGCATTGGTCAAAGAAACCAAACCCGAGCGATGGAGACACCCACTATTCGATTCGTCCAACCGCATAGCCATCAAGTGTGCCCCTCTCCAAAATCCTAAACCGGGATCCGCCCAACGTCTGCACCAGACTCCGGCCGTCAGGCAACATCTTCACACATCGAATCTCCAACATGATTCCGAAATCCATGCCGGCGTTGGTGGAAGTCGACTTGGGTGGCATAACCATTCCGAACCGTGGAGTCGGTGACTCCAAGCAGCGCCGCAACATTAATCGATACCTGATTGGCTCGACGTTAGGCGAGAGTGTCGACCAGACCGACAGCAACACATCTCTTACCTCGGTTCAAAGAAGTGCAAGGTTGTTGGGACGCCAGGGAAGGAGAGTTGACAGACGAATAATGGGGTATCCAACCTCGCATTCCGTTCTTCCTCTGCGATGATCCTCCCACGTTCTGCGTACAACTCAGGAAAGGCTTCCAACTCTGACAGTACATGCATGAGGAGCGAAAGGAGGAGGGGGGGATGAAGAAGTGGCCGCACCGATCGACAAGACGACTTTGTTTTGAGGGTTGTCCAGCAGGCACGCATAATCGGGGAGATCTGCCCTGCAGATAGGACAGTGGCTCCTGTGATCCAGAGACCTTTGAAGGCACCTTCCACAGAAGGTCTTCCAAGCAAAGTTATGAGATGGGACCGCCCCCGATGAAGCGAAACATCAGCGAAAATAAAATAAAATAAAACTTCCGGATCTAACATCGGGGTGGCGCCGTCGCGATACCGCAAAGATCCCGTTCGGGTAGAGATGGAAAAGGTGAATAACGAAACAAAAGAGCAGGCGACTCACATGCTGACACGGGGTGGTCACAGGCTGATAATAGATCGTAAAACAAATATCGCAGCTCAACTCGGTCAAGAGCTCCTTCTCGACCCTCGTCTGCGGGTCTTCATCACCTCCCTCTGGGTCTCGATGAGGTTCGGCTTCCAATCGGTTCGGTTGCAGCCTGTTTGCATTTTCGGAGTCGCCGGTTTCCGCCTCCGGTTCGATTGCGCGCGATGGAGCCCCCCGATCGGTTACCTCACCAGAACGGGAATCACGTCTCGGGCGCTTCCTTGGCGGTTCGGTGCTCGGATCGCTGCCGTCCGAGCTTTCTCCGCCGGCGGTTGGGGGTGGTGGGGCAAGAGAGCGACCGGCGTGCTCGGACGAAGTGAGGACGTCGTCGGCAGAGTCGGCCGAGACGATGATGGAGGAAGTTGCGGGCGTCAAGGTAGGCACCGAACGATTCGGAACAGCAGGTTGGGACGGTAATTCAGGGGGTGGCCGACGGCTTCGCCTGTGACCCAACGGCCTGGTTATAGTAGGAAACTCGCCCTCCTCATCCGATGAGGGTAAGGTCACCGTCGACGGGGGTTGTTCTTGGGGGTCGTCTTCGTCAGAGAGGTCAGACTCCCCCTGGTCCGCCGGTGGGGAAGGGGGCTTTGAATTACGGGAAACGACATCGATTATCTTGCTGATCGTGACGTCGACCCGCTGGTCAAATTGATCAGCAGAGGTGGATACGGACAGTCGGCCAGGTGCCAGAGGGGGTACGGCAGGGATATAGACGACCCTGGAGGAACTGGGGATATTTGGGCGAGCGGTGTTGGGGTTCGGGGTAGATGAGCATATAGGCAAGGGGCAGCGTTGCGCGGGGTCGAGTGTTTTGAGGTGGGATAAACAGACGGTGTGTCCGCAGTGGAGGGTAAACGGGTTGCGGAGGAGTGGATGGGGAGCGCCGCCCCCGTCGACGGCGCAGAGGGGACAGAAGAGGAATGGGAGGAGGCGTCTCAGCGGCATGAACGATGGATGTTGGGGGAGAGGTGCATCGTAGTCTGGGATAATAAAAACGAATCTGACGGTGAGCGATGAAGGGGACGACGTATGGGCTGGCATCGATCGGTCGTCGATCTCTTCCTCTGCGATCATCACTTCCCCCTTCCTCTAACTCGACGCCATTCATGACCAGTACATGTTTCTATTCACGCAGCATACCGGAAAAATGCCAACTTACTCGCCCAGAAGAGGGGTATCTAGGAGTACGTATCCCACACTCTAAATGTTACACCAGAGGTCCGAGTCCCGGCCGCCGGGGGAACATTCGGCTCGGTTCTAAGCGACATTCATTGCAAGTCCCGACGGCTTCGCACAGCAAAGCATCGTAACGTTTGGACCGTGTGAGCGGGTTTAAAATGGAAGTGGCGCCTAATGATTTTTGGGTCGGAGAAACCTCGTAAGCGATGTGTAACAGACAGTAAGCCACTACTAATCGTACAATCTCCCTTATCTTCAATGTTTACAAAGAGGTCACCGGCCACGCACTGCGCACCCGGCGGTCAGTCTAGCGCCGGCATCGGAGGGGAAAAGCGCTCACTAGGCCTCGGTCGATCGCCGGAATCCGTACTTCTGGACGAACGAATCGAGTTCTTTTGGCCCACGGGCACCGTAGGGGTACTGTACCGGCCTTGGTCGAGGGCCACTGCGTCCCTCGATCCAATGTAAGATCGGGGTGAAGATCTGTCGTTCCATTGATCAACACACGCCACGCGAGTCGGGGGATATAGATGCCGTACCTTCCAGGCAACATCCAATTCATCATCACGCACAAAGTTGGAGTGGTCCCCCTTGAGAGCGTCCAAGATCAATGCTTCGTACGCCTCAGGGATATGAACCTCGCCGAATCGACGTTTGTACGTCAGGTCCATGTCCACGGGGACCGCGCGAGTGTACAGGCCGGGCGTTTTTGCGTTCAGTTTGAGGTACACCGCCTCCGATGGCTGGATACGAATCACGAGCTCGTTTCGGGAAATGTCTTTGAAGATACCCTGAGTGACATCCTTGAACTGAACTCGGATCTCAACCTTGGCCTCGTTCAAAGCTGCGGGGAAAATGTCAAATCGGGAAAATCGAGAGCTCGGCCGTTTGGCTCCTTACCCTTTCCGGCCTTCAAAACAAAGGGAACACCCTCCCAGCGTGGGTTGTTGATCCACAGGGTCGTGGCGGCGAAGGTCGGGCAGACCGAATCACGAGGAACGGTCTCATCGTCCAAGTACCCGGGCTTACCGTCCGCTGCAACGTATTGTCCCAGCAAGGTATCGTGCCTCTCAACTGGGGGGATAGCGCGCAGAACTTTGACCTAGTTCCGCCCGTTCAATACATTTTCAATGGAACGCCACTGATGGTCGGCTGACAGCTCGTTACCTTTTCGTCCCGAATGTCCTCAGCCGAGAAAGAGACAGGGCGCTCCATAGTCAAAACCGACAGCACCTGCAGCAGATCTACACGCGAAAGCTTGCTTGAATACCTTACGTCCATGCGCGTCACCGCCGAACTGATGTAGAAAACTCACGGTTTTGTAGAATATCCCTAATGATCCCGAACTCGTCGAAGTAGCCACCTCGACCCTCCGTCCCGAAAGGCTCCTTGAACGTGATCTGGACGTTGCTGATGTGGTTCTTATCCCAAGCAGCACCCATCGAGACGTTGGCAAAACGCAAGACGAGCAGGTTCTTCACCATCTCTTTTCCGAGGTAGTGGTCGATCCTGAACGTTTCGTCCTCTGTCCAATTCTGTTTGACCGCCCCGATGAGCTCCCGGCACGACTCGGTGTCTTTGCCGAACGGCTTCTCGATGATGATCCTGTTGACACCACCCCTGAAGACATAACAGTGCTTCTTCAGTTGCTCGGTGACCGGGATGAAGACGGAGGGAGGGAGGGCAAGGTAGAAGAGGCGGTTCCGCTCCTTGGTCTGATATTTGGCTTCGATCGTTCCGAGGTGGGCGTTAAGTTCCTCGAAGGCCTCGTCCTTATCGTAAGCGCCAGAGACATAGGTCGAAAGGGCTTTAAACTCCTCAATCTGTTTCTTCACTTCCGGGTCATCGTTGGGATTCTTGATGTAAGAGGTTATCCGCTTGTGATACTCTTCACTGTCCATCTTCGTTCTCGCATAGCCGACGATTTTGACATCCCGAGGGAGGAGGCGTTGAGTGAAGAGTCCGAACAGAGCGGGGTACGTCTAACGTCATCGGGAGCAAACAGGATCAGTTCCCCCTCTATCTTCCGCGCGCCCCCTCTCTCGCTAGTGCGGAAACAAACGAGGAGGCGCAGAGACGGCTTAACACACACCTTCTTTTTAGCAAGATCACCGGAGGCTCCGAGGACTGATTTTCGTAGCAGTCAGGGGATGTGCGTGCCCAAGTCTGGACGAGGATTTGATAACGATAACGCACCGATGACGATCGTGTTATCCTTCAGCTCGTTGTTTGTGGTCTCCATAGATGGGATGGTGCCCGACATGGACCGTTGCCTTGTGGTGACAGACATCGTACTGTGAGGGAAAGGACGGGAAAGAGAGGTGGTGGTGGAATGTAGAGAGGCGGAGAATCGATGACGGTCTTAAGACTGATTACTGTGGTGATATGCTCTGTCATCCATGATGATCCTATCTCTCCCGGCAAACGCCGATAATTCCCTCTTGACCGACCATTCCACCCAACACCGAGCAAGACGGTGTTCCCACACCCGCCGAGAATACCGTCCCACCGGGAAGACAACCCGAACTGGAAGAGGAACCTTTGAGAAACTTCCCATCATGTTGGACCACGACTACGACGACCCAGATGCCGTCATCCAGCATTTACTCAGGCTGACGGACCCTTCGACGACGGCGAGCTACGACCCGCAGGTCGTGCAAACCCGCGCAATCGCTCTTTTCGGCCAGCTCAAGGCCCACAATCGCGCCGCAAACGGCCAAACGCGCTCTCATAAACAGGCCACTGCAGAGGCGCGTACACAAATGGATCAGGCCCATTTGGCCCTGCAGAATTTGCTCTACGAGAAACGGCACTTGGAACGCGAGATCGAGAAATGTCGTCAATTCGCGTATGTCCTCCCGTTCGGTTCGCGCTGCCCATTTTACTTTTGCTTCCCCCCCCCCCCAGTAGAGGCAGGGGTTTTCGATCAGTTGGCCGAAGCCCGAGTCTTGAGAGGGTCACGAGGATGCTATCCTCATGCCCCTCCAAATCGTGGCCTGCCTCTTCAAGCCAGTCCTGACCCTTCTTTGGTTTACCTTTCCCCCAATAAATCATGCCAGGGTTGATGATAGCGAATCCAGATAGGTCAATGCACCAAGACGTCCCATTATACTCAGTGGACCTCTTCACGATCCTCGCACCCAACGAGTCCAAAACCAAAGAGATCCTCAACGACCCTCACCAGCTGATAATCAGCAGGTTGAACTTTGAACTCTCCGAACGCCAGAGGTAACCGATCCGCTGCTCCTTCCCAAGATACATCCTCACACCTGTTTCCCCAGGCTCGACGGGCGGAAGAGGGAGCTCCAACAAAAAAAAGACGATCTTATCAAGGAAACAAAGGCCAAGGTCGCCGCAATCGACAACGTCCGACAGCAGCTGGATGTCTTCTTGAAGGTGTGTGTACTCTCCGATGTTTCGCTGCGTGCGGGGATGAGACATACTTGCAGGCTGCCACAGAAGCCCAAAAGAAGGTCGACGACCTGGTCCAACCACTCCAGGCCAGCACCTCGACGGGTTCTTTAGGTTCCCAGTCTTGACCTGTATTGTCTCATCTTTCCCGTTTGTATTACGTCTTTCCGGGCCCGGGGAGCCCTCCGTACGGTACCACAATGCGGAATATGGTTAATTCACGTATCAGTATACTTCATTCAATTCATTTGGCGTCAGGGAAGTGTCACAATTAAGAAAAGCGAAGAGAACTACTGGCGGGCAGAATGATGACTAAAGGGGATGGGGGTAAGCCACGCCGCTATATGCGCCGGGTAATGTAGACCGAACTGGGAAGACGGACAAGTAGAGGGAGCGAGGAGGGAAGAGCGTGATTGCGAAGAGGGGAGATGTATATATGCAGGATGTCGATAGATGGGAAGGGTTGGCGTCTGAGTTTAGAGTCAGGATGATGGAGAGGAAGGGTGGGTGGATGAGGACCGAGAGGGGGACCGGAGTAACACAGATGGGGAAACTGGGGCTGAAAGGCTGGCCGAACGGGATGGTATTTGGTCGGAGAGAGGGGGATGAGGATCCAAGGCAAGTCGATGATGCGGGGGGAGTGATAAGGAAAACAGGTGAAAAATACAAAAAGCACGACAACTGGGGTGAGGAAAGGACGATGGAGAAAACCCGGGATTCAGAGGGAGGACGGTGGAATGAGAGTGGTGAGCGAGGATGATCAGCGGTCGCCTCAGGCATCGTCATCGCTGATGCTCCCAACGTCACTCATTTCCTCATCCTCGTCCTCCTCATCGTCTCCCGTCTTGCCCGCAGCGGCGTCCGCTGCTTCCTTGGTCGCGAACCTCTGCACGTATTCTTAAATTTCATCATCAGACCACGAGACCCACGCGCAAATACACCATGCTCACCCTTCACTTTGGCTTCATACTCGGAGGGATGCCTCATGAGGAGCGCAGCGGCCTCACCGTTCAGTGGGTCATTAGGGTTAGGGTAACGAAGTAGTTGGGGTAGGAACACTTCGAAGATGTTGATCATATCTGTGGAAATTAACGTATTTCATCGGTACGGAACCTGATCCCGTGAGCGCGGTCTCTTACCGAACATCGGGGACCAAGTCTGGTTAATGACATCCAGGCAGACGGACCCACTCCTACAAACACATAAATTGTCAGTCACCAAGGGCGGCGGAATCCGGGAGATGGGAAAACTAACAGTTCGTCGATATTCGGGTGAAAGATCTTGTTCATGAAACCGATACTGGGGGACTTGAATGGGTACTGCTCCGGAAGCTCGACATGGATCTTCCACACGCCACCAGCGAATGGGGCTAGAGAGCCAAACACACACAGGACCAGCAAGCTTCATCAGTACATCCGGCACAGTGACCCAGGAAAGCTACGGACGACGCACTCTCTTTCGGACCATAGAATCTGACGAAGAACTCTTGCATGCTATCGTTCACAAGGCTCACTTCGTAGTCAGACATCAACCTAACGCAGCCCGGAGATCTCATCAGCCACCAGGAAGGGTCGAGACTTCCCCTTCGCGGGCACGCACAGTTTCATGACATCTGTCTCAATCCGGCGCTTTCCTGGGTTACTGTGCTAGGATGGCACCAGAAGTCAATCCCTGCCGTCTAGGTCCTGGATAATGGGTGTACTTATCATATCGTCTGGTGTAGGAGGCGGGTAAAGGGATAGACGAGGGGTGCGTGGTAAGTGGTGGTGGTAGGTGAGAGAGGAAGGGGAGATAAGTACGCTGGGAGTCAACCCGTCCATTCGGAGGATCGGGACGTTAAGGTCACCGTGACCGTTACAACTCGGTAGATACAAAGCACAAACAAGAAAAGTACACCGCTGCCGCCCGTCTGTACGTTCCGACGCATACATCCTACAAACCCATCACCAGTACGAATACGACCACTCTTCAACAACACAAAACGCGGCATCCGGCGAACAGGGCCGTTGGCCTCCCGCGTGACCGCTCTCGCCGCCCCTCGCTCCTCCGGCAGCGTTCCCACTCCCACGACCGGCTCCCCGAACGTCCACGACAGGCGCCAGGGCCGAACCAGTAGAATCGAGCCCTCTGCTCCTATACGCTTGGTATGCGATCAACACAGCTGAAGGTCGGTCATTTCGAGGTCAGTCACTAGCACTTTGACGGCCCACAAAAGGAAGAGCAGGAAAGTTTTGGAAAATGGGACATCTGTCCCAGGTGAAGCAGGCACCCACTTGATCGCCCGCGTTGTGTGGATCAAACCCAAACTTGGTCTGAGCCACCATCACTCGCCAGGGATCCGAGGGGGCGTGCAGAAGCGAGGACCGCCATCGATAACCAACCAAAAGGAGGGAGGGGAAGGGGAGAAGGGCGGGGAGTGTGAGACCAGGACGTACCCAGCCAAAATAAACCGAATCCTCCGATGAGAATCATCTCCTCTTGGGTCTGGGTGAGCAGGTGACCTTCTCTCATGTGGTGTTGGGCGACCCTAGAAATACACGCAAAGTGGGTCCCCGGTTCTCACCCAAGAAGCTAAGACTCACAAGAATACCAAGGCTGCAAGGGCCAAAATAGCAACAGACGTCTGGGCGAAATTGAACACATCTATTCGAGAAAAAGCCAAGTGAGCACCCCACCCCCGCCCGGTGAAGGAACAATCGAGGACGCACGATGCGAGGTAGGAAGGCTCTGAACGAGCTGATAGCCTCCAAAGACGATTATCAGCGTCATCCCGATGAGCGACCTCGAATTCTCTCCTCTGAATATCGGCATGGTGATCGAAAGAAAATCGAGATTCGAAAAAGGGTCCAAGGAAAGCCACCAGTCCCAGCAAACTTAGTCTGGGTATAGTGAAGACGGAGAGACGAAAAGCCGCACGGCTGCACGTTGCACGTCCATTGACAATAGACCCCCATCAAACAGCCCTTTGTATTGTCCACTCGGCGGGAATACGTAGACAAGAGGACACGAGGCAGGGGCATGTGTTCATACGTTCGAGCCTTACCTCCGATGGTGTGGCTCTCAACTCTGCAGATCTTTGCCAGGGCGGGGTTAGCCACTCGACACGGTTGCCCATCAATGCCGTCATGTTCGCGAAACAGTGAGGCAGCCGTCTGAATCGATTTAGAGTCTGGTCGCTTCGGATGACCAAAGGCCGACTCCGCCCCGCGAAAACGTACGCCAACCGGTCCGACTCCGACGAACAGGAACACCCCAAAGCTACATCAGGGGGGGCGCAGAGCATAACATTTTAAATGAACCACCGTCTCAAGATACACACCGTAGGGATCGTAACAGGTGGAAAGTGTAATGTGTGGTGATAGTCATAGGCGGAAGCAAACGGCACGTTTCGTGATCGCAGGAAATCATCGAATCCAACACAGGGGTAGCACGCTGGTGTTTGGGGAGAGAAGTAGTAACGGAACGGATATCCAACAACCGGGGGGGGATATGAGGTAAAGAAGTTGAAAAACGGAACAGAGCCCGTGCTCAGGATCGCAGCCCACGCATTTTCCTCTGGTGTCGCAGTTACATGTTAGATATATGTCCTGGGACATGTTGAATCGTCGGGGCCCGTCCGTCCAACCCGGGTGTTATGATCATTGAATGCCCGTGCTGTTGCTGGGCGACATAACCACCATTCTGCATAACCGGAAGAGCGAGACCCGGTTGGGGTGCGATCATGGCTCCTGGGTGATAAGCCCCGGGAATCATCCCACCCTCGGCCATCTGCATCGTTGGGTACATGGAGCCGGGCCCTCCAGAATACCCTGGCCATTCGCCGAACCAGGGGAGCTCGATCATAGGTTCACGCCAGGCGTACGGGCGAAGCCCCCTCTCGACGGCGGTAGACGTAAGGTTGACCACAATAAAGAAGAAGATCAGGACTAGAGTTGACGAATGTCCGCTTGAGCGGTAATTCTTGGGCGATATGAAAGGCCACACGTACATGTGCCAAATAGCACCCACGAGAAAGCTTCGATGACTCTCATCCTGTTGCAATATTGAAACGCGGATACTGTTGAAACAAGTCAAACACATTTGTCTCAGTAGATCACAGAAGTGGATGAAGTAAACTAAACTCACTGGTGCTTGAAGTCTTCGTCGGCAGTCGGTCATCTCCCCACGAAGCACAATCAGACATGGGCCCGATAAAGTCCCTCCTATCACTGCGAAACCCAAGTTCCAAGTATCGATGTTGTGAGTAGAAGGCGATTGGAGACGGATCTTGCAAAAACTCACACCGTCCAGGCACCCAGCGCTAGACAGATAGTGAAAAAGTGCGATAAGTCGAGGGTTCTCGAAGCAAGTTCCGGTGAGTCCACGTACACAGCCATAGGATAGACAGGATAAGCAATACGACGACCTCCACCCGTGGCGTGACTATGTAGGCTCTAGATCACCGTCTCGGTCAGTCACAATCCAACCCTCCAAATGGCGATGTGCAGCCGAATTCGCCGTTCATCTCCATTAATACGATAACCGCTCACAGTGTCAAGAACACCACGATCGCCACCAACGTGGTTGAGGCAACAACAAGGGAGTATATCGTATATTCAGCTATCGAGAAAAGCGAAGCGATTCCCCGTATCAGCAACGAAAAAATTCGGCGGGGGAGGATCGAGAGGAACTCACCCTTCAAATGTGGCAAAAAGATGCTCCCGAAGTAACCCGAAATGCCGAGGACCACGCCCGCCAGAATTCCTTGAAACGCTATGAAACGTGTTCACCACGCGGCGTCAGACACCGGCGCATGTCGAACGAACTCGTGACCACGGGGATTTGGACGCACCATACACGCCGAGGCGTATGTTCGCGAAGAGGTAGGTCATGTCGAAGTCGTGGGATCGTCAAGGATGTCAATTCTAGTTTGTGCACGGCGGTAGGAGTTTGAGGTCAGGAAAAGGTCGTGGGTGCAAGGAGGGAAAACCAAGTTTTTCCCGAAGTTCTTTAATGACGCCAGTCCATATACAACACGTGATCTATTCAACACATCACGTGTACATAATCGAAAGTCGTAAAACTACATGAGCTACGTGAGCACCTGGTCCCCGTGGCAGGCCCTCCCCAGCACCGTATGGCTGAGGGGAAGAACTACGCTGTGAACCAAGTCAACCCGTGTGCTAACCCACCCTCTCCTCCTTACGAGAAGAGAGGCGCGATCGCAAAAAACAAGTGCTACCGTAACAAAAATACACTGCTTGGTCTCGCTTTCATGTCTCTATGTCATAGGGCCGTGTGCTTGACACAAAAACAACACCTTCGCTGAAGAAGAAAAAAGTAAAAGGGCTACACGCCCCCGAAAGGAAGCTTCGTAATATACAGTTCGTTCAAATGTCCTTCTGCCGAAAAGATAAAGCCTCACATAATAATTCATTGGTTGTGGGGGAGGTGAGGTCTGGCCTCACCGCCTTGGAGAAGCATCTCTATAGTATCGGTCCCGCGAGGCTTGTCCAGGACCAGCGGCAGGCCGTTTGCTACCACTGTTACCCCTTTGAAGTGAACGGTCTCTCGTAGTAGATCGGTGGCTCCTGCCACGTTCGTAAGTGCGGCCACCCTCTCGACTCCGATCACGAGATGATTGGCGATCTCGAGTGTTGGACCGAGACACGGTCGCTTTCGGCGGAGGAGCGGGTGCAGGAGGAGCATCAGCGGATGTGGGTAACCAGTATCCATGCCTGTACTCGTAAGACGGCTGCCGGTTCTTGGGTGGAGGAGTAAGCCCTGTAGTACGGATCTTTCCAAGATCTTGGGGCTTGGCTCGCTGCTGCTGTTGGTGCTTGCCCTTTGCAGGATTCAAGGCTCCGGCACCCTTCGATCGGGACCTGTCGACGGGTGCGGTAACGGGAGGAGGCAATTTGCCCTCCTTCTCGTTCAGAGCATCTTGACTGGAATGGAACCAAGGGAATGAAGTGACGGGGGTGGTCCAGACATGGCGTTCCCCATGAGAGTGGTGTCTCCAGGCGAGGAATAATAGCAACAAAAGGAATCCCAGAACTTTGGAAACAGTCAACACCAGGCACCTCGAAACCATGAAGAAACACGTACTAAGAATAACGTTGAAGAGGGAGAACGCCTCCAGGACGCGGTACTGTGCCTGATATGTCTCGGTGTTGACTGAAGGGTACATCAGCGCGTGAAGGAGGTGAACAAAACACGGTGTGGCTTACAGCCGGGCACGTCTATTGGGACCTGATTGGACACGGCGTTGGACGTAAAACACTCGACGTCCGCGTCCTCAGCGTCTGACGATATCAAGAAGGCCGCAAGAACTGAAAGAAGCCAAGTGGTCAGCCATAACGTAAGAACTGAATGGATGGGATCGTGGCGATGATCTTACCCAGCCAAAGGATACCGTCAAGGCCGAGACACCCTAGTTCAATTCTAGTCGAAATGGGGTTGGCTCTCTTGAGACCGAAGAGTAATCTGAAGCCCGGGTGAGAATCTCTGCCATAATGAAATCCTTAAATGAAAGGGCACGAACAAGGCGAGGAGCAGCACAATGGTCGCGGCGGAGACAAAGATAGCAAAAGGAATGAATCGTGCTAAAGGGGTGTAAGCTTTACGTCCCGCATACGACCCCACGCCGGATCCAAGCGTCAAACACTCACTTAGATCATTAGTTGTCAGAATCCCGTGGAAGTGAATAGCAATCGCGAGGACGATGATGGTCCAAAGCAACACAGCGACTGTTCAACAAAGACATGCAAAATAACGGCGATAAGTAAACCACGACCATAGGAAGACAGGAAGAGAAGGACATACCGAAAACGCCGATCCTGATAAGGTTGAACAAGGGCGGCATCTTAAACACCCCGCAGAGCAGAGTGGTAGAGGAATTCGATCGGTGTTGGTTATCGGTTCTATGGACCCCGGAAGAGCCGTTCGTCCTGCGACGCGAGTGGCGGGGGCGAGTATAATGGTCGTTAGGAAAGCCGGGATGGTCGTCAGGATGAGGGGGAGGGGGGGATCTGCCTCCCTGCATGGCGGCCCATAGACCACTTAAATGCATGACGGAACTCGTCGGACCTCTCGGTGAATGAAAAAGATTGATCTAGAAATGTGAATGGAATGGGTGCGCGCGGAAACGAGGGGTGGGGGAATCCTTTCGTGGGATACGAAGTGTGGAAGGGGGTTTGGTGTTTGAGGGCTTTTTCCGTGATCGTGAGGGCGAGTATTCGTGTCGAAGAATAGCGGGAGGGCTAATCTCGTTTTGATATATTCTGTGTGCTCCCTTTCGTTCGTTTGCGGGGGAAAACGCGGGCGATATGAAAAGGTGCACCCCAAAAACGAGGTAAACACGCGTCGCCGGTGGGGAAGGGGGGTGTGGGTGCGGCTCGCTTCGAACCGTTTCAAGGGCCGTGAGGGTGAGAGGGACCTTTCGTTACAAAAAGTGGCCTCTGGAGGAAAGAGGCAACACGGCCGAAACCCTTCAAGCACAGAACACCAAGGTGGTGGTCGCACGAAGAGGAAGAAAAAAAGGCGGGCTCGC
>Ga0307509_10002286_pt1 | contig 31313 bp, 27 predicted proteins | sample 10_EM_MG_FD_202245 | JGI IMG/M metagenome (GOLD analysis project Ga0307509, IMG submission 202245) | Populus trichocarpa ectomycorrhiza microbial communities from riparian zone in the Pacific Northwest, United States - 10_EM | ecosystem: Host-associated > Plants > Roots > Unclassified | place...
GTTTTGCTAACACCCCCCTCTGGCCCCAGCGTTGGGACGGCGCGTCATAGGCAGACGGCTGTGTAGTTGCTCGTTTGCTAGTTAAAAGAGGTCATTGGAGCAGCTCCCGTAACACCGTATAAGTCGTCGCCGTCCCTCCGACTGAATGTCGTTCGCAGGATATATAAGGGGAGTATGGGTAACCGCCAAAATGGAGGTCACTCATATATGGTCTCTCGGGCATCTAGGAGTCTATTCTAGCCTACGGGTTGTAGGGTAGTCTTCCTAGTGGTACTCAGGTAGTCTCAGAAGGCCAGGGTGCTTTTGAGACAAATACCTCAATAACCAGCCCGGACCTTCTCCCCTTGATTTGTAGCATTACTATGGGTTGTTATTGGACTCTAGAGGTATGAGTCTTATCACGGTAGAGTATGTCCCGAGAGGCTGGCTATGGGTAGTGCCCATTTAGCCAACTACCGGCTACATCTCGCCGGGGGAGCTTGCATGTCAAATTATCACATTGAATAGTCGCGTAGATTAAATGATGGACTGCATAGCTTGTATAGACGAAACTGCCACTGGGCTAGTGAGTCCACCACCTAGGTATTGATTCCGGTTGTTGTCATAACAGCTAGCCACTGGTATGACTTCGATAGGAAGAGTTTTTCCACCTGCGGTTGTATTGGAGATGAATTGCAGAAACTCATTTCCTATTGACGGAGTTAAGTGTACCCGAGTTGGTTCGACACTTCCGGCAGGATAAATCCTGATGGAGGGTAGACTTCGGACTGACCCTGAGCAGGACAGGGTGCTCACACAAGGTCGGAAGTAGTGGTGAATGTCAAAGGCTTAAATCTGATATCTACTTAAGTTTAAGCGTTTGGCATTCTACTTTGACAACCAACTTTTCCTCGAGAGAACTAAATTGAGTGAAGCTTCGAGCTTAACTATATTAAGTTTTACCGTTGCTTCTTTTGAATTATTTTACCTCATCTTTATCTTCTACTTTGAGTGTTTGGTGCGGTCGCAACCTTAGAGTTCACCTCTCTATAGGGTGCCCCCATTACACTACCCATCCGCCGTCGCCGGTGGTGCCTGAGGACACCTTATAGCGTCTCGCTGTCTTACATGTTCCATGCAACCGGACGGTCTATCGTGTTCACAGGTCGTGAACCTTCTCCCTGGCTTCGTTCAGCCACGACAGCTACTCTTTTTCTCTGGACTTGAGGTTGATCGCGTTTTCGTTTATTTGATTCGTACCTTTTGGTACCGAATGTCGCGACAGATTGCTCCTTTCGACAATGTTTCCAGAAGTGGTTTGTCATTCCACAACGTGTGCATCCCTTGTTATTTCTTTGTCGATCAACAACATCCTTCGGCATTGTGTTGTGAGCTTTATCCCAGTCTGTATGTACTACCTCCTTTTTGTCGGCAGCTGTCTTTTCCTTCGACCATGGTTTGTGCGGGGTACCTTAGGCTTTCCCTTATAGGCGGCCGGCTTCTCAACTGTATACCTTTTGGGGGGTCTTGTATTGCTCTTTGTCGGAGTTCGGGTTTCCAGTTTTCAACTGATCAATGTCCCTGAGGATTCGCTCTTTCTGTCTCTTAGGCGTTTGTCTTCCTCGTGATTTTCATGTTGAATCATGGCATTCTTAAACCATGCCAGCCATAATTCGTCATTGGGATAGGTTTCGAATGATAGTCTTAATAGTCCGGCTTCCGGCATCTGAGCTTTAAGCATGTCTCTCCATGCTACCCCTTGGAGTCCAACTTTAATGTTGTGGTTCTCCATTCGCAAAAGGAATTGTCGTATGTTCCCGTGATACCTCTCAAGTTTCATCAACTTGTGGGTTCTTTCTGCCTCGTGTGTAGGTGCAAATCGTTCGGTTACTTTTTGTTCAAACATGAACCATCTTTCATAACCGATCTCCTTTCTATATCCTAATGCCCCCGACATCTTTTTCCGATAGGTATCTGTGAAAGGAGCTACATCGTCTCCTTCCATCCATCCCCTAGCATATTTTATTCGATTTGGCTCCATGGTCCATTGGTGGCTGTTCCGTTCAAAATAGTCTTGAACTGCCATTAACCATATTCGAATATCCTGATGGGACTTATTTTTGAATACCCATGGAGGGTTGGAGGGTCTTTTGGTATGTAGCAATCGTTCCCGAGCGATTGCTTTTGCCATGACGTCTACGACGTCCTCCTCTTCGTCTTCTTTATCGGGATCTTGTCCCTCTGGACCTTTCCCCTTTTCTTTGCGACTTGGGCCTCCTTTCGGATCCTGCCCGTCGTCGTCGTCATCGTCACCATTGTCTGGGTCGGGGTCTCCTGCCCCGTGCATAGTCATTGGTGGTATTTGGCCTCCTCCATTTCCTCCTCCTTGTTCAGGAGTTGGATTCAACCGTTTTTCTTTTGGAGCTCCGTCGGTATTCTGTACGGGCCGTTCCCTATTGTCAGTAATTACAGTTGGGGCCGCTGACCTTGAAGCCGATATGGCTCCTACCTGGGCTTTTAGATCGTTCAGGATATCATGAAGCTTCGCCATTTCTGCTTCATAACGTCCCTGTTGATCTCTCGCGGCCTCCTTGTGTTCCTCCTTGTGTCGATTTATCACCGATACGTAATTGGCATTGTCGTTTGCTCGGGCTTTCTCTACTTCTAGGATACGGTCCCGAAGCTGCTCGTCCTGTCGCTAGCTGTGTTCCGCCTGTTCTGCTTGGCGAGCTTGTTGGGCTTGGAACTCTGCTTGGACCTTTGCCACGATTTCCGCCTGAATAGTTTTGGACTCTTGGTCCAACATGTCGATGGTCCTCTCGAACATGTTTAATTCCTCGACCAGTAGACTCACCTTGTTCCAACCGGCACTGGAGTTTTCCTAACGCTCTTGCCTGTTGTTGGCCTTTGCTAGATAGTGGTCCGATATCTAGGTACATGAATTTCTGTTCTCAAGCCATTCGTTGACTAAATCTTCCGAGAACTCCTCCAAGGTGGCCCGCGAATTGGTTTAGCTCTTCCCTTGAGACAAAGCTAAGAGTAGGTGTCTTAGAACGTCCTTGCATTAATCGCCCAAGCGCCACCTTTCCAATTGTACTGGTATCCAATGGACCAGGAGTTCGGCTACTGCTATGGATGATAGTCTCATCCCCTCCAGTCATTTTGGAATCTTGGGTTTCTTCTGTCATGATTGGTGATCGTGATGTGTCAGGTCGCCGATAAACCGGGAATTTCTTTGTGCTTTATTGCACTGGTTTGGATGGTATCTGATGATGCTTCTTGAATTGACTTGGGGTTAAGCCAGATAAGCGGGGTTTCTTTGTCCCTGTCGGACGTAGGGTATCGGGTGTTCCAGAAGTTGTCTGGGAATTCGTAGGTTTTTATATCCCTCGTGGGATAGGGAGTGTTCCACTCCTCGGCTGGTTCCTGGACCAGATCTTCGTTCTTCTGAACAGCTGTAGGGGCAGCAGCAACAGTATTGCCGTACGGGAAAAGGTAAAGTATTTGGAGAATGTGAGGTGAATCTTTTAAAAGTCCCTCGAACGAGTAGAATCAGTGTTCGAAGATAGAGTGGACAAGGGTTAAGGGTTCAAAAATGAACGCTTCACTTAAGTCGCCGAGAAGAGTTGTCATATAGTGAACCTTGGTAACAAGGAGAACTATCAATAAACTATTAGGCGGGAGACTATCTCAAAGTCTTGCGAGATAACTCAGGCCGATAATCTTATTCGTAGACAGAGATTGTCTAGGAAGGCTCAATGTTTCAAAATAGAGGTAGGTAAAGTGATAAAGATTTTTCTAGCGTAAAAACTTATATTGATAAGATCTCTTCTCCGTTGCTTGATAATGTTCAAATAGCTCGGGAGGCACCTCGATATTTATATACCGCGTCTGGGTTGTCGCAGGCTACATCTAGTTATCATACTAACTAAGTACCTACTAACAAACTCCAGCTTGTTCCAAAAGTGCGAACACCATTTGACCTTGACAATTCTGTTATCTCACTTCAACTTCCGAATCACAACATCAAGAATTTTCCTGACGGTGCTCCCACACATCAGTTCATTGGTTATGATCCATCTTCGTCGGCATGGAGTCTTGCTTACCATTTGCATACGCAGAATGGTCTCCATGATCGAACCAACAAAGGGGCCAGCTTTGTTATTGAACCTCTCAGCATTGCAGGTATATCCTGCAACCGACATCTGCGAGGCATAGGATATCCTTGTCACGATAATCGCACAAATAGCCATTATCCCTCCATAGTCATATCGTTATCGTATGGTTCCGTCAGCATCCTATGGATGCTATTGACGTGCATGAGTGCGGGTATGCTTGATTTCTCAAACTAGCTTATCCAACAACACCATTCACTTCTGCGACTTTCATCGCGAGAGCATGGAGTATAGAGTGTGTTGTTTAACCATTGTCCGTCAAAACGTCCCGTTACTTAGTGACCACATCCGTGACTCCTGTCTTTAGTGCTCAGTAACCTTATGCGACGTCGACCGATTTGGCTCAAACCACTTGCATAAGCTCGCCAAAGAACTTCCCTCATATATCCTGCGAACGGGATCCGGTCGGACGGACAGCCGCGACGTATACCGGGTTACGAGGAGGGTTCCAATGACCATGTCTTTGGTGATGGGACACAACCATGGCGGCATCTGCTGGTGTAGCGCTGTCCCAACGCTGGTGTGGGAGGGGGGTGTTGGCTTGTCCTTTTTGAACTCAGAATCCTAAGGTAGGGTAACTATAGGTCTTTATTCACTAATGGAAGGCTAAGCCTTCCGGTATGCCTAACAGGTTGATTGTAGTGGATTTCCTGCATCTTTGAAGATTGAGAAAGCCAAAGCAAACAAGGTTCTTCCATGATGACATGTGAGTAGAGCAGTAGTAGGCAATACTTGCTGTCTAGTATGGCAAGATAATAGCTCTGTACTTTTTATGACAACTTACTACGATGTCACTAAAATGGTTGAGTGACTCCGGCGAAGGCTTAAAAAAATCAGTATCAATCCTACTATGGTATGTGGTATTTTTAGTGACCAATCGCGAAAGATGCTCCCTATTCCTGAGTTTATTGACGACTACAACTATTATAGATGGGGGGTCGATATCGCCTACCAGTTGAGGTTATATTAGTGTACCCAGTAGTGCTCTTTTCACAACTGGTATCATCAATTCTATTCTATTAGCTTCTCAACATAACTCTAGTGAACGCCTATAGAATACAAAAGACATTCCATTCCTACAGGTTAATCTGAAGCAAATACTACTTTTTCACAGCTGTGTTGCTGACCAGCTTATACAAAAAGGCCTCAAACTTCAGAATCTGAAGACAGAACCCCTTTCAACAACTCCTGCCTCTCTCTTACCTATGCCCCATCTGCAATCAGCCTCAAGCCCTCTCCTTCCATTCAGCAGTTTTCCTTCTACACTACCCTCTCCTACTCTTTACCCTCGTCTAGCTGCCACTATCCCTGCACAGAGTTCCATCCCCGAGGCCAGCACCCACAAACCCACCCTATGACCAGCAAGCAGCTTCCCTGTCCCCTAACTACTGCTCTAGTATTACCGAAAATACTCTATATACCTGATGCAAACCCCTCTCCAAAGGGCTTCAAGTCATCCCCAGTTGCCTATCCTTTACCTTCAACTCACATTCTTGAACAGTGTCTGACCCGTACCCTTTGTATTTTGTGTTGCTGGCTGAGATCGCAAGACCAGTCTCAGCAACTAAAAGTTAAATCTGGGAATCTAGTATGTCCGAAGTATAATCTCACCCTCTTTGTTGAATATTTTTTCCTTCTCCATATAACCAGTTGCTGGACATAGTTACATTTTCCTTAGTTTTTGATATCACATATTGTCAATCATTTCTCTATTAGGCTAGTATTTAACATTTCAAATATGGTTGAAATATTTCTAAGGCCAAGGGGCTAGCATATCTGAATAAGATATTCTGGTTGTTCTCAGCAATAGTTGACAGATTGCCACTGGCGATAAACTTCATCACTAATAGCTAAAGGTTTTACTGGTTAAGTCAAGGTTAATTGAATAAAGAGAGAAGTAGTAGAACGTCTGACAGTAATACATAATAGAAAAGAAATAAACAAAATTAAGAACCTGATTATCAAATAAGATATACAGTATGATATATGAGAAATACCAGAAAATTGTATTGAGAGATCCTAAGTAACATCAAGATGTATGAAAATAGGATATTTGCAGCCAATACATATTTCTGAATTTCCACTCATATGAAGTTTTGTATTGTAAATATAATAGTCTACTTCACATAGCAGCATAAGAAAGATGGTTTCATTTAATAGTAATTAAAGGTTTAAAGATAAAGGCGAAAAGCTAAATGTTTTGAGAATAAAATTAATAAATAAGATTATTGTAAAATATTTTCTCTTTAGAGGGAATTTAGAGGTAATACTTATAGAGAATTTTTAAAGATCTAGAAAGTATCCGTCAATTGTCTTATCATAATCTTTCTCACTACCATATCAGATTTGTTCAGATATAATACTCTGATCAGTCAAATTTCTTTCTTCGTTACTAACACCAAGTTGACTTAATTTCTCTTCTAATTCAGGATTTTCCCTTCCTACCGGCCAGAGTCCACCTCCCTAATCTTATTATCAGTTTCCTTGATATTCATAATAAAGTCATTTTCTCGATAGTTCTCGATTTCATACCTCTGATGAGAGTTTATCTATTCCTCAGCACTACAACTTGATGAATTGAATAATGTGTTCTCATAACTATTTCTCAAATAATCTGCAACCTTTGTCAGAGAAATATGTTTGCTGTCATAAATTGTGACTAAGCAAGAATATTGTTTCACATGACTAATGGTTACTAGTCATAGGAATATTTATATCTTGTGCTATAAAGTTATTTGACTTATAGTTTTCACATGACTCGCACATATGTGTTATCGTTATATTATAAGTTGTTGATATTTTGATGACTTACAATTGTGAGTCATAATGATGCAATGACTTTCATGTGTGACTGTTATATAAGTTATGATTGGTTTATAGTATATTGTGCAGCAACTTATAGGAGTTAGCTGATTGATTTGAATATGACTCACTATGAGTCACTAGGATTAGGGTTGTGGGTGAAGAGTCTATATAAGGGACTTGCTCACAATAGTTAGAGCTCTTCATGCAACTATCCAGATACTTTCTTACTCTTTACTTTCAAAACAAATTTCTTATCTCTTACTTTCACTTGTATGCGGGCGCCTAGTCTATCTGGATAGACCCATACACCTCTTCCTATTATAGGTTAATGGAATAGGATATGAAAGACGATAAGATAATTTTTACCTTACACTATTATACAATATTCTTGCTTGAATGAGAAGGCTCTAGGATAGCCTTATCAATTTTGAACAAATATACTCAAGTTCTATTTACACATAGACTTTAAAATAGTCTAACAATAAACGTAAGTTAGTTGTTACCCATTGCATATTAATCACCACTGAGTAGGGTTGTTATACTGGATTACAAAAAGTAAGCACAAGGCTGTCAAGCACCTAGGAGATGAATGGTATAAGTGCTTTCAAGAGAAGAAGGTAGAGTTTTACAAAGACTCCTAGGAACAGCTGGCAGTTGGGGTTCAGAAATTTGACAAGTCCCAAAAGGATGGAAAAAAGTATAAAGAAGAGCAGCAGAAACAGGGGGTTTAGGAATTAAGGCCCATCAGGAAGGAGGAGGAATAAGATCGGAAGCAAATAAAGAAATATGAGAAAGGTAATTTTATCTTAAAGGTCAGATTTCATCCTGTTAGCATTGAAAGAGATAGTCCAACTATTGAGTAGGACAATTTTCAGAAGGCAAGGGCAGCCAGACTGACATTGCAGGGAAATTTAAGTCTCTGTAGAGTCTTAGGTATAGGTTCAGAGTATAAGTCAATTTCCTAGTCTCTAATATTACTATGCAGAATACTTATCAAGGGTGCCCTAGTAGCAGAAAATATCAGACAAGCTGAAGCAATACAGCAAGGTTTAAAAAAGATAGTAAAGCAGGCAAAATTTATATAAGCCTTAAAAAAGAAAGCAGAAGGCAGTAGACTTAGCATGAGAGATATCAAATTTTGCGCTTGCTACCTCTATACTGTGGCGACACTTTATGTGGGTCATAATGATGATATAGTGATAGCGATGGAAGCAGACAATTTCTCAGATGATCAGCTTTCTGCCCTAACTGTGCTTTTTAAAATGCAAGATAGCTGGCCACATGTGCTGAGATGGAGAGTAGAGAGATCCTCATGTATTCTGGAAATCTGTTACGGATTCTGAGACTTTGTCGCCTTTCTGTTGACTCCTAAGACCAGATATAGAGTGTCAGTTGCCATGGACCAAGGATGATGAGAGTGAAAACCTTGTTATTTTATCAACTTTCTTGATCTACATATAAGCTTGCCACCACCTATTGAGCTATATGTGCAACCCAACACCATTACAATTCTGAAGCAAGCCAGCTCAACCATCCCATGCTGTAACCGGTACAGGTTCCCTAATCAAGTTTTCTCGCTTTACCATTTTGCTAGATCAAGTTACCTGGCCTTTGCTCTGTGGATTTCAGTCGCACCACAAATTCCATTTTCCCCTCAAGTATATTTAACCAGCTATACCTATCTCACTCCGAAAACATGACAAAAAGAAGCATGACCAATAAAACAAAAAAAATATTGGCTTATTTTCTAGCCTCGCTAAGGGGCCCTCCATACTAAGGTTCTATAATATGAAGAAATTTGTACTGTCGGGGCAACATTTTTGACATACAAGTAACATGCTGAACACACTCTTCATGATTTGTGATTTGTATTCTCAGAGCTTTTGGCGCCTCACTGCATAATGCCAGGGTACAGTCACGCCGTATAGCCTTTTGGAATATACCATTGCTTCAAATAACCTGAGCCATTGAACAGAACTAGACAATTTCTCTAACCACATTTTGACAGTTTATGTTTCCTGCTGAATGTTTCCACTCTCTTCATTCTTGTTATAGCGCACCTTCATTTGGTGTAGGTAGGTCGATCTTGTTTACCCAAGCCTTGGTTGGATATAAGCCTAATATGTCACTACCTGCTTCGACTCGAGTTTTCTACTTGTTTTCTACGGGCAATATATCGCTACTTCTGCCTCCGATAGGGCTATAATAGAAACAAAATTAGCGGACATTGACTCCCCAACAAATGATAACCTGTGATCCTGACATTAGAACCTTTCCCCTACCTCTGCCCCCCTAGAGACCGAAAGTGTTTGCTATGATACTAGCTTACCGTCACACAATTAGAACACCCTAACCCAAGCCCTCTGCTCTCCTTCAACCCCGTCAATCTGGATACATCTCCTAAGTAAAAAAAAAGAAAAAAAGAAAAAAAGAGTTCAGCAACCGGGATTCCCACATAGTCACCCACTGTAGTACTAACCGGTCGATACGATGCTTGTTTACCGCAGAGCGGACGGGATGCGAAATTTTCATCGTTCTGTGGCCGAACACGATGAGATCTGTTCTATTCGGGACTTTGTTCTCCACTATTGGTTGGAAGGGAGGGAGGTTTGATGAACCGTTAACTCGCATGTGTGGGACTTAACTTATGTGGAAACGTGGTGATTGGGTTTCCTTTTTATGTGAATCCTGCCCCAGCAGCTCCTCCGGAGTCATAGGTTCGAGTTGTTCTGGTCGAGTGATACTACGGGACTTCTTTTTTGGCATTGATGGTTACTCCTGGCCGAACGCCCAAACGGGATGTCAACAATGCCGAGTGATTATAATACAATTGCCTACTGCACTGATTAGTCGGGTGGGAGAAGTATCCCCTGATATCTCTACTGGGGTAATTGAATTTAGGCTCTTACTTTCATAGGGCTCCTACGGCTTACATCTACTTTTACTTTAATCAGCTCCACTAATATATTATTCCACAGTCTAATTTTCAGTCGTCAAAAGACGAGTGATAGTCTGTGATCAGGCTCCCAGGTTAAAAAGGAGGATTTCGGAGAGTCGGTATGCTACGAGCAGTAAGCCTTAACCTCCATGAATACAGCCAAAAGTGATTACTATACAACCCATTAGCCCAGTACATATCCAGGCATAAAAGTACAATCAGGATTCCAGAACCCTATTTATCATACAAGGAGCACAGAAACAAAAAATCATAGTCTGGATCTCCTTGGATTGAATTCGAGGTAGCGGTTTCTGTCAATACCCAACTTTAAAGTTATCTTCTCGCCTAGGTTGCAAATAACACCACTAATCTGCCTTCTCGAGACGGCCTTAAACCACACCCTTGCTGCCTCTTCATGTTCTAAGCCGCCCTCGGCGCACTTACTAGCCGTTTTTTTTAGTCTCCGGAATGGGGCCTCAGATAGGTGGTTTCACGAGTTATTCTATAACTGAATCACCTATCTGAGGCCCCATTCCGGAGACTAAAAAAACGGCTAGTAATATGAGGTTATGCAAGACGCTTCTAACACGCCCTTCCCTAATATATATAGATATAACAAGTGAGGTATTTGAAGAGCTGAATTATAGGATACACACGCTGAAGGAATTGATTGAGAGAGGCTGGGGGGGGTGATTGGGGTGGCCAAAGTCTCGCTTTTGGAGGGTTAGTTAGATAAACCTCTGGGTGGTAGATATCTGGGTTATTCCTGTAATACTGACTTAGAGAGTGGTTCATTGAAGGCTGGCACTTTAGGAATTACTTTTAAATAAACGCCAAGACGTATTCGAGGGTTTGATTATGGTAGGATTTCGACGTTGTTGCTCTTTCCTGTAGGTGGATGGGGGTCTCTGGTAGACGCGAAATAGACCTGCTATCGTGATCCCTCGCGAGAGCATCTAACTTGAAATCTCCGCATGAGGAGTTTTCTCTCTCTGGAGTCTTACCTAACACTTGAGCCTTTCCGGTATGTGAACGGGTGTTAGCAGGTTCGAGATAACTGCGAGAGGGTAGAAAAGATATTGCGTACTCCTTCACACGCCACCTGCTCCCCTTCCCGAGTGACGAATCTGGAAGCCAACAGTGCAGTACATCCCCATGCACACTCTCAACACGCCCTTTACATAACCCCCCAGCAAAACAATATTTTGCGAACACCCTAGGAATTTCTGGGGGCTGCCAACACCACCTACCTCAATTCCGACTCTAAAAGCACATATGCGATCCAGCTAACTAGTATCAATCTAAAACCACCGCGCCATTTCCCTCCCACTCCTCTGGCTAGGACTCCCTCCCATTCGCCAGCCTGGACCCCTCCGTCTCCACCTTTCCAAGTCCGGTAGAACCACATAAAGAGGAAAACAATCTCCCTTTCAAACCGAGGCTACGCGCCTCGCCAACCAGCGACTCGACAGCACACAAGTCACCAACCATATTTTGTGCGTAAAGAGCCTCGGCATGTGAGCCTAACACATTGAGCCTCCCGGGGCGCGAACAGAGTCTCTTTTATCCGGAAATCCTAGATTCGGAAATAAACCCTGTACGTTCTGCCCACCCACCCTGCTCCCTGTAGGTGGCGAATTAACCAGTTAATGTACGGGGACGTTAGAAGGCTTGAATAACCTTACACGGGAGTAATGATGAAACGAAGAAATCTGGCTTCCATGCTCTGGGGGGGCGACCGGGTATCGCAGGTGACAGCGGGGGAATATCGGAGCGACTTAAGAGTGCTCAGCAAGCAGTTAGTTACTTCCGCAAGATCAAGGGTTGGGTTTATTGTGCCGGGCCAAGTTTGACGGTGCGGGTCGGTCGGGGGAGTGGGATGAGAGGTTTAGTGGGTCTCGGGGGCTAATGCGGGAAATTGGGGAAGCTCTGTAGACGGATGAGGAGTGTAAGGGTGGAGGAATAGTTAGTGGGTCGAAGTGGGCGATCCTGATGGTGAGATTGTCTTTCATGTGTGCCCCCGGCGAAGGTTGTGAGAACTGGTTTTGTGATCCTTGGGTAGAGTGCACTGGATGTGGCTTGAGGGATGCTTGATCCAGGTGGGTTTCAACGCTCTCTGAACCCAAGATGTATGCGATGTGGCTCTGACAATGACGGAGCATCGTCATAGAAGGGCTGCAGGGATAATTGAAATACGTATGATTTTTAGAAACCTGACCAGATAGCTATCCCCACTATATCACCCTGCAGACCTTTAGACCCACTTTACTCTCAAAGCATCCAAGGCACCCCACAGCACGACCCCAATCATCCTTGCATCGGAAAACGGAGGATATCGTCAGAACACTCTAGCCTGGCCCCGGCAAGCCAGCCCCATCTGACGATCCTCGCCTTAGCCTGTCTGCAAACCTCATCTCACACCAGAATTCCCCACCTCATCTAAATCCGTAGATCTCCACCCGTATTCCAGAACTTAACGCATATTTCCTTATGTAGATATTAACTTTACCCTCCTCCTAGCCTGACACACGGACATAGAGGCGAATAATGGTCGCGGGGTCTAAGGCACTAGCCACGAACTCCCTAGGCATCGAGTGATAATTTATGACTGTATACGGGAGGTTTGTCTTTAGTGAATACCGATGTCAGAGAGGAATCGGGTCACGTATCAGTTTGGCTCTGAGTAGCCCTGGCTCCGAGGCTTGAGATGTGTTTGCGGGACATTGGGAGCCGGAACAACCTAATCTACCACAAGGGCAAGGCTAACAGCCAAGCAAGGGACATCTTCACTCGAGCCTTGCAAGATGAAGTGCATCGCGATCAAGGTTGAGTGAATAAGCAAGGCTCTGAATTATTAGCCTTAGTCGGCAATCTGACATCCGAGATCTCCGTCTTGCGCCGCCAACTGATACGTTATCGGAAGTCTCGGGATATCCTCAGGCTAGAGCTTGATCCCATATGCTATGGCATCGGTTCGCCACATGGGCGGGACGCAACGCCCTGCCGTGCCTGAAGCGTTCCTGAGAATCTGTGATGGGTCGAGAACTGGCCGGGCTCGCCTTACCGGGTAATCAAGTAAGGTGGGTCCACAACAGAGCTCCACCGCCCCTAGGGTTGCGCGCATGAAGACGCGCGCCCACTGAATTATCAGCATTTGCACAGTACTCGAGTACACCATATCTACGATCCCGGCTACTAGAGCTTCTACTAATTTCCCGCGATTGGCGGATGGATAGAAGCTTTACCGTGGTTCCGCCACGGCGAACATCACAGCGGTCAATGTGGATTCGGTGGGCTTAGTACATCTGGGCACTCTCGCCTGCTCGTTCATCGAAAAAACCCCGCCCATCCCTCTTGCGAACACAAACACAGATGGTGGTTAGGGCAGCCAGCCGCATCGCGCGGCGGAGGCGCTACTCCCCACTACTGCTACTGTACTGTATCATACTCGTACGCTACGCTACCGATGAATAAAGCCGCAAGGCTCGTCTTGCATGCCTTCTCGTCGACAGCCTTAGTGGCGGATGATCGACAAGAAGCGAAAGCGACAAGAAAAAAGAAAAAAGATAGGGCACCCAACCTTGCAGAGTATAGTACGGTACTCGAGTACCGGTACTGTAGAAAACCACACCCTGCGAACTCCACGTTTAACCTCGTCTCCCCACCGGCAAATGTACTCACAGGGTAGACCAACTTGATTTGCCGTGATTCGATTTGGACCGTTGGCCATTCATTTTGAGCCTACGACTTCTCGCCTGTCGTACTCTACTGTACCCGAGTTGAATAGGAGTAAGAAAAAGCAGGATATCAGGGGGGAGAACAGAAGAAAAAGAAAAAAGAGAAGCGCAAAGTTCAATCTGACATAACACAACAGGGCAAATATACCTATCCTTGCCATGAAAGCGAAAGAGAAAAAAAGGAGTTATGCAAGCCATTCATTCCAACAGCGAGATAACCTTCACCTGCATTCAATCATGGTCCCCTATGTGACACGAAAACCCCCATATCAGGAAGTCTACTCGATAAACGAGCAAGATCTACACTACCGGAATGTTACCCACCGTACTTTTTTTTTCTTTCCTTTCTCACGACAACTACCGTACTGTACCGTCCCTTCAGTCTGTCGATTTCGAGGCTGCAGTTTATGCACCGTCCCATTATAGCGCAATACGGTATTCGGAAGGAGTACGGTACTGTGCTGTACGAGTACAATAGTGCTCTACTACCGTAGCTATTCTACCGTGATAACTCTGCTGTATGGTACGGTACTCTATTGTGTTGGTCGGGAACAGGAGGGGTAAGTTACCGGTGGTCCACGGTAGTTCTTCACTGCCGAAGCGGGTGCACATACCCATATCATACTATACTACATCGATAGAGTATCTTCCCCCCGCCCCGCCCTCCCTCTCACTTCACCGTTCGCCCTCCGAGGATACTTGCCCACCGTGCTCGAAGTGTTCCATCGTGCCCCCCCCGGCAACAGATCGCCAGACTAGCTATTAGGATCTAGCTATTCTTCTTTTTCCCTTTAGATTGATGTTTTTGTGGGAACTTGTTGATGCGGGGGAAGGAAGTGGTCCGACGCGCCCTGCCTGTTTTTTTTTGGGGGGGGATGGATAGATGATGAATGGGCTACCGTAGGATAGGAGGAGGGAAGGGAATGGATAAGGAGAGGGCCTTCTCACTTTTCACTTTGGATTTGGGTTGAAACGAGACTTGAGGTTGCCTTTATCGGCAACGGTATGACATTAATATTTGCATGTAAATATGACGGGAAAAAAGAGGAAATGTACAATAGTACAGCACAGTACCATGATTCAACAATGTTTTTACTTTTTTGAATTTTTTTTAACTTCGCTTTTATTCCCGATAAATAGGAAAGGGAAAAGAAAAGAAAAAAGAGCAAAATGACTCCCCCATCCCATCCAACCCTCTAAAGAACTCCATACCTAAAAGGCAAAAGAAAAAGCCAAGCGAAGATGTTTGAAAAGAAAGAAGAGAAAGAGAAAAAAGCAAAACGCCTTCAGGAACCCCTTTCCCCCAGTACCCCTCGCAATGTATATAATATGTGATGAATAGGGATAAATGTGGGACGAAGAAAGGAAAAAAGAAAAAATAACTAGGAAATCCCGTTCCGAGAGCGTAGTTGTGGTAGTAGTGAAGGGGAGAAAAAGGTTAGAAGAATGGAATGTGAAATAATGTAATGTAGAGAAGAAGCGCCCGCGTATGTATGTCTATGCTGATGGTATGGACCGACCGATCGAGAAACAAAGCAAAACGGGAGGAAACAGGAAAAGAGAGAACTACTCCGACTCCCCCCCGCTCCCCCTCCTAAAGCTCTTCCTGGTCCTCTTCTTCCCAACCCCGCCAACAACACCCTTCCTCTTCCCCGCCGTTCCGGCACTTCCACCAGAGCCCTTCTCACTGATACTACCTTTCCCACACTTCTTCTTCGCAGCGAGGACCCCCGCGCTGCCAGGCAGGGACATCCTCCGTCCGCCCCTCCCAACTTTTCCACCGTCCGCCCCGTCACCCAAGCCCCCGAAGCTCCCGCCCCGAGATACGACTTCATCGACCAGCCTCTCCAGACAGCGCATCTGCGCGTCCGACGTTTGCAGTCGTGCCAGGATTTGTCGCTGGAAACGCACACATGGCTGTGCGTCCGCGCTTGGCGTCGTTGGCGAGGATATTGTGCTGTGCGGTGGGGATGGGGGGAGGAGGGCTTGTGGTGGTGGAGGAGAGATCGATAGGAGGGTTAGGTGGGCCGAAAGGGATTTTGGCGGTGGGGGGTCGTAGGGGCCCAACGGGGGAGTTGTGGGTCGGTGGTAGAAGGGCGGTGGAGGCGATTTTGTGAAGGAGAAGTTTTCGAACATTTTTGTGTTTTTTTGTTTCAAGTCAACCTTGGGTAAGGGTGCTTGAAGGACGGAAGGATGGATGGATTTTTTTTGTATTAAATTTTGGTCTGCGCTCGGATGTTGTTTATTTTTTTTTTGATTCGTTCTTGTTCGCAGTTGACAGGTGGAGTGGCAAATTAGCAACGGCTTCTCTTTTTATTTGTATCTTCTCCTGTTTTGTGCTGTGGTGGTAATGATGGATGACGAGAGATGAGGAAGGGGGGGGGGAACTCTGGCTTAAGTATCCGTAATCAGGGGTGAGCGATTGCCACCATCCCCTAATACCCCTACCCTGCCCGCTGGGTTTAAAAATCGTTAGTGAAGGGGGTGGTGGGGATGGCAGGAGAGGGGGGGAGGGGAGGTATGTGCACGGTGGTACGGTAGGGATGCGGGACTCAGGAGGGAGGGAAATGTGGAAGAAGAAGGTGTGCCCGCCCGTGTCCGTGTCCGTGTGGGTGGGTTCTTCTTCTGCTGGGGGTGGAATGAGTGGGTGGGACAATGCCAAGAAGATGGATGGTGTGGGGCACCCGGGTTCATTCGAGTCATGATTCAGCTGCCGGATGACGTTGGTGATTGGCCCGTGGCGCGGGATTGCGCCTCTTCTGGGCGCATCGTGAGGCGCTTTAAAAGCATTTGGCATCTCTTGTCAGGTGACAAAACTTCCATGTTCCCCCCCGTCTCCCAGTTTATGATGATTGCAGGAAGCACTCGAGTACCGTACTATTATAACAAGCACCTTCTCCTCTATCACAGATATTTTCAAATTTCCTTGAATTCTCACCGAGACACTCTCAGATCATGCTCTGCTCTCCCTTCCTTCCAGAATGTCCGCTGGAAAATTCCCTCGCTCCCCGGTGGCGGCACAAGGATAAACCTCTCAAAAGCCACGTCTACCTCTTCACGTGTCCAACGTGGCAATTCTCGAATTCTTCCTATTTAGTACTAGCACCCCACTTTCTCTCCTCATCCATCCGACAACGCGACAGGCGCTCTCATCGACACGGTTTGCTCGCTCACCATCTTCCCACCCCACAACAGCAAACGTGTTCTCCTTCATTTCGACCGTTCGACAATAAGAGACAAGGAAGAAGGGAAGGAAGGGAAAGAAGGGAAAAAATTTCTCCAACCTGACACCCATCTTCCCCCGCCAGATTTGTCTCATTTGGACGCGTGGGCCCATTCCCATATTCTCACTTTCCCGGTACACTGGACTTGAAACGGGCCTCCGTCCGGGGTCTCCTGTCAGGTAGTCCTTCCCGGACCCTTATTCTGATTAAGGCAGGGTTCAGGATTGTTAGACTTTTTAGATAAACAGCTGTTCCCCCGGCATAAGCAAATAGGAGAAATTAGTGACAGCAAACATGGTTTGGAATAACTTTTGTCGAGTTCGCTGACAACCGTTCACTGGACCGGATAAAGCTATGGCCCGGACGCTGACATCCAACAAGCACCCAGAGACACACTCTCATCCAAACAATGGACATTCAAACCACCCTGCTTTACTATATTGTAGAATCTTACTGGCAAGTCATGCCGAGGTCCCAGTGCGAATTTCCAATCGCCTGGATATTTAATCGGTCGAGATGGTGGTGCGCTATCCTAACGGCACAGTCCGGCTCTCCTCCGGCGGAAACTTTGTGAGGCCGACATCCATAACTCGCGCTAACTATCAAATTCTACGGCAAATGACGTATTCGGTGTAAAGAAAGAAAGAAAGAAAAAGCTCGCATTTTCTCTCTGACCAGCTGAAAATTTTCTTGTGCTCTAGAGTGCCCTTCCCTTGCTCGCTGACATTCATCTCATATAATGTTTGGGGTTGTCCGATGCCCTCTTGGTACGAGTATTTTCTTTAAGGCCGATCTTTTTTTAGGAAAGTAGATTACCGAGATCTAGATCTTCCCAACCTTGGGCTAGCAGTGGTGCCAACTGGTAGCCCTAACCCTGGTCGGGCTTTGTATTGGGCCTTCGGGTGCGTGCGCGAGGGAAGTAGCATTACTGGCTTGCGGATGAGTGCCTTGTTGTCGAATGTTTGGATGGAAGGTTGTCTGTCGGAGAGATGGTTGTGGTGGGTGTTCGTTGTCCATCCATGGCATTCGGCGAAGGGTGTTTGTTTCTCGTAGATGACATTATGATGAGTTGGACAGAATAACATACTCAGCGATAACTTCACCAGACAATTCTTTGGGGCAATATCGGTATATGCTAACGAGCGATCGTTCGAGGATATGACAGCCTTTCTTGAAATCTTAAGCGATCGGAGTCGTCCCCGGTCTGGCTGCTAGGGAGAAAAAAAGAAGAAGTGTCCCAACCGCAAACATGGCTGTCGCGCTAAGATCGAAACCGAATTACAAATCCCTGATAGTCTTACCGTTGATACTCAGTGTCCTTTTCAGGAGACTACCGTACCTAGTGTGAATGCGGGAAGGTGAAAGCAGTCGGACCGCCTCATCAAGACTCACTCGTCTCGGCGGCTCGGCCTGACCACAATCCTCCACAACCTTCAAACTTAGCGGCAAAGAGCCTCGACATTTGCAGAACCGTGGGGGACAAAACCGTTTATTAACTCCACACCCATTTCCCGTGAGGGGAACCGTTGCAACTGTCGCGAGGCGTTCCTCTGATATGCGTTGCACCGCCCCCGAGGCGGCTAACCCTTGGCAATTAGAATGACCATAGACAAAATAATGCCCCGCAACCTCAATCCGTCCTACCATCGACAAGTAAGATGGCCTCTCTGGTGTTCACTGGGGTGGCTGAGGAGATATAATTAGAGTCGTTTTCTTCACCAGACTGGATTGACGGGGCCCACAGTCCCGGTTGGCGGAAGTGGGTGGAAGGATTCGAATGATTTTGGAAGGGTTTGGCGACAAATAAGGTTACGCACCAGTCAGACGAGGGTGCGTCCCTCAGCCTTAGGCAATGATTTTTTTATTTTTTTTGACACGGAAGCGGGGGGAAGGCATAGTACCTGTACCAAGAAGCGGTTGCCCAATATTGGGGTGCAAAGCGAGTGTTTTTCTGGTTTATTCGTTGTCAGGTTAGGGATGGTAAGTTTTAACTATCGCTGGTTATTTTTTTAGCTTCCGGGGGCTGTGGTTAGATGCTTACTTATGTTTGAGGGGATGGCTTAATGATGAATCTCCACAATCTTGAATCGAGTTCGACGACACGTGTAGCACCCTAGTTACCGTAAATAGATTATTTCTGGGGGATCCTATCATCCTGATGATGATTGTTGCTCTGTCTGACTGCTGCAGGGACGAAGAGGAGGGGGTCTGTTCATCACCGATATTGCTTGATCTCGATGTTACCTCATCCTGAATACTGGTAAGTCATTCGTCCACGCAGAGGTCAGAGAGAAAATCGATTTATTAATCGGTCGCATGATAGCTCCTTCATAGTACCATCAGCCCTGACGGTCCGTCCGACCTACTACTCGCAATTGAATGGCGCTTGCGAACACAACTGCCATTGCATGATACCAAAATCCGGGCAGAAAAGTTAGATTTTGGAGGTAGCATCTGTGCTCACAAGCCTCACTCAGTTGCGAGTAATGTCTCCATCGAATTCCGTGGGCTCTGTCGGGTAGACTATTCTGGGGGCGACTGGCGGTGGGGTCGTCCCCCGGCTGCTCTCCGGGGTTGGCACGGAAGGCCGCAGGGGGGTTAACCACCCGCTGGTATGTACTGTACAAGGGCCGGCATGAAGATTTCGCACACACCAAAGTGGCTTACCGTCCAAAATCTTTGAAAACTGGTGAGATCGCTAAATCCCTGCCCCTTGTGCGTGCTATGATCGTGTGAGTGAGTGTGTACTTGTGCTCGGATTGGTTTATCCGCCATCAACGCCAAAACGGGCACTGTGGCGCATGAATTAACTCGAGCACAAGTTCTATTTATCGCGCTCGAGGGGGCCTATGTTTCTGGTCCAAGGAGGTGGTCAGGGAGGGATGCCTGAAGGCTGGCATGTCGTGCTGGAGATACCCTAAAACAAAAGAGAAAAAAGAAACAAGTGAAACAGTAAACCATAGCCTAAGGTCTCTGCTACTCTGCTTGTGCGACTAGAAACGCGCACATTCTGAATAGTGGTCAAACTTGGCCTCACAATGGGTGACCTTATATGTGTGCACTCCAAAAGTCCATCTCACTCCGAACGCAGCTCACGTTGATTTGTGCACTGTTAATAGTGCTAGGAAGGTGGGCCCTTTTGCACCCATGAGTAAAGCTGTAGTGCAGCGATCGAGGTAAGATACCAAGCTGATTGAGAAATTTAACCAAATATCCCCCGCTTGTTCTCTTTTTCCAAGGCGCCGAGAGAACCACGTGCACACACCGTTTATATACAACTCATGTGCAAGTTGAAATGAAACCGGGAAGGAAGGAAGCTTACTGCCGGCTGATTACAATTCCTTGCATATTTGCGAATCAGTGTTATCCCTTCGACTAGATTAGTATTCGGAATAGGTGAGGGCTACTAGAGGGTTGTGGGTATGCTAGTTCTCAAGCCGAAAAAAGAAAAAAAAAAGCCTCGGGCGGAAAGAAAATATTGAATCCATCGCAAGTGCATGGGAGAACATGCCAAAAGTAAGAGTGATAACGGGAAATAAACTGAGGGGTGTTTTGGTATAATACGCAGTGATTCGGGCTCTTAGCTATCTCAAAATCGCGATTTAGGTCCTGATTTGAAACATTCATGGTGTTTAGCTGGAAGTATGATAGCTGGATTAGGTTTTCAGATTATGATAATATTATGGGAAATTTTTATAGTGTGTGCGTGAACATTTAAGGCTACGAAATTTTTGTTTTGTGCCCTTAGGTATGATATTTTGATAGTGAATGCTAGTGAGTATTGGGGTCTTCTCATCAAGTTAAATTTTCCCCAAATTTTGATTTGGAAAATTGAAAGTTGCGGTCAGGTTTAGAAAAAGCGCTGTTTGCAAATCCAGATTTCAGATCACGTGTATTTCAAATGACGGCGCGCAAAATAAGCTCCGAGTTTGGGAAACTAGGAAGGAAAGAGGGTGGAGTCTAGGCATTTCGGCTTTTAGACGGCACATCTAGATAATATGATACAAATAAACACACTGGGTTTGCTCGGTACCTAGACGGACGGATTATCGTCTCGGGAATCTCTGAACATTGAGTGCACAGACTTTCGGGAAGGCGAAGCTCCTGGTGCCCTGCACCAGTGTTCCTCCACGCCCAGCACCCTGCACTATTATCCCATTATTTATTACCAGTCACCAGTGCCCCCCCCTGGTTTCTTTTCACCACACTCTTTCCTCCCTTCCGCCCTCTTCCGAACTCCAGTTCAAATCCAAATCCAGCTCCGCCAGCTCGCCTCTTTCTCTATGCCTCTGCCTCGTCGCTGATCAACTCTATCTCAAGCCCTTAGCTTTGCTTTATCTATCTGCATTGGACTCCTACCTACAATGAGGACTTAGCATAGTTTCCGACAGTTGCTAATAATAAACTTGAGAGGGGGCGATCGTTGGTCTGGCTGGGGTTGCCTGGTGATTTGGGGAAAGCGAGAATAATGGCAGGGAAGATAAAGAAAAAAGAAAACATGAAAAAGAGTGAGGCAAAGAGGGAGGTGTCTCGGAGGCCGAGTGAGAAATTGTGATTAGAATGTGCTGATGGCATGCGCCTTAGCCGGCTGGTATGCGTACCACCCGTTGCAGGGCCTGAAGGCTTATGGGACGCCCTTTGGCCTGCAATATTTCTGAGGAGCGCGTAGGGGAGGGGGATAAGTAGGGTGTATCGGCGTGTCTAGGAAAAGGCTAATTTGAGCAGTAGGATGGAGAGTGTGAACGCGCTCTCTTTAGCTTGACTTCGCGCAACTCTTGGTTAAAATGGAGGGTGCTAGTGGTCCAAGTGCAAAGAGAGTGACCAATATATGCAACAAACGTAATTGTCATGTTTGTACTTGATTCACACCTCTTGTGGTGAATTGGCCAAAACATGCTCAGCTAATACTCTTGTTTTTTGGGTTTCCACTACCCTTGTAGATATGGTAATGCTGGTGAATGGTACATGATGATACGTGGCTGCATCCTAGAGCGAAATGTGATCATCTAAGGATCAACTCATGACCTATGTATGTATATCACTCTGGCTCTATGCACGTACACAGGAGTGAAGGAACAACAAACTAGCTAGCTAGGGTGCTGCACCGTGCTCGAGCGCCGGTAGTCAAAGTTCTTGATCTCTCTTTCAGCCTTTTCAATTCGTTCTACTTTTTTTTCTTTCTCATTACCGTCCCGGCAAAAGTAGCCTTTTTGGTGAGTGGGACTAGTGGACTAATGGTTTAGAGGGGGACCAAGGTCTGAAGGAGAAAAGGAAATGATCCAAAGCTAAGCAGCGACAAGCTAAAATTCGATCCGACTCGGCGATCGCTGTGTACGGGGGTGCCAAAAGCTGCTCGTGTTTAGTCGGAAGATTGCATGGTGAGCTACGTGGTGAACTATTTTCTGGGCTCCATCATTGTCACGATTTTTACTCGTAATCGTATGTACTACACGTTTGTAGAGCTCCTCCACTACCCCCCTTATTGTTCTTAATATCGCCTCACCCCCCCTTCTCCCAATTACCTTATTTTAATACTCCCCTGTGAACCTCACACCTCCCTTCTTCACACCCCCTTCACACCTCCCCATTTCTCACTCCCGACCTCCCCCTATGGAGGGGCAACTGCCAACCACCGTCCCCCGGAATACCCCGGAGGTTCTAATATAGTTCTCAATGCTTCATGCAATGACTGTCGCACTCCATCTTGTGTGAGTAAGAGTGATCTCCAAACTTTGGTTCGACCCAGCAGGCTGCTGCTAAAATGTTCATCCGGGTGCATGAATTAATACCTTCCCCGCTGGAGAGCACCCTTGAGAGTTCTCCTAGAGGTACCGCTGATGCTTTCTTATATTATGACTGTGGTAGACCTCGGGAGATGTAGGGCGGGGAGACTCGGGAGCAAGTGCTTAGACTGCTTCATCCTCCTCTGGGATGGCTGCTATCGGGAGTGTCCCAAGCATTGTGTGCCTAATTTGACTTTCGTGAATGATTTACCAGCACAAGCTTCTTGTTTACGGTGTTCTTAGCCTAACATATAGAAGCGGTTTTTGAGCAAACTGAAACTGGATACGGGCCCCTGTCCTGGCGAATCTTTTCAAGTACAGAATGATGATTGGGAGGATTCGTTTGGTGGCAAAGAAGAAGACCCCCGGGTTACTGATGGGGGCTGAATCCTGAGAAGGCCCGAGGAACGGTGCTCTGTAGACTCCCTTCTGAAGACCCAATCTTTGCAGTTGTTTACGATAGTACTTCTCTTGCTCGGAAGTCTATACGCCCCATTCATGCACTTTCTGCGCATAAATTGGTTCTTCGAGAGTATCCAAACCTTGTTAAGGCTAGGCCTCATGAATATTATCCCCCGGGCTCCAGAGATTTGGCACAAGGATGGGGTTAATATTGCGGATATCGGTCCTAGCATTATTGCCCAAGTAGGGGTATCCACCCTGAGGGGGATCTGTCGAATCGGACCTTTATCCCACTCTCCGCAAACCCTTTTCGGAGGATAATTTATGACGCGGGAGATATGGTTTATCAGAAGATTGACCTGGCAGGTACAGTGGTAGCTTGCTCAAGGGCCGCTTTGAATATGAGGGTGCGAGCCGATGTCACGGCGGAAACGCGAGAAGTGGCGTCGCAACACATTCAATAAGCACTGGAGATAGCAGCGGCAACGGATCTTTTAAGCCTTCTAATGAACTTGAGAAAGATAATGAGGGCTGCTCGAGATTTGCATGGCACAGAGTATTTTGAATTTATCCGTAGAGAGAGAGTCAACACCCCTATAATGAGGGTACTGCGCGTGGCCTGTCGCATTCCCCTATGAGAATTGGACCACCTGAGGAACACCTTAGGGCTCTTAAAAGGTGGAAAGATAGCGATTTCCCGGATAGCGAGCTGCATGTCCAGATTGAAGAGCCAGGTGATAGCTATGGGTATACAAGGGAGTGGGGTTGGCGCCTACGCAAAAAGAGAATTGTAGCTACAGTTGCGTGCTCAATTCCGGGGCTTGTGGGGTTTGTAGTGGGGTGCTACTTTGGTGGGGCGGCAACTGTACAAAAAAGTCTTCAAGTCAGCAGGAATATTGTTGCGCTAGGAAATGTCAGTTTCCTTGCTGGTATGGCCTTGTCTGGGTTGGTTTTCTGGTCATTTCCCCTTTTGCATGGGAGGAAGCCATATTAACTGGTATCTCTGGCACTTGAGGTGCCTTTACAACTTCCACAGGCTCTTTCATTGCCACCGCATACCCTCTTGAACAACAGCTGGATATGTCTATGCTACCATATATGGTTTGTTTGCTTGCTTTTAGAAGAGATGCAGGTATTATCATGGGGTTTGCTGGTTTGGCTTCCTTGGCGACGATCGTTGATATGTTTGGGCCGGACACTGGGAAGTGCTGCCGGGTGGCGCTGTCTTCAATAATGCCCCCCCTACTAGGAGGGTGGATCAATACCGCCTAGCGCCCGGAGGTGAGGCAGGCACTAGGGTTGGAGCGTGGTTGGGTGTTTGGGCATGGTTCTTTGCGGCCTCCCTCTGTTTGGTTTTTTTATCGGCCAGATAATTGCCGAAAAGTTGGATCCAGCCTGGGGCTTTTGGGTAACAGCAATTGCAGATATTGTGTTGTGCAGCAGCAGCAATTCCAGAGGTGAGGCCGCCATGAAGGCGGCATGCCGAGAGAGACTGTCTGGGTGGAGCAGGAGCAGGGTGGAGAGAGGTGAGTTGGCATTGGTGATATTTGGGAAGCCTCCTAAATGGTGGTGGGAGGAGGTTTAGGCCGGATTAAAGATGATAGGTAGGGCATGTGGGCAAGCAGGTTTTCTCATTATAGCAGCGTACGCGGTCTGGGTTGTCGGGCAAGTGACTGTGATCATGAGTGTTAGGATAGGCAAACTGTCATTTGTGAATATCTGCTAATCCCCTGAAGCTCTTAGTGCCCTTCATCTCCAGCTATAGATTCAAATCGATCGATGTTGGCTTAGCCGTCCTTGCTCTTCCTACCGCTCCTCTTTTTTCAATACCATTTCAGCTCTCACCTTTCCACTTTCCTCACTTTCTGCATCTATCCGGCCGTGGAGGGCGATTAACAGCGGCCCATTCTGCACGGGTCAATACTGTTATCGTGGCTCACTTTTCTTTTCTACCCTTCTCCTTCCCACATCGAGTTTAGGTTTTACTACATCTGCTACACCCCTACGACACACTTTATGATGAGGGTAGCCTTCGCGGCTGCAGCGTTTTTCTCCGGAACGCTCGCCTTCGCTGAATGTCACCTCATTTATAGGATAACTGGGATGTCAGTGACATACCGGCAGCCAGGCTGGGTAAATCTGGTACCGCTTCAAATCGTACCAGGTCGGGAGGGCGACCGCACCGAGCTACTTGTAGTAGACCCGCGATACTTCAGAATCCCGGAGGCGCAGGTTTCGGGACATCGCACCCGGAGAATACTGCAGGTATGGTTGTACTGCGCTGGCTATCATTGGTTCTAGCCGCCTTAGATGTTGGTGTCTCTGGCCTTGTTGAGCAAAACATCGGTGTAAGGAACTGTGTAGCGATATGGGCTTGGGTCGGCTTCTTGCTGACAATAGGATTGGTGACTGTTTTGTGGAGAGGATGGAGGCATCAGGTTTTGGTTCTTGAGGAGGGGGTTATGTCTGAGAGGTAGTGCCTTGTAGGGCTGTTGCAGAGGGGAGATGGACGAGGTGGAGTGAGGCCGGGGGTAGGCGGAGGGATGAGATTGGGGACTAGTGTCTAGGGAGGATTACGTGGTCGAATTGAGTTAGCTGACCCTTGCCGCTCCTTGTTGTAAAGTATTTCGTTGGGTACTGGTAGGCTGGGGTTACTGATTGTTTGTATTCATATTACTCCTGAAGCCCGCCGTTCCCTAGCCCGTCTCCCTAATTTTCGGTGCTGTAACCCTGACCCATTGTTTCTAGTCTCAGAATAGGGTAGTCTTTTGCCTCCGTCACTTTGGTCATTAAAACTTCAGGTGCCATGGGCGATCCCAATGCGTGTAGCCGAGGGAGTACGGAAACCGACTTAGAACATCTATAAAACGTTTCACAATGTCCAACCAGTTCCGGAATCCTAACCTAGCCTAATACACACCAAGTCTTAATGGTGTTTCCGAGTTCGCCTACCTATCACCCTGGTTGATACATGTCAGATCATACACTCCCATCCCACATCGCCTTAAACCGTTTGCTTTTGTCTCCAATGTGTATTACAAACCCGGTTACTCAGAGCTTTGCTAATCTCAATCCCGTCTCGCCCTGGTTAGCTGGATAACTCAGCATTTATCATGAGAGCTCACTCGCCACGACCCTATCAAACCTGTTGGAGATCACACAGGAACGGCCGGAGTCCAAGTGAAAAGTAATGGGACTGATCAAGTGAACGAAAGAGAAAGAGACGGATGCTATGTTGCTTGTCCTACAAACGCGCTTGAGACTGCTGTGCTTATAGTAGTGTGCAGTTGTAAATATACATCAAGATGACCGCTGCCATTTCCCAGATCCGCTTGACCATTGGCCGAGCATATCTGTCCTAGGTCATCACACTGAGGTAGTACATCGTCCACACTGAAATCCAGTAGTTTTAATAGTTACCCAAAGGATCCACGACGAAAGAGCTAAAAGTGCGATGACTATAAACTGCATACAGCGGGACCGTTCGCAGACAACCCCCCCCAGATCACACACCCCACCTCCGTGTCCAAGGTATCTGACCCAGTTGAATGGTTTCCATTGTTTCCGGCTTGGGTTTGGTGGATGGGGGCGGGTGACTGTGGGGTAGGGAGTATGTGCTTTGAAGGGTGGAATGGAAGAGGAAGAGCCGGCGATGATTTGTTAATTGGAGGGGGGCGAGGGGTGAGACGAGATTCTAGAGGGGGTTATATATTCGATCAGAGCCTATCGGAGAGGTTTCACATCTTTGGTCACCGCTCTATGGCTATTATTAACTTTACTATTGTTAAATTTATATATTATCACTCGTGTGGAGCTGAAGTCTATGTGGGTGAATACGCATATTATTTGGAGCATGCTAGCGCTTCAGTGACTCCGCCTGCTACAGGAACCCCCGACTTCTGAATAAATACTAGAGTTCAGGGATTTACAAGAGCGTTGAGTTATTACCATCATTCCACGGATTCCTCCCCACGCTTTTTATAAGAAACTGCTTTCTAGCGAGCATAATAAGTCTGGTACTAGCTCTTTAGTGAGCTACATGGCCGGACTGGCTAAAGGTGAGGAAGCGGAGGAGCATGTTAGATACTTTATTCGTGCGTTAGATAGGGTTGGTGATTGTAATAGGGCGCAATACCGTAGACTTAAACTAACCAACGCATTGGAGTTGGACGTGGAAGGGAATGATTTTGCGAATGAACCTTGTTCGAATCTTTACTGTAGATGTTGCGCAAATGCTAAAATCTCTGAAAAAAAAGAGCCAAATTGACATATTGCGCTATAAGGATAATCTACCTCTCTCCTAAATTTCCTCACTTTATCCTCGGACCTCAATTCGGATTTCCGGATTTCCACTTTTTTGAAGCATTCCGGCTAATTTATTTCTTGTCCAGCCCACTTCCGGTGAGTTATGCTAAGGATTAGGGGGCTTGCGCCCTACGTCAATTCTTTAAACTATCCTAGTGTTATACTCTATACACCGAATCAAGTGGTAGCGGGAGCTTGATAGGAGCTCACCTCTTCGGGTTGCTTGGATTGCCTCTGGTGGGGGGTTCACGGTGAAGTCCAAATTAAATTTAAGGATTCGACACATCATGTATCGATAGATGAGTGGTACCTGTATAAACTCCCACTAGTGCTGTGAAAATGTACCGTATTGGATTTATTTTCTTTTGCTCCCGGGTGCGATTACATTGACTTAAAATATTAGTGTTTGATATCCCGCAAGCTGCTGTTTGACTCATTTCTTCGTGGTGGTACGGTACTATTTTTGGAATAAGAAGATTTTGCGCCACTCTGGTTCAACCATCTTTGTGGCATTGTGCTACGATAGCTGCTAGCTAGATGGCGAAAAAAGACAATCTTGATTTCATATATTATCTAATCTAGCAACTGCTACCGGTATCTGGGACTGCAGTTTTTTGTTTTTTTACAAACTCACTTGTGTTTTCTAAATTCTTCATTCTACCTAGTATCGTGAACCAAGTATAATAAAGCATGGTTGGTTTCAACAGGAAGCGAGGAAAGAAATGACTGAACTGTATACGTTCATGTCGGTATAACAGTTTACGACAGGACTCCAGCCGTGGGTTATGGATTACCCACACATTCGCAGGCTCGCAACACCTCAGGACACCGAGGGGTCCAGAACCCCCCCCTTGGAATTAGGGTGGAAAAACATAGCGAAAGGATTCTCTTTTAGCCATTAGCTGAAACAATTTAAAGGAAAACAACTGACCTTGCCAGGAGAGGAAACTCCAACGTCTTCCTGAGTTTCTCAATAGAGGGATCCAGCAGGAAATATAATCCCTACCAAAAATACCAAGCATGACAGGAGAGGCTTGATGCGAACCTCAGGAAATTTTTGAGTTCCAGCAGTAGGACATGATGCCAAGATGACCTGAAGGCAAGTGCGCAACAGCTTGAGACTGATGGAGTAACCCCATCGTGGTATGTCAGGTTAGGGCACACTTATAGGTGTGAGCAGGGCTATGACCAGACCGCACGGCGGTGACTGGTGTTGTGTGGTAGAGTGCGCCCACTGTGCGGGCCACCACAAACTTGTACTTAGTCTGAGCTGCGTTCCCTTTCTCTTTAGACATCGCACTTCTCATCTACACTCCTTTTAGCCAACACTTGTCATATACATCGAATATCGAACACATCTCAGTTTTCCTACACTCAGCGTTCCGGGTTCCCACTTCTCACGACGACAGCTTCACAGCTTAGTCACTCGGTGCTTGCGGCGGCATATTTCTCTGCGCTAGATCGGAGCCTCCATCAGAGACATGGCCTGGCCCAGGTTATCGTAGTATTCAAGGATTGTCAGTAGAAACAGTAGTGACCATGCTCATCATGGTTTAGATTTTGCCTTGGCCATTGTTTACATATTGGTGTTTCCAGCAGGGATAACCACTACCCCTACTGCCCACCATTGGGTGGTAGGGGTGTTCACGATCCTTACAGAAAATGCCAACTGTGAGAACTTGGTATTTCGCCTTTCCTAATTTATCGTCGTTGCTGTGGTTACGACGTTTTCTGCAGGGATTGGGTTTGTCTGCTGGATCCCTCTAATCATTCTGATTTTTTCGCATTAGTTTGCTAACTACCGGGCCTGGAACTCGGGTATGCAGCTGTGACTTACGGCACTCGTACCGTACAGGGCTAGTCTGCTTCAAGTGGATAAAATACCAGGGGAATTGACCAACAAGTAAGGTACCGTAAAAACTGAAATAAAAGAACCGTGTGCTATGTCGTTGGAGTTGCCTCCTCTGGTAAGGTCTGGTGTTTTTTTGTTTTTTTATGACTCTCAGGCGGCCTGAGCAGCTCTGTTTTTGCTGTGTTTTTAGCCCCTTTTCTCAAGTGGGTAATTCTCGACTACATAGCACCCGGTTCTTTTATTTGAGTTTTTACGGTATCATAACCGACCGTTGGTGCTGCAGGAGAATTTAGAAATAGGTCTTACGTGAGCCTGCGACACATCCAGACCTACCGTGCCACAAATGACCACCCGTCGGCCGTCTTCCTGCCCCACCAAAACTACACTCCAATTATTCCTCGACAATTGCGGGGGTCTAGTCCTACCGTATAACACCCCGCATCCTCCTATGGACTGCCCCCTCCCCTGTAAATACCCCTCATCACACAACGTCGTCACGTCGTCCTAAACCCGCCTGGATCTATTACCGCTCTCCTCTACCTGCTAATGAGTAGCAAGTTGTCTTCTTCTCTGCCAGGAGGGCGCTAGTGCAACCAGATTACCATTCATATCGTGCGCCCGTAAGAATTCACTTCCTCACCACCACAGTACCGAACTGCAACTTCCTCCCTACCTTGGGCAGGCGGGAACTCTGTGTGGGGGGGGGGCACTGTGGTGCCGCAGTCTACCCGCGCTACGCAGAAGTGGGCAGTGCATTTTTCGGGCATCTGGGTTTATTACCGAAAGATATCCAAAGCGAACCACACCGGGTCGGGATCAGGCGGGGGGTGGACCGGCGAGGTCCTTTCGCCTTGTGAAGGTTGGAGGATATCGCGCCAGTTATTCTGTGAGTAGGATACGAACAGAGTGAGCGAGGTTAAGAATATGCGGACACTGTACTAGTGAAGATTTTGCTTTTACATTTTCGCAGGGGCTTCATCCGGGTGCTTATATAAATAATTTGCACTAGTGCAAACATTCCAAACACAAGATCTCTGCAGCGGCTCCGCGGCATGCACTCGAGGATCCTGGAGGAGGTAATACCGGCACTCGAACACAATACGGTAGCCGACCACGGGCGGCCCGTTTACCTAATCATCAAGCTTTGGGGTTTGGGTAGTATAAGCTTGTAAAGCTAGGCGGCCGCCTTTCAACCGGGGTCATTTTCTGATAGGCGGGCAAAGGTTCCTAACGTTACCCAAATTTTTACCGTCCTACTGTATCGCATGTTCTTGTTACTCGAGTGGATGGTAAAAACGTGGCGTTGCTTCGGAGGTTATACAGTATACGGTAGTTTGCAAATTCCACTACCGTAGGCGCCAGACGGCGCGCTAGGAAATACCAGACCATTTGGGATACTTGCCCGCGCACTTCCAACCGTCAAGCCCTCCTTTACGGTCGATAGTACTGTACTCGGGTGTAAGGGTATTTGGGGCCCGGTTACACAAACACCTTCGCGCAGCGAATTGCTCGAAAACACAGCAAAAGTGCTTGTATCACCGGTCCCGACTTTTTGCCGCCACCAAAAAATCCTCACCACTCATCACTCGAATTCCCTAATCCGGCTTAGTGCACATACAAATTCCGCGCTTCGTAATGGTGGGCCCGACTTTTGTCTACCCCCGAGTACAGTACACTACGAGTACTGTTCACTTTATCCTCATCCCCCACATGTACCATCTCCAGCTTCTAGGCCGCTGTCAACAGGTAAACGGGCCCAATGTTTACCGTAATTATAGGGTTGCCCTAATACCTGGAGTATGATACGGTATCATAATAATAATAATATTATACCTTGCTGGAGTTATACTTGGCAACCCACCGTGCGGCCGCTTCTGGAGATCCTCCGGGTAAATGGGATAGAGGAAGAGGCATCCCGTGTAGCTTTATGACTCGAAGCATTTGCTGAGGATGGGCAAGCATGGAATCGACTTTGCGCAGTGCTCGAGTACAAGGGGGTAGCAAAAAGTCGGGCGCACTTCCAAAAAGAGATAGGTCCGTTGTATGCAAACCTTTCCAAACTAGGAAATTCGAGTGATATATAATGAGTGGATTTTGGTGGCGGCAAAAAGTC
>Ga0307509_10002287_pt1 | contig 31311 bp, 22 predicted proteins | sample 10_EM_MG_FD_202245 | JGI IMG/M metagenome (GOLD analysis project Ga0307509, IMG submission 202245) | Populus trichocarpa ectomycorrhiza microbial communities from riparian zone in the Pacific Northwest, United States - 10_EM | ecosystem: Host-associated > Plants > Roots > Unclassified | place...
CGCCCCCCGGTGCCGCACCAACGGCGCCCCCCGGTGCCGCACCAACGGCGCCCCCCGGTGCCGCACCAACGGCGCCCCCCGGTGCCGCACCAACGGCGCCCCCCGGTGCCCCGCCGACGGCTGCGCCGGCCCCCACGCGGGCAGCCGGGCAGCCGGACGCCGGTCCTGCCGAGGACAACGACGTCGTCGCGGTGCCTCCTGCACCCGAGTCCGCCGGTCCCGGTCCGACGCCAAGCCCCGCGCTTGCGCCGGTCCCCGCGCCCGAGGCGCCCGTTGCGGGCGGTGCCCGGACACCAACGGCGGCGGGCCCGCCGAAGGCCGAGCAGCACCTCCCCGAGGTCCGCGTGACGGGGGTCCGTTCGCCGAGCTACCGAGAGGGTGAGGCCAGCGTCGGCACGAAGGTCTCGGCGCCGCTGCGCGACATCCCGCAGTCGATCCAGGTGCTGCCGCGCCAGGTGATCGAGGACCAGGGCGTGGTCCGTCCGCACGACCTGGTTCAGAACGTCAGCGGCGTGTACCGCGGCAACGCGGTGTTCGGCGACAGCTTCATCTTCCGCGGGTTCGCCACCAACGAGTTCCTGCGCGACGGCTATCCGGATCGCCGCGGCTCGATGCGCGACACCGCCAACGTCGAGCAAGTCGAGGTCTTGAAGGGGCCGGCCTCGGTGCTGTTCGGCCGCATCGAGCCTGGCGGCACGCTGAACTACGTGACCAAGCGGCCGCTGTTCGCGCCGCTCTACGCGGCGGAGCTGAAGATCGACTCGTACCAGATGGTGCGCCCGACCGTCGACGTCTCGGCGGTGACCCCGGACCGATCGCTCGGGCTCCGGGTCAACGGCGCGTTCGAGCACGGCGGCAACTTTCGCCAGCACTCGTTCTCCGATCGCGGCTTCGGCTCGGCAGCGCTCGCCTGGCGGCCGGTGTCGGGCACCCAGGTCTCGGTCGATGTCGAGTACCTCTACGACCGGCGGCTACTCGACCGCGGCGTCCCGCGGTTCGGCCGCGGCCCGGCGGACATTCCGGTCGATACCCTGATCAGCGAGCCCGATGACGATCGGGTGCTCAACGAGTGGGTGACCGGCTACACCGTCGAGCATCAGCTGTCTGCCGACTGGCGCGCCAAGCACGCGCTGCGGTTCAACGGCTCGGCGAACCAGGACCACCGCACCCGGTTCCTCCAGTCCGCCAAGCAGATCGCCGGCGACCCGACCTGGGACGGCACGATCAATCGCGATCTGCTCCTGCGCGACAGCCACGAGAAGGAGCTCACCACCCAGCTCGAGCTGATGGGCGACGCGGCGCGCTGGGGGACGCAGCATCAACTGCTCGCGGGTCTGGAGCTCGACCTGTTCTACGCCAAGGACGACACCCATCAGGCCAATGACATCGTCGCCTCCAACAGCGTCAACATCAACCATCCGGTACTCGGCAACTTCGTGCCCGTCGGGCTCCGGCAGTCGGCGCTCAGTGACAGCACCGTTCGCGGCGTCGCGGCCTACGCGCAGGATCTGATCTCGCTCGGCGCGCACTGGAAATTGCTGGTCGGCGCGCGGTTCGACGTGACGCACAACGGCTCCGACGATCACATGACCGGCGCCGAGAGCGAGGCCGACGCGAGCTCGCTGTCACCGCGCGCGGGTGTGGTGTGGCAGCCGGTTCAGGAGATCTCACTCTACACCAGCTATAGCCAGTCGTTCGTTCCCGTGATTGGCCAGGACTTCGAGGGCCACCTGTTCGATCCGACGACCGGAAAGCAGGTCGAGGTCGGGGCGAAGACCGAGCTGCTCGACGGCCGCGTGACCACCACGCTCGCCGCGTTCCGGATCGCGAAGAACAACATCTCGGTGACCGACCCGGTGAACAGCGGGTTCAACCTGCAGACCGGCGAGGTGACGAGCGACGGCCTCGAGGTCGACGTCGCCGCGTCACCGATCGAGGGCGTGAACGTGATGGCGAACGTCTCGGTCATCGACGCCCGGATCACCGAGGACTCCAACGCGGCGCTGATCGGCAAGCGGCCGGCCAATACGCCCAGCACCGGCGCTGGCTTCTGGGCCAGCTACCGGCTGCCGGCATGGGCGGACGGCGTTGGCGTGGGCGCCGGCGGGAACTACGTCGGGCGCCGCCAGGGCGACCGCCAGGGCAGCTTCTTCCTCCCGGCCTACACGCGCTTTGACGCCAGCGTCTGGTACCGGCAGAAGTCGTGGCGAGTGTCGCTCAAAGCCGACAACCTGTTCGACAAGCGTTACTACGTCTCGTCCCACGACACGCTCGGGATCTATCCGGGGGCGCCGTTCGAGGTCCGACTCTCGCTCGGATACCAGTACTGATGTCGTCGCCGTCGCCAAGGCCGTGGCCGCGCGTGGTGGCCCGCGTGCTCGGAGCGCTGGTGTTCAGCTACGCCGTGTCGGCGGGGCTCGTGGCGCTGGGCGCGGTGGCGTTGCCGCGGGCGACGAGCCTGCCGACCGGCGAAGCGGTGGTGCTGTCGAGCATGTTGGGGTTCCCCGTGTTCGTCGCGGCGCTGCTCTGGGCGTTCTCGCAGCGGACGCTGGGGTTTCGCCGATCGATGGCGTGGTTGCATACCTGGTCGGGCGTGGTCCTCGGCGGCGTCCTGTTCGCCGTGTTCTGGATGGGCACGCTCTCGGTGTTCGACCGCGAGATCGATCGCTGGATGATGCCCGCGACGCGGCTGCCGGCGCCGCCCACCCAGCTGGCGCTGGACACCCTGGTGCGACCGGTCGCCGAGCGGCTCGCGCCGCGGTCGTCGCAGTGGCAGATCTCGCTGCCCACCGAGCGCGTTCCCACGCTGCAGCTGCGCTGGAAGGACGCCGCGGGCGACAACGTCGTTCGCGACATCGATCCGACCACGGGGGCGGTGCTCGGCAGTGCTGGGACGCTCGGCGGTACCGGCTTCATTTATCCGTTCCACTACCGCTTGCACCTCAGCTTCCTGGATCTCGGGTCCTGGCTGGTCGGGCTGGCGGCGGTGTGCATGCTGGTGGCGCTGGTGTCCGGGGTGGTCATCCACCGCAGGCTGTTCCTCGACTTCTTCCGCTTGCGTCCGACCAAGCGCACCGAGCGGGTGACGCTCGATCTGCACAACCTGAGCGGCGTCGTGGCGTTGCCGTTTCACTTGATGGTCGCGCTGTCGGGGCTGGTGATCATGTTTGCCCTCTACTTCCCGAGCGGTTGGCAGGCGGCGTACCACGGCGATCGCCAGGCGTTCACCGCCGACTCCGCAGGTACCTACAAGCGCGATCGTGCGAAGCGCCCCGGGACCCTGGCGTCGCTCGACGCCATGACCGCAGAGGCTCGGCGGCTGTGGGGGCACGGCGAACCGGCCCAGGTCCGCGTCTGGTACCCCAAGGACGCCAACGCCTACGTCGAGGTGCGCCGCTCGGTCGACGACCGCGTGACCATGGACCGGGAGGTGATCTACTTCGACGGCGCCAGCGGATCGGTGCTGTCGCGATCGGAGCTGGGGCCGGTGATGACCGCGCAGCGCTTCATCGAAGGCCTGCACATGGTGCAACACCGACACTGGACGCTCCGCGGGTTCTACTTCGTGGCGGGCCTCGCCGGCTGCGTCCTCGTCGCCACGGGCTTGCTGTTCTGGCTGTCCACGCGCCGGGCGCAGCACGCGCCGCAGCCGCTGGCCGTGCGGGTCGTCGAGGCCCTCGCGGTGGGCGTGATCGCCGGCATCATCGCGGCGACGATCGCGTTCTTCGTGGCAAACCGGCTGTTGCCGCCCGACGCGCGGTTCGCCGGGTTCGAGCGCGCCGACCTGGAGATGTGGGTGTTCTATCTGGTCTGGCTGTCGAGCTTTGCCCACGCTGCCTGGCGCGGGCACCCCGCCTGGGCCGAGCAGAGCCTCGCCGTGGCGGTGCTGGCGATCACCGCGGTGCTGCTCAACTGGATCACCACCGGACACCACCTGCTGTTCAGCGTGCGCCACGGCTCCCATGCGGTGGCGGGGATGGACCTGCTGCTGCTCGCGGGCGCGGCCATCGCCTGGCGGGTGTCGCGCCGGCTGCGGCGCCGGAGCACGCGATTGGCGACCCTGGCTCCGAGCCTGTCCGCCGAGGCCGCGCCTGAGGTCGACGCCGACGCCGACGCCGAGGCCGAGCATGCTTGACGTGATCTGGCTGGTGCTCGCCGCGGCCGCGAGCTTGCTCGGCTTTGCCTGCCTCGCGCTGTCGCTGCCGCATCATGGCCGGGCGGTCCGCGGCGCGGCGCTGCCAGCTGCACGCGCCAGGCGGCTACGCGCATGCGGCTATCCGCTACTCGTCGTCAGCGGCGCGTTCTCGGTGCTGCGAGACGGAGCGAGCTTCGGCAGCGTGCTCGCGGTGATGGTGCTGATCACGAGCGCCTGGGCGGTGGCCTTCACCCTGACCTGGCGCCCGCACTGGCTACGTCCCCTGGCCTGGCCGCGGCGTGCGTCCGCTGCGACCCGCGAGGTCTCGGTTGCGTCGCTGGTGACGACCGTGGTGTGCCTGACGTGCCTGATCGTCGGGGTGCTGGGCTTTGCATGCCCGATGCCCCGGCCCGCGGTTCGCCCAGCCGAGCCACCGCCGATCGTCGTCGAGCAGATCGCCGAGCGCGCCTCCGTCGAGCTCACCGCGGAACCGGCCGGGCCGTCGGCCGCGCCCGAAGCTGCGCCCGCCGATCCGGTCCGGCCGTCGCCGCCGGCCCACGTGGCAGCACCGCCACTGCCTGCGTTGATCGCGGTGACGCTGCCGGGCGCGCAGACCGACTTCGTGCTGCCGGTGCAGGTCCGTTCGCACCTCGCCGACACCCGGCCGTCGAGCCATGCTCGCCAGCCCGGACCGGTGACGACCGCGGCGGCGGCGCCTGCGCCCGTAGCGCAGATCCTCACCTTCGGCGAGGGCGAGGGCAAGCAGCCCGCGCCGGTGTACCCCAGCCAGGCGCTCCGCGAGGGCCAAGAGGGGGCGGTGGTCGTCAGGTTCCAGCTGGGCGACGACGGTCGGGTGCGCTCGGCCGAGCTCGCACGACCCTCGCCGTGGCCGTTGCTGAATAGCGCCGCGCTGCGGGTGGTGCGGGAACGCTGGTCGTTTCGGTCCGGTCGCGTCCGCCTCTACGAGGTCTCGATCCACTTCGAACTGAGCAAATGAAAGCCAACCGATGAATCCCGCTGTAGATCTGTTCGTCAAGGGCGGCCCGCTGATGTGGCCGATCCTCAGTTGCCTGGTCGCCGCGCTGGTGGTGCTGGCCGAGCGCTCGTCGTGGTGGTGGCAGCTCGGACGCCGGCGCCGGCACGGCACCCTCGAGGCGTCGTTCGCCGCGCTCGCCGACGGCCGGTTCGCGGACGCAACCCAGCTGACCTCCGACCCCGACGATCCGTTCCTGTCGACGGTCAACGAGGGGCTGAGGCACGCGCACAGCTCGTTCCTGGGCGCGATGCAGCTGCGGGCGACCGACGCGATCGAGCAAGCCGAGAAGCGGCTGTGGATCCTCGGCACGCTCATCACCCTGGCGCCGCTCCTGGGCCTCTTGGGCACCGTCACCGGCATCATGCACTCCTTCAACTTCGTGGGCGACGAGCAGCTGGCGGCCTCCAAGGTCAGCGGTGGCATCGCCGAGGCGCTGATCGCCACCGCCGGAGGACTGGGCATCGCCATCGTCTGCCTGGTGCCCTACAACTACTTCAACCGGCGCATGGCTCAGCTGCGCGCGCAGCTGGAGCGGACGATCAACCACGTCGAGCTCCTGGTGGAGTCGGCCAAGCACCACGGCCACGACGTCGAGCAATTCGCCCGGACCCTGGTGCCATGCCCGTGAAGCTGGGGTCGAGGTTGGCCCCCGAACCGGAGGCGCGGATCGAGATCATCCCCCTCATCGACATCATGTTCTTCCTGCTCGCCGCGTTCGTCCTGGTCAGCCTCAGCGCGGTGAACATGAAGAGCATGAAGGTGGATCTGCCCACGGCCACCGCGGCGGCGCCGGTGACCGGTCACGACTTCGCCAACATCTCGGTGGACAAGGCCGGCCTGGTCTATCTCGACGCCAAGCCGATCGGCAATCACGAGCTGGTCGCGGCGCTGTCGACCCTGCGGTCAACTCACCCGGATCCGCGGGTGTTCATCAGCGGTGACAAGGACGTTCGCCACGGCGACGTGATTCGTGTCCTCGATCTGGTCCGCTCGACAGGCATTCAGAAGGTGGCCTTCGAGGTGCGCGAGCTCGCCGCGAGGCCCCGGCCATGACCCGCTGGATAGAGCCGTTCAACCTCCTCGGGGTGCTGGCGCTGGCGACGCTCTGCGGGTTCCAGTGGCAGACCAACCGTTCCGTGAACCTGGAGGTGCACGCGATGGCGATCGTCCGCCAAGAGCTGGAGGTGAAGCTCGACGAGCGGGACCGGAAGATCAAGGGCTGCGCCGCCGATCTCGACAGCTTCCGCCAGCAGGTGACCTTGGCCAAGACCGAGCTCGAGCAGACCGAGACGCGATCGAGCACGACCGCGCGCGCGGTGGCCCAGGCCGCCCACGAACGGGACGCGCTCAAGACCAGCGTCGCCGACTGGGCCAAGGCGATGACCGCACGCGACGCCGAGCTGCAGGCGGTGGGCGCGCAGCTGCGAGCGCTGGCCGCCGAGCGCAACGACGTGGTGACCAAGCTCAACGACCTCGGCGAGAAGTACCATCAGGTCGTACAGACCCTGAACGAACGCACGCGGCAGCTCAACGAGCTGGCGGAGAAGTACGAGAAGGCCAGGGCGCCGTGATCGGCTGGCCGCCGGCGGCCCCGCCGATGCAAAGCGACGCGCGATGTGCTGTGCACAACGACGGCATTCGCTCGAACGACAACGCCATTCGCTCGAATGCCAACGGCAAGCCCGGCACCGGCGATGACACGCCACGCTTGTCGACGATGGTGGCACCGGCGGCAGTGTCCGTGCGCCCCATCACGGAAACGATACGGAGCACGGTGCGGTGACTGGCCGACGCTGCGTTTCGCCGGGCATCCGCGGCGTACTCAGGTGCCCTTCACCTTGCGAAGCCAGAGCTCCCAGGGGCGTGACAGGGTGCCGTTGTTGGTCTCCTCGGCCTGCTTGGCCTCGTCGGTATCGAGGTAGATCACCTTGCCGCCGAGCGCCATCGCCTGGCTCTGCAGCTTTGCGTTGAGCTCGGTGTACACGCTGCGGAACACGGCCTGCCGAATGTCGCGGCCCACCACCACGGCGCCGTGGCCTCGCATCAGCGCCACCGGCGCCGCACCGAGTGCCTTGGCGAGCGCGCGCCCGAGCTCGGGGCTGCGGATCAGCATGTCGGTGGCTTTGCCGGTGGCCTTGCGGATGTCGAACACCGGCACCCCGGCGCCGAGGAAGCCGCTCATGTGATACAGCGGACGGAGCACGATCCCGGTCACGCCGAACGGAATCAGCGCCGGTGAGTGGCAATGAACGATCGCATGGACGTCCGGCCGTGCGCGGTAGATCTCGGCATGGATGAAGCGCTCCAGGTACAGCTTGACGCTGGCCGGCGCCGGCGTGTTGCCGTCGAGATCGTGGTCCAGCACGTCGGCCGCGGTGACCTGCTCGGGCGCCAGGCTACGCGCCATCAAGAACTTGTTGGGATCGGCGGGGTCGCGAATGCTCACGTGCCCGTAGCCGTCCACCACCCCCTGGTCGGCCAGGATGCGGTTGGCCGCGACCACGTCCGCAACCGCCTTGGCGTAGGCGTCCGCGTCCGGCGTCGCGGCGAGCGCGGGCTGTGCGTGAGCGAGGTCGGGTGCAGTTCCGGACAGGCCCAGCGCCGTGCCGACGAGACAGACGAAGTAGACGAGACGTCGATGGCTCATATGCGCGTCCTCGTGGAGTGCCTTTCGTGCCGACAACCTACGTGAAACTTGCGAGTGCATGCAATGCGTTGATCGGGTGGGACGGCGCTCGTCGTCGAGTCCACGCTGCCACCAGGGTTCGTGTTGCGGCCGAAGGGTGGGTCGAATCGCTGCGTGCGGACGTCCGCGCGATCCCTGCCGCCGCGGGGATGATGCGCCCTCTGGATGTTTGCAAAGTCAATAAATACAATAGCTTGATCGTTTGATCGGCGCAGCGCCTGCGTGGCGGGCGGCCGGGACCGGGCCGCGCCGACGGCTCGCACGTCTCAATGAGCCGGTCTGCGGGCGCCGTTTCGGCACAACGGCAATACCATCCGACGCACCCCATGCCCAAAGAGCTGACCCTCCGCGGCCTCGTCCTTGGCTCGCTCATCACCTTCGTGTTCACAGCGGCGAACGTGTATCTCGGCCTCAAGGTCGGGCTGACGTTTGCTTCGTCGATTCCGGCGGCCGTGATCTCGATGGCCGTGTTGAGCATGGTCAAGGACTCGTCGATCCTCGAGAACAACATCGTGCAGACCGTCGCCTCGGCGGCCGGCACACTATCGAGCATCATTTTCGTGCTCCCCGGCCTGGTGATCGTTGGCTGGTGGACCGGGTTTCCGTTCTGGAGCTCGAGTCTGATCTGCATCGCAGGCGGGATCCTCGGGGTCATGTTCACCATCCCGTTGCGGCGGGCGCTGGTGACGACGTCCGATCTGCCCTATCCAGAGGGCGTCGCCGCGGCGGCGGTCTTGCGGGTGGGCGCCGATCAGCGCGGCGAGACCTCCGGCGGCGCGGGCGAAGCGCGCGAGGGCCTGACCGCGGTCATCTACGGGACGGTCGCGTCGGCGGCGCTGGCCGTGTTCAACGCCACGCGCATCGGGGCGGCCGAGATCGCGGGCTTCTTCGGCGTCGGAGGCAATACGGCCAGTGGCTACGACATCGGGTTCTCGCTCGCGCTACTCGGCGCCGGCCACCTGGTCGGACTGTCCGTCGGCGTGGCGATGCTCGTCGGGTTACTGATCTCGTGGGTCGGCGCGCTGCCGATCCTCACCCATCTTCAGCCGCCGGCCGCCGGCGTCAGCTTGGTGGAGCACGCCGAGCACATCTGGCGTCACCAGGTCCGGTTCATCGGCGCCGGCGCCATCGCGATCGCCGCGATGTGGACGCTGGCCAAGCTCGCCAAGCCCGTCGTCCAGGGGCTGGTCAGCACGTTGGTCTCCTCGCGAGCCCGGACCGCGGGCGACGAATCCGACCGCGACTTGTCTCCGGCGTGGATCGTCGGTCTCACGCTGCTCTGCCTCGTGCTCGCCGGGGGGCTCGCGGCGGCGTTCATCGCGGGGACGCCGCTGGCAGCGTCTACCACGACGCTGCTGGTCATCGCGGTGCCGTTCGTGCTCGTCGTCGGGTTCCTGATCGCGGCGATCTGCGGCTACATGGCCGGGCTGATCGGCGCCTCGAACAGCCCGATCTCGGGCGTGGGGATCCTGTCGGTCGTCAGCTGCGCGGCGATCCTGGTGATCGCGATCCGTCCTGTGGAGGCGACGCGCCCGGCGCTCGTCGCGTTCGCCTTGTTCGTGAGCTCGATCGTCGTCGCGTGCGCGACGATCTCCAACGACAACCTGCAGGACCTCAAGACCGGTCAGCTCGTCGGCGCGTCGCCTCGCCGCCAGCAGATCGCGCTCATCGTCGGCGTGGTCGCCGGCGCGATGATCATTCCGCTGGTGCTCAATCTGCTCGCCAAGTCCAACGGGTTCGCCGGCGCGCCCAACATCGGTGTGATCGCGCAGAATCCACTCCCCGCGCCCCAGGCGACCCTGATCGCGGCGCTGGCCCAGGGCGTGATCGGCGGCGATCTCGACTGGAAGATGATCGGGATCGGCCTGCTCGTCGGCGCGGGCGTGATCGCCATCGACGAGACCCTCGGTCTGCTCAAGCGGCTGCGGATTCCGCCGCTCGCCGTCGGCATCGGCATCTATTTGCCGATGTCCGTGACCTTCGCCGTCATCGTGGGCTCGATCATCGGCCACTGGTACAACGGACGCGTGAAGGGCAGGCCGCAGGCGGATCGGCTGGAGCGGATCGGCGTGCTCGTCGCGTCCGGGCTGATCGTCGGCGAGAGCCTGTTCGGGGTGCTCAACTCGGGGCTCATCGTGGCCACCAACAAGGAGGCGCCGATCGCGCTGGCGCCCGCCGACTTCGTCGCCGCACCCTGGCTAGGCGCGTTGGCGTTCGTCGCCTTGATCGTCGTGCTGTACCGGTGGATGCTCGTCCGCGGCCGCACCGCCTAGAACTGCGCCGAGCCGCCAGCTCGCTCGCGGCAACGCGGCGTTACCGAGCGACCGTGCGGTTCGCCGGGACGTCGGGGGCGTGGATCGAGCTTCGAGCGTGTCGGGGCGTCGCGGCCATGTTGCCGGGTCACTGGCACGCTCCGCAGGATCGTGGCCGTGGCGTGTAGTCGATGACCTTGCCGCGCGTGTCGAGCGCGATCTCGCAGCACGTCTCGAACAGCTGCCGGAGCTGCGCGCGCCCGCGCTGGACGCGGGACTTCAGACCCGAGACCGAGATCCCGGCCCGCTCGGCGGCCTCGCGGACGGTGTACCCTTCGAGCTCGACCAGCGTGACCGCCTCGCGGTACGGCAACGCGAGCCGTGCGACGAAGATCGAGACGCAGCAGGCCAGCGTGCGCGCCGCTTCGCGATCGTCATCGCTCGGCTCCGCCGCAGGTTCGGCGTCTGTGCTGGCGGCGGCCAGCGGGTGTCGGGCTCGAACGCGCAGATGCTCGGCGACGGCGCTGCGCGCGATCTGAAACAGCCACGAGGTGAACCGCTCCTCGTCGCGGAGCCCCGGAAGTCCGCGCTGGAGGCGGAGAAACACGTCCTGCAGGACGTCGTCGAGCTCCGTCGGGCCGATGCGACGCGCGAGGAACGGCCGCAGCCGCGCCGCGACGTCCTCCCAGGGCACGGGCGCGGTGGTCATGTGCAGCACGCCGGGCCGCAGCACGTGGCGCCGCCGGGCTTGGTCGCTTCGATCGACGCCGACGCGACGAACCGCTCGATCCCGGGCAGCCACGCGCCGACGATCTCGGCGCTGCGCGGCGCGAGCTTGACCTCGACGCCGACGAAGCCCGCCGCGATCAGCATCGCCCGCACGTCGTCGAGCGGCGCCGCACCGGCGATGCATCCGGCGAGCGCCGCGGCCTGGTGCTGCAGCTCCACCGGGATCGGTCCGGTCGCCACGACGTCGCTGATCGCGAGGCGCCCGCCCGGCCGCAACACGCGGAACGCTTCGCGGAATACGGCGGGCTTGTCGGGCGACAGGTTGATCACGCAGTTCGACAGGATCGCGTCCACCGAACCGTCGGCGACTGGCAGGTGCTCGATCTCGCCGAGCCGGAACTCGACGTTGGTCGCGTTCACCTTGCGCGCGTTCTGGCGCGCTCGCTGGATCATGTCCGCCGTCATGTCGACGCCGATCACGCGACCGCGCGGCCCGACCTGGCGAGCTGCGATGAAGCAATCGAAGCCGCCGCCCGCGCCGAGATCGAGCACCGTCTCGCCTTCTCCAAGCGAGGCGATCGCCGTCGGATTGCCGCACCCCAGGCCGAGATCGGCGCCGTCCGGGATCGCCTCGGTCTGGTCCGCCGTGTAGCCCAGCGTGGCCGCAGCTGTGCCGGTGGACCCGCAGCAGCCCGGCGCGCATGCTGTGTTCGTGCCTCGTGCGATGTTCCCGTAGTGCTCGCGGACGGTGGCCCGCACGGCATCGGCCTTCCTGTCAGTCATCGTGACCTCCTGCATCGGGAGACGGGCTTGTCGCCGGAAGGACGCAGGAAAACGACGGCCGCGGCCGCGAGCCTGCGCGTTGCGGTCACGGGCGCCGGATCGCGATCGACGACAGGTCGGTCGCGGGGTCGACCGGCACGCCGGCTGCCTTGCGCTCCGAGTAGCGATCGACGAGCTGCGCCACGTGCGGCCGCAGCAACACGGTGAAGCGCACCAGCTCCTCCATCACGTCGGCGATGCGATCGTAGTACGCCGACGGCTTCATGCGGCCGGCTTCGTCGAATTCCTTGTACGCCATCGCGACCGAGGACTGGTTCGGGATCGTGAACATCCGCATCCAGCGCCCCAGGACGCGCAGCGTGTTGACCGCGTTGAACGACTGCGACCCGCCCGAGACCTGCATGACGGCGAGGGTCCGGCCCTGCGTCGGGCGCATGCCCTTCATCTCCAGCGGCAGGTGGTCGATCTGCATCTTCATGAGGCCGGTGATCTGGCCGTGTCGTTCGGGGCTGCACCACACGTGGCCGTCCGACCACATCGACAGCTCGCGCAGCTCGTGGACGGCGGGATGATCGTCGCCCGCGACGTGATCGGGGAGCGGCAGGTCGCGCGGATTGAAGATCCGGGTCTCGGCGCCGAACCGTTGCAGCAGCCGGGCCGCCTCTTCCACGGCGAGGCGCGAAAACGACCGCTGGCGCAGCGATCCATAGAGCAGCAGGATCTTGGGCCTGGGCACGTCGGGGCCGAGCCCGATCGCCGGTCGGTCGTGTGCAAACGCGGCGTCGAGGGCGGGGAGCTGATCTGGATCTCTGAGCGTGATGAGGGGCATCAGGATGTTTCCAAGAGCGACCGCACGAGCCCGCGGCGGACAGCCAGGACGCGGCGTGCACGGGGTGAGGCGCTGCGTGAAGAGACGGGATTGCCATCGAATGGACGCACAAGCGTTGCGATGTATCAGCGGCTTGGTGAGTGCCCGGCGGTAGCGCCTGGCAGCGTCAAGCGCAGGCACGCCGCGGACGACGGGCACAGCGCAGCGAACTCGGGCGACGCCGCGAGCGCTGGCGGCGCGCTCGCGCGATCCGCGTCGGCGAAGCCGAACCGGCGGAACAGGGGAGCGGCGGTGGTGGTGAGCAGGTAGACGCTGGCGATCCCGGTGGCCCCGGCCATCGCGAGCCGATTGGCGATCAGCGCGACGCCTGTGCCGCGGCCGCGCTCGGTGGGTACCACCGCGACCGAGCGCAACAGGCCGCATTGATCGTGCGTTTCGAGCGCCGCCACGCCCACCACCCGACCGTCACGGCGCGCGACGGTGTAGGCTTCCGGGAAGCGCTCGCGCACCACCTCGGTGGGCAGCCCGCTGTCCCGCACCAGCGCCTCGATCGCGGCGAGCTCGTCCCCGGTCGGCCGGCCCAGCGAGACCCCGTCGGGTAGATTCGTGCTCGCCAACCCCCAGATCCGGAGGCGCAGCTCGTCGCGCGCCGTGCGGAACCGCGCGAGCAGGGTCTCGGCCGGCAGGGTGGCGTCCGTGCTGGCCGGGTCCGGGAGCGGCCAGTGCATGCGCGTGATCTTGCCCGGCCACACGGGGCATACCTCCTCGGCGCACAGCGTGATCACCGCACCCACGCTCGCGGGATCGATCTCGTCCACCGACTTGCTGCGCTGGCCGGTGATATCGATGCCAGCCTCGCGCATCGCGGCGACCGCGTTGGGATTGACCCGGCTGGGCTGGCTGCCGGCGCTCTGCACGCGCACGAGGCCGCCGAACAGCGAGCGTGCCAGGCCCTCCGCCATCTGCGACCGCGCCGAATTTGCGACGCACAGAAACACCAGGCTCGGGTACATGCGGATATCGTGATATACGACTGTCATGTTGTCCAGCACGAACGCGCTCGATGTCCGCCCCCTGACGCGACTGTTTCGCGCGCTCGGCGACGAGACCCGGCTGCGCATCGTCGCGCTGCTCTCGCATGGCGAGCTGTGCGTCTGCCACCTGGAGTCGGCGCTCGATCTCAACCAGTCCACCGCGTCGCGCCACCTCGGCATCCTCAAGGCCGCAGGCATCGTCGACAGCCGGCGCGAGGGCACGTGGGTCTACTACGCGATCACCGAGCAGGACCACGCCACGGTCGCCAGCGCGCTGGACGTGCTGACCCGGGCGTTCGGCGCCGAGCGCGCGCTGCGCGTCGATCACGCCAAGCTGCGCAAGTCCTGCGGGCCGACCGTGTGCGCGTCGTGACCCCGGGGCGCTCACGTCACGCAACCGTCGCCCCGGGCGGCGTACCTCCACGAAGGACATGACCATGCAGCCCCCTCGCACCAGCGTCGCCGGCAAGCTCTCGTTTCTCGATCGCTATCTGACGCTGTGGATCTTCGCCGCGATGGGCGTCGGGATCGCGCTCGGCTTCGTGGCGCCAGGCGTCACGACGGCGCTCGACCGCTTGCGCATCGGCACGACCTCGATGCCGATCGCGGTGGGCCTCATCCTCATGATGTACCCGCCGCTCGCCAAGGTCCGCTACGAGGAGATGGGCAAGGTGTTCCGCGATCGGCGCGTGCTGGCGCTGTCGCTGATCCAGAACTGGGTCATCGGGCCGCTCTTGATGTTCGCGCTCGCCGTCATCTTCCTCCGGGACCGGCCGGAATACATGCTGGGCCTCATCCTGATCGGGCTGGCGCGCTGCATCGCGATGGTCATCGTGTGGAACGATCTGGCCCAGGGCGACACCGAGTATTGCGCCGGCCTCGTCGCCTTCAATGCGATCTTCCAGGTCCTGTTCTTCTCGGTCTACGCCTACGTCTTCGCGACCCTGCTGCCGACCTGGCTCGGTCTCGAGACCGCAAACGTGCACATCTCGATCGGCGAGATCGCCCGGAGCGTAGCCCTCTACCTCGGCGTTCCGTTCGCAGCGGGGTACCTCACGCGGCGCGTTCTCGTTCGCGCCCGAGGCCGCGACTGGTACGAGCAGCGCTTCGTTCCGCGCATCAGCCCGATCACCCTGGTCTCGCTGCTGTTCACGATCATCGTGATGTTCTCGCTCAAGGGCGAGGCCATCGTGCAGTTGCCGCTCGACGTCCTCCGCATCGCGGTGCCGCTGCTGATCTACTTCGTGGTGATGTTCGCGATCTCGTTCGTCATGAGCAAGCGCGTGGGGGCCGACTACAAGCAGTCTGTGACGCTATCGTTCACGGCCGCGTCCAACAACTTCGAGCTCGCCATCGCCGTGGCGATCGCCAGCTTCGGCATCCACAGCGGCGCAGCGTTCGCGGCGGTGATCGGCCCGCTCGTCGAGGTCCCTGCGCTGATCGGGCTCGTCAACGTCGCGCTGTGGGCACGGAGACGGTTCTATCCGCCCGCAGGGGCATGAGCCACGTGCCCCCGCCGAGGCTCAGGGCATCGCGGTGCCGGCGCACGATCCCGTCGGGAACATACCGGTGGCAGAACAGTACGTCGCTGCGTTCGGCGTGACGGCGATCGCGGCCTCGGTCGCCTGGAACAGGCGGCACGCGAGCGAATTGCCCACAGCGGTCGTGCTGTACGCGTGTGTCTTGTCGTAGAAATCATCGCACACCCGCATGCAGTCGGCCATGTCACCATACTGGAAGAGAGGATTCCCCGTCTCGTCCACGGGATCGTCGGGCAAGGGGGTGTCCGTCGAACCGCACGCTCTGATGTCAAGCGCGCAGAAGCTCGCGCAGACGTCACCCCCGCTGCAAAACGCTGGCGGCGTGGCGGTGATCAGATCGCCGCCGGGGCCTGCGTGGACGCAGTGGGTCGCTGGTGCCGTCCTCGCGGGGGTGCCCGCATAGTGGATGCGGCACCCGAGCGTGTTGCCAGACGGATCGTCGATCGTGCTGGTTCCCACGGCGAACGATGCGCAGGTGCTCATGCAATGCGCCAGATCGGGGTACTGCGCGTTCTCACCGGTGCAGTTTGCCTGGATCTCGGCGCAGTAGCCCGCGCAGTCGAGGGCGACTGCATCGGGAGGGGCGTCGATCGGAACCGCGGCATCCGGAACGGCGGCGTCCGGAACCGCAGCATCCGGAACCGCGGCATCCCGAACCGCGGCGTCAACAGCTGCATTATCGTGGTTGCAGCTCACCAAGGCGATCGTGACAAGCAAGCTGCGCAGGTGCATCGCGGTGACTATACGCGTTTGCCTGAACCATTGCAGCTCGCAGGAGCCGTGCAATCGGTATCCCCTTTGCGGCACGAACGCCCTCGACGTTCGCCCCTTGATGCGCAGCTTGGTGCGCCCGGCGACGACATCCGACTTCGCATCGTCGCGCTGCTCTCGCATGGAAAGCTACACGTCTGCCACCTGGAGTCGTCTGTCATCCGGAGCCGTGACCCGGCTCGCTCGCATCACGCAGCCGCCCTCGTAAACGGATTCCCCTCGTCGATGTCCCCAGGCGCTCTATCCGTCGGCAGGCATGAGCCACGCGATCCATCCCCGAGGCTCAGGGCATCGCGGTGCCATCGCACGGTGCGTGCGGGAACATGCCCGTGGCAGAACAGTGCATTTCCGCGTTCGGGGTGACGGCGATCGCGGCCTCGGTCGCCTGGAACAGGCGGCACGCGAGCGAATTGCCCACCGCCGTCGTGCTGTACGCATGTGTCTTGTCGAAGTCAGCGCACACCCGCATGCAGTCGGCCATGTCACCATACTGGAAGAGAGGATTCCCCGTCTCGTCCACGGGATCGTTGGGTAGGTGGGCGGTCGTCGAACCGCACGCTCTGATGTCAAGCGCGCAGAAGCTCGCGCAGACGTCACCCCCGCTGCAAAACGCAGGCGGCGTGGCGGTGATCAGATCGCCGCCGGGGCCTGCGTGAACGCAGTGGGTCGCTGGTGCCGCCCTCGCGGGGGTGCCCGCATAGTGGATGCGGCACCCGAGCGTGTTGCCAGACAGATCGTCGATCGTGCTGGTTCCCACGGCGAACGATCCGCATGTGCTCATGCAATGCGCCAGATCGGGGTACTGCGCGTTGTCACCGGTGCAGTTTGCCTGGATCTCGGCGCAGTAGCCCGCGCAGTCGAGGGCGACCGCATCGGGTGGGGCGTCGATCGGAACCGCGGCGTCAACGGCTGCATTCGAGTCGCCGCAGCCCACCAAAGCGATCGTCACAAGGAAGCTGCGCATGTGCATCGTGGCGATTATACGCATTTGCATGAACCATTGCAGGTCGCAGGAGCTGTACAGTCGGCATTCGTTTCGCATTGCTCGCCGTGTGCGGTATTGATATATCCATCACCGCACGTGGGGACTTGACATTGGTGGGCACCTGCGCCACTGCCGTTGCACGAAGTTGTATCAACACCACCGGTGGAATCGCACGTCTCGCCTGCGGCCGCGTTGACGTGATTGTCTCCGCAGGTGGACAATTGACACCTCGTGGTCGCCGGGGTTGCTCTGCTGCCATTGCACAGGGCCGTATCGTTGCGGCCAACGTCGCACTGCTCGCCATCCGCCATATTGGTATGACTATCGCCACACTGAGAAGCATGACAGCTCGCCGCGTCTCCGGCGTTGCCGTTGCAATCGGCTGTGTCGAGGCCGCCCGGCGGCTCGCAGGTCTCCCCGGCAGCACCGTTCACGTGGCCATCGCCGCACGCGGAGGTCTTACAACTGGCGGGACCTGCCGCGTTGCCGTTGCACGTGGCGGAGTCGGCGCCATTGAGATTGTCGCACTCTTCTCCTACCGCGGTGTTCGTATGGCCGTCGCCGCAACGCGGGACCTTGCATCTGGCGTTATCTGCGCTGCCACCGTTGCATGCCTCGGTATCGGCATCTCCGACGTCACAGTCTTCCGACGCCAACCTGTTGAGGTAGCCATCGCCGCATCTGGCCGCATGACACGCGGCCAGCTTGTCTGCCGCGGCGATACCATTGCAAGTCGCCGTATCGGCACCCGCAGCGTCGCACGTCTCCCCGGCTAACAGGTTGATGTGACTGTCACCACAGCGGGGAAGTTGACACCTTGTGTTTGAGGGGTTCGCATTGCCGCCATTGCACCCGGCGGTGTCGGCGTTGCCATCGTCGCAAAGCTCTCCGGACAGCAGATTCGTGTAGCCATCTCCGCATCGCGAGGCGTGACAACTCACCCCGAGATCATTGCTGCGAGTATTGCTGCCATTGCACGCGAGCGTGTCGCCCCCGCCAATGATGTCGCAGGTCTCGCCGCGTGCGGCATTCGTGTATCCGTCGCCGCACGCAGCGAGTTTACACTTTACGGGGCCTGCGGCGTTGCCATTGCACAGCGCCAGGTCGAGGCCTCCGAGGTTGTCGCACTGCTCCCCTGCGGTGGTATTGGCATAGCCATCGCCACACGACGAAAATCGGCAGCTGCCGGGGCCGTTGTCGCCCTTGTTGTTGCCGTTGCACGTCGCCGTGTCGCCGCCGCCTTGTGTGTCGCATTCCTCGACCGCTAGACCTCCGCTCGGGGTAAACTTCGTGTTCACGTAGCCGTCGCCGCACGAAGCCAGATGGCAGCTTGTCGCTCCGCCGTCCTTGCCATTGCATGACTTCGTATCAAGGCCGTCGGCCTCGCATTCCTCGCCGGCGGCGGGGTTGGTCACGTTGTCCCCGCAGACGGGCAAGGTACACACCAGGCCGTTGCACTGTGCGGTGTTGATGCCGAGCGAATCGCAGATCTCCCCGGCGGCCATGTTGATGTAGCCGTCGCCGCACTTGGGGGCCTTGCAGCCGAGCCCCTGTTTGACTCGATCGGCCAACCTGGAATTGCAATCCGCCGAATCCATATCACCCGAGTCGCACTGTTCGCCCTTGTCGGTGTCCACGATGCCGTTGCCGCAGACCCGGCTGACGAGATGGCAGGTGATGTCGCAGGTCTCGTCAGGCTCGCCGTTGAGCTTGCCGTGGTCGCACGCCTCGCCGGTGTCCACGATGCCGTTGCCGCACTCCTGGGTCGACGTACAGTCGTGGCTGCACGAATCGACGACGAACACGCCATTCTGCATCTCGCCATCGACGATGTTGCCGTCGTCACAGGCTTCGTCATTGTCGATGTTGCCGTTGCCACAACCACCGACGTTGATGCAGACCGCCTGATCGACCGCGCACTGTTGACCCTCTTTGCAGCGCAGATCCCACTGTTCGCAGAAATTGGTCTTGGTGTTGAGGGTGCACGACCCGGCGACCGCGGCGATCGTGGCGATCGTGGTCAGGGCGATGCAGGTCCCCCAGATTCGAACCGAATGTCTCTTCGCGAATGGTTGCACGACAGCCCTCCTGCTCAATGACTCACGGTGACCAGCACGCCGAGCATGTCGGCAGACACCGCGGGGGTCACGGCGATACCCGTGGTGTTTGGGTTGGCGTCTTCCTGCTCCGTCAGATGGGGCCGATTCAGGAACACCAGCACCACTCCCGCGGCGACCGCCGCGCCGCCCGCGATATAGCCTCCGACCGCGATCCGCTGCTCCAGTCGTGCCCGGGTCAACCGGGAGCTCAGATGCGGGCTCGCGGCATCGATCGCTTGTTCCGTACATCCGGACGTCGCACAGGGCAGCTTCACGAACGCGGCGTCGTACGCCTTGAAATTGCGCGACGACAGCGACTGGGACACACCCCCCGCGGCCGCGATCGCGACGCCTCCCCCGACGACGGCCCATGGCTTCCATGCCGACCACGGCCGGTCCTGGATCAGCTTGCGCAGGGGTAGATCGACGGACTTCAGCGTTCCCGCCCCCACGGTCACGCGCCGGGACTGGGTGACATAGTCCGATGCCTTCGCCGCGACCTCGTGTGCCTGGGCCTTGACCCAGACCTCGCGGTTGCCGGGGCCGATGAACAGCGGCACGCCGTCCAGCGTGATCTCGGCCCTCGGGGTCGGGCAGCTGACGCGGATCCGGCCTAGGTGGCGCTGGACCTCGAGGAGCTGCTTCTGCGCTTCCTTGAACCGGTCCGGTCCGAGTGGCTCGGCGCCATGCTCCAAGGCCTGCTCCAGGCTGTCGCGCGCCTCGAGGTCCTGGCCGAGGTTCATCTGGGCGATCGCGAGGTTGAAGTAGAACGCGGGGTGCTTCCACTTGCTCAGCGCTTCGCCGTACTTGTCCGCCGCGCGCGCGAACAGCGGGATCTTGAACAACCGGTTGCCTTCGAGGAACAGCTCCCGCGCTTCGGCTCGGCGCTCGGTGGCCACGCCCCGGTTCCACGGCATGTCATCGCTACCGGCCGCGCTGGGCACGTCCGCTGGCTGCGCGTGAAGCGGCGTACCGCCGGCCATCAGACCGCAAGCGATCACGCCGATGACGATCCATAGGTTTGTCGGCTTCATGTGTTGCCTACCTGACGTGGCTACTGCGTCGCAGGCCTCGTCGTTTGAGCGTCGCGTTGGGTGAGCGTGACGTCCGGGATGATCTTGACGCCGCGAGTCTGTGCCTCGAGCTCCTGGACTCGCTTTTTCTCCCGGGCGAGCAGGGTTTCCAGCTTCTCGCCGGCGCGCTGGGCCTCGGCGGCGGCGGCCTCGGCGGCGGCGGCGGCCTCGGTCGCCCGCTGCTTGCTGCGCCGCTCGTGGCGCTTGGAGTTCTCCGCGCGCAGGCGCGCGGTTTCGGCCTCGGCGCGCGCGAGCTCGGACTCCTGCTGGGCGCGCTTGGCAGCGTCGATCGCAGCGACCAGAGCCGCGTTCTGGGTGGTGAGGCTCTCGCTCGCGGCGATCGCCTTCTCGCGCTCGGTGTTGGCGGTCACCTCCGCGGCCTTGGCAGTCTTCTCCGCGATCTGGGTCAGCGCGAGCTGCTCCGCGACGCGGCGGGCCTGCGCGGTGGCCTCCTGCTGGGCATCGCGGATCATGTAGAGCGCGACGGCGGCGGCGATGACCATGCCGGACAGCAGGCCGATCGAGCCGATCACGGCCAGGCGCTTGCGGCGGGTGGCCGTGATCGACAGCGAGAACACGGCGTGGAGGTAGGCGCGCTGGAGCTCGGGCAGCTCGCCGCGGTAGCGGCTGTGCCAGTGCTTGGCTTCCTGCATCGCCTCCCCGCGCCACAGCAGGTCTCGCGCATAGCCCTTGGCCTGCCACTGCTTGGCCGCGTTGCGCAGCTGCTCGAGGAAGCCGGCGTCCTCCTGGGTCTCGTCGAGCCAGCGCCGCAGCAGCGGCCAGCCGTGGATCAACGACTCGTGAACGAGCTCGACGGTGCTGCCGACCGAGATCGCGCCGCTCGCGCTGGTGGTGGTCTGACCGACCAGGAGGCGCGAGCGCACCAGGCGGTCGAGCACCCGGTAGACCTCGCTGGCATCGGGCGACAGCTCGTACAGCTCGCCCACCGGGACGATGGCGCGCGTGCGCTCGGCGGTGACCAGGCGCAAGAACACCGCGCGCACGAGCACCTGCTCGCGCTGCGAGCACTCGGCCACCACGGCGTCCGCGTGGCTGGCCAGGGCTCCGGCGATGCCGCCGATGCGCTGATAGCTCTCGGCGGTCAGTAGCCGGCGCGCCGCGTCGCGGGTCTCCCAGAGCTGGCTGGCCGCGAACTGGAGCAGCGGCAGCGCACCCGGGGTGTGCTCCAGGTGATCGAGCATGGACTCGACCATCGACGGCACTTCGAACTGATAGCCGGCCATCTCGGCGGGCTGGATCAGCGCGTCGCGCAGGCCGTCGCGGTTGGGCGGGGTCAGGAAGTGCAGGCCGCGGGTGAGCTCGGCCATCAACGCGGGAGCTTCGGAGACATGGTCGAGGAAGTCCGACCGCAGCGAGAGGACGAGCCGGAGCGGCGTGGTGGCGTCGTCGCAGACGCCCGCCAGGCACGCAGCGAACGCGTGGCGCTCGCGGACGTCGGCGACCTGGGTGTACAGCTCCTCGAACTGATCGACGAACAGGAGGATGTTCTGGTTTCGGCTGCGCGCCCGGCTGCGCAGCGCGGCGCCGAGATATCCCGGCTCGGCATAAAGGCGCTCGACGATCGCCTGTTGTTGCAACAGATCGCCGGACACGTTGCCGGTGATCGCGCCCGTGTTGGGACCGGTGCCGCCGCCGGTATTGTGGCCGGGGCCGGTGCCGCCGGGGCCGGTATCGGCGCCGGTGCCCGTGAACTTGCCGGTGGTGCTCGTGCTCAGCATCGGCGCGAGCGCGTAGGCGAGCGCGGCCATCGGGGTGCGGCCCGGACGGACGGCAATGGTGGACCATTGCTCGCCCGACACCTTGAGCGCGGGGACGATCCCGGCGCGCACGAACGACGACTTGCCGACGCCCGACGGCCCGACGATCCCGAGCAGCGGGGCGTCGCGCAGCCGGCTGACCGCGGCGGCGACGTCGCGCGAACGGCCAAAGAACCGATGCGCGTCGGACTCCTGGAACGACTTGAGCCCGGCATAGGGGCTCTCGTCCGAGCGCAACCGCCGGACATAGCGGCCGGGGAGCAGCGGCTCGAGCGCGTCGAGCAACTCGCGGGCGGAGCCGATGCGCTGATCCTTGGCCTTCAGCAGGCAGTGGTTGATGACGTCCGCGAGCTCATCTGGCAAATCCGGGCAGACCGTGCGCACGCTCGGCATCGGCTCGTACATCATGCCCGTGACCATCAGGTCAAAGCCCTGGCGAGGGGCGAGCGGGTGTTGGCCAGCCACCATCTCGAACAAGATGATGCCGACGGCCCACAGATCGGTCTGGTGGTCGACGCCGCCGGCGGCGGCCGCGCCCCACTGTTCCGGGGACATGTACGGCAGGGTCCCCAGGAGGGTCCCGTGGCGCGTCAGGTTGTGCGCGCCCGGCTGATTCGGCGCGGCGGCCTGCGCGGCGGCGCTCCGGGCCAGCACGCCGGCGTCTTCGTCTCCCTGGGCGAGCTTCGCGATGCCGAAATCGAGCACCTTGATCGTGCCGGAGTCGGTCACGAAGATGTTGTCGGGCTTGAGGTCGCGATGAACAATATTGTGCGCGTGCGCGACGGTGAGCGCCCGCACGACTGGCACCATGAGCTCGACGGCCTGGGCGGGCGCGAGCCGCCTGCCATTCTGCAAGAACTGGGTTAGCGGCACGCCCTGCAGGTACTCGAGCACCATGAACGGGTTGCCGCCGTGCTCCCCGACTTCATGAATGACGATGATGTTTTCTTGGCTACACCGCGCCGTTGCCTTGGCTTCGATCAGGAAGCGAGCGGTGAGCTCCGGTTGGTCATTGCTGTTCAGGACCTTGATCGCGACCTTGCGGCCGAGCTTGGTGTCCCGCGCCGCGTAGACCGCGCCCATGCCGCCTTTGCCGAGCTCGCGGATGATCTCATACTGTCCGATCCGCTCGCCTGGCACCGGCAGCGTCGACGCGGAGCCTGCCGGGGGCCCGGACGGCTCCACGACCATGCTCGGTGTCACCGCATCAGCCACGGTGCCCTGGGCGGTGTTCGGAGTCCGGAGCGGTTTGCCCTGCTCGTCGTAGCCCCCGATGGAGGTATGCACCTGTCCTTTCATGCCGTACATCCCCTCGAGCCAATTGGGCTCCTGCTCCAATATCAAGCGCATGCGGATCCAGCGCAAGGGCCGACACTGGAAACCTGATAGCTAACCAATGACCCGGCGCGACGAGAGGATGAATCGGCCGCGTCGCGTGGCGCGGCCACTCAGATCTCGCCGATCCGCCGGGCGTCGGGCGGCACCGGCGCCAGCATCGCGACGACCCGGTCGGGTCGTACGATGCCTTCCGCCGCCAGGGCGCTGCTCGCCTGGCCCACCAGCGCGCGGCCGTCGTCACCGCCGAGCAGCTCGCCGAGCCGCCAGCGCGCCGCGGCCGCATTCATCACCATGTCACCGCCATCGAAGTTGGTCGCGGCCGCGCGATACCCATCGACGGCGGCGTCGAGATCGCCGCGCAGGACCGCGAGCCCGGCATGGATCAGGCCCAGCACCGGTCGCACCACGGTGTGGGTGCCCAGGACGTCGCACGCACGCCGGATCGACCTCCGGAGGCCCGCGGGCACCGGCGCCTGCTGGGCGAGCGCGCCGAGCCACGCGGTCATCCGGAAGTACGCGGTGAACCCTCGCACGGTGTAGACGCGCATCAGGAACGCGCGCCGCAGCGCGGGCAGCCGGCGATCGATCAGCGCGATCGCGTTCGCCGGCGCGCCGGCGTACAGCTCCACCAGCGTGCTGGACTGCATGTGCTGCCAGTGCTGCAGCGTGATCTCGCGCCGCGAGAGATCGGCCTCCACCCGCGCGAGCTCGTCGCGCGCAGCGGCCTCACGGTCATCCACCAGGCACACGAGCGGCACCAGCGCGGTGCGCAGCTCCGTCGCGGTGTAGAGGTCGCCGCGGCGGTCGGCCTCGTTGAGCGCGCGGGTCAGGCGAGGCCGCAGCTGGCCAAAGTGGCCGATGTGCATGAGGCAGCACAGCGACAGGTGATTCGCCGTGCCGATCTCCCACGCGACGCCGACGCACTCGTCGCGGAACATCTGCTCGGCCGCATCGCAGTGCGCCAGCGCAGCGCGCCAGCGCCCGCGCAGGAACGCGATCGTACCCTCCGCGAGCGCGACGTAGGCAGCGGCGAGCGTGTCGCCGACCTGCGCCGCCCACGATCGCGCTTCCTCGAGCAGCGCGTCGGAGCGCGTCGCAGGCGGGCCGCCGAGCGCGGCGGTGGCGGCCTCGAACGCCAGCCCCAGCGCGATGCGCCGCGGCTCGCCGGCCGCGAGCGCGAGCCGGAGGTGGCGCGCCTGGTACTCCGCCATGCGAAGCGGGGACGCCATCGTCAGCCCGACGACCGCCGACCAGCAGCACGCGAGCTGACGGCGATCGTGGTCGCTGCCCGTGCGCCGGGCCGGGCCGCGCCAGCGCCGCACGCGCAGGAGCGCGCGCTGGATCAGCAGCGATGCGATCGGCGATCGTCTCCGGCTCGCCGTGGGCAACCCGACGTTGCGAAGTACGCCGTCGATGACGCCGATCCCCTCGTCGATGCGGCCCGAGCGCAGGAGCTGCTCGGCGGCGAGGTTGCGCAGCTCGAGCGCGCGATCACCGTGGACGAGGGCCGCGCCGGCGAGGTAGGCCTCGCCGGCCGCCGTACCGCGGCCGGCGTTGGTGAGGGCGTCGCCGAGGCGCGCGTACAGCGTCGCCGCTTGCGCTGGCGGGTGCGCGGTCAACGCGAGCGCGCGCTTGTACAGGTCGGCCGCGCGATCGAACGCCAGCGCGCGCGCGGCCTGATCGCCGGCGCGCTCGGTCCACCGCGCCGCATCGCTCGGCCGCTCGGCCTCCGCGAGGTGGTAGGCGAGCAGGTCGGGGCGCTCGGCACCGAGGCCGCGGGTCTCGAGCGCGGCGGCCAGGCGCAGGTGGCCATCGACGACGACACCGCGCGCGAGCCGGGCCACCATCGTCTCGCGCACCCGATCATGGTAGGGCTCGACCGCGTCGCTGCCGCGCGGGCCGTGCGTGCGCACCAGGCTCGACGCGCGCAGCGCCGCCAGCGTGGACCACCACGCCGCACCGTCGAGCGCCACGGCGTCGCCGATGACCGCCTGCGGCAACGTCCCCGCGATCGCGATCAGCGCGAGGGCCCGCGCGTGCTCCACGGGCAGATCGCGGATGCGTTCCGCGATCGCCTCGTCGAGGCGTGGCGCCGCGTCCTCGGCGCCCTGCCGCCAGTGCCGGGCGAGCTCCGCGATGTGGAGCGGGTGGCCGGTCGCCTCGCGCGCGATCGCGCCGGCCGCCGCATCGCCCCCGAGCCGCCGCGCCAGCTCCTCTGCATCGTCGGGTTCGAGCCCGGCGACCTCGATGCGGGCCCCGGTGGTCAGCCACGCCGCGGCGGGATCGAGCTCGACGTCGCGAGCCGCCGCTACCACCAGCATCCGCGCCGGCGCCACGGTCACGACGTGCTGGAGCAGCGCCAGTCCGTCGCGGTCCGCCCACTGAAGGTCGTCGATCATCAGCACCAGCGGCGCGTGCGCGGCCAGCCGCGAGATCAGCCCGGCGAACGCGTCGAACACGCGGGCGCGGCGCTGCCGCGGGTCGCGGACGGTCGGCGCGGCGCGCGCCGCAGTGGCGAGCTCGTCGACCTCGATCAGCGCAGGAAACACCTCCGGCAGCAGCCCGAGGTCGCGCACCTCGACCGCCGCGGCCAGGGCCCCACGGTCGCCGCGCAGGTGCGCGGCCAGCGCGGCCGCGATGCCGTGCACCGCTTTGTACGGCATCGCGACGCGCTCGTGACAGCGGCCGACCAGCGCGACCGCGCCGTCGGCCTGGAGCGCGTCGGCGAATCGCGCGATCAGCGCCGACTTGCCGACGCCCGACGGCCCACGCACGAGCACCATCGCGGTCTCGCGCTGCGCCGCGATCCACGCGCGGCCGAGCGCCGCCAGCTCGTGGCCGCGCCCGACAAACGGCATCGTGTGCACGCGCGACGTCGCCGGGGCCCCCAGCTGTTGCACGATGTCGTCGTCGCACGGCCGCCGCGCCGGGTCCGGATCGAGCAGCCCCGTGGCCAGCGCGACGAGGTCGGCCGGCCCATCCACCGCGGGCGCACCGAGGAGCTTGCTCGCCGCCAGCTCCGATGGCTCCCCCGCGAATGGCAGCCGCCCGGCGAGCGCCGCCCACAGCATCACGCCGACCGCGTACCAGTCGGCCGCCGCACCGACGTGCGCGCCGTCGTGCTGCTCCGGTGCCATGTAGGGCAGCGTGCCGGCGCGGCCACTATCGCCGCCGTCGCTCGCCAGCCCGAAGTCGAGCAGCACCACGCGGTCGGTCGTGCACAACACGTTCGACGGCTTGACGTCGCGGTGGATCTTGCCGACGGCGTGCAGGAAGCCAAGCCCGGCCGCGAGCTGCGCCATCGCGCTGCGCAGCCGCCCCAGGTCGAGCGTCCCGCCCGGCCGCACGTGGCGCAGGAAATCGACGCCGTCGATCAGCTCCATCGAGAAGAACCACCGGCCATCATCGTCGAACAGCTCGCCCAGCGACACCAGGTTGGGGTGCGCGAGGTCGTGCAGCACGAGGAACTCGTCGCGCAGCCGGTGCATGGCATCGAGCGTTGCGGCGCGCAGCATCTTCACCGCGACCGTCCATTGCCGGTGGTGATCGCGCGCCGCATACACCACGCCCATGCCGCCACTCCCGAGCGCGCGCTGGATCTCGAAGCGATCACCCACCAGCCGCGCACCCGGTCGCAGCGCCGCCGCGGCCGACCGCGGTGCGCCGTCGGTGACGCGCGCGGCCTCGCGCAGGAACGAGTCGTAGGGCTCGTCGACCAAGCCATCGTCATTGGTGTCACCCACGGTCCCCGACATGCGGCGCAATCTTATGCTGTAACCGAGGCCGGAGTTTCGTGCTTTGATGACATTGTGCCACGTGAGCCAGGTGACGATGAGCAGGAGCTCCGCCGCGCCTGGGAGAACACAGATTTTAGTGCAGTCACCACGATTGCGCTCGAACGCTATGGCCCCGAGATCCTCGGCGTCCTCACAGCGCTGCTGCGGTCGGCGCCCGACGCCGCAGAGGTGTTCTCGCTGTTCGCCGAGGACTTGTGGCGTGGTGTGCCCCAGTTCCAGTGGCGCTGCAGTTTGCGGTCCTGGGCTTATCGCATCGCGCGTAATGCCGCCGCGCGCTGGGCAACGGCCGGCGCGCGCAGACCCGAGCGCAACGTATCCATGGAGCAGGCGGGTGTGCTCGAGCTGGCCGAGCGGGTGCGGTCATCCACCCTCGTTCATCTCCGCACCGACGTGAAATCGGCAGTTCGACGGTTGCGCGAGGAGTTGCCCGAGCTCGATCAGACGCTGATCATCTTGCGCATCGACAAAGCGATGGAGTGGCACGACATCGTCGCGGCGCTGTCCGACGAGGATCTCGACGCCGACGAGCTCAAGCGTGAGGCCGCGCGCCTGCGCAAGCGGTTTCAGATGGCGACCGGCAGGCTGCGCTCGCTCGCGCGCGAGCGCGGCATCCTCGATCGCTGACGATCGCCTGCCGGCAGCACCGATATACACACGGCGGCCTGGCCGCGGCCATGCCGCGATTCGCGACATCTACCTGCGACTCCGGACCGTGCATGACGCGCGCGGGCGTCACCAGATCGTCATCGAACGCCTCCCAACGCGTTGAATCGAAGGCTCGCGGCGGCCTCGGGCCAGGCGAGACGAATTTCGCTGCGGTGGACGTCACACACCGCGAGGTCGTCACTCTTGTACGCATGATGTCGGGCACTACCGCGCTGGTGATTCTCGAAGCTGCCTATGACCTGTCCGAGAGCCGCCAGGATATATTGCGAGCGATCGCCCGGGCCGCCACGAGGGCAACTCCGCACGGTCCGGTTGCCGTGGGGTGTTTTGACACCACGGGACGGCTTGATCTTCAGTCGCTTCATGTCGAACGAGCCGACCGCAACTATGTGGCGCGTCTTCTCGAGTGCCAACAACTGCTGCCGTTTGCCATTCGCCGGCTGACCCTAGCGCTCGCGCCGCGAGCGATCCGCTGTCATGCCGGTGTCTGCAAGCGACTCCCGGAGCCGCTTCGCGCCATGGCGCGCGACACCTTTCCGCTGTGTGTGATCGCCAATACGGGAGACGGCGGCGGCCTCCACATCGTATTTGGAAATCCGGACATGGCGGAATGGCCAACCGCCCGCATGCACCACTTTCATGCGATCGCGGCGCACCTTGCCGCGGCGTGGCGGCTCCGGACGACCTTGACCGCCGGTGCCTCGCGTCCCGCGGTCGCGGCCGAGCTGCGCGTGGATGGAACGCCGTCCCACCTGAGTCGCGAAGCCTCGACCTCGACCGCGCGCGAGGCGCTGCGGCGGGCCGTGCTCGCGCGGGAGCGGGCCCGGACCGGGCGGCGACCGGCCGGCGAGCTGTGGCCGGCCTTGATCGCGGGGCGGTGGAGCCTGTGCGATGCGTTCACGGCGGCGGGAACGCGGTACGTCGTGGCGTACGAGAACCCGGCCGACCCGACCGCGCTCCGTGCATTGCGCCCGCGCGAGCGCGCCATCCTCGAACATACGCTCGCCGGCCGATCGGGCAAGTGGGTCGCGCTCGAGCTGGCGTTATCCGAGTCGGTGGTCACGCGCACGCTGCGCACGGCGCTGCGCAAGATCGGCGTCGCGGATACGGCCACGCTCGCGGGCGTGCAGACCGCGCCGTTCGAGCTCCTCGAAGCCATCGGCCCGATGCCCAGGCTCGCGATCGCCGAGCTGACGGCGGCAGCCGACTTCCTGCCGAGCCTGAGCTGTGCGGAGCGGGCCATCGTGACCGGGATCCTGGGGGGCAAGCGCATCGCCGCCATTGCACACGACCGCCAGACCTCGCCGCGGACCGTCGCGCACCAGCTGGCGAGCGTCTACAAGAAGCTTGGCGTCTCGTCGCACCGAGAGCTGGTCGCGTTCACTTCGATGACCGGCCATGACCGGCCGTGACCGGTGGCTGGCTGGGTTTACAGCCGTCGCGCGGGGTGAAACCATCGGCCCACGGAGGAGCATGTGACCAAAGTGATCGTGACCGGCGGCAGTGGAAAGCTTGGGCGCGCGGTGCTCGCGGACCTCGTCGCAAGCGGCTACGAGGTGCTCAACCTCGACCAGACGGTTCCCCGCGAGTCGATCGCGCCGACCGTGCGCGTGGATCTGCGGGATTTCGGAGAAGTGATGGCGGCGCTCAGTGGGGTCGACGAGCACAAGGGGCCGTTCGATGCGGTCGTCCATCTCGCCGCGATCCCTGCGCCGGGGCTGTTCGGCAACGCGCGAACCTTCGCCAACAACGTGCCCGCGACCTACAACGTGTTCGAGGCTGCTCGCGTGCTCGGCATCAAGACGGTGGTGTTCGCCTCGAGCGAGACGCTGCTCGGCCTGCCATTCGACAAGCCGCCCCCCTACGTGCCGGTGGACGAGGCCTACTACCCACGCCCGGAGACGGCCTACTCGCTGGGCAAGCTGGTTGATGAGACGATCGCCCAGCAGTTCGCGCGGTGGGACCCAGCGCTCAAGATCATCGCGTTGCGGTTCTCGAACGTGATGGACGTCGAGGATTACCAGGCGTTCCCCGGTTTCGATTCCGATCCCAGGAAGCGGAAGTGGAACCTCTGGAGTTACATCGATGCCCGCGACGGGGCACAGGCCGTACGCAAGGCGATCGAGGCTCGGTTTACCGGCTTCGAGGCCTTCATCATCGCCAATGCCGACACCGTGATGAGCCGCCCGAACGCATCGCTGATGGCAGCGGTGTTTCCAGGCGTCGAACTGCGCCCGACGATGTCCGCCACGGGGACATTGCTATCGATCGACAAGGCGAAGCGGCTGCTGGGCTACCAGCCGCAGCACAGCTGGCGCGCCGAACGCTACTAGCGCTTCTCGCCGCCAACGATAGCCGAGCTTGCTCATCGTGCAACGAGCGTATTGGATCCATGGCCGCCGCGGCGCCGGCCACGTGCTCCACGTCGCGCGATCAGATCAAGAACATCGCCTTATGGTGCCACGCGCAGATCGGGTCGTACCGCGTGGACATCGGTGCCACCAGCGCGGAGCTACCAAGGCAGAGACCCCATCGCTGACGTGCCAGCGTGGGCGAGGGCGGACAACCCGCGCCCCCAAGCGCTATGCTCGCTGCACGATGCGGCTGACCGTACAGGCGTTCGGCGGGCTTGGCTTCCTGCTCGTCGCGATGGCCGCGGGGTTGTTCCTGCCAGTGTTGACCCTCGACTACTGGCAGGCGTGGGTGTTCCTCGCGGTGTTCGGCGGGTCCGTGATCGCGGTGACCGTGTACCTCGTACGCAACGATCCCGCGCTGCTCGAGCGGCGCGTCCACGCTGGCCCGGTGGCCGAGAAGCTTCGACGGCAGCAACTGATCCAGTCGATCGCGAACCTCGCGTTCATCGCGGTGATCGTCGTACCGCCGATCGATCGGCGGCTCGGCTGGTCCGCAGTGCCGATGCCCGTCGCGCTCGCCGGCGATCTGCTCGTCGCGCTCGGCGTGTGGGTCGTGTTTCGCGTGTTTCGGCGCGTCGCCCAGCTGCCTGGGGCCGATCGGCTCATCCGGATCAAGGCGCGTGAAGACTCCGACCCGTTCATCTTCGACGGCGTCGCTGCACGAACCTCGATCCGACGCGCCAGCGAAGACATCTCGAGCCGAGAGGTCGTCACCGCCGCCGACCGCATCGAGCTCACGTCCGCTCGTGGCTCGCCGCGCGACCGAACATCCCACAGCCGCCCTGCGACGCCGAGGTTCTACGTGACCCGATCATCAACCTCCGTCCTGCCACGCCCCCACATGATCCCGTCGCCCCTCGTCAGTGTATCCTGTCGCCATCGACCCGCAACCACGATGACAACGAGCGTCTGCCGCCATCGCCACACGTGCGCCCTTTTGAGCGGCAGGACATTGGGAACGACGACAGGTGTTGCCAGCGCCTACTGAAGCCCGTCGGCGTCGACAAGTTGCCCGACGATCGCGCCGTAGTCGACCGGTCCTCCGTCCCATTCGCAAGCGATCGTTGCGGCATCGATCGCGAGCGGCGCATTCTGTGCCCAGATCCGTGACCAGCCGAGCTCCTCGGTCTCCGGCGGTGCGGGCACCGCAGCGACCAGCCGGCCGTGAGGATCGCGAAAGCAAGGACGTTGATCCGGCCCAAGCTCCACGGTATAGCCATATTCATGGACATAACGATGGTGCGTTGAACATTATGCCGCGTACCGGGTTATGCCGCGTAGCCCAGTGGTTCTCGTCGAAGACGCAATTTCTTACGCGGCATAATCCGGACGCGTGATCCTCGGCTCCTACGGCCCGATGGCCGA
>Ga0307509_10002288_pt1 | contig 31285 bp, 19 predicted proteins | sample 10_EM_MG_FD_202245 | JGI IMG/M metagenome (GOLD analysis project Ga0307509, IMG submission 202245) | Populus trichocarpa ectomycorrhiza microbial communities from riparian zone in the Pacific Northwest, United States - 10_EM | ecosystem: Host-associated > Plants > Roots > Unclassified | place...
TCTCCTCTCATGAAAGTCTCACTAGCGTTGGTATAGTTTTACCACTAAATCAAGATGCTTTTTAGCCATTTCTGTACTTTATAAACTTCAACTGCAGCTCACTATCATTTCCTATATTACTTCTATCTATAGGAGATTACCAATATCCACTTTTTAAATGGTTTTGCATATTCTGATATGTCAATTTGTCTTCCTCTCTCTCTTGCTGTTGTGAACAGATTTTCTCTCGTTTTTCTCGTTTTCTTGAGTGAATGATAATTACTTTTTACTTTTCAGGCTTAAACTAGTTCTTCTATCCTTTCTCAATTGATATTATGTTGTTTTATCCAATTTGGTTAAGAATTGGTTGAGTTGTTACCTTTTTTCACTACCATTGCCATGTGTCCCCCATCCCGGTGATGTCCCGCTTCCCCGTATTTGACGTTAGCACTCAGTTTTGACTACATGTGAAAAATTTATCAAGTGTGTATTTACCTAACCCCAAACTTCAACTCGTAATTTCAGATATTCTAATAACTGTTGTTCTGTTTTGCTTTTTTTCTTTCTCATTCATCAGGAAAAACTGAGCCTGCCTTTGATCCGTCGGCGTTGCGTCCTGTGCGTCCTAACTTGCGTTGCAACGCCCCGCCACATCCCACGCTTCCAGATGCTACCTGGCAACGTTCCTTGCGTCCGGACGCAACCTGGCGCCCTCCCTACGTCTGGACTACCCCAGACTCTTTTGCGCATCTCTTCTTCCTTCAGATGCGGGGATGGCTCCTGATCACCTCTTCTCCGCATCCTGACCCACCCCTCATCTCCGCTCGTGCAATCACAACTAATGTGCTACTTGCTCCGACGTCGCCTGGTGTCTGGGGCGGCAGCATCTTTTTTGGTCCCTTCCGGGTCTCATGTCTGACCCCTCACTGATCTGGCGAACTAATGATCTATGTTTCAAGAAAGTCGCTTATATATCTTCTACTATATACAGTATCAATATGTAGGATTCTCACGCATAGCCGAATCCTGATTCTCTCATCAGCATTCCTTAATAAACCTCATTAAATGTTCTCAAATCAATCCGTCTATTTACAAGCCATCGCCGGTCCTCCTACTGGATCAGGTGTGCCAGCCCGAGAATTGTTCCTATATCACCTATTGTAAACACTCGCGTGTCTTCCCTCATCTGCACTGTAACCAAGCCATGCACATCCGATAGACGCCCTGAGTTCACTGGGGTCAGCAACTGAACACTGGCGACCCCGACGTACAGTATCCTTGGATCTGATGTGCGTGCTCTTCGAGAGGGCTACTAGCTTTGCCGGGAGACGACCCCTCAGCGGACCATAGATTTCTTCTGTGCCCGCTTGTACCCAAACCTAATCATTGCGACTGCCCTGGTTTCTAAAGTGTAGGGTGCCTGTGGATTGTGTACGATGCATCTCGTAACCATCGGCTTCTTGGAATGTAAGAACTGGGACTTCGAGTTGTGTTAGTAGTTCAATGGAAAGTGATCGAAGCGTCGTATGGTCTTCCGGAAGACCGTGGTCTATCGGCAGGTTATGCCTGCTATATCGTATCAATTCAGGATATATAATCTGGAGTGAGACTCCCGAGATCCCGCTAAAATCAACGATATTGGACACATTGCCCATGCGTCCCTTCAAGATCCTCCTACAAATGACAGGCCGCGATACCATACTGGTTGTCCTATCAAAATGCTTCAGGACGTTGGGGGAGGGATCTGCGCCGCGATCTTTCAGTGAGTGCAAGTTCAATAGTCTCATCTGGATTGCATGTTGACGACCTTAGCTATGCACAATCTGGCGCGCGGCATCATTTTTATTTGACAAGTGCCATCCTTCCTTGATTTGCCTCTTGTGAGCTAGCTCTCCTATCTCCGTGGATACCTCGGAATATTGCCAAACTGGCGTATATAGTCACAAAAGTGGCTTAGTAGATGCATCTTAATGAAGTTGAAATGTCATTCGCCGTAAATCATGTCCATACGCAGTTTATCCTCTTCGTCTCGATCGTCGTCGCGCATCTGGCGCCGTTCGGATGTGGCCACGCGCTCACGCATTAGTGCTCTCTGGTGTTGGATCTCCTTTTGTTGCTTGGCGATCTTGGCTTGTGTGCGTTTTGTCACTTGGAACTCAAAGAAGATGTCCTTCATCCTATGGAACTGGTCCAGATATTCTTCCATATAGGGTATGGTGTCAGGTGTGTGGCTTCCGTATTGTGCCATCATATTGAAGTCAACGAGCGCCCTGACGCATCTGAGAGCACGTTTGAAAGACATTGCTTGCGCACCTCCTGGCTGGCGAAAAGCCACGGCGAGAACTCCGAGAATACAAGGCCCCAGATTCCTCATCTCTTTCCGTTGCCACTGCATAACCTCGTGGTAGGCTTTTTTGGGGACTAAGAATCCTGGGTATGGCGGTAATGCCTTCCAAACCTCATCAAATGCCTGCAGTCGCCCGTGCTTCTTCAGAAAGGCTTCGATCCAGTCCATCATATGCTTAAATAGCCCGAGATAAATAGTAGGGAGTATGTCTGGTTTGTACAGATCAGACGCCAAAACCCGGTCGAGTCAGTGGAATATATTTTGGCCGATAGCAAGATTCATAACGTGGTCGTGGTCGGTCTCGGAGCCTGAGGTTTGATTTTCAGGTTTCTAGCGTTGGTACCTTGCATAATCTCGGGCTCGATAGCTTCTGGCATTGGTTCCTAATTCGTTGGTTGGCACCTCGCATTTAGGACAGGCGTTTGTTTTCAACCCGTGAAGTGCCACGTTTTCTATATGGTCCGCGATCCAGGCAGAGAGAATTGGGAAGCAAAGTCGAACCTTGCCATGGGCAGAGTCAATGGGGATGCCGACATGTGCCACATCCTGAAGGGGTGCAAAGCTGAGTTCGAATACATGTTGTAGGGTGTCGGCGTTGATTTTTCTCTGGCGTGGGTCGGCTTTTGCGGACTTGGAGAGTTTGGGTGAAACCGGTAATAAGGCAAGAAGAAGAACAGCCATTGATCCTGGGCTGTTGGGCCGAGCCGACGGAAGATTTCCGATCGTAATATAGACAGGCCACGCTTTCTTGTCTCCCAAAAAGTTGATGAGGTTAGTCTGATCTGAAATCCCAATTATTGGAACAACGGTAGTACCTGGCGGAAGCGTCTCGTATGATCAGTCAGCTAAGGTCTTCCAAACAAGGGGGGGACTCACATGCTCTACCTGCAGGTCCGAGTACCAATCCGCCGCATGCATTTCAACATGTATTCTCTGCCGGAAGGGTCCTATTCACGCCGTGGCGCGTAGACCAAGTCATCTCGGTATGCGATCTGGCAAAGGAGATATCTGACGCAACCTAGGACGTCGGGGTAGAAAAATGGCAAAGCCCTCTGGCCATCCTCAACCTGCCCTTTGAACCATTGCAGATATTGGCTGTAGGGATCCAGGAACCGGAGGTGGTTCTCCAGCGTGTGCATAGAGCTATACCCGACTGATTCGGCATTTCCTAGGCCACACGAGCAGTAATCGTTGATTCGGGCTTTGGATACTTTTCTGTCAATGCAACAGGATGCGAGTTTGAAACCTTCCGGGCAATTTAATGGTGCCCATGGGTCCGCGCACAGGTTGCTCTGTTCGCCCTCAAATCTGGCAACCTCTCCGATTACTTCTCTGGCGCCTGCAAAATGATTCTGTTTCCCGGCACAGGCTGAGGTAGTATCGAAGACTTCAGCATCAGACTGGTATGCAATGTCTGGACAAAATGCATCAGGTTCCAATCCAGCGGGGCCCGGATCGGATTCATAGTCTGAAACCTGGCGCTCACTCGCGTCGGCGTTGAGTAATTCGCCTGTTTGGATGTTGTTATATTGTGTGGTAGACGCGAGGACAATGTCCAGACTCGCGTGCGCAGTGCGCAGGTGCTTCTCATATGCACCAGACCTGCTGTATTTTCGGCGGCAGAACGGACATTTGCTAGGCATGGTTGGACGTTGCTCAGTCGATCGCGGGGCTCCCAGTCCGCGTAGATTCAACGGTAAGGCTATGATATGTCAAGTCTTGACCACAGCCCGTGTGGATCGCCTGTAGGGCTAAGGGATGCCATATTCATGATCTAGTTGTGGATAGAGTTTAGCGTTGGTGTCACGTGGTATTAGCTATCGTGTCTTTCAACATCTGAGACGGCAAAGATTATATGTTCCTGCCACAATGCGTTTATCCGGTTTCATTCATTCAAGTTGAATCAAACTACAGTAGAGTGCTGTAATAGAGCATCAGATTTGGGTTTTCTTTTCAAACTACCTAGAGGATCTGGGAGTTTTATATATAAAGGGATTCGATCGCGAGACTAGAGGGACTTCATACGAAGATTCATCTCAGACGGATAACCTCCTCCGAGTCAACAGCCACCATCATCACATTACGAGTATCCCGAAATACTGCGATCTATATACATAAGGAATCCAGCGATATGGCGCAGAATAACAACATTGTAGTGTACGCCCTCTTGCAAGCAGTAGGTGCGCACCAGCCGCCGGCGGGTCAGACCTATCATCTTCCACCTTTTACTCTCGTTGGAGAGTATTCTCATCAACGCCCCAATGGTCAATCAGTTAGCGCTCATAAGTTAGCTATGGGCGTCCCCCATCACTCTATAAACAAGCCCCCCCCTGAATACCTGTGTTGGCGGGATGCAGTGAAAGATCAGATGTTAGCCAGGCGCTATATTTCAGATACTTGGCACTTCCAAGATGCCGAATTCCAGCAAATCGTCGAAGGGATGAGGAGATTGAAACCTGCGTGGGATGAACTCGCCACTCGGTGAGCAGCCAATAACATGGATAGTATGCACGAGATTCATGAGGCAGTTCTTCAATTGGTTAAGGACTGTGGAAAGAAGCTGGCAAATACCATTAGGACCAATAACCACGTACCTCCACCCGGCCCAGGCGTCCCCCCTGCCCAGGTTATTGTGAGGCCGATGTTACTACCTCTCAACGCACCATCTCACTGCCGGTGGAGTATTGCAACGGCTGTAGTACCGAACGCGGGCCCCGTTGGCGAAAAGGCTCCGGTGGCCAATACTCCTGGGCCAGCCGAAAAAGTACCGGCTCCCCCGGCGGGTGCCCAAGCCGTACCTACGCCCCTGCCGAATCCCAGCTGAGAACATTGCCGCACCCCCAGGCCCGGCCCATCGCGAACCTCAGAGCGGTCTTCCACCCCGAGGGCCGGCTAATCCCCAACCTAGGATTGGTCTCCATTTGGGCAATCTCTACTGGGCGAAAAATGCCCAGCAACTAGCGAATATCCCTGGGCAGAGCCAATCGGGTCCCTCAATGGGCATTCTGGGTACGCCACTGGGTATCAAACATGCTCCAGCGAATCGCCCAGGTCCGATCAATCTGCGCGGCCAAGAAGATATACCTGTGGAAATCCAACCGGATCCCCCAATGGGTATTCTTGGGAGGCCAATGGCGATGCAACATGCTCCTCTGGCTGATATCCTGGCAGCCGCGGCACCAAACGTGGAGGATCTGTTGATTCAATCGTTTGATGTGATGCACATGTTCCGTCGCGCAGGGTCAGGTCTGTGCCAAATTAGTGAGTTTTTTTGGCAATAATACGGATGTATTTTTTTTGAACTTACTGACTTAGGTGATATAGATTGGAGTGCTCTGCTTGGACGTCCACGTGCAGTATGTATCGTCTGGGTCAGCCACCCCGCCAATAGCAGCGCACCACGAGCAAATTATGGCCTTCTGCATTGGCGTAATCCTCATATCAATGGGGTACGTTTTGCTCAGTTAAATTCCTATGACATAGGCTGTCTGTTGGCCATTATTTCGAGAACTGTGCCACACAATATGATTCGCTACATACTTGGCCGCACTGGTGAAGGCGGGCAACAGCTGCGTCTGCATCCCGGTGCCGAATTGTCTTATATAGATTATGTCTTCATCGAGAATGATGAGGAGGTAAGGGACTGGCTGCGGTCGAATCCGGTTCTCCACGATCCGTTGGATCTGTTGGTCTATTGTTATCGCCCAGAGACTCGGGGCAGGTTCCCCACTCCGCCCTTAAGGGGGCACAATTACCTTCGCAAAAATGCCATCACCAATTGGGCTAGTACCGCGGCGCTAGGTAATCGCATCCAGGCAGCCCGATCAGACGCGAGAACTGACCCTGGACCGTCCATGCCGAAGGTGAACAGGAAGAGCGAGATGACTCTCCCTTGTTTCTTCCTGCATTGAGTAGTTCATCATCTGATGTTTCTGACGCCCAAGAGGGATACCAAGCAAGCATTGGAGCATCAACATCCCATGTTGCAGATCGTAGTAAAACACAAACACAATCCAAAATAAATATTCAGAAGGTGTGGAAACTTAGTGCACGCGGGGTGATACTGAGTACCATAATGTATGGAAGCGTGGAGCGCCATCCCATGAGGAAGATTCGGAGTATTTGTCCAAGAAAGCCCGCCAGGCTTCCTATAGCCTTGCGTGCTTGAAAGGTAAGGCGGAGGGTCATGTGCGGGTAGAACTCGAAGAGGAAAAGGGTCATGAGGAAGAGAGAGGAATTGAGATTGTCGGAGGAGTTTGATCGATGTGACAGCGCGTTGAACGCCTGAGTCTGCCCAGATATATTAGTGATTTAGGTTCTTAGAGTATTAGAATAGATTTCTTATAGACTGCAGATTCGGTCATGAGGCTAAGCATTCGGGGTTAGGTGGTGTTGAGGATACTAGTATGATAGTAGGCTGAGGCTGACGCCAAGCGACATTACAGTATACGATGTCTCTTGGCGCATGCATAAAAGCGAGGCTTAAAACGATATTTTAGGGGGTGCACGTATCACCTGTGACAATCATGACTTTTCACGATCTTTCACTTGTCTTTGTTTTATCTAAGTGCTAGATGATTATCCACCGCCATTTGGCGAATTGCCTTCGTTATCCATCCCAAGATACTGCGACTTCGCGCCCCACGTCATGACGTCGCGCCCTTCATTACCCACATCGCGGTACACCCTAAGTCGCATTCCCTGCTTGTACAGCCCGAAGGACTCACAGTCGTGGAAATGTACATCGTCGGCAAAATCTATATAAGGACCCCGGCGACCCCCCCAACCCTTCCATCTTTCTTACCTCCCCCCTCAGAAGACCCCCACCTGCGTTCCTCCTCTCCAGCATCTGAACATGTGGCGTCTTGAGACATACGAAGGTCAACCGGCATCCAAGTGGGTATCAAGAGACCCTCGCGATTTTAGTTTGATCACCCTTCATATTAGATTCCAAAATCGCCGACGAACCAATGGCTCCTGCAGGCATAGCGAGACATCACTTGCGGAAGGGGAAGTAAGCAAACTACATCTCCCCGTGTTTGTAACCGATGCTAATAGCTCTCTGCCACTTGGACTCCCGCCGCGCAACCTTCCCCGCCAGAAGTTCGGAGCGGCATACGAAGAAGAACTCTTACACGTTCGGCCGCCCGTCGCACGGCAGAAGTGCGAGCGTAAGCAATGCTGGAATTCTCTTTATATGAAATCTTAGGATATCAAACTCACTACCCTTTTTTAAAGAACAGAGGACCCGAGTCGGAGGAACGCGCTCACTTCCATCCTGCCTTGGGACATTCGGTGTATAAAGCCAAACTATCTGACAATAATCAGAATCTGGTATACTGAAAATCTAAGAAAGAGGACTGTCTATGGCGACATTGCGTACGCCAAATCGTGGTGTGGATTCAAGCGTCCGTGTGGCCAATCTTCTATCTATGCGACAGGGCGCGAGCAAATAAAGGCCTACATGATTGCTCGCCAGGTGGACCCCGGTCGCCTAACCGAAACACAAGTGCATTCGATTTTATTGTTCGCCAGTGGCCTATCACTAGTCAAGGAGCGAATTGAGCTCATCAAACGCCAGCACCTAGCCGACGACCTTTTGGAACTAAACCGTCATGTGAAGATCCTTGTCAAGGATTCTGGAAAGAAACTGCATACGACAAAGGAGCGTCAAAGGGCTGGTCGTGATGGTCGTGGCGATGTTACAGAAACCGCGAGTAACTGCTAGCCATCTTGATTCCGTAAGGCCCGCGCTGACATCTACTGCTCGTGGCTCTTGCAGATTGGGAGTCGCCATTTTCGCTACGAGCTCTCAGAATCCATATTGTTCGTCAATCTGGAGCACCGGCAGCCCTGCATCCCTGCCTCGGCCACGCCTGGTGTGAAAAGGATTCGGACCGCGGAATCGCCTGGGAGGTCCTCGCTACACCAAGCATCACGCATCTCCTACCGGTCATCAGAGAGCACGACGTCGAAGACGAAATCCGATGTTCCCAGTATCTCATTGGTGCGACAGGCGAGGGTGCTGCCAGACTACATCAGGACCCCGACGATCCTCTACCCCTATGCCAGCTTATAGTCCTGAACCCAGATGACAACATTCGTGTCTGGTTGCTCACCAACAGTGCCCAGGATCCACTGCCCCTCATGGTTATCGACTCACGACCCGAAGACGGCAAGTACCTAGACGCGACCTCCGAGCCTCCCAATGGGAGGTAGCTCTTTTTCGACCGCGCCATCTGGGAAGAGTTGGCTGGCGGAGAAGATACGGTACGGGCAATGGAGGAGGCGGAGTGGTTTGACGAGGACGAATGGCTACAGGCCGAGGCAGAGGGGGTGCCTTGGGCGCCTCCTGGTGCTAGCGTAATCGTTGTAGACGACAGCGGCGTAAGTATCTAAACTGAACAGGGACTTAGATCAAAATTGGATAGCTAATTGCAGATGTAGGACCGGTCACCGGGAGTTCCGGGCCCCTCAAGACACCGGACGAATATTCCATCGCAGATGGAGGAGCGAGCGCGCTCTCAACCATTAGCGCCGGGGTCGGGGGTGCCCTCATCTCGCCCATCTAGGCCTTCTGAGTCTCAGATGCTCCGTAAACTCCACGAATTTGCCTAGGAGAACCCCTGGGCAAACAGATTGTTGGCGAATCACAGCCCGTAGCGGACAGGCTCCAAGTGTATGATGGCGTGGAGGACACACCACCTGCCACACATATAAATCGTGACAATCACTCTGTCTCAGGTCCCCCTGCTTCAGCTGCCGGCCGCCAGCTCTCCACTCCGGAGAGAACGATAGTACATCCCTCTCCCACAACTGATCTCCCACCATCTACCGCCAATGTGGCCCCGACCCAGCCACCACCATCTGTGACACCCCCGCCACGCCGATCTTCAGTTCCGAGTTCTGAGCACGCCTCGCAAAGCTCCCCATCCGTACCCGAAATACCCCGTTCTGGAAGACGTCGCTCAGGTCGAAAATGCCATTTTTTGATTTTGGGATGAATTCCTTTTTCACTTTTACCCCTACTACTGCCTTACACGCGCTGTGCGATTCCCTTTGAGGCATGGTGTCATGTAATTTATTTTCTCCCTATGATTCCTAGCTAGTATAGTAATGATACCATTGCGCGCCCCTTGCTTCAGCTTCTCTCATCCTTACATCCCCTTATGCTGATGTCTGATGACCTTTTCCGCTTTGAGCTGGAGTCGCATTCTCTGTCCATAACTAGACTGGCGTTAGCCAAAAGGACTGGGGTACGCACTATTTGAAAACTAAGATCTCGAGATTTAGTGGAGTTGATTCGACGTCGGGAGATGAGGTTTGAGATAACTAATCCGCATTGGTCGTGGCCTGTGTCTTGCTAGAGCTAGTGTCGCTTACGGATACTCGTTGTGGCTAGTTTTTGTATAGGCACTACTGATATTAGCGACGCCTCCTACTTTACTGACACCTCGAACCTTCTCATTCCACAGCGTAGACGAACATCATACCTGAGCCGGTCCAGAGTATGAACATAATGTTGAACAAGCAGTAAACACCTTTTTGCAGTTCAATAGATTCTTTCAATACCGAGTGATAGTACGTGAATCTCACAGCCCTGCCCCCCCCACAAGACGTAGCGTATAAGACCTGACGAGTTCCATTGCACAACAACTACAAACTACAAATATCCACATGGCGTGGGATACATTACACTCACGCATTCTAATCCCTATTCTCTCTGAAAAATCTTCATCAGTCTCCGGTATTCTACGATGTCTAGACAACCTTAGGGCAAATGACTCAGTCAGCTAACTTCACGAGTAGGCAATCTGGAGCGGTGTAGACGCGCCACCATCCCTGCGCAGAGGCGATCTGGATCAGGAACACTGGGGACCGAATCAGGCAGCTCCCATAGTACAGGAACACAGCCTGCCGAATCAACGAGCTCCCACGGTACACAGTCGTCCAGTCGCAGTTCTTCCCCACCACACACTACAAGACGCCCCATATCACGACCCGTGAAGCGCGCCAGAAGGAGGATGTTACAGACCACGGCGTATAGTGAACCTGAGGGGGAACCAGATCCACAGCAACAAATAGCGACAGTTCGTCTGACCGATGAGAGCTGCAATGAGTACCAGAGCTCCCGCAGATCTGATGAAACTGAATCAGACACAGAACCAGACGCAGAAGACAATGATGTCCCGGATGACGACACTGGATCAGGGTCTTGTGACCGATCACGAACTGCAGACAGACGACATGGCAAATACCCGGGTTTCAACTGGGCGAGTTTCGACCACCTCCGGATGTCAAGGAGCGGCGCAAGTTGGGCGCACCCAAGCTGCTCGACCACGCATAATTCAGGGTGGTGCGTATACGCTACCGGCATTCACATCTTCCAGTGTACCACCATATTCGTGGCCGCTGGCCACCCCTAGTCCCACTACGTCCGGAGTCCGCAGCTCGAGTCCTCCCAGCCATCGCAATAATCAACAACACGAGGATCACATCTGGCCGGATACTAACTCACGGCCAAATACGGCCACCGAGGCCGAGGCTGCTGTAATAGGACGGGCCAAGCCTCTTATTCTATGGTACATCCTGTTTGTGAATCCGCTCCCAGCACCCGCTATATTGATGTCCGAGGTCCACCGTGTTTGGCTGAAGGCTCTCGAGTACATATCCGACGCAGGAAATATTGAACCATTGGTGGCAAGCATAAAAATAATAAGTGAACGCTGATACTCAAACTTGACGCACGCGTCGTGGGTGCTTACTAAATGTGACTGATACGGGCCAGACACTCTGCAGTAAGATCCCAGTTTCTGTTCCACGTAAAGGAAGGCATTGGAAGATATTACGATCTCCCCCGAGACCCGACGGCGATTGCGCGTAGCGTGGACTACCTCCTGGAGAGGGATAGATTCATGTGTTCCCCGAGAGGGTATGAGGTAAGTGTGCGCTTTGTGATAGCCCAGCCACAACTAATGCCTATGGACTTGACCCAGCAAGTAACGAATCGATTCCTCGCGGCACAGATCCCCGAGGCACTATGGGGAACGTACTTCAAGGGCAGGAAAATCCGTGGGATTGCCAAACCTGATTTTCTTGGTCGCATCAATGGCACCATAGTATGTTTAACCTGTGCCATACTCTGCCATACTCTGCAAGCATGGCAAACCAGAATCTACCTTGAAACATGCGTCTTCAAGCCAGACGCAGTATCCGGTGAGCCTGACCCTGAACCTGGTGTTCTCTAGTTCCAGCCAGGAGGCTAACCTCATGATGAGCTAGGAAGACCTCTTTTCCCGCGAGCGCCAGACGTGGGCCATGTGCCCAGACTGGGTACAGACAATGATCCTCAAGAACATTCGCGAGACCATCAAAGAGAAAATGGAGAAGGAGCATGGGATTCAGGAAGATCGCCATGAAGGGTTTACTGACGATTGGGAAGCAGTGGTGGGAGAGGTGCAGAGTCAGATGTCTAGACGGCCCCCCCACGGGCAACTCCTCGGATTCCGACACACCTAACTCCACACATTCAGACACCTCCAACTTCCCACATTGAGAGTCAAACTCCCAGCAACCTGGGTATTGGGGGCCAGGCTCGAGGCCCGGATAACCGCAACGATTCACAAGAAACTGTCACCTCTTTCGATTTCACCCAGGTGTCGGCAACCCGGCTACTCAACTTTCTCGATTCGGACCTACAGACTCTGAACGGCTCATAAGAGGTGGCTGGGTGGCTAACTTTGGACAATACTGTGACTCCGACTACATTGTGACCGCTCGCGCTCAGCATTGATGATCTAGAGGCGGCGGAGGAGACTACTGATCCATGCGATATGGAGCAGGGGGAAAGTGCGAGCATAGATGTGGGTAGTTAGAATGCTGAGCATGTGGAGTGTAGTGGTTTTGGGATGGGTTCTCAGATATATAGGAAAGTGTGCTAGGAGCATAGTCATATTAAGATGAGGGCGTCTAGCCAACTCATGGAATTCAGAAGAGAATTAATAGAAGCAAGGCTTAACAGGTGCATCTTGGCGATCAGGATAGTAAAACACATCGTGACAGCATTTGAAAGAAGAGAAGTGCCTAGGTGTAGCATCAGGATGACATTAGATTAAGTACACAATGCGTCCGGATGAAAACCCGGCGTCAGATAGAGTCACAATCGGATCAGCACACGGCATATATAGGGCGTAAGATCAGGAAGAAGTGAGCAGGTGTCAGGAAGGGAGAGATGCGGATTGTGGGATCCGGACGAGGTCGGCAGGGTGTGAAAACATTAGGACGCGACATCTGAAGATGAGAGAAGCCCTGACGTTCGCTGAGAAGGAACCGGCATCAGGGCGGGAGAGTTATAGATCCGCTGCAGTCAGAACGCAATAGCGGTGGACCCAACGCAGTAGGAATGGAAGAGTCGTAGATCAGGGAGAGTCACGAGGTAATAGAGGTGCACGAGACACATTCAGGACGCACAGGACATAGGGGTCTGTGGCCGGATGGCGTCAGGACGGATTGCGCTAGGTGACTCAAATTCAGGACACGACATTAGGTCCTGATTCGCGATTAGCATTCCAACGTCCTGGGCGTCAGACGCAGGGGGCGCACAGGACCCAAGGTATTATTTTTGCTGATGTTGATCTTTTGCTATATGATTTATCAGTTGTTAAGGCATAAGAACTCGCATGCTGTGCTAGCTATAGTATAAGGAAAACCTTAATTTCAACAATGTCCTACACCACCACTTCATAGAACAAATCTGTACTCACAGGACTAGTGGGATAGGCCTAACCGCATATCTTACACCAACGAATAAAACGCCTGCCTTCAAGACACCTCACCCCTCTTTACACAAACCCACTATGCTAACCTAGTCACAAAAGACAACGGAAAGTATAAGAAAACCATTCTACAGGCCCCACCTGATAAAAGAAACACCTGTAAAGCGAAGGGGTGCCTTAGAGAAAGCACAGGCATCGACTGAATAGAAAACTATGAAAATCAGCAAAAATGAGTACAGCATTTAACTATTCAGTATTGTCAGCATTATCTTTTCTCAAGGGATTGCATATTTGACAAGGAGGAGATACAATACCCGGATGGATTTTAACTCAGAGGTGGGTGGTGATCTGTGTCTTGGAGCTGGTGCAGCACTTAGCTGCAAACTAACAATCAGGCATTCCAGTAGTGGAACTGATCAAAATCAGTCCAGTTTTGCAAAAAAGGGTAACTTGATTGTTTTGTATTCTGTGTTAGAGGCCCTTTTAGCTTGGATAGCAATCTACCTAATTTTGAGTAAAAGAGAAAAACAGTTGTTCCCAAAGCAAGTGAAATAACTCAACTATGTATCAAGTAAACACTTTAGAAATAAAAGGTGCGCAATTGCTACAGTTTACTGTTTGGTTTGATGTAAAATGTTTTTGTTTTTAGCAAAATAATAAATAACGATAAATATTATAGGTATAAATCTGGTAATTAATGATTATAATTGGTGAGAAAGGAAGGTTAAATGAATCTATCATTTCGATAAATCTATGATTATCTTGAGTTTTGATAGGGAACATATTTTTAAAACAGGTTTACTGTGTCAGTAAAATATTCCTGATTTCTGCATCTTTCACACAAAGTTTTAATAACTTTATATTCTACACTTGAAAATATTTGAAAATTTGGTTACTAGTGCATGTGGCTAGAGGCTATGTTTCTATGTAAAAAATGTATTTTAAGGGATATTTTTAAAATTGTCATTAAAGATAGAATATTGCTCAAATTTATACCTTAAATATATTTTAAGAAGCCAAGAGGCGCCTCTATCAGTTAATAAATTCTCTGAGCCATTCAACCTAGATCAGCAAAAATAATATCTTGTATTCCGAGTGTCCTGTCCATCAGACACAGAGGATGGCTGAACTCTAATCGAGGTGGAGGAAGAAACCATTGTACCACACAACGCACCAGATGCGACATAATACAGCGTATGAGACTCAGGATGCACTGGGCCCAACAAGTACTACCCAGGACACCACCTGACACTGGACCACATCTTCCGGAGATAACGGAAGGGTTCCCCTTCTCACTTTTTCTGACCTCAGTCACCTAGGTCACAATAGATTTCATACCATCAAACTGTTAAATTTACTACTAGTAGTCTTCTATTATTGTAATATACGGACCAACTGACAGAGAAACACACAGTCATAAGCACCCTTCTGACCCCTTGCCCTATCCTTCCCCTTACCCGATCTTTCCATTACCACTATTTGGCACTGGGACTTGATTAATAAAATTCGCAAGTGGAGGGACCATACACCATCATGTAGCTGGGATCGGCCCAACAATGCCTGGCAACCTGTTAGAGAATCGGCCCAGCTGTTGTGGCGGAACATCCCATCAAGGTCCAGGACCTGTTCAAAGACCACTCTGACGAGGGTTGGCGAATTGCTGAGTTTTGATGCGACACAGATGTACCTTAAACCACTAGATAACTAGCGTCGAATCTAAGAATCTGCCTCAACTAAATCCAGAACCGGAGCTGCAGTCATGTATGAATAAGCCATTATGTTCAAGTTATGGGATAACAAGCAGACTATTCAGTACTGTAACTTCATGAATAAACCATGTGGGGAACCGATCCTATACCGTCATGTGACTGCTGTCGAGCCCAACAATCCCCAGCAATCAGATCCTGAATCGGCCCTTTGGTTGTAGAGAAGTCTGCTATCGAGAGCGGGGATCGCCAGAATCCCACCCCCTTAAGCCCTATGACATCACGAATAGTATCGCTCTGGGGATGAATCTTATACAGATGGATAGCTGGTATCGAGCCCTGGGACCTCCAAGTGTCGGTTTAGGGATTGATTGCCTGGCTGTGGTGGAGTGTTGCAGCTCTGGGCTAGGTGTGTAAATATTTAGAGTTGGGATGCAAGGACTGTATTGCATCACGTTCAGGTTGAGGTTAAGTGCCGAGACATCACCATGCCCTACCCTAGACTTGAGAGTCTGATGGCTATCACTTGCTTTCAGACTTGAGTGAGCTGGCATTTTCACTTAATTACAGATAATGTTCTGAAAATAGAACTTTGAGTGCCAGGATGACATGGGGTCCTTAACATAAATATTACATTAAGCTGATGATAGCTTTCTCACCTGGTAGACGAACTATATTTTCTGGGGTCTGAAATACTTCTTCCTCACCCTAGGGCTGGGCCTCAGACTCTGCGAAGGCTGGGAGGATACTCAGAGAGAGTGGTCAATGATGATGGGTGATGGTGGTGGGGTTGGAATCTGGATGAATGGGAGGCAGGGTTCCTTAGTTGCATATGTCCAGACAGAACCTGGTACTGACAAGTGTGTCCAGCCACTCCAGATGCAACCAGATGTCACGGCAGAGTAGAGGCTGTACCGGACACAGAGGACGCACAGTCCACACTACGAGAGGCAGGACGCAAAACCTCCATATCTAATCCTAGCACAGGATGGCTTTTGGCTGATCTAAAGACTGCTTTTAGTGACCCGCTCAAATGTAGAAGATGTTTACATTTCTTATTACAGTTGGTTTAAGCAGACCTCAGTAGTAGAAACAATGCGCGTCGTGTAACAAATAACCGCAACTATATCATAAACAGCATGCCTAACCAAGACAAGCACCAACGTCAATTACGCTCTAAGTAAACAGAATGACAGGAAAATCAACTTATACCAGGAGCTGAATGTTATAACTGTCCAGAAGGACATGCACACATCCATATCCTTCGTGAAGGCTATCGTATCCCAGTCTTGCTGCACTCTTGATCGAATATTTTCCTGATCAACTAATAACTCATTCAAGACCTTCAGATTCCTAACCACTGAAAAACTGGGGCTGTTCACATTCCATGTTTCCATGGAGAAACTATTTCTTCTAGTGAAACGAATTTCACCAAATCTCTATTTCAAGAAATCGGAAACAATCAACAGCTCTTGCTCCTTTCCTGAGAGATAGTTCTGGCAAGAAAATATTGTTTTATTATACCAGTGAGATGGAAGTATCCGGAACACCAGCTTACAAAATATCTGAAACCTGAAAGACCCCTGCTCTGATAATAATCAATGCCTATAGCACTTACTTTTACAAGATGAAGGAATCTCGGTAAACTCGCATGAAGGCACTTTAAATGAACAAAATACTGTGGTCATTGGTTGAATAGAAAAAGGTGATCATGAAAGAAAGACCATTATTGACCAGCTACCGGAAAGGTACCAGAGCTCCCTGAACTTATTCTGTACCTCTAGGGTAGTGAAACTAGCACCTCGCTGTATCTTTGAATATGCGATCAACTGAAACCTGATATGCAGCCACCATGGGGTCCAAGATACCCGTTATCTCAAAAGTATATGCCGGCCCTCCCCAAATAGTTCGCTGATATGCTCAGGGAAGGAAAGATTTCTCCATGCAAGTCACCGTTTGGTACAGCAATCCTTTTTGTTCGCAAACCTGCCGGTCACCTAGAGCCTGTTGTTGCCTAGCGTGAACTCCATAAAGTCATGATTCACAACAAATATCTTATCTCTCTAATGAGGGAAGTGAGCGATCAAGTGGGTCATTCTGAAATCTTTACAAAGTGAGAATGGAAAGCTGGTTTGCCTCTGATAAGAGTTTCTAAACCGGAGGTGTATAAACCAGCTTTTCAAACCTGGTATGGACATTCGGAATACCAAGTTGGGTTGTTTGGTTTGCTCCACCCACCTGCCCCCCACAAAACAATAATGACCAAAATCGTAAGGGAATTTCGAGACTACTGAGTTGTCATATATATTAATGAGATTCTTATCTACTGCAACAGAGTTGAAGAATATACCATACTAGTCTAGAAGGTTTTACAAAAGCTCCGTGAATACAAGATGGCAATCTGCCTAGAGAAGATGTTCAATGTTAAAATAGTGGATCTTGTGGCTCGTGTTGTGGCAAGGGATCGGGTGACAAAGCACGAGAGAAAGGTGGAATCAAGCAAGGCTTGGAGAGCTCCAACCTTGGTTAAGGATCTTTATATTTTTAGTGGGTTCAACAACTTTTACTGGCGATTGATTATGAGCTTTTTGGGCATTTGAGCCAAGCTAACGATTCTGTTGGAAGATGACCAGAGAAATTCTTTTTTGGGCAAAGCACAACAAGAGCATATTGACGCCTTCAAACACCGCTTTATATTAGCACCAATCCTATAGCATCGCTATCAAGAACTTGACACAGTTGTTGGAACGCATGCTAGTGATTACTCACTAGGACAGATCTTATTGCCATTTCATTGAAAAAGACTTCACACAGTCACCTTCAATTCTCCAAAGCTTACCCCAGCTGCGGGCAACTATGATATCCATGATGAAGAATTATTGGCCATCCTCGTTGCCTTCAGTGAATAGAAACAGTACTTGGAAGGGACTCATCAGCAAAACTATTACCCTATGTTCAGTCGGTTCTGTGGGTTTGACGCAGCTGGCGCAGGAACGTAAATCACGAATCAGTATGCAACCACCTGACCACACAACTCACCTGATGGAACCTGACAGAGAACGTAATCTTCAAGATGCACGAGAAGCAGGGCCTAATACTTATGACATACTGGATGCAGCATCACATACTCTGGACACCCCCTGACGCCCGACTACATATTCCTAACATAAGGGATGGGTTCCCGCTTTACTTATTTCTGCCCTTGGACACCCAGGTCATAATATATTTCCATCTCTCAAACTATTAAATTTAGTACATGTAGGCTTCTCTTGTTCTAGTAAACAAACAAATTCACATCCAAACCTGAGCACAGCGTTCCCTCCCCGTTCCCTCCACCTTCATAGGACCCTATAGCTTCATCAGCAATAATCGCCTCTGGACGTACCTTATGCCTCCATGTAGCTAGCGTCGAGCCCGATATTCTCAGGCAATCTGATCCTGGATTGGAGCAATGATTGTCGAGGAATCTGGCCTTGAGTTCTGGGATTATGAGCACTCCATTCAGCCTTGTAACCTGATGAATAATGTTCGTGGAGGGACGGATCATACGTCATTGTCAAGCTGGTATCGGGCTCAACAGCCTCCAGCAATCAGATCCAGAATGGGCCAAGATGCAGTGGAGTGATCTCACATCAAGCTATGAGAGCGCCTATCGAGCTCTAAAGACAACCCCAATACTGGTTAGCGATTTCATGAGCTGTGATGTGACCGAGCCATCCTTTATACCACGGCATTGCTGGCGTCGGGCCCACCAAACCTCCTCAATCATCTCCTGAATCGTCCCTGCGGTTGTCGAGGTATCAGTTATCAGGTTCTTGCATCACTAGCACTCCCTTCAGCCCTGTAACTTCATGAATTATACACCTCTAAGAATATATCTGATACAACTGGATAGTTGGCATTGAGTCCAGGAACCTCCTGGTGTCGGATTCATGATTGATTGGGTGGCTGTGGTGGAGTGTTGCAGCTGTCGCCTCAGAGTGTAGATGTTGAGTCTGGTGATGAAAAGAGTGTCGTGGCGCCTTGAGTTTGGGGCTAAGTGCTGAGAAACTACCAGGCCGTATCGAGTGTTACGGTGATTACTCACTTTCAGACTGGATTGAGTTGGCATTTTCGCAAATTCAAAGATGATGTTCTGAAAATAGAACTCGCAGTGCCAGTATGAGTCGGCTCAGGGGTCTTTAGCGTAAATTTCCGAGTAAGGGTACGATGGCTTTGTCACCTGGCGCCAGTAATAACTATCCTTTCTGTGCCAAGAAATACCCCTCTCTCTCAGTTGGGCTGGGCCTCAAACTACCTGAAGGCTAGGAGGGTCCTCAGGGGTAATGGTAAATCCTGATGTGCGCATGTGTTGATGTTGAAGTCTGGATTTATAAGAGGCAGGGTGGCTTAGTTGTGTGTGTCCAGATGCAAGCCAGTACTGTGAAGGGTGTCTGGACATGGCAGATGCAACCAGATGTGGCACCTGATTACCGGACGTATAGGTCACACAGTACTGAGAGTCCGCACTACAAAAATCAGGATACAATACCACCATATTAGAGGTCTGATGGCTTTAAGCTGATACCAAAACACTGATAACAGTCTATACCAATCATTGGAACCTGGAATATTTGCTTACAACAAAAGCCTCAAGTGAGAAACAGATCGGGTGGGCACAGAAAGTGTGTGGTTTCAATTTCAAAATGATCTACGGAAAAGGCACCGAAGGAGGCCATCCGGATGAGTTAAACAGGTCGTAAGAGTACCGCTCAGAAGAAGGAGCCCTGCATCGCATACAGTTTATTTTGAAACCTCAGCACTACGGCAAATTGAAATTCCCATAGTGTGCCCACTACCTTTCACACAGCTTCAAAAGGAATTTCGTCAAATCCAAAAGGACATAGGTATTCCCATTCAAAGGAATGTTTAACAAGCACGAATCCAACCCGATGATCAAAGCTTACAGCATCATACGACCTCTCCTGCATCTCAGGCAATTCAGGAGTTATTCATGCAGATTATAGCGGCCAAGTCATAATCATACCTGTTTATCACAGAAAGATAGGTTACGAGGTTAAGATCAGAGAACGCATCGCGCAATGCATGCTGGCGAGACTTGATGATCAGAAAAGGATAGAGGTTGATGGATTGGATGAGACTGATAGAGCTGAAACGGGTTTTGTCCACTGTGGAACTGGGTTGGAGTTCAAAGAAACTCAACCAAAGATATGTTCCCTCGCAGTTGATAGCAACCACAAATTTTACAATTCCTGTCTCTTGATATTAACCAACACCTGAGCCTCCCAAAAATGCCAGGTGTTATTATTAAACATCATTATTGCCCAAGCAAACTTGAAATGTTTTGAAGCAGACCTTGTAGCCAAAGTTCGTAAATTGGAAGAGGATAATCTAGGTTGAATGTAGCTCAAGGAAGAGTTGGAATCCTTAAAGAAAAGTGCAAAGGAATTGCCCAAGCAATTGTCCTTATCCGATAGCCCTCTCTACTACCAAGATGGTGCTTTTATTTGCGCAAATAAGGACCTGCAAATACCCATTGCTGAGGGTTTTCAGAACTCTGAAGTCGCAGGTCACTTCGGACAAGAGAAAAGACTCGAAATCATCACATGGGATTTCTAGCGAAAGGAATTACCAGACTGAGTAAATCATTACCTACCTTCCGGCACAGCCTGGAAAACAAGCGAAAGTCTCATGACATAAACTATTCAGGTTACTTATCAACTACAAGTGCACTATACTGGGTACACCTCAACCTCCGTAGACTTTATCACACAGTTACCGCAATGAGCAGGATATACCCCTATTATGGTTCTAGTAGACAATTTTATAAACATGTGCCACTGTATCAGATAGGAAGAAAGGTTATGGCAAGAGACGTAGCAGAATCCTTCCTTAAGGAAGTATGGAAACTTGATGGATTACCTTCAGAAATCATTTCAGATCTGTATGCGATGTTTGCTGTAGAATTTTGGGAATCTTGGTGCAAAAATCTTGGTATTACACAGAAAGGTATAGACTGAAAACCACCCTCAAACTGAGTGACCAACAGAATGAGTTAATCAAATACGCAGAGACTATCTCCCCATATTTGTCAACTACGATCAGGACAACGCGTACTATCTTTTACCTTTACACAACTTCGCTTATAACAACCTAGTAATCTGCGCACACAACAAGAGCCCTTTCTTTACACACTACAGTTATCATTGTCAAACTGAATCGCCCAAGTAGCATCCAGTAAGAAATCCAGAAGCAAATCTTCCCTCACACTCGATTCAGAAGATATATTAATAAGCGATACAATCTTGAGAAAAGGGCACAGCAGATATCAGATGTTATTACAATCTGATGACTAAGCAAAACCAGACTTCAACATAGGCTTCCTAGTAATGCCGAATACCCAGAATATGTGGACTAAAGACTCAACCCCGAAACTAGCGTGTAAGCTATAGGCCACCTTCAAAATCTTGTAACAACGAGGAGAACTCACTTACAAATTTCAAATATCTAAAAGTTAAAAGATCCGCGCAGGATTTCATGTAGGGCTGCTCGGGCCCGATAGAATATCTATTCAAGCAGCCTGAGGACAACCACCCCTTGAACCTCAAGAAATTAATGATCATCTCAAATGCAACGTGGAAAAGATTATTAAGAGTGAAATATTCTCATACGATGGGAAGGTCCTTAGCAGGACTAGAACCTTTGACAAACACTGCAACTCTATGAAGTCAAGAGGATGTTAAGAAGCTGAGATCTCCCCGGAGCCACCTGACCATTTAGAACACGCACAGGAATGAGTAGAAGATTTTCATAGAGAAAGTCTGAATATGCTAAGATTGAGCAAAGTAGTATTACATGTAAAGGTTTTCCTGCAGTGGTGAAGCAAACGCACAAGCCTTTTCACTCCCTCTTGTAGAGTACCAAATGGAATTAATATTTAACTTATTTCGCCTATTGATGGGACATGTAATAGTTATGGGACACTTTTACAACTTACCAACAGGATATGTTAAATACTTATATCTACATCAACACAAGCTTTATAGATGTAGAAGTTATAGGCAATAAGAACAAACCTGTTGGCTATTGGCTGGCAAAAGTTGAAGAAAGTTTATGTAATTGTTAGGGATTGAGTTCTTGATGAATAGTAAGTAGGGAAAAATCTGTAGCAGTAAATTAAATGAGATTGGACAATTGAAAATCAGATATACTAGCAGGCAATTTAAGATAGGTCAAATCAATAAGCCTGGAGAATCATGTCTCAGATTTGGAAATAAAAAGCTCTTGTACTTATCCCAACTGGTAAATTTGAAATGTTGTAGTCAAATGTGTTCCTTACAACCGTCTTTTTTTGGAAATCACTATTCAACAAAAATCAACCTGATAAGTTCAAAACAACCCCAGGCTAATTCCACTAGCAGAAAGCAAAAAACGTCTCCAATAGAGAGGAAACTAAATTACATTCTAAGCTTATTTGGGGAAGATTCTGGTAATGTAAGGTTCTCTAGCATGAATAAGGTAAGCGATTGTGAGATAGTCACTAAGGTATGTTACACTGTATTAATAAGTACTATACTTTAAACTAACCACTTGGGTCCTGTAAAATTCCAACCAACTTGCAACTACTTCCCAATTAAGGTTCCAACCCCAGTATACGTGTACTATGAAATTCAATTATTATACTATTTTTTCTCCAGATTTGCCACCTGAACGGCTACAGATATGTGAACTTCTTTGCTTTTATACAAAATGTATGATAGTTTCAGTAAGACTGGTCTAGTAAACCTGTAAGTTGATGGGTAAATTTGAGACCCTATCGGCATTCTAAATACAAAATCTGAAGTGATTTTGTTTACTCTCTATTGCTTTATTGGTGTTTTTGTATGTTATATTTCTGATTTCAGAAGTGTCCCATAACTATGACACATCCCAACACTATGTAAAATATCTTATTGTATGTTATTTTGCATGTATTATTAAATAGGGAATTTGAGGACAAACCTTTGCGTTGAGGGATCAAATATTACAAGAGCGGGAATAGCATACCTAATATAAAGAGCGATGTATACCACTTCATAAGATGACTGTTTATCTGAACCTAAGCTCCCGAAGTTATTTCCTTCATAGCGGATTCTGGAAGAAGACTCGGAATACTTCCGTACAGCACGTTTTTCGATATATTTAACGGATTGGAATGATGTTTAGAGAACACTAGCACTAGTACTCTCATTTTCAACTCACATTTGCATATAGTTGCATAATGCTTTTATAGTTGAAAATTAGAACTAATAACTCCATATCGAATACTACTATTGGTATATAGGTATTTCGACTGCATAGTCATATATATACTATAGCGTGCAAGAGATGAACGACTGTCTACTAGTGGAGAAGGGATACCATCTGATGATATAGCAGTTCTGGAGATTCTATTCGTTGAGCCAGGCAAGAATTCAGGGTCAAAGAGTGTTCACACTTTGTTCTGAGAAACTGAATTGTTAAGAAGATACTTCTTAACTAAACAAGTCCAAGTAGCACGAACATTAGTATAAATAGTAGGCCTCTTGCCACGTGGTTGAAAAACAATGAAGCAACCGAGAAGAGTTCTTAACAATATAACAAGTTAGCAAGTTATATTCTAACTCATTGATATTTGACTATCTTTTATATCTCTGCCATTACCAAAAGGAATTATCTACGAGCCTTCCAGACTATTACTCTCTTTTCTCCAATATCCTTAGCCTAGTTAGCTCAGAATGCTATTATGTTAACTACCGCGTAACAGTTCCTTGACAAGGACGCAGCCCAGCATCACATTATTGAACAGATTCTGAAGTTTTTGATTCAAGGTCAGTCTGATAACTATTCGCGAAGTCAACCAAGGCTAACCTCGAAACGCAGCATACCACTCTCAGCTGTCTTAATATTGACCGTCTCCAGTATCACCTTAGAATTCTGCTCTAATTTAGCCAACTCAGCCTCATCCCTCATACCAGGTATCTATCACTACCCTATTAGCTATCATCCTCCCTCTTTATCACCACTCATTCTAATCAGAACTCACCTTAACAACCTCTGCCCTCCTATTAACAAACTCCCACTCTAGAACATTCTCAACACCTATACTGCGAATGAAAATATTCTCCAGTGGCTAGAAGGTTCCCATCAGACTTTTCTCATATACCGAATCAAACATCCTCTTCCCACCAACAGATGAATCCACACTGTCCAACTGTGTAGTCGCTACTTTAATAAATCTAATCTCATTCATGAATATTGCAGCCACATACCCAATCATATCCCTAATCACGGCACGTCCGAGTGCAATGAGGACAGTATTGCTGGTGTATTTTTCGAAAGCATCTTCTCTTCAACTTGAACTTTTGTGGGGCTGTTGTTGAGTATTCACTTGGTGGCATAGTGTATTAGAGGGAGCGGGCTTCTGCTGAGTACTTATGCTGATTTCTATTCAAAGAAAATTTAAAATCGCGGACATAGAAGGATGCAAGATATGTGTGTGTTATTAGGACATATGTTGATGAAGTTGAATATTGTAGAATGAGCGGACTCATAGTTTCTGTAAGATCATAGCTGACCCCTTCCTCAAACAACCAAGGTACAAAGAGGCTTCGCGAGTAGCCTCGCCTGGCGAAATGTCTTTCCCAATCCCTGCATTCTTCTCCTTCTTCCCCTCAGTTGTGGTAGGGCATCTGTTCACAGAACTAATGAAGCTCCCACACCGGAGGTCTAGCTTCGGCGTCTGAGCATACTATCAGTTTTGCCAACACACGGGTAAATCAAATGACAAGGGTTGTAGGATATGTCTTACGAAAATGATTGGGCATTGGGAAGCTGAGAGAAGGGACAAGTTGTAAGGCTTGTCAGTACTTCTGTTCGTCCTAGTTGCTATAGGGCCTCAGACGATCGATGGTTAAGTATTGTCAGGAGGGTGCAGGTGGGTCTCGACTATTGGGTACAAATATACCAAGTGGTCCAATGTGTCCGGGCTTTGTTGGGCCAGCCCGGACTCTGCTTGGGGCGGGCTAGCCCCATTGGGCTGAGCTCAGCTTTGGATGGGCTTGGGCCAGGTCGAGTCCGGAGGTGCGAAGCCCGGGTAACCCGGCGGGCCTAGTGAATATTTTGTCTTGCCTTCCTGACTTTCACGATGACGATCCTTCAAGTCATTGTCACCATAGGAACCAGAATCTGAGCACACCAAATTTGGAAATGGATTTGCCTTTAGCAGCTCCGTCCTAGCAGACCCGTGTTCAAATTGGGATTGAATAGTGAAATGTAGTGTTGTTCACGAGCCGGCTGAAGCCGCCAAGAGACTCGAGTCCCCTCGTGGACCCCTGTTCGAGCCGCCAAGAGACCGCTTGCCAAGAGACTCGAGCCGGCTCGAGTCTAGTCCAGACCTGGGCTCGAGCCGGCTCTGCTCGTAGCACCCCAGGGCTCGTAGGGCTTGCGCCAGGCTCGGCTCGTGTCTGGCTCGTGTCCGATTGGCTCGTGCACAACACTAGTGAAAAGCGAGAAGGGAAAGTGATTAGTGCTTTTCAATGGACCGAGTGAGTCATTCTGAGCATTTGATTGATGGCAAATAGAGCAGCTTCTGCTTGAGAGTATACAAGGTCTGTTCTTTTTACAATCTACTTGACTGACCCCTTTCCGTTCTTAGAGTTCGTTACGGGGCGGGGCGGGGCGGGTTTTCACTCGGCCGGCCCCGCCCTTACAACGGGCTGGGGGGGTTATTTTGGGGGTGATCCCTGCCCCGCCCCCATCCGGGGCGAGTCCCCGCTCATTCCCTGGACAGGGCCCCGTTTCTCCCCACCTGTTTTAACGGGGACCCGTCTGGGGAACGGCCGGGGCCGTGGGCAGGGGCAGCGAACGCTAAAAAAACACGCCCCGCCCCGGGCCGTTCAGCGGGGCGGGGCGGGGAATTGGGCTGGGGGCCCGCATTTTTCGGGGCCCCGGAGGCCCCGTAACGAACACTATCCGTTCTTTCCATTCCCCAGCTTTCCTCTTTACCCTTGCGTATATGCCAAATACGAATCAATGAGTTTTTGTTCTAATATCAGTAGTGTGCTTTCATGCCCTCCAGCTAATTTATGATCCCCCAGTCTACGCTCTGTGCCCCCACTATAGGACTTGAAAGATGTTGAAGTTCCTGTTTCTGAACCTGTCAAAGAAAGCGAGTTAGGCTGCAATCGCGTATTTCGGCCAAATAATGGTTTAAGAAAGAAATGCAAGCATCAATTTCCCTCATCTTGAGTATGGGAACCTCTGAAGTCACCTTATTGAAAGTTAGTTATTATTGATGATATCGAGTAAGTCTTCACCCCTGGAATATTCTGCTAAAGAAGTCATATCTAATGCTTTATATCAAATGAATTAGGTACTGGCAATGCATACGCTGTGTCCAGAAGTCTCAAAAGTCTCATGGTACCAGAAACCCTGCCGCCCACCTGGTACACATTCATTCCATCCACAAAGACGATCCGGCAAAGACCAAACATTTAAAGCAAGCTCAACTTTTCCTTTCATCCATTTTGTATTCTAATACTAATTTCACACCAATGTTAATATATAATATTGAATTCCTTTTCTTATATCAGCCGCCCCACTGGGCCCATTTGGCTAACCCAGGGTGTCATTTCTTGGCCTTGGTTGGGTTGGGTTCAACCTTGTTGGGCTGGGGCCGGGTTGGGCTGGCCCATTTTCGACCCAGGTTAGCCCATTGGGAGGCTTGAAAGATGCTACAACAGCTGTGGTTGGCCGTATTTTGGCGTAGGATTAAGGATAGGTGTGGTTTTTGTATGGTATGTATACTCACTTTGCTATCAAAGGTAAGTGAATTACCCTCATATACATACTTGTCAGCAGCAACCCTGATAGCATGTCAATTATTCTGAATTTGGCTTCATATCAGTGGGTCTTATCCCACAAAGGCAGGAGCCTTCAGCCAGTTGGAGAAGAAAGATATATGTTCGCACAGGCGCAAGAGTATGTAGTTTTTGGAGAGAGAAATAACTATGCATGACAGGGGGAGAATTCAGGGTTTTGTGGGAGAAAAATGAATATTCAGACAGGGGGAAGCCTGTGTAGTTGTGGAGGAGGGATCTAAATGTGCCAGATAGTGGAGAGACTTCTTAGTTGCAAGAGATTTGGCGAGTGAATATGTGAATAAGGAGTAAGAGGAAACCACCTTAAAGAGAGAGATAAGATTGGAGGAAAGGAAATGGGTGCAGGGTAAAGCATATGGGAGAAGATGGTAAATTAGTAAACAGGGAGGTGAGAGATTGAGATCCCCAACAGAGGGGAGCATTCTGAGTTTTCAAGTTGAAAGAAATAGATGCCAGGGGAAGTGGTTCCATAACGTGTTTCAAGGGGATATGGCTCAAGACCGGGATCTGGCTCATCCATAGCAACCATTTAATTACACAACAAAATTTAATAAGGCCCTGTTTGGCACGCCATCATATAAAAAAATGCCATTTTTCCTGAAAATGTCATGTATGCTATTTTAAAAAAATGTCACTTTTTCAGAAATAATCTTGTTTGGCAATCCTTTCTCCATATTTTAGGGTTTCTGTATGTGAACAAAAAACACCCCATAAGATAGGTCTAAATAAGGTAAATCTAAATATTAATCCCCTTTTTGAGTAAAGTAACTGTATTTTCAAAATTTTCCACTAACTATAACTTTTTCTCATAGGATATTTCTCAATATATATATAAGAAACATGTCTGAAAATATTATATTCTAAATTGCTCTTATACTACTCAGAATATGTGTAGAAATATTCATTTTCAATTATTATTACTCTCATAAAAATTCTATTAGTCATCAGATAATTTGTTTTCTCTATCTTACCCTAACTATTTACTGATTCTACAAAAGAATAGCATATAAAAAAATGATACTAAATTTAAAAAAATGCCATTTTTCTTGTATGCCAAACAAGGCTCCATTCTTTTATATTTTAATTACGGAAAAATGGCATAAAAATCAGAAAAATGACATTTTTCTTGCGTGCCAAACAGGGCCTAAATGAAATACTGCCCTTAGTAGAATCAAGCTACAAGTACTTTGAAATATAAAGAATCTGACAATCTAGTGTTTATTTCCTAATAATAAATTATTATTGTGATATAGTTGTTTAAAGATTGCCTATTTCATATATAAAATGTATGGTTTTTCATAAGCATAAAGAAATTGAAACCCTCTAAGAATTCATAATAAAATACATAAAAGGATTGTATAAGTCTTGAATATTCAGAATAACAAGGTTTTAATATTCTTCACGATCATTTTTGAAAGCCACACTGATTAAAAAAGAGGTAGAAAATACCTGGAAATTACATACGAATTGTATCAATTTTACTATGTAATATCAACATACGTACTTGGCCTATGCATTCAATATCTTGCGATAACCTTTATAATGACATTTGATGTTATTCTATGAAGTTTGAAGTTAGATAAATATAGCCTTATGTATTTCATACAGGTTCTTAAAGAAGATTGATCATTGACTAAAAAAAAACACTCGGTCAATCATGAACCAGTTCAAATCAAATTGTTAGCTTAGCTACAAGTCAATTAGCAATGAGATCAGGTTTAGTAGACTAGAGTAGTCAGTATAGAGCATGGTTTAGAGTTATATTAATTATAATATGTAGTAGAAAGAGTATTATTGATTGTAACTAAAAGCAATTAATATAGAATCTGTTCAACAACTATTATTAAATGTAGCTCTCAAGAGTGCTGCTAGACTCCCTTGAACTTATACCTAATCTAATAACTCATTCTTGGTTTAAATAAGTAATTATAGTAAAAGAAATATACAGATAAGAATTTATTCTCACAATTTAATAGTTTGACAATAATCAATATGCAGGATATGTAAAACTTTTTTATTTACCTTCAAAATTTAAATACTACATTAGGATATGATAGTTAAAGCGATCCCAAGATATTGAGTTCATAGGCAAACTACTTATGTAGATATTATATAGTAAAATTGATCCAATTTGTAACGTATTGTACAAGGTTTCGGCTAGGTCCCCTAATGTGGCTCAGTGTGGCAACCACTGGAACACCAAATGTATATTTTATTATCTGCACAACTTGTAGTAATTCTATATTGAAAATATATTAGAAAGTGCTTTTAGAGATGGACAAGCGGCATTTGCAATTTATATTTAATAATAATAGAAATTCTGCTTGTATTCTCTCTTTATTCCAAACTGGTTCAAATAGCATCTTACTTACAATAATAGTAAAGAAAGTGGAAACCAAGCACAAAAATCCTGGTTTAAGTAAATAATATAATCAAATAGGTTGTATATTTGATCTATGAACTGCTTTGGTATTTGTTTGCAGCTATTTAGGAAGGCAGTGTAACTCGAAAAGCAAGAATAGTTAAATATATATCTTAATATCGGACTGGGTGACAGCTGTTCATAGGGTTTACCTAATGTTCCAATACTTTGTAATCTACTTCAATTTAGTAATTCAAGATTCTACATAAACCTTCAAGGCAGTTGGTCGTGCCTTCCAAAATTTATTCCCTAGTTAGTAGAAAGTAATGCAGGGAGTAATGCAACTCTTCCGCCTCAATCATGGAAGCTATACATTGAGGATAAGGCTAAAGGTTTGGTTATACAGTCTATTCATAGAGTTATGCTATGGAAGAAGTTTCCGTATGCTTGGACATTGGGATTCAGAGATCTCACACCTCTAGTCCAAAAACGTAGTATTTTGCTTGTAATATTCAGTATAGATAGAGTTGTGGTGCAAATTCTCTAAATCCTAATCCCCAAAAATACTAATACTTATTCCATAGCTTTAGGTATATGAATTGACTATATAACACAGCTTTTAGTCTAATCCTGAATGTAGAGCTTACATGGTGGAAGCAGGAGAGTAGTATTTCTCTCTAAATTACTTTCCAATAACTAGGGAATAAATTTTCCAAGCGATCACCAACTGCCTTGAAGGTTTATGGTAGTATCTTGAATTACTACATGGAAGTTGATAACAAAGTATTGGAATATTACTTAAACCCCATAAGCATCCATCATCTTGTTCAAATTTTAAATAAATATATAACTATTCTTGTTTTTCAAGTTATACTGCCTTTCTAAATAGGTACAAACAAATACCAAAGCAGTTCATACATCAAATACCCAACCAAGGTAATCAAATTATTTGCTTAAACTATGATTTTGGTTGTTGGTTTCAATTTTCTGCACTACTATTGTCAGTAAGATCCTACTTGAACAAGTTTGGAATAAAGTGAGTATACAAGAAGTATTATTCCTCACTATTAAATATAAACTTCTGATTCTGATTCTACAGCTCTAAAAGGACCTTCTAACATATTGTCAATATGGTATTATTACTGGTTGTGCAGATAATAAAATATACATTTAGTGTTCCAGTCGTTGCCCTGGTGAGCTGCATCTAGGTAAAGACCCGTTGCATAGTAAATAACATTATGTAATTTTTCTGTATTTTCTACCTCATTTTGAATCACTGTGGCTTTGAAAAATGATAATGAAGAAAATTAAAACCTAGTTATTCTAAATAACCAAGATTTATACTATCCTTCAATTGATTTTATTATGAAAAATATCCTAGGTTTTCAATTTTTTTATGCTTATCAAAAACTACATTTTATATATACAATAGGCAATCTTCAAACCACTATATGAGGAAAACAACCACCTTTATCACCAGCAAATAAAAACTATATTTCCAGATTCTCTATATTTCACAGTACCTGTAACTTGATTCTCAAGGTAGTATCTCATTTATTTGTTATGATAATCAAATAAAGATTTGATTTTCCAATTGTTGCCCGTGAGCAGGAGCCCTATTATGTCCCACATCCCGTAAATCACTTTAGTGGCCTGCAGACAGATTCCCTCATGACATTGGTTTCACATACCGAGAATCAAAGGACACTGTTACGGGGTAGCTAACACGGTAGGATTCCGAGCTAACTAGGCCAGGGATATTCGAGATAACGGATTAATAGTCAGGAAGGCTCGTTGGTAATTGTTTGATAAAGGTAAAGTAATAAAGTATAGTCAAATATCGAAGAGTTAGAATATAACTCGATAACTTGTTATATTGTTAAGGTCTCTTCTCCGTTGCTTGGTGATTCTTCAACCACCGGGAGAGAGTCCTCTATTTATACTAATGTTCATGCTACTTCCACTTCTCTAGTTAAGAAGTATCTTCTTAACAATTCAGTTCGTCAGAACATAGTGCGAACACCGTTTGACCCTGAAAACTTGCCCAGCTCAACTCAGAGAATCACCCGAACTGCTATTTCATCTGAGGGTGTCCCCACTCCACCAGTAGTCAGTCTTCGATCTCTTCGTCATGATAGACTATAAATGAATATGCGGCCCAAATGCCTACATACCAATAGTAGTATGGAATATGGAGTGATCAGTTCCGATATCCA
>Ga0307509_10002289_pt1 | contig 31275 bp, 44 predicted proteins | sample 10_EM_MG_FD_202245 | JGI IMG/M metagenome (GOLD analysis project Ga0307509, IMG submission 202245) | Populus trichocarpa ectomycorrhiza microbial communities from riparian zone in the Pacific Northwest, United States - 10_EM | ecosystem: Host-associated > Plants > Roots > Unclassified | place...
ATCAAAAGAAGACGAAATCCATCAACCCAGAGTGAAGAAAGCCCAAAGGGATGAACCTAAGGGAAGGGGAGTGTAGAGGAGGTATGACTCCACCCCCTAGAGGGAGCTCATGGCGGGGGGTGGAGAAAAGAAAAGTGGTGATAATCTCGTGGTGTTGAGATTTCAATCGCCGGGTGTGTAGAGGAGACGGAGGATGGCTGTCTTTGTACCTTCAACAAATGCATATGATTTAAAAAAGAAAAAGAAAAAAAGAAAAAGAAAAAAAAGAAAAAAAAAAGGTCACAGTAGTTAGCATCCTCCGTCTCCGCTACACCTCCGGCGATTGAAATCTCAACACTACGAGAAATCATCGTCACTTCCATCCACCCCCCTCTTCTCAGACATGTCACATTGCCTCTGTCTGGGTGAAGCTATCTCCCTTCCCTCTTCCTCTCCCTTCTGATGGTCAGGCCTGGCAAGCCTTTTCCTAGGGGTTTGTTGAGTACGCCTTCACCCCCTCTTCTCCGGGCTCGCTTAGGCAGCCCTCCACGGTCGGCAACCCCCCACCCATCAACGGTCGGTTTTAGTCTCGGTCGATCGGGAAAGTAGTTATCCCCGGTGGCACTGCTCTCTGGTATTGCACTATCTCCTTTGTGCTCTGCTGGTACAGTTGGACTTTTCAAAACATTGTGACACCGTTTCCGTCAGCCTTCCTCGCACTTCTCCTGTCGGTTAGCCCTCCGCCCTCTCTCTCCCTGACGTTTGGATCGGCTGGCACCCTACTGCACGCGGCTCTACGCCCAGCACCAGACCTCTGCTCCCTTCTGATGTCCTCGGAATAGGGGCGCATGTTTAAATCTTCTTTCCAGGTCCTATTTCCCGAAATAGCCGGCCGGATCTTCCTCCGGCTACCACAAGCCTTCCTTCTTTCGGCGGCCTGCTCTCGAACTCGATCGCTCTTCCTGAGCCTCGGCTGGCAGGGCTATATGCCCCCCGGAGTTACCTCCCCTCGTTGTGTCCCCGAGACCCATCATTCAGGAGTCCCTATTCCTTCGGGAGCTGGGCCCAGTGGGGTTTTACTACGGTTTAGCTTATAGGTTGTTTGATTTGGGAGAGTGGGTTTCCTTTTCTTTGTTGGTTGTGTCTACTGTCGGTTGGGGATGTTTTTCTTCTAGGCTAGGCTTTCGCGGGGGTTTTTGGTTGGTAGCTCTCAGGCCCGCTTTCTCATCTCCTTGTAGTTTCTACCCATAGTACTGCCCGGGGTTTTCTCTGTCGGGCAGGGTCAGAGGGCTTTAGCTTGGGGATGGTGGGATGGACTGTAGTTGCAGGTTTTGGACTACATGGCCCACGCTTGGCAGAAAGTCCGTTGTACCTAAGACTGTGGGATGAGCACAGGTGTGCGCTTGCCTCCATAGAAACAATTAATAATCGAGATTAAAAAAATAAATAAATAAATAAATAAATAAATAAATAAATAAATAAATAAAATAAAAAAAAACCGTCACAGTAGTTAGCCACGCTTCCGCTCCCCTCTTTCCCCTCCCGTACATTTCTCAACACCACGTCATTCTGCCCACGATCCCTTCTTCCAGACATTTCCTTCTCTCTGTTGGGCCTTGCGTCCCCACCCTCCCCTTCAAACATGGCCTTCCACCAGTGTGGCCCACCGAGAAACACCACTCCAGCTCCTCTCTCCTCTCTCTCAACCACCGGGAATCTCGACCACCTGGTCTCGATTTTCCATAAAACTCCCACCGACCTAGGGCTCTCCGCCGCAGGTTTTTCCCCCATTACTCCAGCAAATATTTCCACCCTCTCCATCGGGGAACAAATGCTCCTCCCTCTACTCTGCACATCCCTTCAATCAAGCGTCCACATCGCGACTGCCCTGGAGAACCTCTCAACCGAAATCCACGACCTGTCCTCACAGGTTGCCAATTTGGACCTCTCCCCACAACCCCCAAACCTGGCCCCACTCCAGGCATCCCTCCACGACATTGCCTCCCGTCTCCTGTCCGCCGGTCCGGCCTCTTTTCCTCCCCAGCGCCCTAATGCTCCTCAGCAAGCCACACGTACCTCTGGTGGGTCTCACCCCGCTCACACCACCAACCCCCACCCAGCTCGCCAACAGAAAGGGAAGGAAAGAGCTCCTCCGGCTCCACCCGCACCACCGCCCAATACAGTCTGGCCCTCACCCTCAGCTGACCCGGATCTTCCGAGATATGACATGTCAACTTCCCCTCCCACACTATATGGCAACCCAGAGGCGTTTGCCAGAAAATACCCCCACACCTGGGAGGCGGAGGAATTCGCCAAAGGGAAATACCCCCCCGTTCCCACCTGGACCCCCGGCCACCTGGACCCTGATTGGCGCCCTCCCACCACCATGACCCCCAAGGCCACCCCCACCTATGCTTGACCTGTCGCCCCCCCTGCAAAAGGAAAGAAGGGTCGCCAGGCGAAAGGCCCTGTCTCAGCTACCTCCGTTGCGGTCGCATCGGGTCAGGTTTTTACAAAATCTCCCCCTCCTCTCCCCCAAGATGTCCGCAGATTCTTCGCCTCCAGAACCACCTTCGAACCCCACCCAGAAGCGCTCAAAATAGCAGCCCATTTCCCTGACATCGCTGCCTCTGTTGTCACAGAGGCTAACTGCTCCCTTCCCCTCTCCTTGACTTGCACGGTCAACGACAAGGGTTCAGTGTCACTCCTCGGCACCAGCCTTCACACCCCTGCCTCCACTTACACCCCCTACTTCGCTCCCCTTACTACTAGGTTGAACAAGGCCTTCCCGGTGGGCAACTCCCCTTGGGATCTGTTCAAACCTGCCCCAAACGAGACACAACTGTTGATTCATTCTATCCCACTCGCCTTCCTCCCCTCAGATGATGCCCAACTCTTCCCCTCTCTTCATGAGTCCATCCGCAATGCCAGGGGAGTCTCCATTCTCTCAGCAGGTTACCTTAACCCGGACCCGGAATCTTGCGGTCAAAAAACGGCAACCTCCGTGGTTGTTTCTGTGGCCCGCCCGACTCTTTCGCCCTCCTCCCCTCGTTCAACCTCTTCTCCCGAAACTCGACAGTGGAACAGATGTTCTCCTCCTGCAAAAGCTCCCAGTGTAAGAAATGCTGGAAATTCGGCCACATCTCTAACCGCTGTCCCAGCGAACTACCTGTCTGTCCCTTCTGCTCGCTTGCCCACACAAAGGCGGAGCATCACTGCCATAACCCTTCCTGCCCTAAGGGTGGCAATCTCCAACCGATCCTCGCCTGGTGTCCGTCCTCAGTGGCCTGCTGTCCTAACTGCCAGGAAGAACACTCTGCGCGCAGCATTGATTGCCCCTCCCGCCGAAAGTCCCCCCCAGAGGCCCCAAAGGAGCTATCTCGACCGACGCAGGATAGCATGGATCTCGCTGAAGACCAGGCTGGCCCTTCGACGCTCCCTCGTTCCACACCAGATGCCCCTCCCCAGACCCCGAGTGCCCCTGAACTCGCCTGCGATGCTCCTCCACTTAGGGAGAGAGCCCAGCGCACCATCACCATCACCAATCTCGCCCCAAGAGAGAGCGGTGATGAATCCCTCGACTCTGACTCCTCCGAGGGCTCTGCCCAATAATGGAGAATCTTTTCACTCGATAGATGGACAGCAGGGCTGTCTTCCCGTCCTTTCCAATTGTTCAACATAACTGCCTTGGGAGCTGGGATGTTTTTCTTTCACTTTTTCACAGCTTTACTTTGCTGCCTCACCCTCCTGTGCGTGTTGCTATTCAAGATCCACCTTTCAGACGTTCGGTTCTCCCGACTTTTCCGCGATTGCTGTCCTTCGCCCCAGCCCCCCAGGGCACCCCCAGGTGGCTATTTATATTTCTCGAACCTTAAACCAGCACTTGTCCTGTTCCACTGTCTTTCACAACTCTTCGGAAATGCTTTCAATGAATGTTTTTTCTCCGGAAGGGCTCTTTGGATCCCCCCACCGTTCTCTCAGGGTCACCTCGGTGTACCTTCTTCATACAAACCGTCCTCCATACTGCTGCATAGCACCAGAGCGTCTTTTTTCCTCATGTTGTCACCCTCACCTTGTCTTGGGCGATTTTGACCTTCACGACCCTCAGGCAGATACCTGCCGCTCCCTCTCCGAGAGGGAGTTCATGATTTTGGCACGCTATCTTGACGCTGCTTTTGACTTCACATACAACCTCCTCAACACCCCTGGGGTTTATACTCGTTTCCCATTTGACACTATTTCGAGACCTTCTGTGTTGCACCTGGCCTTCGCGAATACCGCTCTATGCCCACTTGTTTCCTCGTGGGATATACCCCTCCCCTCCACCAGCTCAAACCACGTTCCATGTGTGATAACACTAAAACCACCCTCAATCATGCTTCCCCCCCCCACTCCGCATTGGGCCCTCCTCGACCTACACGCAGTAGGTAAAGCACTGGAGGACTTCACCACACTAGCTTGCCCGGCTAGGCCCACCCCCAGCTTTCTGAGTAGATGGTTCGACATCTCCTCTACCCGCCTTACCTCCCTCCTGACCGCCCATGCCCCGAGCAAAGTCCCATGCTCCCGCTCGAAGCCATGGAGGTCCCCTCGCCTTTCGTCCCTGAGGAGGGAATATCACAAGTTTGCAAGAATATCCCGCCTTGACCCATCCCCCCTCAACTGGAGGAATGTAAAAAGCTGGAGGAGAACATATTTTAAGGCCAGCGCCTCAGCCAAAAAAGCACACTGGTCGGACTTCCTGTCCTCGGGCACTCTACAGTCCCTCTAGACAGCCAAGAGGTTCGCATTTGGTCGTCCGCCACAAAGGTTCCCAGACTTGCCAGGGCCCTCTGACCCGCCTGAGGTAGCGTAGATGCTCCTTCACCATTTTTTCCTGCCCAAACCCCCTCCTCCGCTGCTCCTCTGCCTCATGCGCCACGAGGACTATACCCCACTCACCTCCGAAGAGGTATCCAGGGCCCTCTCCAAATCCTCGAATACCTCCCCCCCTACCCCCGACCACATCCGGTACTCTGTATGGAAATCTGTACACCGCCTCATACCCTCTCTTCTCCCCTCCCTTCTTGACCCCCTGTTAACCTATGGTTTTCACCCTCCATCGCTCAAAAAGGCGCTTGGTATTGTCCTTGACAAGCCAGATCAACCCTCATATAACTCGCCTTCCTCCTTCATGGTTATCGTCCTCCTTCAAACGCTCTCTAAGATTCTTGAGAGAGTGGTAGCTTCACGCCTGTCGGCCCAAGCAATAATCTGCTCCCTCATCCACACCCTCCAGTGCAGGTCCCTCCCTTGGAAATCCACCGCCAACGCCGCCCTCGTCCAGCAACATAATGTTGAGTCCTTCCACTGCCTCCGCTACAAGGTCTCCACCTATCTTCCTTGATGTCAGAGGTGGCTTTGAGAACGTGGAGTCCCCCTCCCTCCTCTCCCTCCTCCGCAGAAAAGGAGTCAGCCCGTACTTGGTCCAATGGGTTGTCTCTTTCCTCAGGGACCGCACAATCCGCCTGACATTTCAAGGGTCCACCCGCCTATTCGCTCCCGTCCCGGTCAGTGTCCCTCAAGGCTCCCAAATTTCACCACTACTGTTCGTCATATACGTTTTCTTCCTCCACCTGGAGATCCCTAGGTCACTCATTATCTCCTATGTCGACGACTTTGCTGTCACCCTGGCCTCACCTTCCTACAGGACCAATGTCCGGGTCCTTCCGAGATCTTTCTCGGCGCTCAAGAGAAAGGCCTCCTCAATCAACATCCCCTTCTCCGTTCCGAAAACGGAACTCATCCACTGGAGGACCACCAGGAGCAATCAGTGCCCGTGCTCCCTCCCTGTGCAACTTGAAGGTCAACTCTTTTACCCGCAGTCCCCCCTGAAATGGCTGGGCTTTATCTTCACCCCCTCCATTAACCCGAGGTCGCACTTCTCCAGGAGATACACCCACGCGAATGCCGCCCTGGCCACTATTCGCCGCCTCTCCCCCCCCGGCCTGGGCCTTCCTCCCTACCTTTGTCTCTCCTTGGCACCCTCACTCCTTGCTCTACTTCTCCTGTACCGGTCTGCTGCCTGGAATCCTCCCCCAACTATCATGAATTCGATGTCTGTTTTCTGGGTCAGGTCTGCAGGTGGATCACTAACTGTTTCTCCACCACCAACACAATATGCTTGCACAGGGAAGCCTGTCTCCCCCCACTGCCTCTTGTTATACGCCACCAGCGACGCCTCGCTGGCCTAAGGCTTATCTGCTCCCCCCCGGACATCAACCCTGCCTCGGCACGCCTCCCGAAGACCGTCCCCACCTTCTCACCCCACCGCGCCCCCTTGCTGGCACGCGGGAAGATTACCGCCCAACTTATCTCTTTTTTAACCTCGACTGGCGATCTGCTCCAGACAAGAACAGGAACCCGAGGTAACGACACAACGCCATCACAGCTTTGGCTAGCGTGGCGGCCGCCCTCGTACACGATGTGGTTACATTACCACCCATCTCCCTCCATTTGATGGACTACCTGCCCCCAGTTCCGGGGGTTATCCCATCTTAAGCCCGCCTCAAACTCCGAGCCAAACAGCTCCTCCTATCTGACTGGTCTGCTATCCCGGCTCCGCCGTACTACCCCTATCCGCCCTCAATATGCCCCCATCTCTTTATGGGCTTGGGCAAATTTGTTGCGGGTAGAATACACAAGATGCGCTCTGGTAAGAGTTACCTCACGGCACACCCCTCTTGGGACAATCCTGATGCCGACTCGACCTGCCCACTGTGCTCTGAGGCCCCCCAAACCTTCGAACACGCCATCCTTGCCTGCCCCTCGTCCTCCCTTCAGAGATCCTGCCTCCTCCAAGAGGTCGCAGATTTGGCCCCCGAAGCCCCTCTCTGGTCCGACTAGCAGCTGCACATTGCTCTCGCTGAGGTCATTCGCACCACGGCCACCGGGTTCCCTCATGGAATGCCCCTGCTTGCTCCCTCCCTTCACACCCCCCCAAATCCCCTCCTCCTCTCAACCTCCCCACCAGCCCCTGGCCCTCTAGACTATCTGGCGGTTAATGACTCTCCTTTTTAGCTTCGGCTGCTTTGCGACGATTATCGGTCGGGTTGGGGAAATTGGCTACGTTTGTTTCCTTTGTTGATTGTTAGTTTGATTTGCGCTTTTGTTTTGGCCATATCGTTAAAGATGCATGTCATTTCTTGTACTGTAGAAACAAGGAACATATGATTTAAAAAAAGAAAAAGAAAAAAGAAAAAAAACGGTCACAGTTGTTAGCACGAACCATCTCCCCTACACCTCCGGCGATTGAAATCTCAACAGGAGGGAAATCATCGTGGGATCGACCACCACACCCTCTCCTCCCCCTTGATGGCTTCTGCCTATGGGAGAGATGCTATCAACCCTTGTCTCCCTTTGGGGTCTACCCCCTCCTCCATGGGATTCTTGTTCCCATTCATCGTTGACTCCCACTCATGAAGTTCGGTTCTCCCCCCATTTATGACGCACTTCCTTTGCACCTCGCTTAGGTTTGGCACCGTCGGTATTCCATCCTCTTCGTTCACGGTCGGCGCTGAGCTTTCCAAGCCCTTTGCAAAGTACCTTTCCCTTTCGGTTATGTGGTCCTGTCGGGGATCACTTCAGTTAGTAACTTCAGCACCTCGTCTTCGTTTCGCATTCGGGAAAGCATTGGCCGCGGTTAATCTAGTCAGTCATCTCAAGTGTTTGAAATCCTTCCTCCTCCAATCCTCTTTCTCCCCATTCTTGGTCTTCGTCCCATTCCACGGTTACAGCTACACCCACTTCCCCTCTTCCCACCTCCCTGGCTGGCACATTACTGCCCCCGTTCCACGGTCGACCCTCGGTCGCCCCATAAAAACCCACCTTGGTTAGGCCTGTCCTCCTGGCCGTCGCTAATGCCGTTTTGGCACACCCTCCGGCGACCCCACAACAGAGTCTCCTCACCCCGCCTTCCCGTCCTGCCATCGGGCGCAGCTTCGTTCCCGGGCACCGCTCTGGTGTGCAGGTCCCCACTCTCACTGCCTGGCTCAGGCTAATACACGTCATTTATCAGACGTAATTTTCCTTTGTCAGGGGTTCATTTATTCCTTATGTTTTTATACTTGCGTCGTAGATGTTACTAAGGGTTCTCCTTTCTTTCCTGCATGCTTCTTTCCTTTTCACTTCCTTCAGATGTATGCGTATGTTTGTAGGATTTGGTTGGTCGATAGGCTAGATGTGTGGTTGGTCTCATACCAGAGGGATTTGGGGGTTTGGATGTTTCCTGGGGTGAGGAGGGATCAGTTTTTGTTGGCCATAGCGTTAAAGCTGAATGCTGTCTTTGTACCTTTTTTTTTTTCTTTTTTTCTTTCTTATTTTTTTCTTTTTTTTGAATCATATGATTATTGTTTTATGGTACAAAATCTTGCATGCAGCTTTCGCTATGGTATAAAAATAACCCCCAACTACCCCTGGGAAAAGGCCAACACCCCAAGTCCCTCTGGTGTGGAAGCAACCGCTCATCTCGCCCCCAACAAGAAACCCTTGACTAGCTAAGAAGAGAGACGAAAGGAATCAAATCAAAGAAGAAGCGGGAAGAGTCAGGAAAACCCATGGCAGGATCATCCGAACAAAGGAAACACAAAAAGCAAACGTAGCGGAGACCACTTGAAAATTCCGCCCACTCAGCGCGGGAGGGGCCAGGCTCGGCATGATCCAAGTCCTGGGGAGGCTGCAGATGCCATTGATTTTGGCTTCACACTCGAAAAAGAGGAAGGAGATAGTGCAATACCATCCTCCCAGAGGCAGGCCGTGATGGACAGTCGTCATAGTCCGAATGGTGAAGAAGTAGTTATGGATACCAGCCCGGTAGTTGTGGATACCAGCCAAAAAAGTGGAGAAGCAGTAGGGTGCCAGCCGATCCGACCGTGTGAGGAGGAGGAGAAAGAGGTGTAGACCCAACTCTGTGCCGTAGAAACTATCGGAAAACGCCTTCGTGTCTTGACTAGGCAGCCTCTTAAAGAGAAAGAGAGTAGAGAAATTGACCGTGGCCTGTTGAAGTGTTTTCTCTTACTGCAAACCGTGTACCCGGCCGTGTGTAACATGGCCTTTGAGAAGAGTGTTGCCGACCATCCAAATGCTCTAAGCGAGGCAGGGCAAAAGCGGGGTAGGGAGAGGCAACATCATCAAAAGAAGACGAAATCCATCCCCCTGGGGGAAGAAAGGCCAAAGGGACAAGCCTAAGGGGAGGGGAGTGTAGAGGAGGTATGACTCCACCCCCTGGAGCGAGCTTATGGCAGGGGGTGGAGAAAAGAAAAGTGGTGATAATCGCGTGGTATTGAGATTTCAATCGCCGGGTGTGTAGAGGAGACGGAGGATTGCTGTCTTTGTACACTTTTTTTTTCCTTTTTTCTTGGAATCATATGATTATTGTTTTAAGGTACAAAATCTTGCATGCAGCTGACGCTATGGCATAAAAAAACCTCCAATAGCCCTGGGAAAAGGCTAACCCCCCAAGTCCCTCTGGTGTGGAACTAGCCACACATCTCGCCCCTGACAAGAAACCCTCCACCAGCTAAGAAGATAGATGAAAGGAATCAAATCAAAAGAAGCAGGAAGAGTCAGGAAAACCCATGGCACATTCATCCGGACCAAAAGAAAGAAAAAAAATCAAACAAAAACGCAACCACTAGAAAGTTTCCATGCAAACAGCACGGTGGTGGGCAGGCTCGGCATAATCGAAGTCCTGGGGAGCCCTAACGGGCCAACTATCTTGGCCACACACTCAAAAAAGAGGAAGGAGATAGTGCAATACTATCCTCCCTGAGGCAGGTCGTGATGGACCGTTGTCATAGTCCGAATGGTGAAGAACTATTTATGGATACCTGCCCGGTAGTTGTGGATACCAGCCAAAAAAGTGGAGAAGCAGTAGGGTGCCAGCCGATCCAACCGTGTGAGGAGGAGAAGAAAGAGGGGTAGACCCAACTCTGTGCCGTAGAAACTATCGGAAAACGCCTTCGTGTCTTGACTAGGCAGCCTCTTAATGACAAAGAGAGTAGAGAAATCGACAGTGCCCTGTTGAAATGTTTTCTCTTACTGCAAACCGTGTACCCGGCCGTCTGTAACATGGGCGTTGAGAAGAGTGTTGCCGACCGTGCAAATGCTCTAAACGAGGCAGGGCAAAAGCGGGGTAGGGAGAGGAAACATCATCAAAAGAAGACGAAATCCATCAACCCAGAGTGAAGAAAGCCCAAAGGGATAAACCTAAGGGAAGGGGAGTGTAGAGGAGGTATGACTCCACCCCCTAGACCAAGCTCATGGTGGGGGGTGGAGAAAAGAAAAGTGGTGATAATCTCGTGGTGTTGAGATTTCAATCGCCGGGTGTGTAGAGGAGACAGAGGATGGTTGTCTTTGTACCTTTTCTTTTTTTTTTTTTTTTTGAATCATGTGATTATTGATTTAGGTACAAAATCCTGCATGCAGCTCGCGCTATGGCATATAAAAAACCTTAATTCCAAAAACTAACAAAGGAAACAACAAAATTCAAACAACACGTGCAAAAACTCTCCAAGCGGGATCATCAGAACCCTGTCGCATCGCCATCGATGACTAACAAAACAAAGGTAACGTATAATCCTCCTTATAGCCTATAAAGAAAACATTCACAAGTAATAAAACCTCCCAGCCCTACCTGCCCACTGCCGCAGCCAGCTAGAAACAAAGGAAACTCATAAACCAGAGAAGAAATACCCTAAAGAGAAACTCAATAGGGGAAGATAAAAGTAGCTATACCTAGAAGGCCAGGGCCGAGCTAGCGAGTTTAAAGTGTTAAGCGCTATCTGAGTCCGACCACGGCTCAGGAGTCGCAGTACTGGCTCGAATACGTAACATGGCTGAAGGAAAGCCTGTGCGGGTAGCGTAGTGATACTCAGCCAGCCCCCTAAGGAGGGGGACCGAGTGCCAGAGAGGAGCGTCAGGGCCAATGTCATCCACACCCGAGAGATGGGTGAGGCGAGGCTGGGCCTTAGCGGGACAGAGGAGAATCGCATGTTGGAAGGACTCATCGTCTTCCTCACAGAACGGGCAGAGGGTGCTGGAGTTTCTGTTCTTCCAGGAGACATGAGCAGCAAGGTGGCTGGCATCTGTGCGCATCTGATGAATGCGGCCGCATATAAACTGTGAGAGGCCAGTAAAAGCGTGAGGAGTGAGGCAGGTACTGTACGGATAAGAGAAGGGCACCGGCGGACTTGTGTCCAGCCAGTCGGTCAGAAGTGACTGTATCAGAGGAGTTCTGAGGGCTTGGTAGGGGGTGGAGGGTTCTCTTGAAAGTGGGAGCGATACGAGATCAGTCGAGGCGAGCGGGAGGATAGGGATCTGTCCAAGGAGGTCGGAAACTTCCTGGCACAAGGAGTCTAGAGGCAGGTGTTTGGCACAATTAACCGCCCGACAGAGCCATGAAGTAAGGTGGATGGCTTTGGAAGAGCCCTGGAGGAGAAAACGATGATCATCCGCAGAACGACCCTGGTCCCAGGTAGGTACAGACTCGGGTATCCGGGCGGTGGCAGGATTGAATTCCGAAGGGGCCCAGACCAAGCGGAGAGCAGCTGACCGACGGTGGTGCTTGCATATTGAGGAGATGGGTGGCAGTGAGGCTTCCCGATATAGAGCGCCACGGGTGGTATTGTAGAAACAATTAGTTGTCTATCGGTGCACCCCGTGCCAGAAAGGGTCGAGTTTCTTAAGTGTGCCTGCGTCCGGGATAAAGAGGTCGCAGCCATAGGTGAGGATCGGAAGGATGGCGCCGAAAACTAGTTTTCTGTTGCACCAGAAGGAGAGGCCTTTGCCAGCTGCACTAACCTGCCGGATTGTAGTGAAAGAGGCCTGGGCAAGAGCCAGCCTTCTTCGGAAGTGGATAGAGGTTTGGATCGCCGGCGTGAGCCAGTAGCCAAGCCACCTTACAGCTTGTGATGGCGGAAAGAGCATGTCGTTGATCACTATGGGGGCAAAGGAAACATCTGAGCAGTCCTTTGGGGTTCTCCAGTGAATGAGTTCAGTTTTGGGGACGGAAAAGGCCACCCCCAGGTCGGCACCCCGTCTTTGGATGATGCCGAAATAGTATTGAAGAGCGCGGATGTTTGAACGAACAGAGTCTGAGCTGACCGTAATGGTGAGATCATCGACGTATGAAATCGCCAGACCTTGAGGCATGGTGGGGTGGAGGCTGGCTACATAAAGCACGAAGAGAAGAGGAGAAATCGGAGAGCCCTGAGGGGTGCCAACCGCGACCGGGCAAAAGACCTTCGGTGCGCCTTGGAAGATGAGACAGCCCTGGCGACTGGAGAGGAAAGATTTAATCCAGGCAACTAGATAGGCGGAGACCCCTCCTTTGGTGAGGATGCTAGCCAACTTGTTTGCACAGACATTGTCGAAACCACCTTTGACGTCCAGGAAAAGAGTCGATACTTTGAAAGAAGCAGCCTGAAGAAGGCGTACTTCATGGGTGAGGGTAGCAACAGCATCGAAAGAGCCCAGACCGGCCAGGGACCCACACTGATTGGGGTGTAAGAGGCCAAGAGAGCGGGCGGCTGCGGCGAGACGAAGGGCAGACAGTCTTTCGAGTATCTTGGAGACGGTTTCGAGTGAGACAATTATGCGGAAGGAAGCTGGAGTGCGGTAATCAGGTTTGCCTGGTTTGTCCAAGACAATGCCATTGGCCGTCTTCATGGCTCGGGGGTGGTATCCGTGGGTAAGGAGGGGAGTGCAAAGAGATGGCAGGATCCGCTCGTGGGCCTTGTGGACTCGCTTCCAGATAGACTAAGGAATGCCACTTGGACCAGGGGCTGACGTGTTAGAATATTTTCAAAGTGCAGAGGACACTTCGGATGGTAAAACTGGGGGGACGTCCTTAAACGCAGGGAGGATCAGGGGAGGGGGAGGAGAGGGCCTGGGAGGAAAAAAGTGTTGTAGAAGGGTGTTGTTAATTTCGGTGGGGGAGGAGGCATTCTTGAGCGTTGGGAAACGGTCTGGAGCTCTGCCAGCTACAATATTTCTAGCATCGCAAACTGACCGCGAGTTAACATCGGCCAGAATCTGCGACCAGGGACTCTTTTGGCAGATTGGATAACTTTCAAGTACGTATTTCGAGCCGCACGGGCCATGGCGGGCGAGGCCTGGTTCTTTCTCATGAGGCGGGAGGTATGATGATGTATGCGGCGTAGCTGTGTAAGTTCTCAAGTCCACCACGGTTTAACAGAGCAGGATGGGCGGTTGGTTGGGGTGTTGAAGGTGATGAGGTACGTGATCTTGGCAAGGCTGTCGTCGAACCAGCGGTCAAGTGTGTATGGTGTGAGGAGAGCAGGGGGGGCCATGAGTGACAAATCGGCGAGCAGAGGTGAGATGTGGTCCCATTCTGTGTACTTCCAGTTAGGCCCCTAGGCGGGGGCTTTAGGAGCGGAGTGGAGAGCATGATTGTGAGGGGGGTGTGATCAGAACCGGTCAGGGGGAGGGAGGGATTCCATGCGGAGAAGTACGGAAGCAGGGCAGAGTTGGCAAAGGACAAGTCAAGAACTGCCGGGCGATGATTGGTTGTGAACGGGAACCTAGTATAGATCCCGGGAGTGTTGAGGAGAGAAAACAAATAAGCTGATGCCCTGTCGAAGTATGGGGAGCTTATAAATTGGTCTTGATCGGAGAGTAGACGAGTTGGGTCTGAGGCGGAGTGATGAATGTTGAAATCCCCAAGGACGAGTGTAGGAAAATCATGCTGGGGAAATAAATCAACAGGAGAAACGGACCTAATGTAGCCATTAGGGATAGAATAAACGTTATACAAACGAAACAAATTATGAAAAGTATCAAAAAGTCCCTCTGGGGAGTGAAAATTCACTGCCATAAGGTCGCCCCTTTCAAAAAACAATGAAAGAACAGAAATCACAGTTAGTAACCTTGCATGAACATAAGTTGCCACTTGGGGTGTATAGCAGTCAGTTGCGGGGCGAAAAAAACATTTATAATTACGAAAAACAGGAGGACAATTCCTCCAAAGCGGAATGTCCTGAAGAGCCACAATATGAGGAGAACTTTCTACCGAAGTAAAAAAACTAAAAAGAGTTTGAAAAACATTACTGCTACCGAGACAATTATGCTGAACAATGGAAAGATTTCAACAACCAGGATAATGGAATGATTGGGAGGGTGAAGGACTCTGTGTTGGGGCTGGGGTTGACGACATTTAAAGTTCCCTGTGGTCGTCGGTCAGAGCGGGCTCGCTCCTGTCGGCACCGGTGCTAGGACGGAAGAGGGTGCTGCCAGCACCAAAGAGGTTTCTGCGGGGGAAGGGGGCGGTGAGGTTAGGCTAGGCGGAAGCGCTGCGAACAAGTCTAACGGTTTCAGGTTGGGTGGATTCACTAGCAGGAGGGAAACGAGGACCGTGTCTTGCTGGGGTGGCCGGCACAGTTGGGGGAGCAGTTGGACCCTGCGGGGTGGTTTGAGGGATGCCCGCATCAGGGGCGTCGGGAATATCTTGGTCCCTGGAAGGACAGAGAGCGGAGAGGATTTCGTGGCGGACGGGACAGGTGCCATCGAAGGAGGCGTGCTGGCCACCACAGTTGACGCAGAGAGGGGGGGAGGCCCTGCAGCATCCTACGACAGACTTCTCAAAGCCTCCTTTTGGACAGCTTTGGTTAGCGCATCTGTGGGCAGAACGGTGATGGAGGAGAGTGCAGATCGGACAAGCTTGAGCTTCCTCTTTGCATAAAGGAGCAGAGTGTCCAAAGCGCCAGCACTTCCTGCACTGGGTGGACTTGGAGGCAGAGTAGGCGGGGGCGACCGTGCGGGCGCGGGAGAAAAGTCGGATGGATTCGCCAAACCGGGAAACATGAAGTGGGTCGACTGCTACAACCACCGAGCTTGTGCGCTTCTCGGCCCTTCTTACTGGGTCTGACTGTAAGAATCTTGCCCCAAAAATGGGAACGTCAATAGCATTGCTGATTGATTCAAGGAGAGAAGGGAAGAGGTCCGTAGGCTCATTTGGAAGAATAGAAAGAGGAAGATTGTGGATGAGGAGTTCGACACTTGTAGGTGCCTCCCTAAAAACCTGAAACAGGTTATCCCCAACAGGAAAACTCTGATTGAGCTTCTTAGTCATGGCATCGAAAAATGGGGAGTAAGAAGAAGACGGGGTGTATGGGTTAGCTGTGAGAGTAACAGCACCATTGCAATTAACTGAAGCAGTGAGGGAAAGGGGCAGAGAGCAGTTGGCTTCCTTAAGCACAGCGGCCATGATGTCGGAGAGGGTAGCAGTCATAACGAAAGAATCGTTCGGGAGGGTTGGGGTGGAGCGGGGGGCAAAGAAACGACGTTGTGCAGCTGGGAGCGGTGGGGGTCCTTTGGGGACACTACTCTTGCTTGACGCAGCGACTTGTGCTGCAGTGGTGCTTTTCTTGCCCTTACCGCCCTTCCTGGTAACCTGCGCCCAGGTTTGTTCTTGCCGCTGCAGGGGATCAGAGACGGTGAAACCGGGGGGTGGACCACTGTGGAAGAGTGAGGTGGCTGGGTATCGCTCGGAGTAAAGCTTGGCTTCCTCCGACTGGGGATAGTGTAAGGCAAAAAGGATAGCGGCTTGAGGTGAGTCAGGGTGGCGTTTGGTGTACGTGTCTGGGTTGCCATACCATTTGCCTTCGAAAAGAAAGGGAAAATCCGTGGCGGCGACCGTGGGAGACGACAGGCGGGTTGCTAGTTTCTTTTTCTGCTGAGCAGGCTTAGCTTGAACAGCAGGGGCGGGAGGAGGTGGCGCTTGAGGCAGCGGGGGTGCCACTGGTGTGGCGTGGTGTGAGGAGAGAGCAGCAACCCGAGAGGACAAATCCTTAAGGGATGCGTCCAGGTTGGATGTGGCTGGTGGTGAGGGGGTGGCTGAGCGCTCTGCCTGGGCGGAGGTGAGGGTCTCAACCTGTGAAGTCAAGAAGGTAACAGAGGCACCAAGGTCATTAACCATGGTGATGAGTTGGGCAAGTAGGGGGCCATAGCAAGTGGAGTATCGGGGAAGGTAGCAGTGGAGGCATTGTACACTGTGGGGAACGAGGCCGGGTCAAGACAAGCGAGCCTGGCAGCATGCCCAAGGATATTGGCGACATTGTCAGCCTCCCCAGAGCGAGAGGCATGACTGGACTGGGATGACGACGAGCGAGAGATAGGATCAACCCTACGGTCCTGGCGAGAGGAGGCAGAGCGAGCAGGGCCAACAGCCAAGGCTGGGCCTGCACCAGTGGAAGCGAGAGGGGTAGACGACATCTGGACAAGGCCAACAAGCCAGGCCGGAGGACAGGGAGGAGGGGGAGAGAGAAAGTAAAGTTAAACCACCAGTTTAACTTTTTGAGAATAAAAATCCTCTCAGCAAAGGTGAAATATATATTTCACTTGAAAATGAAGCCCAAGTGAAAAGCCAAAATAGATGTATCGTGACGAGATAAAGACCAAACCCTGAGGTTTATGTTGGCCGAATGCGGAAAGTATTTTAAGCGAGAGGAAAATAGAGGGCGCGGAGCGTGTTGTCTTTGTACCCTTTTTTTTTTCTTTTTTTTTTTTTTTTGGAATCATATGATTATTGTTTAAGGTACAAAATCTTGCATGCAGCTCGCGCTATGGCATAAAAAAACCTCCAATACCCCTGGGAAAAAGCCAACCCCCCAAGTCCCTCTGGTGTGGAACCAATCGCACATCTCGCCCCCAACAAGAAACCGTTGACTAGCTAAGAAGATAGACGAAAGGAATCAAATCAAAGAACAAGCAGGAAGAGTCAGGAAAACCCATGGCACATTCATCGGGACAAAAGAAAAATCAAAAAATCAAACAAAGCCGCAACCACTTGGAAAGATCCCGCACAATCAGCGCGAGGGGTGCCAGGCCTGGCATAATCACAGTCCTGGGGGGGCGCAGTTTTTCGGGGCCGCTGTGTTGGCAAAACCCCAAAAAGAAGAAGGAGATAGTGCAATACCATCCTCCAAGAGGCAAGCCGTGATGGACTGTGGTCATAGTAGGAATGGTGAAGCAGTAGTTGTGGATACCAGCCAGGTAGTTGGGGGTACCAGCCAAAAAAGTGGACAAGCAGTAGGGTGCCAGCCGATCCGACCGTCAGGAGAAGAGGAGAAGGAGGGGTAGACCCAACTCTTTGCCGTAGAAACTATCGGTAACCGCGTTCGTGTCTTGACTAGGCAGCCTCTCAGAGAAGAGAGAGAATAGAGAAATCGACCGTGGCCTGTTGAAGTGTTTTCTCTTACTGCAAACCGTGATCCCGGCCGTCTGTGACATGGGCATTGAGGAGAGTGTTGCCGACCGTGCAAATGCTCTAAGCGACGCAGAGCAAAAGTGGGGTAGGAAGAGGAAACATCATCCAAAGAAGACGAAATCCATCAACCCAGAGTGAAGAAAGCCCAAAGGGATGAACCTAAGGGAAGGGGAGTGTAGAGGAGGTATGACTCCACCCCCTAGATCGAGCTCATAGCGGGGGGTGGAGAAAAGAAAAGTGGTGATAATCTCGTGGTGTTGAGATTTCAATCGCCAGGTGTGTAGAGGAGACGGAGGATGTTGTCTTTGTACCTTAAAAAATCCATATGATTCAAAAAAAATAAAATAAAATAAAATAAAATAAAATAAAAAAACGGTCACAGTAGTTACCCCCATGCCTCTCATCCCTGAGGAGGGAATACCACAAAATTGCAAGGATATCCTGCCATGACCCATCTTCCTTCAACTGGAGCAATGTCAAAAGCTCGAGGAGAACGTACTGTAAGGCTATTGCCTCGGCCAAGAAGACTCACTGGTCGGACTTTCTGTCATCGGCCACCCCGCACTCCCTCTGGACAGCCAAAATGTTCGCGTTTGGCGGTCCGCCGCAATGGTTCCCGAATTTGCCGGGGGCCACTGACCCAGCTGAGGTAGCAGAGACGCTCCTTCACCACTTTTTTCCACCCAAACCCCCCCCTCCCCCACTCCTCCGCCTCATACGCCACGATAACTATACCCCCCTCACCTCTGAGGAAATATCTAGAGCTCTTGCCAAATCCTCAAATACTTCCACCCCCGGCCCCGACCACATTCCATACTCGGTCTGAAAATCCGTACACCGCCTCACGCCCTCCCTGCTCCCCTCCCTCCTCGACCCCCTGCTGGCCCAAGGTTTCCACCCTCCCTCTCTCAAGAAAGTGCTTGGTATCGTCCTCGACAAACCGGGCAAACCTTCCTACGACTCGCCTTCATCCTTTAGGGGCATTGGCCTCCTCCGGACACTTTCCAAGATTCTGGAGAGGGTAGCGACCTCCCGCCTCTCGGCACAAGCAGTGACCTGCTCCCTTATCCACCCTATCCAGTGTGGGTTCCTCCCGGGGAGATCCACAGCCGACGCAGCCCTTGTCCTGCCGCACCATGTGATATCATTCCACCGCCTCAGCTATAATGTTTCCACCCTCTTCCTCGATGTGAAGGGAGGTTTTGACAACGTGGAATCTCCTTCCCTCCTCTCTCTCTTCAGCAGAAAGGGTGTCAGCCCGTACCTGGTTCAATGGGTCAGCTCTTTCCTCAGAGACCGCACCTGCCGCCTGACGTTCCAGGCGTCTCCTCGCTCTCTCTCTCCCGTCTTGGTGGGTGTCACCCAGGGCTCCCCTATCTCACCCTTGCTCTTCCTCCTATATGTCTCCTCCATCCATCTGGAAATCCCCAAATCACTTGTCATCTCATAAGTTGATGACTTTGCTGTCACCGTTGCCTCGCCTTCCTACAGGACCAAAGTCGGCCTCCTTCAGAAATCCTTCTCATCGCTCAAGAGGAGGGCCTCCCCTATCAATATCTCCTTTTCCATCCCAAAATCCAATCTAATCCACTAGAGAACTGGCAGGAGCAATGAGCCACCATGCTCTCTCCCAGTACAGCTTGAAGATCAGCTCTTCTACCCACAGACCCGCCTCAAATGGCGGGGCTTTATCTTCACCCCCTCCTTTGACCCGAGGTCACACTTCTCCCGGAGGTATACCCTCCCCAAGGCCGCACTGGCCACAATTCGCGGCCTCTCCCCTCGCTGGATGGGCCTCCCCCCCACCACAGTCTCTCTCTGGCGTCCTCGCTTTTGGCCCCAATACTCTTGTACGGGTCAGCTGTTTGGAGCCCCCCCTCGACCATCATGAAACCAATATCTGTTTTTTGGTGTCGGGTCTGCAGATCGATCACCAACTGCTTCACCACAACCAACACAGCCTGCTTGCACAGGGAGGCCTGCCTCCCCCCACTGCCTGTCCTCATTCGCCACCAACCCCGCCGCGCCAGCCTGAGGCTTATTTGCTCCCCCCCGGAGATAAACCCGCCCACAGCATGCCTCCCCAAAGCTGTCCCCACCTTTTCACCCCACCGTGCCCCTCTAGTGGCGCATGGCAAGATCACTTCGAAACCATACCTCTTCTTCAACCTCCACTGTCGCTTCGCCGCGGACAAGGTCAGAAACCCAAGGTCCCGCCACAACACCATCACCTCTCTGGCTAACGTGGCCGTTCCCTTCATTTATGACGTGGTCACATTAACCCCTATCTCCCTCCACCTGACGGATTACCTTCCCCCTATCCCAGGGGTCGTCCCACCGTACACACGCCGCAAACACCGAGCCAAGCAACTCCTCCTCTCTGACTGGTCTGCCACCCCAGCCCCCTGTACTACCCCTATCTCCCATCAACACGCTCCCATCCCTTCATGGGCCTGGGAAAGTTTGTTGCGAGAACGATCCACCAGATCCGTTCTGGAAAAAGCTACCTCGCGGCTCATCCCGCATGGGAGAACCCCAATGCCGACACGTCATGCCCACTGTGCTCCAGGGGCCCTCAGACCTTCAAACATGCCATCCTGTCCTGCCCCTCATCACCCCGTCAGAGATCCTGCCTCCTCCATGGGGTCTCCGATCTGGCCCCCAAGGCCCCTCTCTGGTCCGACCAGCAGCTGCTTATTGCCCTGGCTGAGTTCATCCGCACCACCGTCACCGGCTTCCCCCCTGGGATGTCCCAGCTCGCTCGCTCCCTCCATACTCCACCAAATCCACTCTTTCCCTCTACCTCCCCACCCGCCCCTGGCCCTCAAGACGAGTTGGTGGTTTATACTTTTTCTTTTTACCTAGCTTTGGCTGCTTTGCGACGATTTTCTGTCATTTTGGGGGAAATGGTTATGATTATTTCCTTTGTTGTTTGTTATTTTGATTTCCGGTTTTGTTGTGGCCATATCGTTAAAGATGCATGTCATTTCTTGTAGCGTAGAAACAATGAACATATGATTTAAAAAAGAAAAAAAAAGAAAAAAACTGTCACAGTAGTTAGCACGAACCATCTCCCCTACACCTCCGGCGATTGCAATCTCAACACCAGGGAAATCATCATGAAATTCACCACCACCCCCTCTCCTCCCCCTTGATGGCTTCTGCCTAGGGGAGTAATGCTATTACCCCTCCTCTCCTTTTGAGGTCTACCCCCTCCTCCACAAGGTTCTTGTTCCCGTTCATCGTTGACTCCCGCTCATGAAGTTCGGTTCTCGCCCCTTACCCCGCACTTCCTTTGCACCTCGCTTATGTTTTGTACTGTCGCCATTTCGCTCTCTTCGTTCACGGTCGGCGCTGAGCTCTCCAAGCCATTTGCGAAGTCCCTTTCGGTCTCGGCAACGTGGTCCTGTCGGGAAACACTTCGGTTAGTAACTTCAGCACCTTGTTCTCGTTTTGCATTCAGAAAAGCATCGGCCGTGGTTACTCTCGATGGTCATCTCAAGCATTTGGATTGCCTTCCCCTCCCTATCCTTCCTCCATCACCCTCTTAGTCTTCGTCCCATTGCTCAGTTACAGCTACACCCTTTCCCCTCTCTCCACCCCCCCAGCTGGCACCTTACTGCTTCCCTTCCCACGGTCGATCTTCGGTCGCTATACAAAAACCCGCCTCGGTTACGCCCGTCCTTCTGGCTACCGCTAATGCCACTTTGGCACACCCTCTGGCGACCCCTCATCAGAGTCACCTCCATCCACCTTTCCAACCTGCCATCGGGCACCGTTTCGTCCACCGGCATCTCTCCGGTGTGCAGGTCCACACTCTCACTTCCTACCTCAGGCTGATACACGTCACTTATCAGACGTAAATTTCCTTTGTCAGGGGTTTATTCATTCCTTATGTTTTTATATTTCCGTAGTAGATGTCACCGAGGGTTCTCCTCTCTTTCCTGCTTACTTCTTTCCTTTCCACTCCCTTCAAATGTACGCGTATGTTTGTAGGATTTGGTTGGGCGATAGGCGAGATGTGCGGTTGGTCTCATACCAGAGGCACTTGGGAATTTGGATGTTTCCTGCAGTGGGGAGGGTACGGTTTTTGTTGGCCATAGCGTTAAAGCTGAATTCTGTCTTTGTACCTTAAACAAATGCATATGATTCAAAAAAAACAAAAAAACGGTCACAGTAGTTAGAGCTCTTCACGCAACCATCTAAGTAACACACCACTCAGATACTGCGGCACGGGCCAAGCCCATTGACAGTGACCATTCAAAAGTGCAAGATGTTTGATATACCTAAAACCCTTATCTCTATGTTACCTCGCTTGTGTGCGAGTACTCTATTTCTACACAATTGCACTTCCTATGATCACTACACCGACGACAAACGCAAGATGTTAGTCTATAACGATAGACGAAGTAAACTACATAGACTATGTTGATAGTCTATGATAGATACAATAATCATTTCCAGTTACGAACACCTTGAGGAAGGCTGATTTGTTACAAATCTCTCTTTTTGTTCTTATAGACTCCTGTGTCCCTAAGAACTGTCTCTATTCGTTCCACATCCCTGATGAGTTGATTCAAAGTGTCAGTCTCATCGTAGATTATCTTGGCTTGTTGTCTCAATTTCGGATGCATGCAGTTGTACAGTCTCTGGCGGAATATATCATCGGTTATTCCTTCTTCTGATAGTTGGTTCTGGTACATCTTGAGATTGACCATGACTTCTGTGATCCTTGCTACTTTTCCTTCTTTGGTGACTTGTTGTACAGCATTAAACTTCTCGAATAGGTTATCCTTTTGGCAAGTGGAAACGAATAGAGTCCTTAGGTGTCCGACTAGTTGGTCTCTAGTGATATTATCGCCAAACTCTCTAAGAGCTTGGTGACTAGCCTTTAGTGCTCCTTTCATGGTATAGAGTATCCAGTAGCTTCCGGATCCTGCCGCGTTTGGTGTGACTCCTGTTAGTTTTAGGTATAATCTTACCGAAGTATACCATGTCTCAAAGGCTTCTTCTTTGAGATCGTCTCCTTCGCCACTCAAGGTTGGAGGCTGGTGTAGCTTTGCCGCTTACCTGGTCATCCTTTCAAGGACTGGGGCTAGAGGTGGTGCAGGTGGATCTACTTTCTCCTACTTCTAACATATTGTCCTTACTGTCGCTATCGCTATCACTGCTTGAACTGTCTGGGTCTGGACATGGTGCCGGTTCCCCTTTCTTCTTGGGTGTCTATGGGAACTCTCCTGGTCTGGTGGCTGTCTCCTTCTTGAGTTCTTTCGCTGACTCTGTTAGCACTACCTGTGCTTCATCTCTGGATAGCTGTCGAGCAGTCTTGTCAATTTTAAACTGCTTGCTCGCTTTCTTCTGCTCTCTTCGAGCCTTGTCTCTCAAGGACTTCTCAGTTGGCTTGGTGAGCTCTTCTCAAAAGATCTCCTTGCTTGTCCTTGTCTTTAGATTCGAAATGATGTCTTCGTTGACTTGCTGAAGTTAAAAAAATGTAACCGCTTCCCGTGGGTGGTAGCAGTTTTGCAAAGGGATCTCGGTATTGACTCTTACCAAACAGGTGGTATAAACAAGATCAAGTACCGGAGACACCAACAAGTAATTGAATAGACTCTATTACTTTATCGAAACTACAAAGAGAAGGCCAAGTGCTGTAGGACTGTGCGAAGCTCAAAGATTCTCGAATCAAACTGAATAGAAAGTAACTGTTCAACCAAGTATATTGAAAACTCTGTCTGTCGAAGTCTGATCTCTCTAAGTTCGGAGAGATACAGGTCATGTAAATACTCTTGCGATAATCTATCTTGCATCAATCATATCCAAATCCTAAGGCATAAAACGATACCTAACCCATAAACAATCATACAATAAACAAGGCTTACGAACTTCCGGAGTTCGTATCCTAAAACAATACAAGTAACAAATGATAAGGCTTACAAGTCTCCTGAACTCGTATCCTAAAACAAAACATAACACAAACTAATAAGGCATACAAGTCTCCTGAACTCGTATCCTAAAACAATATATAAAACAAACCCAAACCTAAACTGGTAACCTGTACCGGTTACACCCATAGTCCAAGGGCTCTCTTTTCGCATGCACTCCCCAGCGTATTGAACAATATTTTAGAAAGGAAGTGATTTGAGTATCAGAAGAACAGGCAGTCAAAAGGGCCTTGACATATTTGGAATTCAAATAAGTCAAGCATATTTCGGCCATTTCCGAGTGAGGTTTGCTGAATATATCGGGATGACCGGAAAGATACTCCTGCAGGGTATGGATCAATCGCATGGTTGATGCCTCCTTATCGATAGTGATAAGCCCTTGGCAGCAGTTCACCAATGTCAGCATTGAAGGGATGTTGCCAACATCGAAATCCGTGGAACCTAGCTGGACTGCTAAGGCATCGCAGAGCTCATCCACTCGCGGAAGCCGTTCCGCATGGCTGATCCACATCCGGGCACTCATTCCGAGTCTCGATTTTTCACCACCCTGGGCTTTTATCTGCTTGATCGTCGTATCGTAAACATCCCCCAATTACAATCCATTTGTCATCTTGCTAATTCTTTCTTGTCTTCCGGAGATTGTGCATTCATGTAAAATTCCATCGATACTCAAGGAGACTAGCAGAAACCTAAATGCACATTGATTAGGGGATAGTGTGCGCTGAGATTCCTAGTAGCATCACCCATACGTACATTTCCAACATATTTCCTGGAATCTTCTCTAGAATGTCTGCCTCGAGACTTTCATTCATGGCTTTAGGAGTTTCATCCCCGTCTAGCCTAAGACGAAGGTATCCTGTGATATCATTTTTGCTGGGCTCTACCGGCGCACTTACCACTGGTCTAGGACAACGCTTTTGGACTTCAGGCCGGACGTGAGGCCTTGCATTGATGAATATTCCGGTGTGTGGGGATGATTCGAGGATTTGTTCAAGCGAATTGAGGAGATTGACTCCATTCTTAAAATCACATTAGTCAAAGGCATCTGTCTATGCATACGAATATATGGAATAAGGACATCATAGTCTATAACCTCTTCACGATATCCGAGAGCTACGGTCCCCGTCCACCGGTAGCCATTTTTTACTTTTCGAAGGCTCGCGTGATTTCCTCTGGAATCTCTTGGATTCCGCCGAGAACGTGTCTCAGCAAGGAGCCCAAAATACTGGCCACAGACTGCTCCTTTTGCACTGCGAAGTCTAGTTAGAAACACGTAACAGCCGTGTTTTCCCCATCAGACTTATCGCACAGCCTGTCAACTACCAGCGAACTACAATGGTGGCCTGTTAGCACTGACTCCCGTTATTCTCACCCCCGAGGATAATTCCCATTACCTGATAAATGTCTTCCCTACTCCTAGACCTCCATAGTAAAACGAGACTGCCTTATTACCGTCACCTTTACCATTCCAGTCATGCCAGCTTCTGAATTCTTCAGTTTCCAACGACCATTCTCCCACATTATTGACGTGTCGCTCTTGGATGTCTTGTTGCCGTAGCCTCGGCTCTAGGGGTGATAGCCAGGTCAAGAGTAGATACCGATCATCGGGAACAACATAGTTATTCTGCGCATTATAGCAGTTATTATAATTGAAGCAGTCGATATTATGATGGATGGGATTTTGAGACATCTTTCGCTCTTTGCTGCTTGTACTGTTGTAGAGGAGGAGTTAATGAGTACCAGTACGGTCTGTTGATGATATTCTTGAGAGCTGGGAAAATGCTGGGTCTTGCGAAGGAAAAGCGCGGGTCTCACATATTAGTTTACAAGTATGAAACACGGAAGAAAAGAGCCACACCATAAATTAACAAACCGCCACTCACAAAAACCCCCTAAGCGCCGACTGTTCAGCAAGCTCTTCGACTTGCAGATCCCTGCATAAATTATGTCAGCCTTGGTCGCCACTACTGCGAAAAAACAAACCTTATTTGAGCCACATATACTATCGCGTGTGGCGACAGCAAGAGTTTCAACTCTAGATTTAAAAGTATTAAACTAGGATCGACGGCGACGACAGTATGGCGACAACGGAACGAAACGGCGATCGGAACGAAACGGCGAAGACGAAATGCCAAGGAACTCACACCTAAACGATCGCACACAAGAAAGGGGGGAAAATCTCTTCACTAACAACAACAGTCTCTCGCATCCACGACACTCAACAACAACCATCTAACTAAGGACAAAAGGATAAGTATATATCATCCTTTCCTATCAGGAAAGGATGTGCCCCTGTCTCCTCCTTTCCCAACTTTTCTCAACTTGTGCGAAATCTCATGCTAACAAAATGCAGGAACAAACACCGTTGGCCATACATCCTCATACCCATTTTCCGGGTGTCAAACCTTCTCACACCCACCTCCCTTCTTTTCCGGCCTTTCTTACAGCCTTTCCGCCTCCTGTCCGATCGCGACATTCCTACTTAGGAAATGCTTTCCTCGACCGTACAAACACACGCCCGAACCCGAAGCCTCCTCATGCCCGAGTCCGAAGCCTCCTCATGCCCGAAGGCAAAGCGCGTTCCCGGAAGCTATCTAAAGACAAAGGAAGTATCCTGAGAGTATGGCGAGCAGCATGGTTTCCAACAAAAAGCCTCCCCCATTCTCGACATATAAGTTCACCAATACTGTGCTAGTAGACGGCCACCACAATTACGAATAAAAGTCACAATTTCTCTCATCAAAAGTCCGGTTCCCCGGGTAAATCACTGTCTCCTTTCACGACCGGAACGATGAGTTAGTCCATTGTGAAACTGCTAAATGATATTTACAGACAAATCCAGTCACACGCAGCTCACATGGCAGAATCAATAAGACTCGAATAAAAATGGTTTCTATTTGTCCCTGGACAAAATTAACCGCGCATCAACGAACATGAAAAACTCCTGCCATAAATGACCGGTTGGGACAACCCATTGCCAATTGGGCAAAGGACACGGGGGATTTACGGAAGGTCGGAGTAGTCTCTTGGAGGTCAACGGAAAAAGTTATAGCCGACTACGCGTTAAGCTCTAGGCGATAGCTCCACCATTGTGGGCCCGTGAGCCACCCAGGACAGGTAGCAGCTCCCAAGTCCACCAAACACGAGTTCTCCCCCGACACGAGATCCTCATACCATTCTACAGTTCCCGTTCTTCGTTCCCCCCCCACCACCCCGCTAGCGACCTGAAGCACCCACATTATCAGCAGGGAGAAAGCGGTGCCAACAATCTCGTGCGACAAGGGCAGCGACCGGCTCACCCCAACGCCTCCGGTAGTGGGACCAAACTTCATTGGCAATTGGATAAGGGCACAGGTTTTTCATCTCGGAGTTCACATAGTCTTTTTGCTTTCTCATGTCTTTTCATAATAGATACTATTTAATATATGCTCTCAGCTTGGGAAAATTGGCAACAGCGCTCCCCCCCAACCCAAATATCATGAAAACCAAGGAAACAAATCGTCGATGTAAATTCATAGTAGAATATATAGTAGAAATTAATATTTGATTGAGAGAAATTTCTTTAGGTGGAGTTGAAAGTATAGAGGGATGAGGAGGGTTGCGTTGCTATCAATCCTCAGTGCCCGGTTACTTTTGTCCAGGAACCAAATAATGGGAAGCATATGGTACGGTTCTCCCTTCTAGTGGTGGTTGCGCAGCAGATGGGATGGGATGACAAGCGCGATGCTGATTTGTGTTATGATGGGAGGCGAGGTCGCTACTTGTACGGAACAGTACTTGTACTCGAGTACAAGCTTGGCGACAAAATTCATCGGCACCTTGGCGGCTCCATTCATCTCCACATAACCAGGGACAAAATGTCAACCACAACCCCACAGAAGAGCTCATGCCATGGCGAATGGACAACACCAGTTCGTGTAAGAGTACTGGAGAGGCTTTCATTAGGCTATAATAAAAGTGAAGTATCTCGTCAAACTGGGGTTTCACGGCAAACAATTCAAGAGTGGGCAAAAAGACCATCCTCCCGGCGATCGGGTAAACAGTGTTCTGGCCGTCCACACAGCCTCACCCCTAGCAATATACGGCATATCATTTATGTGTTACAGCGGAACTGGGAGGGAAGAAGGCTCTGTTGGAGAAGATTAGGGCAAGAGTCTGGTTGCAATGTGTCTGGAAGAACTATTCAGCGAGCCCTGGCTGCTGAAGGATATACCCGCTGAAAAGTATGCAAGAGGCCCTTTATCGATCAGAATGCCCAACAAGCCTGTCTAGCTTACTCGAGCAAGCACCTCCATCAGCCGAAGAGTTATTGGCGTGCACACATCTATGGGGATGAGGTTACTTTTGACACCTCTCACCGAGGGTCGGCATGGGTAACACGACTATCCAGTGAGCGCTACCACAAGGACTGTATTCAGCATACTTTTAATAGTGGTCGCGCATCGGTCCCTATATGGGGTGCAATTAGTCATAACTGGAAATCATCTCTCGTCTTTCTTAAGCCTACTGGTAAGTGTGGAATTACAGCAGACGACTACCGTCACCAAGTCCTTGTTCCTATAGTATCGGCAGCCATTCGCAACTCTTCTGTTCGATTTTCAGCATTGCCTGAGGGTCAGTTTGTCGAAGACCAAGCACCATGGCATGGGACATGAAAGGCTTTAGTGGAGGTCAAGAAGGAGTTAGGCATTCTAGTCCACGAAAGACCCCCTGCATCTCCGGATCTCAATCCTATTGAGAACTTATGGCGAATTATGAAGCAGCGCATCAAAGCTCGCCCCCACTTCCGAGGAACCTATAGTGCGATGTGCAAGGCAGTGCAAGAGGAGTGGGATAGGTTGAAGCCTTCAGATTGGAACGCCTTGATTGATAGTATGTCGGAAAGATTAAAGGAATGCAGGGAGCGTCATGGTATGCAAACAAAATGGTAATCATCTCTAGCCTGTAAACTATAATATAGTCATCCAGCTACTTGAAAAACACTAAACTCATGTTGTTGTAGTGGAGTTATTACTAGTATGTGATATTGGGTGCTGACGAATTTTGTCGCCAAGATCGTACATGCGCCGGTAGGATTTCGTTTATCCGTGCCAATGGTGTGGGCCTATCATATGTGGTTGGCTAACCGACAGGTATTGCCGGATGGTTTATTTTCATCCGGGTAATTATTCTATCATCCCGAAAGCTGTTTGGTGATTTTGCTAACTTAAGTCTTTGGCATTGGATGGGGCTTAGCGAGGTCCGCGGGGAATATGTGTTTTCCCCACCCACCTTACAGTTAGACTTTCACATTCTGACCTCCTTAGGTAAGCATGAAGCGACCACATTTGCATTATCGAGGGTTTTGACCGCCGAACGCACTCCAGTTGCCACAGTAACAACGTAGGTAAGGGTTACTGGAGTGCAGACCGGAGGTGCAGGGTCTTGCACGCACTCTAGAAGTGCAGCGCTCTGCACGCACTTCGCTTTGAATTTGGAAAGTAAACAAATGATGTAATTGGAAGATGTCAATGTCGTAAGCGAAACCCGACCCAAAAACACCAAACGATCTCTCACCGACCCCTTCCCTCTACCCAATCTGACGATCGTCCTTTCCTTCTGCCTGTATCGCAAGCACTATAAGATCAATTTTGCAAAGTGTATCTGTATAGCTAACAGTAGGAGAGTTGAACGAGGGAAATTCGCTTCAAGGTGAACAAAAGGAGCTCTGGAGGGCCCCCGGTACTGACAGCTTGTTCGAAATTGATTATATATATTCCCACTCTATGATTGACTATCAAATGGATTCCCGGAAAGCAGCCCTCTTGATATCCAGCTTGGACACCACCACCCTAACTCTTCTCTATAGACAACAAAGACGACTGCGTCACCTGATCGCGATGCTCTCTGGGCCAACTGCGATTGTGCATGAACAGGGCTATAAGCCTCCGCTTGACTACACCTCACAGGTGTGGTCTCTCCATGATAAGAGTAATAATTGGTGTCATGAATTCTTGCGATTTTCTAAGCAGCAAATCTGTGAACTCTCAGTACGGCTTGAGATTCCGGAACACTTTGAGGGCGGGTACTATGCACCACCAACAACATCACTCGCAGTTGTCTGTTTTCGCCTTTCTTGGCCCCGACGACTGAAGGATTGTGTTTTTGCGTTTGGCAGAGAGCGAGGATGGTTGAGTCGAGTGTTTAACGGAGTTTGTATTCATCTCTATGAAAGACTTCGGGCAAAGCTAGAATGAGATCATGCACTTTTAAATTCTGCCCGACTCCAATCCTACTGTTCAAAAACCTATGAGCGAGGTAAGCCTTAGGGGCTAGTCTGAGGGTTCATCGATGGTACACATCAATCAATTTTCCGTCCTTGTCCCGAAACCTGCACTTAAGAATTATTCTACTCGGGTCATAAGCATGAACATACACAGCAGTTTCTTGCAGTAGTGGTACCGGATGGGCTGGTGGCTTCTATGTATGGTCCATTCGTGGGAAGGGCATCCGATTGGGGAATGTTTAAGGAGTCTGGCTTATAGGCAAATATAACTGAATATGTAAAGGATGAAGAGGGGGATCAACTTTATGTGTACAGGGATAAGGCCTTTCACCTTGGGCAGGGGGTAATTGGTGCATACCGTGCTCATAAAGATGTGGGATTGGCAGCAGAGGAGTCTGTTTTTAATGCATATATGGCAAAGCAGCGGATGTCAGTGGACTGGGCTTTTGGAAAGATAACTCAATACTTTGAATTTGATAATTGATGGAAAAATATGATGATAGGGCTATCACCTGTGGGAGCTTAACGTATTTCCCTGTGTAACCACCCATCGCCAGGTAACCACCCAAGTGAAAGGTCGGCGGCAACCCCGGACATAGAAATCCAAAAACCTGATTCCCGACTAATTGGAAGAAAAAGCATAGCAAAGATGGGTCAATTACGTCAAAGAGTCGACAATTCTCAAGAAGGTTTATTCGCTTGTGCCTTGGAGGACCTGAGGAGTGGCAAGATTGGCAGTAGCCGGGCTGCTGCAGAGAGATATCGCCTGAAGTACGAAACCTTACGAGATCGCAAGCGGCGTTCAGGAAATCGAGTTGGCGGCCATCAGGACTAACAGCACTTGACGAATGCTAAAGAGAAGGTTATAGTAGCATGGATAGGACGAGTTGATGACTATGGATGGCCACCAAAGATTGACTATGTTAAACAAATGGCAGTTGGATTCATTAAAAGTCACGGAATCCAAAGGGAGGAACCAAAGCAGGGAAAAAATTGGATCACCTAGTTCCTTGATCGCCATCCATCTCTAACCTCCAAATTTGCTACCCGGCTGGATAAGCAGAGATCCTATGCCAGTAACCCGGTAGTTATTCATGACTTCTTTAATAAGGTATATTAAACCCAACCTCTTAAATGGAGAATCTGTAACAAAATTATAAGTAATTATAGACCGTACAGCTGATATGATCTAGTTACACCGTACAACCATTGCTCATAATATTTTGCCTCAAAATATTTACAACGCTAATGAAAAAGGCTTCATGATGGGGCTTGCCACCAGAGTGAAAGTTATCTGCAAGCGAGAAAAAAAAAACACACGCAAAAGCCAGCTTAGAAAGCGTGAGATGATTACTGTCACAAATCGTGACTAAGCAAGGCAGATTTCATATGACTAATAGTTATTAGTCATAAGGTATGTTTCTATGACTCACGATTGTGAGTCATAATTATGTTTCACGCTATGCAGTCAGTTGACTCATAGTTCTCACATGACTCGCACATGCATGTCATCGTTATGTTATGATTGGTTGATGTTTCTATGACTCACGATTGTGAGTCATAATGATGTAATGACTTTCGCGCGTGACTCACATTATGAGTCACGAGTTCCACCCAGGTGACGCGCTTTGCGCACCTGATATGTTTTATGTTTTATGATTGGTTTAAGGTATGTTGCGCAGTGACTCATAGGAGTCATCTGATGGATTTCGGGCATGACTCATTAGGAGTCATAGGACCGCGTGACTTGAGTTATGAGTCACCAGGGTTAGGGTTGTTAGCGTGAAGAGTCTATAAGTAGGAGACTCGGTCACAGTAGTTAGAGC
>Ga0307509_10002290_pt1 | contig 31257 bp, 22 predicted proteins | sample 10_EM_MG_FD_202245 | JGI IMG/M metagenome (GOLD analysis project Ga0307509, IMG submission 202245) | Populus trichocarpa ectomycorrhiza microbial communities from riparian zone in the Pacific Northwest, United States - 10_EM | ecosystem: Host-associated > Plants > Roots > Unclassified | place...
AATGAAGCCCAAGTGAAAAACCAAAATAGATGTATCGTGAAGAAATAAAGACCAAACCCTGAGGTTTATGGTGGCCGAATGCGGAAAGTATTTTAAGCGAGAGGAAAATAGAGGGCGCGGAGCGTGTTGTCTTTGTACCTTAAACAAATCCATATGATTTAAAAAATAATAAAAATAAAAATAAAAATAAAAATAAAAATAAAAATAAAAATCACTCTAACAGACTTTTCATCCTCGGTCTCCGCTAGACCTCCGGCGATTGAAATCTCAACACCACGAGAAATCATCATCACTTCGATCCTCCCCCCTCTCCTCAGACACGCCACATTGCCTCTCTCTGAGTGAAGCCATCTCCCTCCCCTCTTCCTTTCCCTTCTGATGGTCAGGCCTGGCAAGCTTGTTCCTAGGGGTTTGGTTGAGTTCGCCTTCACCCCCTCTTCTCGGGGCTCGCTTAGGCAGCCCCCCACGGTCGGCAACCCCTCACCCGTCAACGGTCAGTTTTTAGTCTCGGTCGATCGGTAAAATAGCTCTCCCTGGTGGCACTGCTCACTGGTATTGCACTGTCTCCTTTGTGCTCTGCTGGTATGGTCAGACTTTTCGAAACATCGTGACAGTGTTTCCGTCAGCCTTCCTCGCACTTCTTGTGTCGTCGAGCCCTCCGCCCTCCTCCTCCCCGACGTTTGGCTCGGCTGGCACCCTACTGCTCGCGGCTCTAAGCCCACCACCAGACCTCTGCTCCCTTCTGATGTCCTTGGACTGGCGGCGCATGTTTAAACCTTCTTTCCGGGTCCTGTTTCCCGAAAGAGCCGACCTAATCTTCCTCCAACTGCCACGAGCCTTCCTTCTTTAGGCGGCATCCTCTCGAACTTGATCGCTCTTCCTGAGCCTTGGCTGGCGGGGCTATATGCCCCCAGGAGTTACCTCCCCTCGTTGTGTCCCCGAGACCCATCATTCATTAGTCCCTATTCCTTCAGGAGCTGGGCCCAGTGAGGTTTTACTACGGTTTAGCTTATAGGTTGTTGATTTGTGGGAGTGGGTTTGCTTTTCTTTGTTGGTTGTGTCTACTGTCGGTTGGGGATGTTTTTCCTTTAGGCTTGGCTTTCGCGAGGGTTTTTGGTTTGTGGCTTTCAGGCCCGCTTGCTCATCTCCTTGTAGTTTCTACGATTAGTACCAGGTGGGGTTTTCTCTGTCGGGCAGGGTCAGAGGGCTTTAGCTTGAGGGTGGCGGGATGGACTGTAGTTTGATGTTTTGGACTACATGGCCCATGCTTTGTCGAAAGTCCATTGTACCTAGCACTGGGGGAGTGGGCACGGGTGTGCATTTCCCCCCCGATAGAAACAATAAATAAGCGAGATTAAACCACAACTGTTACACCAGTTAGACCTCTTCACACAACCACCTAAGTACTTTCTTACAATCTTACTTTTACCTTTACCTCTCACATGTATGCAAGCACTCTAGCTCTTATCGTCAGAGTACCAGGACCTTGTTACAACAAGGACAGTCTCACATCTCTCTCACGTGAGAAGAGATCAAGATACGAAGAAGTTCCCTTACCATTTCTTCCCAATAAGATATGGGTGTGAGATACGAAGACTATATGATAGTCTAAGAACGAAAGAAGAGGTTATAAGATAATCTCGGAAAGAAGAATACTCTCTCGTCTTTGAATGAACAAAGAACCATCAAGTAACTGGTTACCTGTTGCATAACTAATCTCCACCAGAGTAGGATTGTTACATACGCACTTGATGCACATCATTGGGATGTCATCTTGATCCTGCATGGGAGTATCAAGAGAGCTCCTGGACGGCCTGTGAGGTGGGCTTATGAACTCCCAAAGTCCTCCAGAAGGTTAATGTAAACACTCAGAACAAAGTTGAGTTCAGAGTCCGCTGTATATTGGACATCTGGACGCTAAGAAGATACCATCTTCACCATGTTGCTAAGCTCAGGGCGTCATTATATCAGCTCCCATATTATCCTTACTCTTCTAAGACACCTCCTGATTTCATTTATTACTATTCCTTTTCAACTAATGTCCCTGACCTAGAAGCTGGCCACGATGGGGAAGTTGGCCACCTGCAACCACCAAATATCTCAGCTCACACCAACATAAATTTCTCAACTACTCCACAACCAGGCGAGGAGAGGTGGAAATAAAATAGGTGAAGCTTTAATGAGCTTCAAATAACTTATCCATGGAAAGAGAAAATCTAAAATACTTGTTTGTGGATATACCAAGTCATGTTTAGGTGGTACATCTGAACAGATTACAAAATCTACCATTTCTTGATAACCCCAGTACCTTAGGAGCTGAATATCTGATAGAGTGTCCTCTTGTATCTTGAGAATCTGTATTTTACATAGTAGAGCTGTAGGTTTAGTAGGTTAGTCTAGGAGTAGACTTTGCTCTGTCTTCTACTTAGCAGTTGGGAGCTTGTTTCTCGATTATTTACTATCTATCTTCTACTATAGCTCAAGTAGCCCTTAGTGACTCAGACTATGAAGCTTTGCTCTCTTATAAGACAATTTCTCAATCTCAAGAGAATCAGTCATGAATACAACCAAAATAAGCCTGTCTTGGCACTAGATTTGTATGGGACAATCAAGTAAGCGTGATAACCTGCTCTTGGTGGACTTCAATTATTTAGTTACAAAGTTATTGTTTTTAAGAGCTTGTTGCCTGATGTTGTGCTCTTTATTAATTTTTCAATTTTATTTTTTAAAGAAATAACGACTGGGATGGATTTGGTGAAATATGGTATTTTGTGTTTAAATGGTAGCCAACTTGCCGGTTGTGGCCAGCTTCCCGGTCGGAGACGTTACTATACAAATAGTCAACCACCGTCACCTGGAGTGGACCTCCAGGTCACTGTTATTTCCATATTTTGAGATCTCTCTGGACTATTGCTCAGAATGGAGCTCAGTTCTGCCAAAAAAATCAATTACATTGTTTGCTATATTATATCCATCGGCGCTTTACAGAAATATTTAGCCAAGTCAACCTCCACGCTCCGCCAGGCTGAGTTCAAAGTGTATTATCTGAGACTAGTGCGATACAATCTTGAGATTTGTCGAGGCTCAAAGAAAGGGGGCTGGCCAGGTCAGGGCTCTGGGTGCTCTATGGCTCTAGTCCGAGTGTTAGCGCTTGTGAGTTATCTAGACTAGGTGGACTCAAGTTGAGCATCAGCAGGGTATGCGCAAAGGCGGTCTGGCTGAAGTCAAATGACATATTGGTCGTCTGAGACGTTTCCTGAATATTTGCCTGATGAGGGAGGGGGGTGGTGTGAGTGTTCGATGTCAGTTCACATTTGGGAGCTCAGGGGATTCATTCTGGATAACTGACGCTCAAGTTCGGTGTGAACCTCGTCATGATTGTCGTCAAAATCTTCTCTGCGTTGCTTCACTACTTGATGCTCTTTCTGCATCTGTTAGGCAATCGTCTTACGTAAATTCGTCAGCATCAGTTCCTGTGTCGGCTTGGGCATAGCCCGCCAGGTATTGCTCTTTCAGGATAGAAGATCTTTGATAAAAGATTAGCCCTAAGATCAAACAAAATTGCTGCCAATTGTGCGTATCTTACCTCCGACGGCGTCAGGTTTGAAGTCTGGAGGACTGTGATAACCACCAGCACGCCACACTCGAAGTATATGGCACAGTATTGCACATGTCAGGCATACCATCGGACCTTTGATGAGGTCGACAAAGTCCAGATCCTGTATTCCAAGTGCTCTCTTGCCATTAAAATATTTACCGTATATAGTGTCAGCAATCTGGGGTGCGAGGAAAGTGAATTTTATTCTCAATTCCGAGTTAGGAGTCAATCGTGCGAAGAAGATGTGTGGATGGTATTGTCAGTCAGATACAAACCTCAAATCCGGACGGGGGACATCAACTAATCATCTTCGAGCAGGAATTCAACCCTATGAGTGATAGCCATCGCGTTATCCGGTAGTTTGTATAGATCTCCGTTCTTGTTTTTAATATGATATACATATTGAGTGCGCATACCGGTGTGTTTTTGACGTATCTGAGGTAGTTAGTACGAGATCGTATATTTGGTGATAGCTGACCACACTTACGATTTGTATACTCTTCTCAGATGGTTAAATATTTCCAGCATCCACAATCTCATCTTTAGCCCTATTCCAAATGCTATACACCTCTGACGTCAAAGCAATTGGATTTGGAAGTGGGTCAACAAAAAGAGTAGAACGGAAGTTGAGAGTCTTCGCAACGCTTAGTATTTCCCCTGCAATACCTGTTACAGTATTGCGTTGTGAATTTATTGCATGCTGTACAGTTGGGCGTCCTGAAGAGCTTCGTTCTGAGAGCGGACTTGAACTTCTGATAACAGACTCTGTTAGAGTATTAGGGTCACCAATTGAGAAAGAATACCTGATTAAACTTGAGGAGAGGAAGGTCTGGGATAGAACGGGTATACCGGGAGTTATTATTACTCCAGACCCAGTAGTCGACGGGGGAATTCCTACATCCTGAGATCCAGACCATATCCAAAGGCTCACTGTCTTTGCTCTATTGTTTCCTGAGCCATGGCTCTGTGGTTGGACTGGACGTCGGGCTGCAGACTCGTCGTGACAATCAAGGTCTTCTTCATCTATTTTGGTGTCTCACTCAGTTTCACCGTCCAGGAGTGAAACATGGTACTCATCACTGCTACCGTTAGAGAGGTGAACCGGTTGACCTTGTCAGTCAGCATTAGTGTCTGGTTCAATCTATACTGGGGTCTGATGCGTTGTCGTTTTTGCACGCTTTGATTTTCATCCTGAATCATGTCCTGCGTTTGGTGGGCATGCATTCACACAGAGATGACTGAGTGGTGTGGGAGGTGCTAGATGCTGTCTGCTGAGTCCCAGAAGGGGTATTCAGATGTGCTTGTGTTTTTTCGAGTCTAGGATGCTTCTTTTTGCCTGCTCGGTTAGTTTTCTGACTACTGGCTGTCTTACGCGATACAACTTCTGGCGTATACTGGCTGTGATTCCCTGCTTTCATTGTTAACTAGCTCGATGCCAGGGTGTCAGTGCCTGTTTCACGCGGAGGCTCTTTCATTTTAGATGGAATCGGGTTTGGCTGGCTCGTTGCCATGATGTCGGTTCAAATTTCTCTCGTGTGTCAGTTCTGATTGTCTACAGACGGCAGGCTGACAGTTGGTTTTAGAATGCTGGCAGTATAGAGGAGATTTCATGAAGGTAAAGTCTGATTGTTTATTATGTGTGTATAGGGGGGGCATGAAGTTTGATACTGTTGATTTGGCGGGTAAGTTCTTACATGTCGAGCCTAGTATAGGGGGGGGTGGACTCACAGTCTGTCATTCATTGTACGAGTGGAAGATCTACTAATCCTATTTAGCAGATCTAACATGCAGTTTTGCGACCTGGCATTATAGAAGGGCTGCTTATTTCTTCTGCGAGATTATCATACCAGATGCTCAAATTGCCTAGATTTATGAAGCTACTCTATCGTCGACTCGCTATATTTATGGCGGGTGCAGTTACCGGATTCAGAAGCACGGGAATCTGCAGGGCTCATCCGTCCGGCGGATACATAACGGTTTTTATTATGGTCAAAATATTTGTAGTCATGTCCTTTTTGACACACAAGAAAAATAATAGATGAAATGAATCTGGCGCTCATGTGGAAGCCATGGCGAGTCCAAGCCTTAAGGAGCATTAGTTAGTGATGACGGCTCTTGGTGTGACACTGGCTAAGCTAAAATAGGGTTAGAAGATTATTCTCATGTTCGAACAGCGAATCAGCAGCGGGAAACGTCTTGGTGTCTGTATGCAAGGAACTCTACCTTGCAAGACTTAAGCCAATGCTGCACATCTGCACTAATGCCAGATAAGTTGACAGGATTTAGGCGTACACAGACTGTCACTCGGAATCCATGTTGAGATTTGTCAAGCGATTGAGTCTTCTGTTTTTGTGATCTCTGAGTGTGCCAGGTGGTGAATGGCATCTCTGGTAGCATCCAACGTATGTTTGGGAGTACAATTAAACACAACATGGGAGTAGCTGCCCCAAGTCATTTCCTGACGAAAAGTGTTGTTGAGTTTGAACAATCTTGTACTATGGTTTAGCTCCTAGATGGTGGATGATCTTCAGTCTTGACACATCCATGTAAGAGGTCTGGAGAAATGTGCCAAGAGAGAGTAGTGCAAATTGTGCTGTCAGGGCGAAGTCTAGCTGGAAGAAGTATTGGTTAGCGAGGGGGATTCTGCAAGAGACACTGATGAAGCCTAAAGGGGTTTGGAAGCGTCTACTCAATCCAGCGTAGTCGCTGAAACAGGCTGTAGAAGCAAAGCATAATTACAATCACTAATGAAATTTGGTCTATCAAGTAAGGCCAACACAAGGGGATACCAGCATTAATTTATTAATATGATACATATCACAAGAAGAGATGAAAATGTAACAAATGCTGGACACCTAAGAAATGTGAGTAGAATCTATGACAAAATGGTTTAAGTGTAATGAAAAAAAAAAGTTCATGGCTTTTTCCCCTGACGCCCACGACGAGCTTTCCCACACCGGCAAGTTGTGCCTCCTGTTGAATCAATCTTGTTGGGCTGTTTGGGGCTGGGCCCCTCAGCCTGTTGGTTTCTAGTTTCTCCACGATGATTTGCATCAGAGACAGGGGGGTCTTGAGATCCACTGGCTGCTATTGGCTTGGGGTTGGCGGGGTTGGTAATATCAGAATGAACAGTTGGCGAATTCAGAGGATGAGTAGTAATAGCGGACAGAGAGCGGGTTGTAGGATGTTGGGGAGCAACAGCTGGTGGTGAATTTGGCATTTGAGGGGCTTCGGGGGAGATGGAACGATGAATAGGAATATCACATTCTGCTGAAGGATCAGTATCGTTACCTATTGTGTTATCAGTGCTGTCATTCCCATGTTGGCGCCCAGGGCACTCCCTACTTCTAGGCTTTAGGAATGTAGATCAAGTTTTGGATGCAATAGTAGCGATGCAAAGTCAGGATTCTTTATGTACGGCGACCTCCAGGGTTCCTTTTTGAGAAGTGCCCTCACTCTGGCAACTATGTCATTCTCCGTTTCCACTGAAGGGCGAGCTGGTTTTTCTAGATCACCTGAATGGCGGGTCGGTCAGGGTGGTAGGTGGAGCTCTGCCGATTGATCGCTCTCCATGTCAGGCCTGGTTGACGATTCGGGCATATCAGTATCGTTTTCCTCCATCTTTCATTAGCATTGGTGATTAAATATTATGACGATAAATTTAACAGGTCTCTGATTAAAGAATAAATCTAACAAATTAATCATACTTTATCATAATCTTCCCCACTGCGGGGGTTAGGTGCAAGTGAGAGAGCTGACACCACCTCGTCGTCAACAATGATGGTATCATCGAAATCGTCATCCTCGTTGTCATTGCTATCGTCGGTGCCATTTCCTTCAGTTTCAATATCGTCATCCACACTCTCAGCAGATCCAATTCTATCCTACATGTTGTGATCGAAAGATTGATGGCTACCAGAAACTGGCACCAGGGTCTCGGCTCGGCCCTCGTCAGTCACTTGACGTTTTTCTTGGACTAGGAGATTTAGAGGATCTTTGCCCGGGTTGGCGAGCAGCCAGGCGCGAATATCTCCATCTTTATACAACAAGATGAGCTCGAACCGTGGTAGTGGTTCCCAGGGATGTCAATCTAACATGCTCGTACTTTGGCCAGTCGCCCCGATGAGATATTGTGAAGACTTGATCGGTTCCTCAACGTGTCGGTTTTGTAGCAAAAAGACAAGCGTGCTCATACTCCGTCTTGATAGAACACCCCATGTAATACCTCTGTCCGGAGAAGTTGCGTACCAGGGGTATTCCCAAAATGGATATTCACCTGCTGGAGCCCCAGGGCAACTAAGAATGTGTATTCTTATCACCCCAGTGCCGTATGGGGATGCCCAATCATGATGCGCTAATTAAAAACAAATTATTATTACTGTCATGCAAATGGAACAGAGTGAAGTTGGATACTCAAACTTACTCATGACGTTGGAGGCCATTTCGGCAGTTGTATTGTCTGGGTCTTCTGCTGTATTGTCTGGGCGTTCCACCTGAAGACGGTCATTCATGGCCTGAAGTTTCTTTGCAGTGTTGTTGACCCAGACTCTGATCTGTCATAGAACTTCTTCGACATCTTCGCCATGGTGATCAGTTTTTATCTTTGTTACTTTATGTTTAACAGGGGGGAGGGAACGGGTAAAGTTCAAGACTGAGTTCAATTGTACACCTGATAGCCACGCTGGTTCCAAGCGAGTGCCGTTATGTATGCCTTTACCTGATCTCGCCATGTCTTGGATGTTGCTGTGGACTCACATGGGTTCATGAAGCCACACCAGCTCTTTGTGTATGATATTTCCCGGAAACGCCCCCTGCTTGTGGCTGGTGTGAGTTCACTATTTAGTCATGGATGTGCCGTATGTGAGATATCACAAACCTCAACTCTGCGACAGCAGGCTCAAAGGCTGGCTTTCCACCGGAAGACATTCACCGACTGTCCGAATATAACGAGTGGTCCGTAAACTGTTAAACTATCAATCATTATCATAATAAGGCATGATAGCTTACCTCCTTAATGCCTCCCCCGCAATAGTAGATCCCCAGGGATCTGTTTTTCAGCACTTCCCATGAGTTGATTCGACGCTTCGTATCAGGACGGGTTGACATCTGTTGGTGCCAATTAACACTAGCATAGTGGGGACTCAATCGTCGGAGATAGAGTCCTTACTTCTGGTTTTTGTCGTTGGCGGGGTGTTTTGGTGATTTCAGAGGCATTGTGGGAGTAAAGACCTTCAGGGGACTTAGGCAAATATGTATTGGGCAAAGCGCACACTCAGGAGATATGCAGATGGGAGAACAAATCTGTGTAAATCAACCGGGACAGCGCTGGGGATTTAGACCCAGGGCCTGGTTCCCACAGCGTTGTCCGGGATGAATCAAGCAAACTAAAGTGATGAGTGGAGGAAAAGTATGACTGGGAGATATAGGAATGGGAGCACTGGCGACGGAGGCTTTTATGGCCAATGGTTGGGCCTTTGCAAGAGTCAGAGCCCAACCTTGTAGAATTTGGCCGTCAGGACGTTGGTGGATCAGGGGTATGATGTTCATTTTGTGATAGCCCTATGATCGTCGTAGTGATATTGTGTGATAGTGTGATTGACGCAATTATGCTGATCACACAATCCATTCTGAGCTCCTTGTTGAGCTGCGACTACACCTCATCATTGATGACAAACAAGTCTCAGCGGACAATCCTAGACTGATCTCACAACAACACAATAAGCGAGATCTGGAAAGAAGGGAACTCCAAGAGGCTTTGATTTATGAGTATACTACGATCTAATTGCCAATTGCCTATTAAGGACACAACGCACACAAAGAAGGAATCAAACAAAGAACAAATATTCATATCAATATCAAATGAATCTAGAGATGGCTAACACTGTGCAAATACTCAGATTTCGGAAGCCACAGCCGATATGCCTCAATCGAAACTCTGAATCTTGGACCTCGATTCCGTGCGCTGTCTCTTTGACACTGGATCTTCACGATGAGCAACTTCTCGACCTGCGGGACGCTTCCTGCCCTCATTAGTTAACTGTAACACATGAAAGTCATACGTCGCGCATCCTCTTTTTGGCGAATTTTCATCAGAAGGTTTGCCGCCAATGCGAGCTGAGCACTTGAGGATTTTTTCGCCATGAGACGGGTGACCAGTCAAATTCAAAAGTGGCTGAGTGTTCAGCTGGCTGAGGTGTTTGATCCCGAGTGTGACTCGATTGCCTATCCAACGAACGAGAATCTCTCCCGAGAGTGTCAATATGTCAGATATATTGTCTCCTGCTGTCTCAGACTCTCAGGCGTACGAAGACGATTCAGAGGTAGAATCACAAGGAAGGAATAGGTTAGGTAAGGATTGACTCAAATTTCCAGAGTCTGTGCTATTCGATGATGTGTTGGAAATATGAGAAGTATCTTCGCCATTCGGCACAAGGTGTCACTACCCTCACCCCTCTCGGAAGATGCTAGATCTCTTGCCAGGCGGATATGCATATGTCCTATACATGCACCAGGATCACGGGCCCAATTATGCACGTCATCTTGGGTGAGATAGTTGACCCTTGTCAATGGCGGAGTGTTTTGTGATCTGTCACATTGATCACAGTAACAATACACCATCATTGCAAATGGGTTGTCGAGTACTTGATTTGAAAGAAGCCATGTTCTCAGTGATTGATTGTTCTCGATGAAGACATAATTCCAGCTACATAATGGTTGGTCGCCATGCCTACTTAGCCTCGAGCGACCTGCACCCTTGGTGCCGAGTATGTAGTGGATCAGATAATGGGGCACAGTTCTGTAAATTATTGCTGACAACCCACAGATGTCATAGGAATCCAACTTGGGAAAATACATACCGTTAATATGCGGGGGACGCTAAGGTTGAGAATTATAATCAGAAGTGACGTTTACCATATTCCCGTTATGCTTGGACAAACCCAGGCCACGCCTTGAAGGAAGTACATAAACAATACGCACAGCGTGTGGCCACCCAAGCTGAGCGCTCAAATCTGCATATAAAATGTGAGTGAGTGAAAACACAAATCATATAAGTAAATGTGAAAGGATCTAACCTTTTGGCACAATGTTTCGAGCTTGGTGATTCCTTTGGCGAGCTTGCAAGAGCCTGCATGGTGTGTGGTGATTATCCGGAGAAGCACGTATACTATCACCTTCTCCATTGTCAGAGTTGTCAGCCGGTGGTACAGGGACCACATTTCCAGAGGGACCAGCATTGCCCAGTTGAGCCTGGATGAGTGGTCCCAGGGCAGGGTTGACAACAGCTGGTGGTAGGACACTTTCGGACGAACTGCCATTGCCTAGTTGAGCCTGGGCGACAGGTGCTGGGGCAGGGTTGACAAGAGCTTCAGGTAGGACACTAAAGGATGCACCACCATTGCCTGGTTGGCCCTGGGCAACAGGTGCCGGGGCAGGGTTGACAACAGCTTGAGGTAGGACACTAAAGGATGCACCGCTATTGCCTGTTGAGCTTGGGCGACCGGTGTCAGGGCAGAGTTGACAACCGCTTGTGGTAGAACACTTCCTGACGCACTAGTGTTGCGCGGTTGAGCCTGGGCGACAGGTGCCGGGGGAGCATTGTTAACAGCTTGATGTAGGAGACTTCCTGACACCCACCATTGCCCTGAAGAGCCCCAACAAGTTCTGGTGGTGGGGCGAGATTAACCTGCTGCGCTTGAGGCTGTGGTGCTCCTGGAATTATGGCTACTGGAGGGTTTTGTGGAAGTTGACCCGGGTTAGGTAAAACTGTTGCCGAACCCGAGAGAAGAGGTACGGCGGAAGGTAGTAATGTCGCCTCCAGTGTCACCTGCCCCGGCGCCAGCCATGCATTCGCTAGAACATCATTAGCCCTTGTTTTTGTTTCTTGCACCTTCTTAACAGAGTCCTTGATTAGGTCAACGAGTGCCTCTTCAACATCCGTTTTATGAGACTGATTATGTGCAGCCACAGCAGTGGCGATGAGATCGCAGGCAGGCAACAATGCCCCCATGCCTGTGTAGATTGGGAGGAAGTCCACGACAGAATAACTGGCAGCTTTGTCATTTGCTAGCACAAAGTTCCTTGCAGTCATCTGATCTTTCACACACTTCCTCCAAGCCTGATACAGATCCTCGCTGGGTTTCCCTGCTGTGAAGCACATGTTCATCTTATGAGCGCTAATCTTTCGACCATCTTGGTTCCTGTGACTCATGCCAATAGTCCCTATTAGAGTGCTAGGTGGAAGTTGATATGTTTGTCCCTGCGGAGCCTGCAATTGACCTGCATTTTGAATGAATATGTACTCTACGTTGATTATATTTTGTGCCATGTTGATTGATCTTTGTTGTATATAGATAGACCAAGAGATGCTTGAGAAGTGTTGAGAATACTGTGGATTGCGTAATGTGAGTTGGCTGAGGTTTTCCAGATATGACCCTCCTTCCGTCAAGATCAACCCACATTATATACACAACTCACACATAGTCAAGAGGCTTTGAATCAATAAAGAATTCATTTTTTTGTTTCAAGATTGAACATCCACACTTCAGATCATCAACAAGATATGAAACTGTTATCAATTCACCAATCAGATGTTCAATAGATTTATCCAAATCTTGGTTCAAGTTGGACGCCAGATGATAAACAGCTAACATCATGCGACCTCACGAGCCATGACAACAAACCTGATCAACCTCTAGTGATAGAGCAATGTTTGCGTAGCCCTTGAATCAACATCTCACCAACACGCATTAACATCCCGATAACATTGCAATACAATCTACTTCGGCATCACATATCGACACATTTGAAATCCACTATGCCCCTCAAATGTTCGTTTTGTCGCCAAAGGTACATTCGTTCCGGCACATACCAAAAGCATCTATGAATAGCACACGCCAATCTCGACATCATACTCGCATCTACTACTGCGAATCTCATAAACAACTCCGAACGAGATATATATAACAGCAATAACCTAAGCGAGGGCCCCACTTCAGACTACAAATCAGAACAAGGCAATCATCCCGCCGCATATGAAGGTGATGGGATCCCAAATATGGATGCGAAGGACTCTAATACTAAAGCATACAATCAACACACGTCGCAGGGAGCCCAACCGGGCCATTATACAGATGCTGGGGAAGCCATGGGAGATATCCAAGGTTATCAGGAAGACAACAGGTATCTGTGCGAGAACCTATGTGCGCCATTTACAAGTGGGAAAGGCTTCCAACTTGCATCTTGGTTCTTTGAAAGTAAGGTACCAAAATCACAAATAAACGATTACTTTACAAATTGACTTGGGGACTCGGCATCAGTTGGCTCCAGCTCCATGCATACATTGGAGAATCATCTACGGCGCCTAGATTCTTATAGCCAGTATCTACAATGGTTTGAAGGAAAAGTCAAGGACAACCAGAGAACATTACCCTTCTTCTAGGGTAATATTTTAAATTGCATCAGATATCTTCTTCATCAGATTGCCTATTGAGATGATTTCGTCTACACGCTGCGCCATGAATATGACCAGGACGGACAGAGAATCTTTTCCCAAATGCATACTGCTGACCAGTGGTGGGACCTGTGAGTAAACTCTGATATCCTCTTTGAAGTGAAACGTTCCTGACCTTTTATAGGAAACACTCCCAAAAGGGGCCACTCTTGTTCCCATCATTTGGATGTTAGATTAGACGCCTCTCACAAACCTTTCCAGAGACATGAAAGCATGGCCTGTCTATATTTCAATCGGAAATCTTCCATCGACTAGATGCAATAGACCAGGATCGCTCGGAGTTCTTCTTCTTGCACTTCTGCGAGTTCCCCCGAAGCTCGCTGGTACCTCATCGACCAATACAATCCAAAGAGAGATCAATGCCGACACACTGCAAGGTGTCTTCCAACTCATCTTTAAACCGATAAAAGCCAGGGCTCTTGAAGGCGTACCAATAGAGTGTGCTAACGGCAAGATCCGGAGATGCTTCCCAATCTTGTCAGGCTGGATTGTAGACCATATGGAAAATGTTTTGCTCCACAGAATGAAATCAAACTCCTGTCCCAAATGCAAGGTCCCAACAGAAGATCCAGGAATTCCTTCACTACGTCATCGTGCTACAGATTACAACAGATATGACCGTTACCAACGAGAAAATGAGACCCACCGCACCGAGATCGATCATTGCAGTGATAGACTTGAAACACTTAGTATCAAGATTGGCCAAAAGATTTTTCACCATCTTCCCCGAGCTTCGCCACCAGATCTGCACAAGCCGGATATCCTACATACTGTTTATTTAGGACCCTTCAAGCATATCACGGACTGGATACAAGGATTTCTCAAGAAGCCTGGCTGACAACAAGCGTTTCACAATGCCTGGAAAGCTTTGCCCCGCTACCCTAGATTCTATGTTGCCAAAAGGCCTATCATGATGTCACACAGTGGCAAGGTAAAGAGATGAGAAATCTTGGGCATTCCCAATTGGGAGTTCTCACCGTGGTATTAAGACAGCCTGATAGTACTCAGGTACAAGCATTCCTGACATGCCCTCACCTGCGTCACATCGGGGCTTGATCTTCACTATGATTGTACAATATCGAAGCTACACATCTGAGACCATAGATTATATATAGAATACACGACGAGATTTCATGAAACGAAAGACAGCTTCTTAGAATTTCGGGTGTCTAAACAGACACAGGCAAAGGCAAATGAATTGTGCAGTGAGTTACGCCTCGATCGAAACCAGTTAAACGAGTTAGTGCCACAATCAAAGATGTGATGGGCGCGCGACGCAGACAGTGTAGACGAGAACGACCAACGTATTGAATTGATACATGCCGAATGTAATTTCAACTTTATTAAGATACATCTGATTACCCACTTTCGCGATCACATCTACCAGTTGGGTAACATTCTGATGTATTCTACTGAGTTTGGAGAGCTTCCACACAAGAAGCACATCAAAAACGGTTGGCGACATTCCCATAAAATTGACACAGTCCGACAGATACTGAACAGCTAAAGGGCACAGAATGCCATCCCAATGAGACTTCTGAACCAAGAATTCCTTCGAGATGCAGGCGTAGAACCAGCAGCTCAGGTACTCAATCATTGGGAGAAAACGAGAACATCACAAGAACCAACCTTCCAGTCGTACGGTTTTGAAAGGGCGTCCTGAAGATATCCGCGACGTAATTGATTTCGGCAGACTATGCGATATACCCCCGGAGACAATTTGTCGAGAATTGATACAATATGGCCGATTGAACCTTGCTCACCTGCAAAGACTCCCGGAAGACACTCGGATCTTGCGAACACTACCGATTGAACTCCTGACGCAACTCGAAATCCCGGTACTTGCATCCCAAGAATCTGATGTTTACGACATACACAGGGCTCGATGCACACGACCTTGACTTTTCGGTAACCCCGCCAGTAGGAATGATTGTATTTGTATACAGACAGCTGACCAGGATATGTATGGCGTGCTCCGAGGTCGTCTCCCAGCCAGGCTTCTAGCTCTATTCAACATTGGTGACTACACAAAGCATGATACTATCCCCCGCCTTCCTGCTGTTCAATATATCAGTTTGGTGAACCAAGGAGGTCCTTCAGACGTACATGGCCTAGTTACAGTTCAGCTGAGCGACTTTACCCGGGAGTTTACAATTGTAGATATCGGGAGGATCCTGAGCCTGGCACATCTCATACCAGAGAGAGACCGTCACTGGCTTGTGAACAACTGTACAGATTTAAGCACGTTCAACGAGATCTATTGAAAGCATGCACCCCTGTGTTGAAGATGGACATGGAGATGTGTTAATAGACGGAGATTGAGATGTGTGAATATATACTCATCCTGCAAATTGAAATTGACCAGCGGCGTAGACCTAACAAGGGCTATGCAATCTCCACCCCAGAGATACAAATAGATATACTACATGATCATTAAAAATAATCATATGCAAACTATCACGCATGCACGAAACAGGTAGCTAGATGCGATATATTTTGTGCTCTATGTCTAATTTGCAATACAGACGTCCCAAGCACCCTGGGAGGTGATGGGAAATCAAGCGCATCCTAGAGGCATCAGCATGAGATACGCAAGACAGATAACCTTTGGACAACGGACTGAAGCAAAACAGGATCACGAGTGCAGTCTGATGGGATGATTGTGTGGTGTTGCATCCTGAGCCCAAGGGTATCCTGAAATGGTGTCAGGACGCACAGGATGCACCGGACGCAAAAACAATGTCGGATACATCCGGATGCAACACCAGCGCATCCAACGCCTGATAATTCATTGCTGATGTAGTCTCCTCCAACATGATCAGTAGGTATTGCAGATCAGCCTAGGCTAAAGAAAGAGCAGTGTGGGTCTGCTGGCTAGAGCACAGGCTCTGAGGGAGGGATAGGGGTCAAGGAGGGGAACAGGGAGGGGTGGGTGGATTGAAGGAGGAAGGGGGGGCATTCTGGGGGGAAAGCCAGTGGCAGTAATGTGGATGTATTCGGCCAGGCCAATGAGCATACAGTAGTCCGAGCAGAGGAGTGCATTGGTGCCCACTCCTGAGACTCATTGAAAGATACAGGATCTCTGTAGGGCTATCGAGGGACTGGAGAGGACCATTGAAGGAGTCAGTGGGAAGTAGTCTATGTGATAGAGCGAGATAGAAGGCAGGGTTACCATCATGTCTTGAATCTGTTGGACTGCCATGTGAGTGAGGGAGGTGACTGCAGTGTGGCAGTACCTAGGATGACCTACCTTGTCTATGGAGGTATTTCAGGTGAGGTTGAAGAAAGGGTAGGGGTAGTTGGTGAGAATGCCCCACAGCACATAGGGGGCACCATAGGGGGCACCATAGGGCGCGAAGGTGAGAACTGCTTTCGGGAGGCAGGCAGTTGGGATAAAACATTGCTTAATTGTTTTAACGATATCCTGATATGCCTTACTATGGCCTGTATCTATCCTGCTTTGAAGGCTTGGAGTTCAGGATCATATAATGAACCTTCAGATTTCTCAGTTCAAAACCACCCTAAGTTAGTGATTTCCAAAGAGCTGCACTGTTCCAAAGACTATCATACTAATTGGCAAATGTAGATATTTATCTTCAGCAGCGTGCAACCTGGTCAGGACTACCTCCCCAGGTGAGAACTAAGCTTATTGATGACATGAAAAAAAGACATTGAGCGAATGTTGCAGAACAGTGAATTTGTTAAGGATCAGGGGTTTGAAGCCGGCACTGCAGTGCAAAGAAGCCACAGGATATCTGGATTTGGAGGGTTCAGGGAATGAGGAGAGTGAGTTGGAGGATAATAATTCAGATCCTGAAGCCGGCGAAGCAGTTGAGGCACTCGAAGAGGGGTGGGATGGAAACGATTGACGTCTTATTTAGGATTTTATGTAACATTATTTAACAAAATTATATAATCTTTGGGTAAATTAATTTATTATTAATATAAAACTTTGAGTTAGACTTTAATTGAGTTTGTAAAATAAAAAAAGCTGGGGAAGGTTGAATTGAGCAGAAAAAAATTCAGAAAAAACCAGGAAAGAAGCAAGAGTGAAGCGGAACGGCAAAGGAATGTAGCAGCAGAATAGAGGTAGGGGCAAGAAGGGAACTTAGGAGCTGAATCATGTGATCCAAATACCAGGCGTAAATTACACTGCCTAGTAGATTAGAGAAGCAGGTGAACAGGGAAGAATTTCAAGTATTATCAAGGAGTAGACCATCTGCAGCACAAAAGCAACAAAGATCGTTCGACGGTTAGTTCATACAGGAAGAAAGTGTTGGGTAGAAATAGGTCGGAGAGTGAGGATAAGAAGGAAGGGGAGAGTTAAGTGAGGATGGGACAAGGGAAGAAGAGTACAGTGAGCGGCATGTTTGGGCTGTTGAGAGGCTGGTAGGTTTTGTGAATATGGGTGAATAGGAGAAAGTGAGGGGTGGTGGGTAAAGAGTGGTAACAAGCATGGAGGATACAGCCTGTTTGGGCTGTTGGGAGTCAGGAATGAGTCATGGGGCAGAGGTCCATAACAGAACAATTGCCAGTATAGGGGTTGAGGCTGGATAAACACTAGAGGAATTGTTGAAGCTCAAAGAAACAGTGCAACAGCACGAATCTGACGTTCAGTGTCCCAAAAAGGGTGTATAGCAATGCAATTACAAACGTAAAAAATCAAGCCCAATAATGCTTGACGTAATCAGGGGTTATAGAGCTATAGAAAATCTGTTCAACAACTTGAGTTTAATAATTTGGCCCCTGATCCACCACATGCCTCATGAGGTATAGGGAGGAAATATGCACTTTTGCAGACAGAGGCTGCTGGATCATTGTCTGTAAAGCATCCTGTTACTTGGTGATCACATTGGTGACTAGTGTCTTCAGTTCCCAGTAGCTTTACGTGAGGTTGACTGATATGCCTCGAACCTCGTGTATAAGCTCGCCAAAGATCGCTTCTCATATATCCTCTCAACCGGATCCGAGAGTATCAACCGCTGCGACATATACACAGTTACTGTAATGGGGGTACTCTATAGAGAAGTGAACTCTAAGGTTGTGACAGCATGACAGACTCAAAGTAGAAGATAAAGATGAGGTAAAATAATTCAAAAGAGTTGAAACGGTAAAACTTAATAGAGTTAAGCTAAAGGTTTCCCTCAATTTAGTTGTCATGAGGAAAAGTTGGTTGTCGAAGTAGAATGCCAAACGCTTAAACTTAAGTAGATATCAGTTTTAAGCCTTTGACATTCACCACTAGTCCGACCTTGTGCGAGCACCCTGGCCTGCTCAGGGCTGTCTGAGGTCTACCCTCCATCAGGAATTATCCAGGCGGAAGTATCGGACCAGCTTGGGTACTCTTAACTCCGTCAATAGGATATGAGTTTCTGTAAGGCATCTTCAATACAACCGCAGGTGGAAAAGCTATTCCTAGCGAAGTTATACCACTGGCTAACTGGTATGACAACAACCAGAGTCAATACCTCAGTGGTGGACTCACTGGCCCAGTGGTATTTTCGTCTATACAAGCTATGCAGTGCATCATTTAATCTACACGACTACTTGATACGACAATCAAATAACCAAGCTCCCCAGGTATGATGTAACCGATGGTTGGATGGATGGGAGCCCCCCATAGCCAACATCTCGGGACATACTCTACTGTGATAAGACTCATACCTCTAGAGTGCACTGACAACTCATAGTAATGCTACACATCAAGGGGAGAAGGTTCCGGCTGGCGACTAAGAGAATTGTCCCAAAAGCACCCTGGCCTCCTTGGACTACCTAAGCTCCACTAGGAAGACTACCTTACTACCGCTAGGCTCAGATATACTCCTAGGTGCCCTAGGGGCCATTTATGTGTACCTCCATATTCGGCATTTACCCACACTCCGCTTATATATCGCGCAAAGGATTTTCAGTCCGACGGACAGCGACGACTTATACAGGGTTAGGGCAGCTGCTCCAATGACCTCTTTTTACTAGCAAATTAGCCACTACCCAGCCATCTGCCTATGACGCTCTGTCCTAATACTGGGGCTTGAGGTGGGTGTAGTAAAACCTGCCTAGGTTCCATAGCATGTTCGGGCCACACTTGCTTAGGTGTCGGACCTCTCCATGCAAATGCATGTGTGCCCATGTACATCTAAGAGCCCATAGAATGTGAGGCAATTGACCTCTAAGTTCTAGGATCGCTTTGCTGGTGAAGGTAGGGTAACTTGGACTCCTCAGTAGGGTAACTCGGGTCAATGGGCATAATGGCCAAATTCCCAAGGTAGGGTAACTTTGCCATCGTATGCCTTTAACCGCTTCGGAAGTCTTGCTGTCGACATCTAATGTTGTCTCGCAGGCCTGTGTAACATTCCCATGGCTCTCTTGACTTTATGCGAGCTGATTCACAAAAGGTTACCCTGCCTTATTCAGTACCCAAGGTTACTCAACTATTCCCTATGCCTTGGCCTAGGCTAACCAGCTATTTATTTAGCAAGTATACGAGAAAATACCACCTCTGGTTACAACTTGGTATACCATTTGGGCTAAGATGATAGTCATTGTAGCTACCTATCCTAGGGTTGTTAAAGTTACAAGGAGGGTTTTAAATATGATGTGTTTAGTGAGGGGATTCAACTACACCAGCATCTGCTTGTGTAGGGCCCTCCTAACACTGGTGTAGGAGGGGGGTATTAGGTTGACATCTTTGAACTCAGAGACTAAGGTAGAGTAACTATGGGCCTTTATCCACTAAGGGAAAGATGAGCGTTCCGGTATCCCTACCAGAATAAACAACTTTACTATCATCTAAGATGATATCGATCCGATGTCCATGGGTGTGGCACTGGTAGAGTATGTAACGACCCTACGATAGGTAGCTACAATCACTATCACCTTAGCCCAAATGGTATACCAAGTGGTAACCAGAGGTGGTATGGTCCCGTATACTTAGTATATACATAGCTGGTAAACCTAGGATAAGGCCTAGGGAATAGTTGAGTAGCCTTGCGGTACTCTGTTAGGCAGGGTAACCTTTTTGGAGAACATTTGTATAAGATCAAGAGAATTATGGGGATGTTACACGGATCTCCGAGACGTCTTCTGTGGTCGACTGGAGGACTTCCTGAGCGGTTAAAGACACAAGAAGGCAAAGGTACCCTACCTTGGGAATTTGGTCATACTGCCCATGGACCCCAGTTACCCTACTGAGGTGTCCAAGTTACCCTACCTTCACCGGCAAAGTCATCCAGGAACTTAGAGGTCGATTGCCTCACATTCTATAGGCTCTTAGATGTTCTTGGGCGCACAGGCATCTGTGCGGAGAAGCCCCACGCCTGTGTGAGGGTGGCCCGAACATACTATTGAACTTGGGCGGGTTTAGCTAACACCCCCCTCTGGCCCCAGCGTTGGGACGGCGCGTCATAGGCAGACGGCTGTGTAGTTGCTCGTTTGCTAGTTAAAAGAGGTCATTGGAGCAGCTGCCGTAACACCGTATAAGTTGTCGCCGTCCGTCTGACTGAATGTCATTCGCAGGACTTATAAGGGGAGTATGGGTAACCGCCAAAATGGGGGTCACACATATATGGTCTCTCGGGCATCTAGGAGTCTATTCTAGCCTACGGGTTGTAGGGTAGTCTTCCTAGTGGTACTCAGGTAGTCTCAGAAGGCCAGGGTGCTTTCGAGACAAATACCTCAGTAACCAGCCCGGACCTTCTCCACTTGATTTGTAGCATTACTATGGGTTGTTGTTGGACTCTAGAGGTATGAGTCTTATCACGGTAGAGTATGTCCTGAGAGGATGGCTATGGGTGGCGCCCACTTAGCCAACCATCGGCTACATCTCAGCGGGGGAGCTGGCATGTCAATTTATCACATTGAATAATCAAGTAGATTAAATGATGCACTGCATAGGTTGTATAGACGAAACTGGCACTGGGCCAGTGAGTCCACCACCTAGGTATTGACTCCGGTTGTTGTCATACCAGTTAGCCACTGGTATGACTTCGATGGGAAGAGTTTTTCCACCTGCCGTTGTATTGGAGATGCATTGCAGAAACTCATATCCTATTGACGGAGTTAAGTGTACGCGAGTCGGTCCGACACTTCCAGCAGGATAAATCCTGATGGAGGGTAGACCTCGCACGCACCCTGAGCAGGACAGGGTGCTTGCACAAGGTCGGAAGTAGTGGTGAATGTCAAAGGCTTAATCTGATATCTACTTAAGTTTAAGCGTTTGGCATTCTACTTCGACAACCAACTTTTCCTCGAGAGAACTAAATTGAGTGAAGCTTCCACCTTAACTATATTAAGTTTTACAGTTGATTCTTTTGACTTATTTTACCTCATCTTTATCTTCTACTTTGAGTGTTTGGTGCGGTCGCAACCTTAGAGTTCACCTCTCTACAGGGTGCCCCGGTTACAGAGTAACACATGGCAACTATTGTCACTGTCCGGACAGCTATCATGCTCATGGTGTCCAATGCCAGTCCTCAGCCGTATCAGCACATAGACGTCTATTCTTCTTTAGCTTCTCAGGTGCTTTGGGCTGAGGATGCGGTTGCGCTTATAGTAGTAGTGGTCTTCGTCCTCGTCCCAGCTCTTCCACACTTTGCCATGCAACGCCTTCAACAATGTGATACTTCTCAGCCCAAAGTTGTGAAGTTTGCCAGTTAATATTATACTAAAGCTTCAATTCCCCCCAGTAGGCAGTATCCACAACCTTCTTACCGGCAATTCCTACTTGACCCAGGGAGCAACCGAATGTAACCTTATTACTTGGGGCCATGTATTCTCAAAGGGCCGTACTGACACCTACATTTTCCATAATGTTAATCTTCGAGAGTCCTGTCTCAGAATCAGAACTGATGACAACCCTTCCTACGTCCAGCATTGTGATATGTCACAATGTAAAATATATTGCAGGGAACTGGTAGCTGCCTTCACCCAATAGCTCACCAGAAGTGTATTGTTTTCAGCTGCCTTCACAAAGGGATTAACAAACCATGAGTGATACTGGATCATAGTTGGAGCATTCTCAAAGACTATCCTTTCGTCTTCATATAACGAATTGCTTTTTGTTCACAGTGACTGGGATGCCAATATCAGAGGCCAGGAGGTTCAGATCAACTATACTTGATCAAGCATAGAACTGCAAAGTTCAGTCCTCTTGAGGAATATAGGGTGAGATGTGTGATGAATTGCCTCTGAGATGGCCTGAATGTAATTGTGCTACCAGCGTTTGAGACAAATATCCCTCGGAAGGTTGATTCAGAGCCAGTAATGGGTAGTCCTTCATAGTCTTTCTTATAAACATCTAATTCTAAAATTGGTTGATTTACTTACAAATCTCAACAGGCTCCTAACTCTGGGTACCTCTTGCTGAAGAATGAATTCTGAAGGATATTTTCCGGCCCTTTGGGGATTTCCAGGAACATCTTTATCGTCAGCTTCCGTAAGTTCATCTTGCTCAATAAATGAATTAACTCATCCTTGGGTTTCTGGTACAGGCGTTTCAACCTCAAGAAAGGATACTGAAGATCTCAACGATGATCTTTGAGCTCAGGAGACTGCGACTACTATGGTTAAGAATTTTGTATTTAAGGCTTGGAGCTCATCTTGGCTTTCCCAAGGCTGGACATATCTCTACAGGTATTTCCAGCCATGGTTCCGTGTTAATATGAAGTATCTGTAGAGGGTATAAGGAATAGTATCTATACATAAAAGCCCCCTAAAAGGATAAATAAACTCCCAGTATCCCATTTGGGATGAAAGAGCTTTATGTTAGAATATGGATTTGCTAGAACCCAAGGTCCGTGAAAATCATGGGTATGTACTCGGATCTTCCTATTCCCTTTTGACCTCCATATATCTCAAACACGAAGTATACGGTTAAATCTAGGCTGGCTAGATATTGCCTGTTCTGACTTGCAGGGACTATATTTACTTGCTGGATCACATGCCTGGTTAGACCTAACTTATAGTTTCCACAGAATTATATTATAGAGAATACACCAAGATCAAAAGAGAAAAGTAATGTCTGGAGTCTCAAAAATACTCTGTTTCACCATAAACTAATTCTAAAGAAAAGACTACTAAAAATATTGAAATCTAAGACTACAGACTAAGATAGAGGAAAGCAATACAACAGCGCTTTCAGGATTAAGATGAGTATTATCATGCACTAGAAATGAATGCAAAACAAAGCTGATAAAGGCCAGAGAAACAAGAACTATGTAATCAGTTGGAGAATAGGAAAGCTGTATGGTGGGGCAGACAGGATTAGGAAAACAATTAGCAGCTAGAGAGAGAAACCAAGCGAACAAACGAAGAATGCCCGTGAAACAAAAGATAAACTACCCCAAGGTGCACAGAGGATGCAGCCCAGCACAAAGAAGCCCTAGAAACTCCACAATTAGAAACAGATGAGAGGAAAACAATGCAAGCAAAACTTGTGAAATAGAAAAAAACTACGCAAAACCTCCAAAGACCCAGTGTAACAGGGCATACTATAGAGAGGTGAACTCAAAGGTTGTGACGGCACCAAACACTTAAAGTAGACGATAAAGATGCGATAAATAATGCAAAAGAATGAAACAGTAAAACTTAATATTGTTAAGCTCGAAGCTTTACTCAATTACTTCTCTCGAGCAAAAGTTGGTTGTCCAAGTAGAATGCCAAGCGCTTAAACTTAAGTATATATCAGATTTAAGCCTTTGACATTCACCACTACTCCGAGCTTGTGCGAGTACCCTGTCCTGCTCAGGGCTTGTCCGAGGTCTACCGTCCATCAGGAATTCTTTGGAGGGAAGCATCGGACCAACTCAGGTACACTTAACTCCGTCAATAGAATATGAGTTTCTGCAATGCCTCTCCATTACAAGTGCAGATAGAAAAACTCTTCCTATCGAAGTCATACCAGTGGCTAACTGTTATGACATCAACCGGAATCAATACCTAGGTGGTGGACTCACTGGCCCAGTGGTAGTTTCGTCTATTCAAGCTATGCAGTCCATGATTTAATCTACACCACTATCTAATATAATAAAGTGACATGCAAGCTTCCCAGGTTAGATATAGTCGATGGTTGGCTACATGGGCTCTACCTATAGCCAGCCTCTCGGAACATACTCTACTGTGATAAGACTCATATGTCTAGAGTCCATTGACAACCCATAGTAATGCCACAAATCAAGGGGTCAAGGTCCCGGCTGGTTACTGAGGTATTTGTCCCGAAAGCACCCTGGCCTCCATGGACTACCTAAGTACCACTAGGAAGACTACCCTACTACCCGTAGGCTAAGATAGATTCCTAGGTGCCAGAGAGACAATATATGGGTGACCTCCATATTGGCGGTTACCTATAGCCCCCTTATATATCCTGCGAACGACATTCTGTCGGACGGACGGTGACGACGTATACGGTGTTACAGCAGCTGCTCCAATGACCTCTTTTTACTAGCAAACAAGCAACTATGTAGCTGTCTGCCTATGACGCGCTGTCCCAATGCTGGGGCCAGAGGGTGGTATTAGCAAAACCCGACCATGTTCAAAAGCATGTTCGGGCCACCCGTACTCAGACGTTTGCCTCCCTACACAGATGCGTCTGTGTCTATGAACATCTAAGAGCCTGTAGAATGTGAGGCAATTGACCTCTAAGTTCTAGGATGACTTTGCTGGTGAAGGCAGGGTAACTTGGATTACTCAGTAGGGTAACTGGGACCCATGGACATAATGGCCAAATTCAGAAGGTAGGGTAACTCTCTCCTTTTATGCCTTTAACACCTCCGGAAGTTCTCCGGTCGACGACAAAAGGCTTCTCGGAGATCTGTGTACCCTTCCCATAATTCTCTTGATTTTATGTAAACCTTTTCCCGCAAGGTTACCCTGCCTAATAGAGTGCCCAATGCTACTCTACAGTTCACTGGGTATTGCCCTATGCGAACCAGCATTCTTGTATACTAGACCATACCACCTTCGGTTACCACTTGGTATACTATTTGGGCTAAGGTGGTACTTATTGTAGCTACGTATTGTAGGGTCGTTCCACCGAGCCTGGCACAAACAAGCCCCTGCAAAATCCCAGCTCCATCTGCATCTAAAGCACCTAACACCAGGATGGTAAGATTCTGATCAACCGGGCGACATTTTGCACATCTTGTCCTGCATAACAGGTGATATACCCTGTGCCCTGCTTCAAACAAGCGTGAGAGATCTGTTCCCAGGAGTCATTCTGGAACCTAATGACCTTGCCATGATTGCTCTGAATTCTCTTTAACCAGCCTGCATGAGACCTGGGAAACGCATTCCTGTACTTGGTGTGGCACGCAACATCGACCTGCACATCAGAGCCGGAATCTAGCTTGGTATAGAAGTCGGCGATATCGAATTACCACAGATTGAGATTGTCCCGATTATGCCTAAAACGAGCAGTATTGGGTCCAACAGGATTGTCACCTTCATACGAGGCAACAGCTGCTGGGTGGAGGAAGCAAGCAACACTGAGAGTGGTGCAATGGGACAGACGAAGCCAGGTATTAACTTAATTATCATCGATCAATTTGATCATGTTGGCAGCATCTGGAGTGATACTCATTCCTTGAATATCACGAAGAATACTAATGAACTGCCGGGCATACAGTCCTCTACCTACTGCCAAGCAGCTGCACCGAGCTTCTGCAAAGTGTAGTGTCGAAGGATCGCTAGCCAAGTCTTGTTTGGAGTTGCATTGTGTAACAGGTTTACTCCTGTCTAATGAAAAGGTACAATAGAAGGCTAGTGGTTGACCGGCAAGCGCTAGGTCTAAGGGAGGCTTCAAGAGATCTGGAGATAAAGGGATAATAGTTAAAGGGCAAGTGGAACTCTGAGATCGCCGTTCAACCAAGTATATTCATAAATCAAGAGTCTGCTGAAGTCTGCCATTCTCCTGCTAGCCAGGAGATGAGTTTAAATACAAGAGCTCTCTCACAGCGATAGTAATCAGATATCCTGCAACCACAATCGTTACCGGGCAGTGCACCTTGCCCTGCATGTCCTGTGATCCTACATGAAACCTAAGAGTCATAACACTGCCTCAATGCTATTGTCAGCTTACATGACCGTTCCTTCACTTATGTTCCTATATAAAACAACAAACATGCAAAACTAAACTTAACACAAGCTACCGGGCCTTAATATAGCTCCAGGGCTGTAAAACAATCAAACTAATCAAAGTAAGCAAAGTAATCAAACCAAACATAGGAAATCCTGCACTCGACTCCTGTATACAGTTACCGGAACATGTATACATGTTACATTCCCTCACTCTGAACAACCATAACCTTTCCTAGTCCTCATAATCAATTTCGTCTATATCTCTGTGCCATAGAAGCTTGTCATCGCTGGTGGGGAAGTAGTCCTCCTCAGAGCTGCTAGAATCCTATTCTTCGTCATCATAGAGTTCCCAGAAGTCATCTGGAATAGTGGTGGTGGTACAGGGTGTAGAGGAAACCTCCATTGGTTCCCAGGAGGTCTTAATGTAGTGGGAGGTGATCTTTGGCGTTGGTTCATTAGGGTGGTTTTCATCCCAGTATTCCTGGATAAGTTCCAGGGCATGGTCGAGGTTCTCGATAGGCTCCCAAGAGTCATCGGTTCTCTCATAGCCTTGCCAGTGCACCAGGAATTCGTCTCTGTTGTTCTGGCGCCTGTAATCGAGTATCTGTTCTGCTTCCCATTCTTCTGCATTATCGATCAGGATAGGGGCGGGTTTGTCCATCCTTCTGGATGCAAACCTATCGGGATCATTCTCATTGTATGCTTTGAGGGAGGAGATGTGAAAGTATGGCTTCTGTCTGGCCATGCGGCGGGGTAATTCCCGTTTGTAGTTGTTTGTATCTTCGTCATGTGCTAGGACCTGAATGGTCCAAACCATCGAGATTCTAGCTTCTTGGATCGTCCAGGAGAGGCGGTGTAAGGGCGTCCTATAACAAGGACTCTGGATCCTGTTTTGAAGGGCTGTGGTGGGTCTTTGCGGCGTTTGTCTGCTTGTACCGTCTGCCGGAAGGTAGCGTGCTTTCTGGCCATGTCTACTTCCATTCTTGTTGCCTCATGGGCATTTAGAATCTCATCAACAGCTGGTATCTTGCTGGCGGATCTCTGGACAGGGTGGAATATCTTCCAAGGGTGTCCTTAGAGGGCCTGGTAAGGGGATATGTGTAGTGAATCGTGAGGTGCTCCATTCATAGCTGCTGCTATCGCCAGGAGTGCTGGGGACCAGTTGTTCTGTCTTTTGTTAACGAAGTTCCTGATCATCTGCTTTAGGGTGCGAATCCTACACTCAACCTAGCCGTTAGTTTGATGGTGGTATTGGGTGGCCATCCAGACTTGGATATTCAGGGACTTCATGATCTGAGACCAAAACTTAGAGGTAAAGCGAGAGTCCTGGTCCAAAACTATGCTTAAGGGAAGACTATGCACATCGAAGACAGCCTTTTTGAGTTCATCAAAGACTTTCTCAGAGGTGGCTGCATCTTTAAGAGGAACGAGATGGGTGTAGGAGGTAAATCAGTCCATAATAACCATGATAGTTGTGTATCCATTGGATTTGTTAAATGGTCCCGCGAAGTCTATAGCGAGGGATTGGTAGGCTTCGTCAGGTGTAGGGAGAGAAAGGGCTTTGCCTAACGGAAATGTAGTAGGCTCGTTATTGATTTGGTACTTGTCACAAGAGCGACAGTAGAGGACGAAGTCTTGTCGCATTTGGGGCCACTAGAAGAAACAAGCGGCATAGGAGTAGCATTTGTTAGCTGAGAAATGGCCTAGGCCTTCATAAACGGATTGGAGGATGAAATCCCGAAGGGATACTCCCTCATCAAGAGGTCCCATAGATATGTAAAGGTTTTTGTAGCCGTTGGTGTTTTGTGCCAGTAGGAGGCCATCAGAGATTGAATAGTGCAATTTGTTGCCAGTCTCCTTAACTTTGGCATAGAGGGGGTCAAGCTCTAAGGCCTGCCTGATTCGATCGCGGAAAGTTCCATGTAGGCGGGCATTGAGGGTGTCGAGAATGAGTTGGGCTTGACTAGATTCAGTCTGGTTATGGTCAGGGTCATTGTAGAGAGGTCCGAAGGCCGGCGAGGCCATAGGAGGGCTATCGAGAAGAGTGTCTTCCATTCTAAGAGGTGGGGCTCGTTCAGAGGGGTATGGGAGATCAGGGGGAGAGTAGGAGAGTGCTTTCTGAGGGGCGATAGGTCCTTGGATGGCTGCTCGCTTTGCTTTGGCCTTTTTGCTCTGCTTTCGCTTCCTGGGATCCTTAGGCCAGTAGCTAGCTTCTGTTTTTTCTTCGCTGTGTAGCTCAGAGTCATCATTAGTGCAGTTCCACCAGCTGGTTTCTGAGTGTTCCTTTTCTTGTTCGCTGGGAGAAGGAGATATAACCGAGTCTTCGCAGTAGCTATCCGAGCTATCGGTGGGTGAGGTGCTTGGGGAGCTCTGTGGTGGATCCTTTCGTTTATTTGAGGGGTTTTGGGAGGTTTGAGAGCCGGTAACAGCGAAGCTGGCTGCTTCGTTCATAAGATATTCAGGGCTAGAGCGAAGAATAGAGTTATAAGATGTAAGGGTGGGAGAAGGCTTCTCGTCGCTAGCATAATACATAGCGTCTTCTGAATCAGTGGGGTAGTCAAGTGAAGAGGTGTAGTGTGTGTCAATAGAGAGTGCTGGGGTATCGGGCAAGGCTTCTGTCTTAGAGCCTTGTGAGGTGGGGTCTCTTAGTGTTATATCTGTAGAATTTGGATTTCCTTCATGAATCCTTGACAGGTAATCTGCTAAGAAGTTGTCCGCTCCTGGTTGGTATTCTATTCCGAAATTGAATTGGCTAAGGAAAGTTAGCCATTTTTGCCCCCTTCCAGAGAGACTTTTCTGGGTCATCATTTTCGTAAGGCTTTCGTGGTCTGTTACCACTGAAAAGCGTCTGTTCCTCAATAGGTACTCAAACGAGGCTATAGCCTCAACGATTGCGAGGGCTTCCTGATGGTGGGTGGGGTAAGCGTTTTGTGATCGTGTGAGTTTCCTGCTGTGGAACGCTGCAGGTCTGGCTGCATCTCTGGTTGGTCTTTGGCCAACCCATGCACCAGTTCCGGTGGGCGATGTATCAGTGAACAACCACACCATATCTGGACTTGTATAGTCGATCGGTCTTAGGACCTGGTGCCTTTCGGCTGCTCACTTCACAGCCTCAAAGGCTGCATCATGAAAGTCCGTCCATAGCCATTCAGCATTTCCAGTTAGTTCAGTAAGCGGGGCTGTGATAGTTGCAGCATGGGGGAGAAATTGCGATATATAGTTAACCATTCCATTGAAGCGCTCTAGTTCTTTCTGGTTCTTTGGTTTTGTCCAATCCATTATTGAACGAATTCTTTCTGGTGCAGGATGTAGGCCATCATCATCTATCATATGGCCTAAGATCTTGAGCTTTTCTGCAAAGAACATGCTCTTCTTTGGGTTCGCATAGAATCCTGCTTTTCTTAGCTTATCGCACACAGCTGTGACATGCTGTATGTGATCTTTAAAGGTATTGCTGAAGATAAAAATATCGTCAAGGTAGACCCAGACATAGTCTCCAAGCTCTTTGTGGAAGAGATCTTCCATAACTCTGACAAAGGTGGCTGGCGCATTCATGTCTCCTTGCATCATGACTTCGCTAGTGAATGAGCCAAATGGGGTCTTTATGTGTGTTATATTTGACATCGTCAGGGTGTACTCTGGTCTGGAAATAGGCATCACTGAGATCTATCTTGCTTCGGAATCTTCCTCTTGCTACTGCGCTGAGGATAGTTTGCTGTTTGGGGATTTGCCAGTGGTCTGCTTCCGTGTTCTGATTTCTGGATCGAAGATCTACCAGTGGTCTGATCCTACCATCCGGTTTAGCTTGAATGAACATGCTAGCACCTCCTGGTGCTCTTTCTCTTTTTAGAATGCCAGCGGCCATCTGTTTGTCGATCCAATCCATGGATCTTCCTAGCAGGGCGTCGGGGCATTTAAAGACAGGTGTCTTTATGAGTTTGGTCTGGTCCTTTAGGACGATTCTGTGTAGTATGGGGCGTAGTGGTGGTAGTTCTTCAGGTATTTCTTTAACGAAAACTGAAGGGAAGAGGGAAGGGAAGTCGGGTTTTGCTTGGGATTTTGCCATGGCTGATCTAGCCTGTGTCGATTTTCCATCACAGTATATCCTGACTTTGTAGTCAGGAAAGTAGATAGTACTTTTTCGGCAGTTTATCTCTGCTCCAAACCTGGCGAGATCGTCCATGCTGATTAGCACATCATAATCCGAGACTGGAATGACCATCATGTCTACTTTAGGGATCTTTATTCTTCCTATCTGAATTTCGACATTGCAGCCATAGTTGCTTGTGGATCGTGATCCTTTGACTGCCATTTTAAGGACGACGGGTTTCTTTTTTGTATAAGGCATGTTGTTGTGGTGACAAATCTGTTGCTAATTAGGGTTCTGCCAATCGTTCCTGTATCTGCTAGGGCTCTGGCCGATTTCCCATTGATGAGAATTGTAAATTCGAGGGTTTTGAAGGGTTGGGTCTTGAGTGGTGTGCCCACAGTGGTCTTGAACGACAGGACTGAGCCATCTTCGTTCAGTTCTTCTGTACTGACTGATTCTGCTTCGGATTCTTCATCCTCTGTGACCTCAGAGGCGCGAACATGGTTGGTTTTTACTTCCTTCTTTGGGCATTCATTTGCCATGTGTCCGCTTTCGCCACAGTAGAAACAGGCTCCTTCGGCCTTCCTGCAGTCCATTTCAGCCTTGCTGGGCATCTTATTCTTGGTATATGTTTTCTTCTTTGCGGGGGCTTTTCCTTTATATTCGGATTTGATAGTGGCGGGTTTTCGATAGGTAGAGGTATTCTTTGGTTTGTGTGGCTTGTTACTGGAGCTTGAGCTTCCTCCAGTGCTCTTGTATACTCCGGTGTTATACATGGTAGCGTCAAATCGTTCTGCTAGAGCTATGATATCATTCATGGTATCTGTGGGTCTGATCACTGGTTCAACATTTCCACGAAGCCGTGTATCCATAGCATCGAGAAATCTCTGTTTGTAGACATATTCTGTAATTGCTTCATCAGGTAGGGCTGCCTTGATGTCTTCTAGATCGCCAACAACCTTTGTGATGCGTCCTGGCTTTCCGCCGGAG